>OMBG01001511.1_pt1 | contig 10584 bp, 10 predicted proteins | sample 1674251 | NCBI WGS metagenome assembly OMBG01 (sample SAMEA103958153, study PRJEB25191) | human gut metagenome | reverse complement strand
GTATTTGCGCGCACTCTGATAGCGTTCTCCTTCACCATTGGCTACGCCGTTGCGTTCCTTTGGGGAATTTACGGCATCGCCGGGGGAGTGGTGACTTATGGTGCTCTCACAGCAATTCTCCAACTCGTCGGGCAGGTGCAGCGGCCGCTTGTTCAGGTGAGCGAGCAACTGCCTACCTTGATGCACTGCACCGCCTCTATCGACCGCATTGAGGAAATAGAGAAGCTCCCGCTGGAGAGTTCGGATGAGCAGCACTTCCTCCGCGGCACTGCCGGAGTGAGTGTAGAGAATCTTTCTTTCCGCTATTCTGACGGTGTAGATGACATATTCACCAATTTCTCCTTTGACTTTGTCCCCGGCTCGAAGACATCCATCGTCGGACCGACCGGAAGAGGTAAGAGCACATTGATAAAGCTGATGCTCTCGCTCCTCTCACCGACAAAGGGTTCAGTCAGCATCTATTCCGCTGACGAAAAGGTCCGTGCATCGGAATCCACCCGCTGCAATCTTGTCTATGTCCCTCAAGGCAACACTCTTTTCAGCGGGACAATTCGCGAAAATCTTCAAATGGGCGACCCGCACGCCACGGACAGACAGATGAAAGAAGCCCTCTACACGGCTGCTGCAGATTTTGTTATGGAGCTTCCGTCTGGTCTTGACACTCAATGCTTTGAAGCCGGTGGCGGGCTTTCCGAGGGGCAGGCCCAACGTATCGCCATAGCACGCGCCCTCCTGCGTCCAGGCAGCATCCTCCTCCTTGATGAGTTCAGTTCCGCCCTCGACAACGCCACCGAAGACCTTCTTCTTCAGCGCCTCACGGCAAAACTGAACACCCGCACGATGATTTTCATCACCCACCGCGGCCGCGTCATCGACTACTGCGATTCTGTACTGCGGCTGTGAACCAAATCTTTACATTGCTGGTGTTATCAGAGGTTTCCTGCTATTGCTGATTGCCATATTTCGGTGATTCCGGTTCCGAGAGATATTGTTTCATCGGGTGTTGCCCTGAACCGTCATAGCCATCAACAGTGGCGAAGAGACAATACTCCAGCCCCAGTTTGTGTATCGCTTCGATTATTTCCTTCTCACGGGCTGCTGATGGCTTTTTGAAGCCATTGATGTAGTTTCGCAGCAGTGTGGCGTTGATTCCGATACGCTTGGCAAACTCCGCCACATTGATTTCCTTGTGAATCAGAAAGAACTCCTGAAGCCTTGACGGGACTGCGTCTTCGTACTCGAAGCTCTCAAAGGATATGTCTTCGTCAAGGTCACGCCAATGAAACCCGGTGAAGCCGATGGTATAGTTGCTGCGCTGCTCGTTGCTGGCTTTTGCTAAAGCAGGATACCACAAAAGCGACTGCTTCAATTTGCGCCCCTTCTCATCTTCGGCATAAATGAATTTTGAATCAAATGATATGTTCTGCAGTTTTTCCATCACTTTTCAAAGTGCTCCTTCCACTTTTTTATAATTAGCTCCTTGTTCTCAAAGATGATTCTTTCAATCTTTTTCAGGTCGTTCTTTTTTATTCTATACTGTTCACGTTCGATAAACGAATCCTCTTCTAAATCGTAAATAGCGTAGCCATCATTGCCTTCGATATGGATATGAATTGGCTCATGCTCACGACTATAGAAGAAAAATGAATATCCGAAAAATCTGAATACCTCTGGCATAATCATTATGTTTTATGCCGCAAAGATAAGGAATTATTTTTAATACCAAAAGATTAGGAATTTTTTTTTATCTATCTTGATGAGAGGGATATAAAAAGCGACGGTGGTTGGCCGTCGCTGTGCATAGTAATGTTTGTACTCTATTCGTATTGTACAGATAGTTCATTTATGTGTATATATGGACCAGCAATAGTCGTTCCTGAAGTCATCTCTATTGACGGGTTTTTATCATTGATATTTCCAACAAATCTTTCATTAGTGTAAGTTATATCATATTCAATTTTCCAAACAAGAACATTACCTTTATAGTGTCCGGCAAGTGCTTTCGCATTCTCTATCCTTCCCAGAAACAATTTTAAACTAGGTACTGTGGAGCTAGAAGTACTATGTAAGTCTGCTTTGCTTATAGTTAACGAGATCTTTGTATCGTTTGAGGTATAAAATTTACATTTTGCTGAGTTCTTTCACGTTGAATTTCCGAGCACCAAATATTCGTTACTTAATGATGCTTTTGTCAAATCCCAACCTTTTGTATTTTTATTAAAGCTAACATTATACGGCAACCCGGTAATATGCCGTGTGAGCGTGTTGGATGTACCTTCGAACTCAAGGCCGTCTGGAGTTGAATAGACAACTTTCACAGAAACGTTCTTTTGCTCCCATTTTGTGTGTGCGGTTTTATGGAGTGTGAAGGTGTTGTTCCCGTCGTCCGTGTAATCTTTTGAATATTCCTCACCATTCACAAGCATCGAGACAGACTTTACGCTCAAGAGAGTTGACGGGATGCCGCTCTTCGTGATTGTGCAGACGGCCTTGCCCTCGTCCATCCAGTCATTTGACTTGCTATTGGCGGCGGCTATGCTCTGTGCGACCCCGTCGATACCCTTTGCGTAGCTATAAGATGTCGCGAATCCCGAAATCTTTACATCAATGTCAACCTTCGCAGGAACGAAACTACTGATTGCAACCGTTGTGTTTTCGATAGGATTTTTCGTCGCATAGCTCTTGTACATAGCCTGTTGCCCCTTAACTGCCTTTATCCAGAATCCGCCTGCCATATCTTTCGGGACATAGACGATGTTGGAACGCATGAATTCAATGCCTTCGGACTGATGACTGAGCACATTCTGTGAGACAGTTGAATTTCCGGAAAAAGAAGTCCCGTCAAATGTCCCAAGTTTAATGCTCTGGTCTTTTGCATGGAATTCGAAGCTTTCAATACCTTCATTGTCAGTAAAAATCACTGCAATGGCACGGACATTCTCAGGTGCAGCCAATGTTGCAGTCACGGAAATCTGCCTGTCTTCGGTCCTTGTGAAGTTGTTGCCTGTCGAAACGAGCCAAGGGTCACCGTTCTGCTCAAACGTTGCTGTTCCATTGTCATCAATTGACTTCGCATTGTAATAGAAACTGATAGTGCTTCCGTCAGCAACAGGCTTGTCGAAAGTTCCTGTGAAATAATTTGTTGCCGTGTGAGCGCCACTGGAGGCTGCATTCGGCTTCAGAGTAGCCCGGCTGCCGTTCGATGCAATGGCTGTGATTTCATCGTCCAATTCAAATTGATAGGAATCTCCTGAAATAGCGACTTTGGTTTGTGGAAGAGTGAGTGTCATGCTCTCGCCGGAAGGTCCCGGATCTACTTCATTCAGTTCCGCTTTGCTGCACGCTGCTGCAAGAATGCAGGCAAACGCTGCAATATATTGCTTTTTCATACTTTCTTAAGTTTAATCTGATTAACGACACTACCACTAATCTTCTTCAGAGACTACATTGTCATAGAACCTGTCCCCCAAAGCGAAGTTCGCTCCTGCCGGTGACTGGCAGAAGCCCAACTCAACGCTCATCTCAATTTCTGAGACAAGCGGAGAAATGTAAGATTTCTTCATCTTTTAATAGTTATTTATGTACAAATCCAAGCCGCAAATTTATGTACATTTTTCTGACAGACAATAAATTTTCTCGTTTTTTTATCATGCTTCCGTCTTAACTCACTGAACATCAAAGCATAGAGAGTTTATGGAATAGGATCTTGACGAACACAAAAAATCCCGGGTGTGAAGTCCCGGGATGTCGTATATAAATATGTCTGTGCTGGCTATCTCTCGTATTCGACCCTCGCTCTGGCAGCGACATGAGAGTCTATGTACTTCTTGAGTTCGTTGCGAATTGGGTCGGCCTTGTAGCTTGCAAGATCTGCCCAGTTGTCGAAATCCTCGATAAGAACGGCGTCGTAGGATGTCGCAGACTCGTTGCGGTTCACTCCGACTTCAACGTTCTTCAGACCTGGAACAATCCCGAGGATAGCCTGATAGCGTTCTTTGATGTCTTCTGCAATTTCTTTTGGAGTTCTTCCATCTGATGGCTTGAACTTCCACATTATTGTATGTCTGACCATAGCATTATAATATTGAAGTGTTTTCAATTATATGTTCACGGCGTATCCGCGCCGCTTTTTGACGTCCATAAAGTTATGAATAAAAATGCAGATGACAAAAATAAATGAATGTTTTTCAACGATAAATTCTCTATATTTTCCAATCGCAGGGCAAAATGCCATAAACTTCGTCCACTCGCTTGCGCATAGAAAACTTTATCGTATCTTAGCAAGTTAATTGTCCGCCCCGAACGGACGGATGTGCTCGATACGGATGGATTACTCTAATGGCGCAAAAAAGATAGCGAAAAACACTCTGCTTCTCTATGTGAGGATGGCGGTCCTGCTACTTGTGGGGCTGTACACTTCCCGTGTCGTACTCGGGGCTCTCGGAGAAAGCGACTATGGCGTATATAACGTCGTCGGCGGCGTCGTTGCCATGTTTTCGATAATCTCCGGGGCACTGTCTTCCGCCATATCCCGTTTCATCACCTTTGAACTCGGCAGGGGAGGTTCCCGCTTGGGCGCAATTTTCCGCTGCGCTGTGTTTGTCCAGATTGTTTTGGCGCTGATTGTCGTGGCTGTCGGTGAGCCGTTGGGGCTCTGGTTCATTGGAGAGAAGATGACGATTCCTCCGGAGAGGATCGCGGCTGCCCAGATTGTCCTTCAGTTCTCGCTCATAACTTTTGTGATAAATCTGTTGAGTGTACCCTACAATGCGACAATCATCGCCCACGAAAGTATGGGGGCATTCGCTGCAGTCGGGCTGCTCGAAGGATTCGCGAAGCTCGGAGTTGCACTGCTGCTGGCGGTCTCTCCGATTGACCGGATGGTCTGGTATGCCCTGCTCATGTGCGTTGTGGCGCTGTGCGTACGGAGCGCGTATGCCATCTACTGCCGGAGGCATTTTGCTGAATGTCGGAGAAAGCGGGAAGGGCAGACATTCAGGATGCGGCAGGGACTTTTCGGCACGGATGCGTCCATACTCAAGGAAATGTTCAGCTTTGCAGGGTGGAACTTCATCGGCGTGAGTGCCGGCGTGCTCAAGGACCAAGGGGGCAACATTCTCATAAATCTCTATTCCCCGAGCCCGGCCGTCAATGCAGGTCGTGGCATCGCCATGCAGCTCAGCAATGCCGTGCAGGGCTTCGTCACCAATTTCATGACGGCGGTAAATCCGCAGATAACTAAGTCATACGCTTCCGGAGAGTTCGACTACATGCATCGCCTCGTGCGAAAGTCATCGAAATTCTCATATTTCCTGATACTCTTTTTCGCCCTTCCGCTCATTTTTGAGACGCCCTGGCTGTTGGGACTGTGGCTGAAGGAGATCCCGGAATATGCTCCGGTGTTTGTCCGTCTGCTGTTGGTGCTGGTCTTGAGCGACTCACTCTCCAACTCTTTGATTACAATGCAACTGGCAACAGGAAACATAAAAAGATACCAGCTGATTGTGGGGGGAATTCTGTTGCTCAACATTCCTGTTTCATGGGCCTTGCTCGCATATGGCCTTGGAGTTGAGTGGGTTGTGGTGGTCGCGATTGTGCTTTCTCAGGCAGCGATGTTCGCAAGACTGTTTCTACTTCGTGGAATGGTCGGCCTGGACGTCGGCCTCTGGCTGCGTGATGTTTGGTTCTGCGCCATCGCCGTCACTGCCTATGCCTGTGTGCCGATTATGCTTCCCGGCGTGCTCGGACTGCATCTGCATCCGCTTCTTGTTGTGCTGCTTGCCATGTGTTCGGCTGTGCTTGCCGCATGGCTCCGCGGATGCACGTCCGGTGAGCGAAAGTCCATCATTGTTGCAGTCAAGGCGCGTCTGTCGCCTCATAAAAACATTGGTCATGGTCTCGGCTCTTTCGCAAACCTTCCTTTAAGGGTGTATGCCGCAACCAACAGGGATGCCGAAATCTTGCGGCAGAGTTCCTCAGGCGGGGTGTTTAATGCGCTTGCAGGGAACTTTATCCGTGAGGGAGGAACTGTCTGCGCAGCTGTCTGGGATGAGGATTTCCGTGGCGTGCATCATGCCTTTGCCGAAGATGAGGCAAGCCTTGCGGCAATGATGCGGAGCAAGTACGTACAGTCGTCCATTGGCGGATGTTTCCTGAAAATCAGGGATATGCTTGCCTCCGGGCGTTCCGTGATGTTCGTCGGCACCCCTTGTCAGGTGCGTGCGTTGAAAATCTTTATCGGTCGAGATAATATATCCGCAGCGAACGGGGCGTGTCCGGAATCTGTCGGCGGACAGCTGCTGCTTGTCGAAATCCTTTGTCATGGGACTCCTCTTTCCGCTGCTTGGCGCAGCTTTGTCGATGCCGGCATTGCCGCCTCCGGAGCCGTTTCCGTCTGTGGCGTCAATTTCCGAGATAAATCCGTCTCAGGGTGGAAGGACTATCACGTGACAATAGACTATTTTATGCCCGATGGCAGTATAAACAGACTTTCGCAGCCTTATTCTGAGAATCCGTTCATGCAGGATTTTCTCGCGGACAAGAACCTTCGCGATTCGTGCTACGACTGCCACGCAAAGAACGGACGCAGCGGAGCGGACATCAGTCTGGGGGATTTCTGGGGCGTGGAACGGTTGTTTCCTGAGGCATATAACCGCCTTGGAGTCAGTGTGGTAAGCGTTTTTACCGAGCGGGGAGCCAGGGCAGTCGAAGATATTTCTGCGTCTCTGAAACTCATCGACGTCCCGGCAGACGTGTTCGAGCGTTCAATTAAATGCAACGGAGGATACGGCATCGCCGAAAAAGCGGCACGGAAGAATAAAAGATAGGGAAGCTATGAAGATTGGGATAGTCACATTACAATTGCACACCAATTATGGCGGGGTCCTGCAAGCCTTTGCATTGCAACAGGCTCTTGTCAGGATGGGCAATGACGTGGAAATAATACAGTTGGATGAGATAATCCCTGCTCCAAAAGGAATCATGGCTGTGCGGAAATTTCTGACGAGGGCGTTCCGGAGATATGTGCTGCATCGCGGAGACGTCGAGATATTCCGTGAGCGCAGGATAAACAGGGAGTTTCATGTCGTCGGCGCCGAATTCATCAGATTCTTTCGGGAAAATATGAATATAAGGTATATTTCTTCATTCGATGAGATTGGACCGTCTGATTATGACGTGTTTATCGTCGGCAGCGACCAGGTTTGGAGGCCGAAGTACAATCGGAATCTGATGAATTCCTATCTGGACTTCACTTGGAAAGATAGGGGAGTTTGCAGCGTTGCGGTAATGAAGAAGCGGATTCAGGAGGCGCATTCTGACGATGCGGGACCGCAGGGTTGGGATGTGAGGAGGATTGCATATGCCGTGTCGTTCGGCAGCGATGACTGGGAATACAATGCGTCTGAGACTGCTCTTGCATCATGCCTGGCGGGGCGTTTCAATGCGCTGTCATTCCGTGAATTGTCCGGAGTAGAGAATGCCGGTAAGTATCTTGGAGTTGCCTCCGTCACCGTTCCGGATCCGACGTTTTTGCTTTCTGCAGAAGACTATCTGCCCATCGTGGAGGGCAATTGTTGCCGGATAGAAACCCCTGCCGAAACCGGGATGGACTTGAACGGCAATGGCCGCATCTTTGAATACATCCTTGACAGGACACCGGAAACGCTTGGGCGTGTGCATGAGATTGAATGTCTCCTTTCCGAAGCCCGGAGCCTTGATGAACATTTGGAAATCACTCGCTTCCTTGTTATAGATCCTCGCGGAACAGGCGAGGTGAGCGCAAGGGTGCAGCCTTCCGTCGAATCTTGGATAGCGGGCATTTCGAGGGCATCATTCGTCCTCACGGATTCATTCCACGCCTGCGTGTTCTCAATACTATTCCATAGACCATTCGTCGTCATCGGCAACCAGGCCAGAGGGCTTTCCCGCATAGAATGGCTTCTTCGGCAGTTTGGTCTCAGTGAGAGGCTTGTGGTTTCAGAAGACGTTCCAAAGGGGGACATCGACTGGGAAAAAGTTGATGCTAAACTATCTGAACTAAGGGCTGAAGCATTTGATTTTCTAAACAATAACTTGAGATAATTATGGAGGGCGGGGAATTTAAAAAGTGCTGCGACTGCAGAGAGGCGGCAGCGGAACAGGTCAAAAGACGGGACGAGATTCTCATAAGCGTGGTCGTCCCTGTCTATAACGCAGTACGCACGCTTGAGTACACTGTGGGCTCAATACTCTCTCCGTCATTTTTTGACAGCTGCGAGCTCATCCTGGTAGACGACGGAAGCACTGACTGTTCTGGGGAAATATGTGACAGATTCAGTCTTGTCGATGAGCGTATAAGTGTGATACATAAGGTGAACGGAGGAGTCAGTTCTGCAAGGAATGCAGGGATCAGCGCTGCCGCCGGCCACTACGTCACATTTGTCGACGCCGATGACATTCTGCCCAAGGACTGCCTCTCCGACTGGATTTCCACCATTTCTGCGGAGGAGACTGCTGATATCTACATCGGCGGTTACAGACTCCTCGGCGGCTCTGTTGTCGCTGAGGCTCCCGCACAAAATCGCCTTTATAGTCGTGGGGAACTTTCCGAGTTTATTGACGACAACCTTTCTGACGATGGCTCCTACCTTCGTCCTGTCTGGGGAAAACTGTTTCGGAAATCGTTTCTGGATGAATCCGCTCTTGTGTTTGACGGCGCTCTTTCATATGGTGAAGACATGCTATTTCTCTTTCGCTGTCTGATTTGCTGTCGAAGCGTCATGACGGTTTCACGATGCGTGTACGTTTACCGTAGCGGTATGTCCGGAGGACTGTCTTCAGATCTTAGCTCAGACAGGCATCTGATGCGCATCATGCTTCTTCTCGGTTCCTATTCTGAGACCATCCACGCAATGGAGGCAGCATTTCCCCAAAGCGGGAAAGTCAGTCTTCTGTATCACCGGGACCTTGTCGGACGTCTTATCTGCCGGATACTCACTGTTTTCGCGACCCGTCGTACCGGACTTTGCACGTCGGACAACATATCCCGTCTCTACCACTATATGCGTGCTGATGCACTTCTTAACCGTGCAGGAGGCATATTTTCCTTACGCCGCGGACAGGTGCCGAACCTGATTTTGTATCGCCTGTCCAGTCCCCGTTTTTCCGCAAGTTTCTATAAGGTCAGCGCTGCCGTATGTGAAACGTTCCGGATAAGGCCGAAACGCTATTGAAAATCTTCATTTCTTTGTTACGATAATGACACTCAACATACTCATATCCTGTTATAACGAATCAGTCAAAGACGTTCAGAACATATTTCTTTCGCCCCGCGCGGATGTCCGTTACATCGTCTCTCACCAACTGTCTCCGGATTATGCCGCCGCACACCCGGGACTGACAGCCGATGCTTCGCTCCAATTCAGCGGACGAAGTGATGTCGTTTACTCGCCGTTTGTCGGAAAAGGCTTGAGCCGGAACCGCAACCATTGCCTCGATGTCCTTGAATCGATCCTTGAAGCCGAGACGGGGCGAAGTGTTCATAAGGCTGACACACAATGCATTGAATCATGTGTCCTAAAGGAACAGTTGTGCGTGATTTCCGATGACGACATCGGGTATACCGATGCCTGGCTCAGCCGGATTATTGAGATTTTCGATGAGCGGTCTTTGGCAGACGTCCTGTGTTTCCGCATAGCAACTCCAGACGGCCAGCCTGAATTCAAGGACTATCCTGAAAAAGAGTTTGAGATAAGAAAAGTGCCGGTGTACGGAAATGTCTACTTCAGTGCAGTCGAGATTGCGTTCCGATATGAGCCTGTCAGGAAGAGTGGCATACGTTTCGACGAGAATTTCGGACTTGGCTCTCAGGCCTGGCCGGAGGGAGGTGAAGAGACGGTGTTCCTGTCGGATTGCCACAAGGCGGGCATGAGGATGGTCTATGTTCCGGAATATCTCGTGCAGCATCCGTTCTTCAGCACCGGTAAAAAGCTAAAGACTGTCCGCAAGGCGCGTATGCTCGAGGCCGTTGCGCTCAGATGCCGCGGACGGCTGTCATTTGCCGCGTTTGTCGGACGTCTTCGCGTGCTTTACAGGCGTGTTCTTTCTGCTGCGCATTTGTTTTCTTTTCCAACAAGCCCGTTGAAGTAGCGTGGCGTGTTTGCGGTGATTTTCAGCACCTTATGCGTTATCGGATGTACGATGCCGAGTGCCTTTGCGTGCAGGCAGAGGCGTCGCGCCGACTTTCCGTCCCCATATTTCGCGTCTCCGAGAATGGGGCAGTGCAGATGCACTGCCGTTTGTACGCGAATCTGATTCTTGCGTCCTGTTTCCAGCAAAAACTCCACGAGCGACCTCTTTCCGTCCGTTTTGAGCACCTTCCAGTCAGTAACCGCCATCTCGCCGCCGTTCTCCGTCAGTGACGAGTAGACCATGAAGTTCTTTTCATTTTCTGTCAGCCAACTCACGACCCTCCCGTGCCTCGGTTCCACATTTTCCATGCTTTCGTCACCTGCGTTTTTCCCCTTGTTCTCATTGGCGTTGCCCTCTGTCTTCGTTTCCGGCGCCGTCCCGTTTTCCGGAACTCCGTCAACCACCGCAACATAC
>OMBG01001509.1_pt1 | contig 10586 bp, 9 predicted proteins | sample 1674251 | NCBI WGS metagenome assembly OMBG01 (sample SAMEA103958153, study PRJEB25191) | human gut metagenome | reverse complement strand
TTGACTTCTGCAGTATAGATCATATACAGGTCTTCCTTTCAAGAATTCTAAAAGCTGGAAATGGCTGTTATTACGGGTTCATTATAAGCCGGAGCGGCAGGAAAGTCAAGAAAACGACTTACTTCGTGCCGAAAATCCGGTCGCCGGCGTCGCCGAGGCCGGGGACGATATAGCCGTGCTCGTTGAGCTTCTCATCCACGGCGCCGCAGTAGAGCTCGACGTCGGGGTGCTTGGAGGTGATGAGCTTGATGCCTTCGGGCGCAGCGACGAGAACCATGAGCTTGATGCTGTGGCAGCCGCGCTTTTTCATCTCGGCGATGGCCGCGTCGGCAGAGCCGCCGGTGGCGAGCATGGGGTCGACGATCATGATGTCGCGCTCGGCGATATCCTTCGGCATTTTGCAGAAATAGACATGCGGCTCGAGCGTCTCTTCGTCACGGAACATGCCGATATGGCCGACACGGGCGGACGGGACCATGCGCAGAACGCCGTCGACCAGGCCGAGGCCAGCGCGCAGGATGGGCACGACAGCGATCTTCTTACCGGCGAGCGTCGGCTCCTCCGCCGTGCAGATCGGGGTCTCCACGGTCTTGGTGGTGAGGGGCAGATCGCGGGTCGCTTCGTAGGTGATGAGCATACCGATCTCGCTGACCAGCTCGCGGAAGTCCTTGACGCTGGTGTTCTTGTCACGCATGATCGTCAGCTTATGCGCAACGAGCGGATGATCCATAACATGTACGTGTTCTCCAAATGCTTTCGTGCTCATGATGATCTCCTTTGTCTTTTCTGTTATTCAATTATTTTTTCAAATAAAAGTCCTGATTATTCTGCCGCGTGCGCTCGGCCTGCGCCATGCGCAGGTAATTGGGCGTCAGGGCCGCCGCATCACCGGGGTCGCCCGCAAGCATGCAGTCCATCGCGCAGAGCGCAGCGCCGCTCGCCCGCTGCTGCCGCAGCTGCTCGGGAAGCAGGATGAGCGGCAGGCCGCTGCCTGCCAGCGTGTCAGAGACGAGCTTCGCGCCGTCGCCGAGCAGATAGATGGGGCCGGCCCCCTCGGAAAGCTCCGGCACGAGCGCGTCGATGGCGATCGCGCGGTCGTCCGTCAGGCGGGTAAGCTTCCCGGCCTGCAGAGAGAATACCGCGTTGTAGATCTGCTGCTTCCGCGCGTCCATGCAGGCGCAGTAGATGCCGTCGGCGTAAGCCGCGCCGCGCGTCATCGCCTCGAGCGTGGACACGCCGTAGAGCGGCAGCTGCCGCCCCCAGGCAAAGCCCTTGGCGCAGGCCATGCCGATGCGCACACCCGTAAAGCTGCCGGGGCCGGCCGCGACAGCGACCGCACCGATATCCTGCGGCGTCAGATCGCAGCTGGTGAGCATGTCCTTCGCCATCTGCATGAGCGTCCGGCTGTGCGTCTGGCCGGAGTTCTGGGTATATTCCGCAAGCAGCAGACCGTCGGACAGCAGCGCCGTGCTGGCGGCCTTGGCCGAGGATTCAAAGGCAAGGATCTTCAAAGCGAGGCCCTCCTGTGATGGTGATGTGGCGGGTATCGGGCTCGTCCGCGTCCTTTTCGATGGTGACGCGGATCGCGTCCTGCAGAGCATCTTCCACGTTTTCGCTCCATTCGACGGCGCAGACGCCGCCGCGGGAGAGATAATCCTCCCAGCCGATGTCAAACAGCTCGTCGGAAGACGAGAGACGGTACATATCGAAATGGAACAGCGGGATGCGGCCGGAGAGATATTCGTTGACGATGGTATAGGTCGGGCTCGTCACGGGGTCGGTGATACCGAGGCCCTGCGCGAGGCCGCGGGTGAAGGCGGTCTTGCCCGCGCCGAGGTCCCCGAAGTAGGCGATCACATCGCCGGGCGCCAGACGACTGGCCAGCTTCTGCCCCAGCGCCTGCGTTTCATCGGCGCTGTGCGTGGTGATCTGCATCATAAAAGCCCCCTACCTGCCCCATTATATCTGTGGCATTATACCATACCGGCCCGCCAAAATCAATCTGCAATCGGCAGCCCGCCGAAGTTTTGCCGGAACAGGTTGACAAGAAAACTTGGCGGTGTTATCATGGCGACAAGGAAACTTGGCAGAGGAGGATCCTTTATGGAAAAAGAGGATATTCTGGAGATCAGCCGCAGGGAGCATCAGAACCGGGATCTGGCCGAACTGGAAGCGTCGGTACAGGCAGGCAATCTTGCGGGCCGGGTCGGCGCGGGCGTGTGCTGCCTCGTCTCGGCCCTGTTTGTCCGGGCCGTCCATACGGTGCTGCTCGGCCCCTGGGTCATTTATTTCAGTATTCTCGGTACGCACGCGCTGGTGAAGTTCTTAAAGCTGAAGCGGAAGACAGATCTCGTCCTCACGGTCTTATACCTTGTCATGTTCCTGCTCTTTCTGGTCTTTTTTATCCGGCGGCTGATGGAGGCGGCGGAATGAAAGCGGAGCTGAAGCTGCAGAACCGGCTGAAGGAAGCGCGCTGCGAAAAGGGCCTTTCCCAGTCGCAGCTGGCCGAGCTGGTCGGCGTTTCCCGGAACACGATCAGCTCGATCGAGACAGGCCAGTTCAATCCCACGGCCAAGCTGGCGCTCATCCTCTGCATCGCGCTGGATCGGAAATTTGAGGACTTATTCTATTTTTAGGAGGGCGGCATATGGAATATCTGGGTTTACTGGTCATGGGGATCCTCCTGTCCACGCTCGGCATCGTCAACATCAGGGGCAATATCAGCACGATACACGCGTGGAACCGTAAAAGGGTCAAGGAAGCAGACATTCCCCGGTACGGACGGGCGATCGGCACGGGTACGCTTGTGATCGGCGCGGCACTTATTGTATCGTATCTCGTGACCTTCTGGAATGCCGCAGTCATCGACTGCATCATACTTCCAGGTCTCGGGATCGGTCTGGCCCTGATCCTGTATGCGCAGCTGAAATATAACCACGGCATTTTCTGATCTGCCCTGCAATCTGCCGGTTTCAAAAAACAGGTTTACAGGGCGGTCATTTTTTGATATACTGTAGAATTGTATCAGATGTTTTTCTCATTTTTCACGTAAGGAGGCGGCAGTATGCATGGGATCTGGAAGGCGATCGGCAGCTTTGTCCGGCGGGCGGATATGGTGCTTCTGAGCCTCTGCATCGCCGCCAGCGTGTTCGGCATCGTGGTCATCTCCAGCGCGACGAACGTCAAGGGCAGCGCGCAGTTCGTGCGCACGCAGACGCTGGCGCTGATCCTCGGCGTGATCTTATATGTGGTGTTCACCCTGATCGATGTGGATATCATTGCGGAGCGGCGTGAGCTGCTGCTGATCTTCTCGGCGATCTTCATCCTGCTGCTCTTCCCCTTCGGCGACACCCGAAGCGGCAACCGTTCCTGGCTGGACTTCAGCTTCCTGCCGTTTTCCATCCAGCCGGCGGAGATCTGCAAGATCCCGTTCATCATGATCCTCGCCAAGACGATGAGCATCCGGCAGAACAAGATCTCGCATATCTCGACGGTGCTGCGGCTGGCGGTGATCACGGTCTTTATGTTCGGCCTGATCGTTGTGGCGTCGGAGGATCTCGGCGTTGCGCTGCAGTATCTGTTTATTTTCGTCATCATGGCATTCGTCGGCGGCGTGAGCCTGCTGTGGTTCCTCGGTGCGGGAGCAGTTCTGCTGGTGGCCTCGCCGTTTTTGTGGCAGTTCCTCAGCTATGACCGGCGCAGCCGCATCTGGGTCCTGTTTGACCCGCGCATCGACCCGCTGGCGCAGGACCAGCGCTATCAGATGAACCGCAGTCTGCGCGCGCTGCAGAACGGCGGCGTCACCGGCCAGGGGCTCTACCACGGAACGATGGTGCAGAGCGGCTCGATCCCCGCGCAGCACACCGACCTGATCTTCTCCTCCATCGGTGAGGAGCTGGGCATGCTCGGCTGCATGGCGGTCCTCATTCTGCTGACGGCCATCATCATCCGCATCATCCACGTCGGCATCAAGTCCGGCAACTATATGAACCGGCTCATCTGCGTCGGTATCGCCGGTATGCTGACGGCGCAGGTGTTCATCAACATCGGCGTGTGCATCGGCCTCGTGCCGGTCATCGGCCTGACGCTGCCGTTCTTCTCCTACGGCGGCAGCTCGCTCGTCACGATGTTCTTTGCGATGGGCATCGTCTCGGGCATCAACATGCGGCCCGCGCCGGACAGCAACGCGCGCTATATCCGCCCGCCGCTGAACGCGGCATAATGAAAAAACGCTGTCATTTATGTAAACTTTTTGTAATTTGCAACAAAATTCTTCTTTGATTATTGTGGAAGTTTTTTCATTGATTTAGCAATTTGTCAATTGTAATCAGGTTCCAAATATGGTATGCTCTAAGGGCTGGAAACGGTTTATGCGCCGTTTTCGGCCCTCAATGTTTTATCAGGAAAAGCGGCTGGCCGCTTTTCCTCTGCCTGTAGCAGGCAGAGCGCCTGGCTTTTCCGGTAATTTGATTCTAAAGGAGAAATGAGACGATGAAAAGACGAATTTTCGCGTGTTTGCTGGCGCTGGTCATGCTTGTGAGCGTGCTGCCGGTGGCGCTGGCGGCGGATCCGGTTGCAAAAATCGGGAACGATACATATGCCACGCTGGACGAAGCGATTAAAAAAGCGCAGGACAAGGACGAGATCAAGCTGCTGGCCGACTGCGAGCTGACGGGCGATATTAAACTTGAAAACAAAAGCCTGACGATTCGCGGCGTTGGGACGACCAAGCCGACAATCACGTTAAAAGAGTGTGGTATTCATGCATCCAGTGAATTAGGGAATCCTAACAAAAGATATCTGACCTTTGTAAACTGCGCACTGGATATTCGGTCAAAAAATGTCGGCGGTGCAACTGCCAATTTGATCACCAACACGGATCTGACCTTTGATAACTGCAACGTTACCATCACGAATCCCGAAAAGATAAGCATCAGCGCTATTTATCTGTATCAGGAAAGCAACCTCTTCATCAAAAACAACTCTGTCGTTGATGTTTCCGGGTTTACTGGCCCTGGTTGCAGCGGTATTTATGCAGACGATTCGGATTATGTCGATATGCCAAACCGCAAAATCCAGGTAACAGGCCGGTCCACCCTCACTATTACGAATTGCAATTGGCACGGCATGACGGTCAACCCCATCGATATGCTGATTGACGATCATTCTGTCATTGACATTTCCAACTGCGGCAATTCTCAATTCGGCGGCGGCGGTCTGGGCTGCTATTTCGGCAAGCTGACTATCAAGAATGGTTCGGCCCTGAATACCAATGACAACCGAGGCCTTTATTGGTGGGGCTGGGGCACGTTCGTAAAAGAGTTGGAAATGGACAGTACGTCCACGCTCAGTTCCTGCCGGAACACCGGCGACGGTATTGATATCGGCGGCAAGGGTATCATTCCGGCTGGTGCAAATGTCACGCTGGACGAGAATAAGGGAAATGGCCTGGTGTCCTACTCCGATAACGACTACTGGTTCGGCGATGTTCAGATCTCAGCCGGTGCAAAGGTTTCCATCCGAAACAATACGCGTGGTATTTGGGTCATGCAAAATACTGCGCTGGATATCAACACCAGTACTGTGACGAACAACGGCACAGCGCGCCGGTATGAAAACGGCGGCGGCATCTGTGTCGAGGCAAACGGAACAGCTAAAATCGGCCCGGCTGTCGCACTTTACAACAACCACGCATTCGGATATGGTGACGACATTTATAATGCAGACGGTGCTTCCATTACGTTTGCCGATGTCGGGACGGACTGGGTTTTGGACGACTGCAACCACATGATCGACGGCTGGTATGAGGACGGTCTGGAGGGGGAAACTCGGCTGCGCTGGAACGTTCACGACACCGCAGCTGCGAAGCACGTCGTGAAAAAGGACGCCGGTATTTACACCGATGCCATCGCTTACAAGGCCGCGCACGGCGAAGAATATTACGAGCCGGGCGAGAATCCTGTTGCGGACTACATTCTCCCGGCGCTGTGGCTGAACACGAAGGATCATTATTCGTACCTGATCGGCTACGCCGACGGTACCGTCAAGCCTGAGGGCAAGATCACGCGCGCGGAAGTCGCCACGATCTTCTTCCGCCTGCTGACGGACGATGCGCGCGCGAAATTCTGGATGAGCACAAACAACTACACCGACGTGCCCGCCGGCAAGTGGTACAACAACGCGATCTCCACGCTGAGCAACATGGGCGTGATCGGCGGTTACGCCGACGGCACGTTCAAACCCGACGCACCGATCTCCCGCGCCGAGTTTGCCAAGATCGCGGTCAGCTTCTCCAACGTTGCCGACCTCAGCTACCGCGGCTACTTCGCCGACGTGAAGGAAAGCGACTGGTTCTCCGGTTTTGTCGCGGCTGCGAAGGACGCGGGACTGATTGAAGGTTACAACGACGGCACGTTCAAGCCTGAGAAGGCCATCACGCGCGCCGAGGTCTGCACCATCGTCAACCGCACGCTCGGCCGCAAGCCGTCCGCGTCGCACATGAAGATCTCCGACCGCATCGACTGGCCCGATGTGCAGGTCACTGACTGGTACTACGAGGCCATCATGGAGGCCACGAACTCGCACACGTACCAGATGGGTCAGCGCGTTGAGACGTGGAACGACAAGCTGCCGCAGCGCGACTGGGCGCTGCTCGAAACGGGTTGGGCGAACGCCTACACCGGCAACGGCGGCGAAGTAAACTGAGAATATCAAAAAGGAACCACCCGCGGGTGGTTCCTTTTTTGATATTCGACCTCTCCGGCCCTTCGGGCCACCTCCCCTTCACAAGGGGAGGCCTGGACGGTGCGCATTCCAAAGCCTCCCCTTCGTAAGGGGAGGTGCCGAGCGCAGCGAGGCGGAGAGGTCGGGCCAACCCCACTGCATCGGCCCCTACAGGGTGCAGACGGGATTTTGGCGGGGCAAACCGCGTTTTTTACAAAATCGCTTGCATATTTTCCCGCTGTGCGCAGAAACTACCTCCGAATCATCTTAAAGGAGGTTTTCCCTTTGAAACACCGCACCCGTTGTTTTGGCGCCGCCGTTCTCGCGGCGCTGGTGCTTGCCATGCTCTGCGTGCCCGCGCTGGCCGCGGAGATCGCCGTGGATTACACTTCGGAATACCAGTTCAGCGCCGCTGATTTCTCGGACAGCAGCGAGCTGGAGGGCGTCTACATTTCCGCCGTCCCGCCCGCGTATCAGGCAGAGCTGTGCATCGGCAGCCGCGTGCTGCGGCGGGGCGATATCCTGCCCGCGGCCGCGCTGGAAAAGCTGAAGCTCCGTCCGGTCTGCCTCGGCGAGGCGGACTGCGAGCTGGTCTACTGCCCGATCAGCGCCGGGACGCTCGGCGACGCCGTGACGGTCAGCCTGCGCATCCTCTCCGGCACGAATACCGCGCCGGTCTGCGAGGATGGAACGCTGGAAACCTATAAGAACATCGCAAACTCCGGCACGCTCTGCGCGCAGGACAAGGAAGACGCCAAGCTCACCTATCAGCTCGTCAAGGAGCCGAAGCGCGGGACCGTCGAGCTGCATGACGACGGCAGCTTCACCTATACGCCGGGCAAAAATAAGGTCGGCAAGGACTCGTTCGTCTTCACCGCGACGGACCCGGCCGGAAACGTCTCCAACGAGGCCTGCATGAAGATCCGCATTCTCAAGCCCGCCGACAAGGCGACGTATCAGGACATGTCCGGCGACAAGGACGCCTTCGCCGCCATGTGGCTCAAGGATCAGGGGCTGTACACCGGCAGGATCATCGCCGGAAACCTCTGCTTTGAGCCGAACGACGCCGTCAGCCGCGGCGAGTTTCTGATCGCGTGCATGAAGCTGGCAGGGCTCGAGCAGGCAGACGGCGCCATCTCGACCGGCTTTGCCGACGAGCTGGAGACGCCCGCGTGGCAGCAGCCGTATCTGGCCGCGGCCTATCAGTCCGGCATGATCTCGGGCACGCCGACAGAGGAAGGGCTCGTCTTCCGCCCGGAAGATACGCTCAGCCGTGCGGAGGCCGCCGTCATGCTCCAGAAGCTTCTGCGGCTGCCGGGCGACGCGGCGGTCTTTGCCGGTGAAGACGCCTCTGCCGTCCCTGCGTGGGCGCAGAGCGCCGTCAGCGCGCTCTCGGAGGCCGGGATCCCGCTGGCCGCTTCGGACTATGAGGCGCCGCTCACGCGGCGGGAGGCCGCAAACATGCTGCTGGCCGCCGAGCCGGTCATCAAAACGGCCGGACTGTATTGGACCGAATAAAAATAACGGACCTGCCGCGGCTTGCGGCAGGTCCGTCGTTTTTTCATGTTTCAGGGCAGCTGATGGCCATGACCTTTTCGATCATGATGTGCAGCAGACGGCTCTGGTCGGTGTCCGCCGCCTTGTAGAAGACTTCCTTGCCGACGCGGCGGGAGACGATGAGTCCGTTATCCTTGAGGCCGCGCAGGTGGTGGCTGACCGCGGGGCTCGACATCTCCATGAGGGCGGAGATATTCTGCACGCACTCCTCGCAGTGACACAGCAGCCAGAAGATCCGCACGCGCGAGGGGTCGCCCACCTGCTTGAAGATATCCGCGACGATCTGAAAATTGTCCGCCTTTGCGAGCTGCGCCCGGATCTGGTCGATATTATGGTGCTCTTCCTCGCCGTGATGATGCGGCAGCAAGTCCGTATGCATACGCCCGCCTCCATTCGTTTTTTATATCATACATAATTCTTTCCAAAATGCAAAGGTTTTTTTCATCCCCCTCTTGACATTCGCGGTGGGCGGCGTTATACTTCGCTTGTAAAGATTAAACGAATGCTTAATTGTTTAATAAGAAGAAAGGGGTACACCATGAAAAAGACCTATGCGATCGAAGTCGACTGCGCGAACTGCGCCAACCTGATGGAGGAAGCCGCAAACAAGACCGAGGGCGTCGCCTCCGCAAGCGTCAATTTTATGATGCAGAAGATGAGCGTGGAATTCGCCGAGGGCGCGGATGAGAAGAAGACGATGAAGGCCGTCCTCAAGGCCTGCAAGAAAGTCGAGCCGGACTGCGAAATCGAGCTGTAAGCAAGCACGGCAGCAGCGCCTCCGGTGCTGCTGCCGTTGTCTCAAATAAGAAGGAAAGGGTGCGCTTCCCCATGACGAAGAAACAGAAGAAAATGCTGATCCGGATCTGCATCGCGATCGTGCTGCTGTTGATCGCGAAGTTCGTCCCGATGCCCGGCACGGTGCGGATCGTGCTGTTCGCCGTGACGTATCTGGTCATCGGCTATGATATCCTGAAAAAGGCCGCCAAGGGCATCGGCAACGGCCGTGTGTTCGACGAGAACTTCCTGATGGCCATCGCCACGCTCGGTGCGATCGCGCTGGCGGTCTACAAAAAGGACACGGACCTCACCGAGGCCGTCGCCGTTATGCTGTTCTACCAGATCGGCGAGCTGTTCCAGAGCTACGCGGTCGGCAAGAGCCGCCGGAACATCACTGCGCTCATGGACATCCGCCCGGACTATGCCAACATCGAAACAGACGGCAAGCTCGAGCAGGTCGACCCGGATACGGTTGCGGTCGGCAGCGTGATCGTCGTGCAGCCGGGCGAAAAGGTGCCGATCGACGGCGTCGTCGTCGAGGGCACGGCCAGTCTCAACACCAGCGCGCTGACCGGCGAGAGCCTGCCGCGTGAGATCATCCCCGGCGAGGAGGTCATCAGCGGCTGCATCGACATGTCCGGCGTGCTGAAGATCCGCACGACGAAAAACTTCGGCGAATCGACGGTCTCGAAGATCCTGGAGCTGGTCGAGGAGTCGTCCTCCCGCAAGTCGCGGTCGGAGGCGTTCATCTCCAAATTTGCGCGGGTCTATACCCCCGCCGTGTGCTGCTCGGCGCTGGCGCTGGCCGTCTTGCCGCCGGTCATCAATCTGATCGCGGGCAATCCGGCCGCGTGGGCGATCTGGATCTACCGCGCGCTGACGTTCCTGGTCATCTCCTGCCCCTGTGCGCTGGTCGTCAGCATTCCGCTGAGCTTCTTCGCGGGCATCGGCGGCGCGAGCAAGGCCGGTGTGCTGATCAAGGGCTCGAACTACATGGAGACGCTTTCGCAGACGAAGATCGTGGTCTTCGACAAGACCGGTACGCTGACCAAGGGTGTATTTGAGGTCAGCGGCATCCACCACAACGAGCTGGAAAACGAGAAGCTCATCGAGTTGGCCGCGCATGCCGAGTGCGCCTCCTCACACCCCATCAGCAAGAGCCTGCAGCGGGCCTACGGCAAGCCGATCGACCGCAGCCGCGTGTCCGATATCGAGGAGATCAGCGGCCACGGCCTGACCGCCACGGTCGATGGGATGAAGATCGCCATTGGCAACGACAAGCTGATGGAAAAGCTGGGCGTAGACTGCATCCCCTGCCACTGCGTCGGCACGATCCTGCATATCGCGGTCGACGGCAAATATGCCGGTCACATCGTGATCTCCGACATTGAAAAGCCGGACGCACGGGCGGCCATTGCAGCACTCAAGCGAACGGGCGTGCAAAAAACCGTCATGCTGACGGGCGATACGAAGCGCGTGGCGGAGCAGGTCGCGAAGAATCTCGGCGTGGACGAGGTCCACAGCGAGCT
>OMBG01001502.1_pt1 | contig 10625 bp, 7 predicted proteins | sample 1674251 | NCBI WGS metagenome assembly OMBG01 (sample SAMEA103958153, study PRJEB25191) | human gut metagenome | reverse complement strand
CCGCCCAGAAGCTGTTCTGGGCAAAGCGGTAGGTCAGGCTGCGGCCAAAGGGCAGAGCCGCACCGTTGGCATCGAACCAGTAAACGAACTGCTGGCTGAACAGCTCCGCGCGGTGGCGATAGAGAGCGGCACGCTGGGGGTCGGTGTCGGCGGCGAACCTGGAGTAGAGCAGGCCGTAATACTGAATGGCCCAGGGAATGTAGTAGTCCTTCTGGACGGAAGCACCGTCGGTGGACCAGCCGTCACCGCTGTAATAACTGTCGATCTTGGTCAGGCCGTCTTCCAGCAGCTCCGGGCTGTAGGGCATACCGACGCTCTTCAGCGCCAGATTGGTCAGGATGCGGAAGAACTGCCAGTTGCAGTCCGGAATGGTATGGTGATTGATCTGGTCCAGCCAGGCAGAGAGATTTTTCTTCTCTGCGTCCGACAGCGGCTCCCACACCTTTTCCGGGGCGGTCAGGATGCCGCAGGCAATGGCGGCCATTTCCACATAGCACTGGTCGTATTCGCCGGTGGTGCCCCAGTATTCGGGGCTGGCAGGGTCCGACCCGGCGGCAAGGCCCCTGCGGTAAATTGCTTCAAATTCCGGGTCTGAGCCGCCGCCCACCCAGAAGGGAACCAGCGCCCACAGCGGGCGGCTGAACGCTTCCAGCTCAATGGCGTTCTGGTTATAGGTCACGCCGGTCTCGCCCAGATGCAGCCGGGCACAGCCGGCGGAATAATGGGGCTTGAGCGGGTCGAGGAACAAATGCATCAGGGATACGAAATCAGCTTTGGTTTGTAAGTTCATTACCAGTACATCTCCCAATCTTTGGTCAGGCGGGTCAGCGCCTCCATGTAAAAATAATCGCCCCAGCTCGTACATTCATCCACGCCCTCCGGGGTGCAGGTGTTGTAGGGGCTTTTTTTGCTGTAAGTGCCGTGCAGCAGCTGGCCGGAGCCGAGGGTGCCGGGCTTTACTGCATAATTTGTGGCAAGGCTGGCCAGCATCTGCCGTGCCAGCGTGCGCCACTGGGCAGCTTCTGTTTCGTCCACATACTTTGCCGCTTCCAGCAGGCCGCAGGCCACGATGGCCGCAGAGGAGGAATCCCGGGGTTCGCCGCTTTCCGGGGCAAAGAGCATATCCCAGCAGGGGATCATATCCTCCGGCAGGCGGGAAAGGTAAAACGCCAGCGCCTTGCGGAACACATCCAAAAACTTTTCATCGTGGGTGTAGGTGTAGCCAATGGCGCTGCCGTACACGCCCCACGCCTGTCCCCGTGCCCAGAAGCTGTCATCCTTATAGCCCTGACAGGTGCGGCCGCCCTTGGGGGTGCCGTCCGGGTTCATAAAGAAGGTGTGGTAGGTGCTGCCGTCCGGCCGGAAGGAGTTTGCCAGCGTAGTGGCGGTGTGGGCGGCGGCGATCTCGCGGTAGTGGTCGCTGCCGGTCACCTGCGCTGCCCAGTACAGCAGCGGCACGTTGAGCATACAGTCAATGATATAGCGGTAGTTGCCGGGGTCGTCCATGGTGCCCCATGCCTGCAAGAAGCGGCCGCTGGGCTGGTAGCGGGTCAGCAGCTGGTCGGCGGCGGCAATGGCGGCGTTTTTGCCCTTTTCGCTGCCCACCAGCTTCCATGCTGCCACGCAGGTGGGGCTGTACAAAAAGCCCATATCGTGGTGGTCCACTTCCACCTTGCGGGCAATGCGGTCCGCAAAGCTGTCCACCTGAATGAGGGCGGCGGTCTTGAATTTCTCCTCCCCGGTGGCCTCGTAGGCCAGCCAGATTTCCCCCGGCCAGAAGCCGCAGGTCCACTGGTTATTGGCGCAGCCGGGGTAGATATTGTTCACGCTGGAATGGTTCTGGCACTGGTAGGTGTACAGGGGCAGATTGGTCTCCACCTGTTTGCAGGCATCGGCCAGTGCCTGCCGTGCCTCGGCGTCGGTCATAGCGTGGTTCTGGTAGGTTTTCATCATGATTACTCCTTAAATCCAAACGTAGGTATCTCTGCCCACCGCTGGCGCAGAAAGTGCATACCCAGCTTGGGGCGGCGGTCCCGGGTGAACAGGCCTTTTTTGTTGCCGTCCACCCGCATGGGGCCCTGCACGGTGTCGTAGTCTGCAAAGTTCCAGACAAATTCTCCCACAAACCACGGGCGCTTGTCAAACTCTGCATCCAGACGGCGGTAGAACTCCACCTGAAACTCCTCACTGAACATCTCGGCTCCGGCGGTGTGCAGACCTGCCACGGTGTCTGCGCCGTATTCGCTCATCATCACGGGCTTGTGCTGCTCTGCCCAGAAATCCATTTCCTGATTCAGGCCATAGCAGGCGGCGTCCATGTCGCCGGAAAGGTTGTACCAGCCGTAGTAGCGGTTGATGCAGACGATATCCATGGTGCGGGTGGTGATATCCTTGGTGTAGTCATTCTGGCAGCAGACGAGGGTGACCGGGCGGTTCTGCGGGTCCAGCTGATGTGCCAGCTCATACAGCGGGTGCCAGTAATCGTAGGCATCCTGCGGGAAGTGCTCCAGATCCGGCTCGTTGCCAAGGCTCCACAGCACCACGCAGGGGTGGTTTTTGTCCCGATGGATCATCTCGGCAAGCACCTGCCGGTGATGCTCCGCAAGGGGGTATTCCTTATAGGGGTTCACCGCTGCCCCGCCGCCGATGCCCACCGCCGGGGTCTCGTCCATGACCAGAATGCCCTCCCGATCGCACAGGTCGTAGAACTCCTCGGCGTAGGGATAGTGGCTGGTGCGCACGGCATTGGCGTTTGCCCAGTGGATCAGGTTCACATCCTTCACGTTCAGCACCGGGTCAAAGCCTCGGCCATGGGCGGTAAAGTCCTCGTGCTTGCAAAAGCCCTTGAAATAGAGCGGCTTGCCGTTCAAAAGCACCTGTGTGCCCCGCACCTCAATGCTGCGCACGCCAAAGGTCTGGTCGTAGACGTCTGCCCCGCAGGTGATGTGCAGGGTATACAGGTAGGGCGTGCCGGGTCTGGGCTCCCAGAGATGCACCTCTGGGATGGTGATCGTGCCTTCTGCACCCTCGGCGCTTGCAACGGCGTTGCCGTCCGCATCCAGCACCGTGACATGGGCAGGCGCGCTGCCGGTGGTTTTGACCGCGTACTGCACCGTGCCGTCCACGGCGGGCACTATGGTCACATCCTCGATGTACTCTTTAGGGGTGGTGTAGAGCACCACCGGGCGGTGGATGCCCGCATAGTTGAAAAAGTCAAAGTTGGGGCGGTTCTGGGGTGCGGCGGCGCGCTTGGCAGCCTCCACACTGGGGATGCCCGCGTTGTCCGATCCAAAGAAGGCCAGTTGTCCGTCCTCGTTGCCCACAGGCAGGGTGCTGTGGTTTACCCGGTTGTCGCAGGCGACGGTCAGCAGCACCGTCTCGCCGGGGTGCAGCAGGGCGGTAACGTCTGCTTCAAAGGGGGTAAAGCCGCCCTTGTGCTGTGCGATAAGCTGGCCGTTCAGCCAGACGTTTGCCGTGTGGGTCACCGAGCCGAACCGCAGCACCACCCGCTGCCCTGCGCAGAAGGCGGGCAGGGTGACTTTGCGCTGATACCATGCCCAGCCGTAGTGGCGGCGCAGGGCGGTGGTCTGGTCGTTCTGGTCGTTGTAGCTGGCGGGCACGGCGATGGGCTGGGCGTCCGGCAGGAGCTTTGCGGGATCGAACTGGTCTTCCACGCAGCTGCCCAGCGCAAACGCCCATGTGCCGTCAAGGCTCAGCTTCAAGCGCGCTTCATTCTGTTCAGGATATAACATAACGCTTTCCCTCTATTTCTGCAAAAAATGCGGGGCGCGGGTACTGCCCACGCCCCGCTTACGGGTGATTTGTTTAGCCCTTGATGCCGGTGGATGCCACGCCCTGCACAAAATACTTCTGCAGGGAGAGGAACACGATCAGCACCGGGATCAGTGCCACCACAGAGGCCGCCATGATCAGGCCGTACTCTGCAGAATACTGGGTGATGAACATACGCAGACCGATCTGGATGGTCTTGAGCTCGGTCTTAGTCAGGTAGATCAGGGGGCCAAGGAAGTCGTTCCAGGTGTTCACGAAGGTGAAGATGGTCAGGGTGGACAGGGCGGGCAGGCTGAGGGGCAGCATGATGTGCCACCAGATGCCGTACTCGCTCAGGCCATCAATGCGGGCAGCCTCACACAGCTCGGTGGGCACGCCCTCGTAGAACTGTTTCATCAGGAACACGCCGAAGGCGCTGAAGGCTTGCAGGCACATAATGGCCAGATGGGTGTTGTTCAAATGCCACGAGCTCATCATCATGAACTGGGGCACCATGTAGGCCTGCCAAGGCACTGCGATGGTGGCAATGTAGCCGAGGAAGAGCGCGTTTTTGCCCTTGAACTGCATCTTGGCAAAGGCGTAGGCTGCAAAGGAGGAAGTGAACAGCTGCAACAGGGTGACCACCACGGTGATCTTGACCGTGTTTTTCACAAAGGTCAGCAGCGGGATCTGGGTCCAGATGTCCACATAGTTCTGCCAGCGGGGATTTTTGGGGATCCACTGGATGGGGAAGCCGAACACGTCCTTATTCAGCTTAAAGGAGGAGGACAGCATCCACAAAAAGGGCAGCAGCATACAAGCTGTGATGACGATGAGGAAGAAATAGATCAGGAACTTGGAGATGAAGTTGCGGCGCTTCTGAGAGGCTTCGGTCTTGATAATAGCAGCAGACATAGTTCTTCCTCCTTTCTCAGTTCTCGCCCTTGGAGCCGCGGAACTGGATGATGGTAACGATCAGCACCAGTACGAACAGCACCATGGAAATTGCACTTGCGTAGCCGTATTTCGGGGTATTGACGAAGGCCACATTATAGATGTAATACACCAGCGTCATGGTAGCAGTGCCGGGGCCGCCCTGCGTGATCATGTACATCTGGTCGTAGACCTTGAAGCCGGAGATGGTGAGCATAATGACCACAAAGAAGGTGGTGGGGCGCAGCTGCGGCAGGGTGATGTGCCAGAACTGCTGCCAGCGGTTTGCGCCGTCCAGCTCGGCGGCTTCGTTCAGGTCCGGGTTGCAGCCCTGCAGGCCTGCCAGATAGATGACCATGTAGTAGCCCATGTTCTTCCACACGCTGAACAGGATGACCGTGATCATGGCGGTGTCCTTGCCGGCTGCCCAGCGGGGCAGGTCTTCAACCGCCACATGGAAGAACTGGTTCAGGATCATGTTGATGGGACCCATGGAGGGGTTGAAGATCATGTTCCACACCGCTGCCACCGCCACCAGCGAGGCAACATAGGGGAAGAACGCCACGGTGCGGAAGAAGTTGCGCAGCTTCACGTTCTGGTTCAGCAGCACAGCCATGGCCAGCGAGCAGGCCAGCGTCAGCGGCACGGTACCAATGACATAGACGATGGTGTTTTTCAGCGCCGCCTGAAAGATCTTATCGGTGGTGAAGAGCTTTACAAAGTTTTTCAGGCCGATAAACTCGATGGCGTGGCGGCCGTCCCATGCGCAGAAGGCCAGCGCAATGGCAAACACCATGGGCACCAGCGTAAACACGCAGAAGCCAATGAAGTTTGGCGCAATGAAGGAATACGCGATCAGAGAATCGCGGGTCGATTTTTTAAGCACTTTACGGGGAGTTTTATTCTGGACAGCAGCACTCGCCATAAAAGAGCCTCCTTTCCCGGAAGTATAACAGTTTTTCCAAAAAATGAGCGGAGCGGGCGCTGTGCATACCCGCCCCGCTCGGACAGGGCTTTTTTCCGATGCTCGTCATCGGAAAATGAATGGGGATCGAAAACAATGAAGAAGGAGAACCGCAAACCATTGCGGAAAACGCTTTATCAGCCGAGAACTGCGGGAACCTGATCGTTCATGTTCTGGATGCCCTCGTCCACGGTCTCGCTCATGGTCATAATGGCATCGTGCTCGGCGTTCAGAATGGTCTCGATATCAGATGCGTACTGGGTGTAAGGCATTTCCAGATAGACATTGCTGGTGGTCAGTGCATCCACAGAATTGCTGTCCTCGGGGAAGCCCTCGGTGGACTTGATGATCTCGGCGGTGGCAGCGGAGCCGCAGGCCGGGAAGGTGCCGGTCTTGGCAATGGCCTGTGCGCCCTCCTCGGAGACACACCAGTTGATGAAGTCGGCAGCGGTCTCTGCCTTGGGAGAATCGGCGTTGATGGCCAGACTGGTCACAGTGCCCAGCGTAGAACCAGCCTCTGCACCGGCGGGGTGCGGATACTTGACGATGCCCCAGTTGAACTTGGTCTCGGCATCCTTCATGTAAGCTTCCAGCGTGGAAATGAACCAGCTGCCCATGTTGACCATTGCGCACTGCTGGTTCTCAAAGGCTGCGGAGTAGTGCAGAGAAGAAGTCTTGAGGTAGCCGTAGTCCATGCAGATGCCGTCCTTCTGCTGGGCAATAACCATATCGTAGGTAGGCTTCATGAAGTCGTATTTGCCGTCGATGATGGTGTTCTTGCCGTCCAGAATGGAGAACAGAGAAACGGCGGAGCGCCAGGTGTGGTAGTGGCAGCCATAGACCTTGGTGTCGCCGGAGCCGCTGGTCATCTTGCGTGCCAGAGCATCGTAATCTTCCATCGTCAGGTCATTGGAGGGATACTCCACACCGGCCTTATCGAACAGATCCTTGTTGTAGTACAGCACCCAGAAGTCGCTGCGGAAGGGCACGGCGTAGAAGTTGCCGTCATCGGTGGTCAGCTGCTCGATGGTGCCGTTGAAATCACCGGTATCGCGGGTCAGCACCTCGTTCAGGGGCTTGAGGTAGTCCAGATTGATCAGGTTTGCGTAGCCGGGGATATCCTTGACGGTCACGACATCCAGATCGGCGCTGCCGGCCAGCTGGGTAGCCAGAACGGTCATGTAATCGCTGGAGCCCAGATCCACCATCTCGATGGTCACGTCCTTGTGGCTTGCCATGTAGCCGTCGGCCATGGCCTGCCAGTAGGGGGTGGATTCCTTATCCCACACCGACCACTGCAGGGTAACAGGGCCTGCTGCTGCGGATGCAGCGGTGGAACCGGCAGTGGAGGAAGCAGCGGTGGAGCTTGCGGAAGAGCCGCCGCAGGCGCTCAGAGCAGCAGCAGCGCCGCAGGCAGCGGCAGCGGTAAGGAACGAACGACGAGAGATCTTTTTCATAAGTGTGTCCTCCTTCAGGGCAGTGTGTGTATTTCGTGCAACGGTCTCCCCCGTGCCGGGGAGCCACTCGCTTTTGTTGACACTAGGATACCGCACAAACGCAAAAACCGGAATGGAAAAATTCCGGGAAGAGTTGCAGTTTTTCTGTATCTTTTAAAAAAAGATGCACTTTCTTACACTGGAGTCTGCACTTTCTTGTTCTCTTGCACAGTTTGCATCCATGGCGCAAGAAAAAAGCGTATAAAGTACACAATTTTCATGAAAAAAGTCGTTGACAAACCGCGCCGGAATCAGTACTGTATAAAGGAAAGAATGCAAAATATTACCGGAAAGGAGGCTCCGCTATGAAGAGCAGCCATCGTTTCCCGCTGCGGCGGCAGATCGTGTGGGGGATGCGCTTTTTTACCATTCTTACCTCGCTGGCCGTGGGCGCGGCGCTGTTCACCCTCTCCAACCAATATGTGCGCGCCAACTCCCTGCAGGCGGCAGAGTTCAACCTGCGGCTGGTGGCCACCTCCATCGAGACCAGTCTGGACAGCGCTGATGCTCTTTTGAACTGGGCTTCCATCGACAGCACCGTGCGGCGGTACATCTCGCAGGAAAATATCAACGGCACCCAGACCATTGCCGCCTACGAAGCCGTGCAGGAAAAATACTATTCCAGCACCCTGTACAGCCATATCCTCCGCTTTTTTATTACCAATGAAAACGACCGGCATTTGCAGTTCGGCACGCTGAACTCCTCGGCGGCGCTCAACCGCACCAGCATAAAGCAGTTTCTCCCCAAGGGGTACGGGATGCAGTTCACCACCGACCCGCTGCTGCCCGGCAGTCCGGACTGCATCGCCCTCAGCCAGCCTGTCCGCTGCGGCAAGGGCACCTTGCACCGGGGCAGCACCTACCTTGCGCTGGATACCGCCATTATCACCGACCCGGCCGCGGGTTACAACCTGACCGACGGCAGCGCGTTGTACTGGGAGATGGGCAGCCGCCTGTGGCAGATCGAAAACGGCAGCCTGACCGAGACCGAAAACCGCCTACGGGAGGTGGACTACACCCTGCGCACCGGCAGCAATAACGGCGTGACAGAGCAGACCGCATGGCAGGGCAAGGTGCAGCTGGACGGCAAAAACTACTATGTCGTCAAGGTAACGCTGAACGGCCGCAGCGCGGCGCTGGTGCAGCTTTTGCCCGCAAATACCTTTTTGCTGCACTACGGCGTGTACCTGTGGCTCATCACCCTTGGCATTGCCATCATCTGGGGACTGAGCTTTTTGATGCAGCACTGGCTGGAGTGGGTCATCACCCGCCCGGTGGAGGCGCTGCAAAAGCGCATCGAGACCGTGGGCAGCGGCAACTTTGCCCCGGACCGCACGGTGGAGTGGAACAACGAGCTGGGCGATATCGGCCGGGGCATCAACCAGCTGGCTGAAAACGTGGACAGCCTGATGACCCGCCGGGTGGAGGACGAACGCCGCAAGCAGGAGCTGGAATACCGGATGCTGCAAAACGAGGTGAACCCGCACTTTATCTACAACACCCTCAACAGCATCCGCTGGATGGCTACCATCCAGCACGCGCCCGGCATTGCCGAGATGGTCACCGCCTTTGCGCGGCTGACCAAGAGCATCTCCAAGGGCACCCAGAAGCTGGTGCCTTTGCAGGAGGAGCTGGCACTGCTCAACGATTACTTTACCATCCAGCAGTACCGCTACGGCGGCGACTTGGAAATTGAGGTCTCCCGCATTGAAAGCGAGACCCTTTGCCAGGACTGCATGATTCCCCGGTTCACCTTGCAGCCTCTGGTGGAAAACGCCATCTTCCACGGGCTGGAGCCCAAGGGCGGCCACGGCAGCGTGCTGCTGGATATCTCCACCGACCCGGATACCGGGGACGTACTGCTGCGTATTACCGATGACGGCGTGGGCATGCCACCGGAGCAGGTGGCGCATCTTCTGGACGAGCCCGCCGAGGGTGCCGAAAAGGCTGAAAAGTTCCGTCATGTCGGCCTGTGGAACGTGAACCGCCGCATCCGGTATTCCTTTGGCGAGGGTTACGGCCTGACCATTGAAAGCGAAGAGGACGTGGGCACCGAGGTCACCATCCGGCTGCCCTATCAACAGAAAGGAGACAGCCATGCTGCGGATATTACTGGTGGATGATGAGCCGCTGGTGCTCATCGGCCTGCAAGGGATGCTGGAATGGGAAAAGCTGGGCTATACGGTCTGCGGCACCGCCCGCAACGGCAAGCTGGCGCTGGAACTCATTGAGCGGGAGAAGCCGGATATCGTCATTGCCGACGTAAAAATGCCGGTGATGGACGGGCTTACCCTTGCCCGCACCTGCCGGGAACGCAGCGCCCTGCCCGCCTTTATCATGCTGACCAGCTTTGAAGAATTTGGTTACATCAAGCAGGCCATGGGTGCCGGGGTGGTGGATTATCTGGTCAAGCTGGACCTGACCCCCGAGAACCTGCAAACCGCCCTTGCCAAGGCCGCCGAAAAGGTAAAAAAGGAGCGCGCCCTGCTGGGCGAATTGTCGGCGCAGGAAAACCTTGCCGAGAGTGTGCGCAGCTATCAGGAGCGTTTTTTCGTGCGGCTGTACGCCGGGCTGTTCCCGGACGAAGCCGCATTGGAGCAGCCTTTGCAGCACATGGAGCTGAACCTTGCAAGCAACGCCTATCTTGTAGCCAGCTGCGAGATCATCGCCAACACCGCCCTTACCCCCGCCCAGCAGCTGAAGCTGAGTTTTTCCTGCGGGCGGATGCTGGAGACCACCCTGCAAAACTACCTGCCCTGCTATGTGACCGGGGCGGATGCCATGCGCTGCAATGTGCTGTTCTGCCTGACCGATGCCCAGTGCCAAAACTACCGGACGGTGCTGCGCCCGCTGCTGGAACGCGCCAGCCAAATTCTATACAACTATTTCACGGTACGGCTGCTCTGGGCGGTAGGTCGTCCCACCGGCTCCCTGCTGGGGCTGGCACGCTGCTGCCGGGAAAACGCCCATTTGCAGCCCCTGCTCACGGTGGAGCAGCCTATCCAGTTCGTGGAGGTCAACGAGGGCGACGCCACCGCCGGGAAGATGCAGGTGGTGGCACAGGTGCAGGAATATATTCAGAGCCACCTTTCCGAGCGGCTGACGCTGGCCGATGTGGCGGCGGTATTCAATTTTTCGCCCAACTACCTCAGCCAGCTGTTTGGCAAATACGGCGACAGCGGCTTTGTGGAGTACATTACCGAGACCCGCATCGCTGCGGCGAAAGAGATGCTGGAACAGGGCGATTTGAAAGTATACGAGATCGCTGAGAAACTGGGGTACGAGAGCGCTTTCTATTTTTCCAAGGTGTTCAAAAAGGTCACAGGGCTCAGCCCGCGGGAATACCAGCAAAGTATTTGAAATCGGAGGCTTTTATGATACAGGAACAACTTGCTTTTCTGCCGGAATTTCTTCCCGATTACCGGCCCTTCCCCCCTGCCAAGGAACGCACCGCATGGCAG
>OMBG01001471.1_pt1 | contig 10796 bp, 7 predicted proteins | sample 1674251 | NCBI WGS metagenome assembly OMBG01 (sample SAMEA103958153, study PRJEB25191) | human gut metagenome | reverse complement strand
CGCATTTCGTCATCCTGAGCGGAGTGAAATGTCGGATGTTCGAAAATGTAAAGGCAAAGCAGTGAGAACTGAGTCGAAGGATCTGGCGCCGCACCAACCCCCTTTGAACCTTTTGAACCTATAGAACCCGATGAACTTCTTTCGCACGCAATCAAAGGGCAGCACGCCCCATGGGCCGGCCATAAGTCCATACCCAAAACTCATTTGACTTTCTATTCAAATCATGGTAGAATGTGTCCAATTTCAAAATAGACTAGGATCGGAATCAGGCTGGTGAATTTTCTCAGAGAGGCAGTGGATGGTGAAAACTGCTGAAAAGGACGCAGCCACGTCACCCGAGAGTCCTTTTTTTGATCCCCCTTGCGGTATAGAAAAAAGCGGCGGCTCCGTTATCGCCCAATCGAGCAGGAAACAGCGGTCTGTTTCCATGGCAAGGTGGTACCTCACGCAATGTGCCCTGTCGGATGTTTTCCGGCAGGGATTTTTTATTGGCAGGAAGAAATCCCAAGGTTCACGGGTCTGGAAGGCGCCTCCCCTTTGCGAGCGGTATGCAAGCCGAAACATGCGGCGGCTCTATAAGATGGATGCGCCGCCCTGCTGAACCCTTGGAAGTGACAGAACCATTTCCGCAAGCCGTTTCCCGGATCCGATCCCGGATCCTTCCCCCCATTCACGAAAGGAGTTTACTATTATGAAGAAAAATTTCTTGATCCCGATCGGGCTGATGCTCTTTGCCCTCTTCTTTGGCGCAGGGAATCTGATCTTCCCAGTGTACATGGGCCAGAATGCCGGCGTGGATACCATTCCCGCGACGCTGGGCTTTCTTTTGACAGGCGTAGGGTTTCCGATCCTTGCCGTCGCAGCGATCGGCTATGCCGGGAGCGACCTTGAGTCACTGGCTTCCCGTGTACACAAGGGCTACGCCATTTTCTTCACCGTCTGCCTCTACCTCACCATCGGGCCGGCTTTCGCCATCCCCCGTACAGCGACGACATCCTATGCGATCGGCATCGCGCCCTTCTTCGGTGAATCAATGCAGCAGACCGCGCTCTATGCCTTCGCCTTTATCTTTTTCGTGATCTCTTGGTGGCTCTCCATCAGCCCATCGAAACTGGTCAACCGCATCGGGAAGATCATCACCCCGGCACTCCTTCTCTTCCTCGCCATCCTTTTCATCACAGCGACACTCTTCCCGATGGGCAGCTGGCAGGAGGCACAGGCAGCCTATCAGCCCTCCATCAAAGCGCTGACGCAGGGCTTCCTCGATGGATATAACACCATGGATGCACTGGCTGGTTTCGTATTCGGCATCATCGTCGTCAATGCTGTCCGTCAGTATGGCGCGGCAAGCAATGAAGAGGTCGCCTCCCATACCCTGAAGAGCGGCCTCATCGCGGGCGGCTGTCTGGCTGTCATTTACATCTTCCTTTCCGTCATCGGTGCCTGCTCTGTAGAGAAGCTGGGACTTATGAAAAACGGCGCAGACATCCTGGTCGGTACCGCGCACCACTACTTCGGTAGCTACGGCCGCATCCTGATGGGCGTGATCGTCCTCCTCGCCTGCCTCACCACCAGCGTCGGCCTCATCACCGCCTGCGGCGAATATTTCAAGAAACTCATCCCTGCGCTCTCCTACAGAGCTTGGGTGACCGTATTCTCCGTCATTTCCTTTGGTATCGCCCTCTTCGGCCTCACCACCATCATCACCGCTGCCATTCCGGTCCTCATGTTCCTCTATCCTTTGACTATCTCCCTCATTTTCCTCACCTTTGGTGATCACCTCTTCGGCGGGAAACGCAGCGTCTACGCCTGCGCCACCCTTTGCACTCTGATCCCTGCCCTCTACGACGGATGTCACACGGCCGGTCTCTCCCTCGGCGCGATCGACGGCCTCATGCAGTCCCTCCCACTGGCAGGCTATGGACTTTCCTGGATCTCCTTCTTCCTCTTCGGAAGCGTGCTCGGGATGGTCTTGGGGAAAAAATAGGAATGAGGAATGAGGAATGAGGAATGAGGGATTAGGAATGAAGGTGGCGGCTTCGCCGCGAATATATATATATGTGGCGATGCCCGAAGGTTTGCGATGGTAGGTTTCTCTCGTATCGTCAGCCTTCCCCTCGAGGGGAAGGTGCCCCGAAGGGGCGGATAGGGCACAGACGGTATGAAAGAAAGTGGGAAAGCGGAGAGGTGCGCCGCACAACCCCTGCCCTACCTATAGAACTTATAGAACCTACTGGACCTCTTTCACAAGCAATCAAAGGACGGTACGCCCAAGGGGCTAACCCTGAACCCTTAAAGTTCGAAAGCAGGGATGATTAGTAGCTAGGGATTAGGAGCCGCAAGTGACTGGTAGCTAGTGACTGGTGACTTAAATACTACCTTCGGGCATCGCCACCATCTATACTCCGCGGCGCTTCTGATTTTTATGCGCCGCACCACCCCCTTTGAACCCTCTGAACCTGTTGACCCGCTGAACCTCTTTCGCATGTAATCAAGGGACAACACGCCCCATGAGCTAACCCTGAACCCCGAACCCTGAACCCTTAAACCCTTTATCTCACTCCCCATCTGTGCTATGCTATACGAAACAGCAAACCGCTCACTATCCACGATTTCCAAGAAACGAGGTCCTTCCCATGACATCTGCCGATGAAAAAAGTCTCGCCCTGCGCAAATGGATCTTTGCCGGGCTGATGGTCGCCGCCGGCGTACTGCTTTCCCCCATGTTCTCCTTTCCGCTGGGCGTGACGAAAGCATTTCCCCTGCAGCATATGATCAACATCTTTCTTGCGGTCCTCTGCGGCACGCGCTATGGCACCGCAGCCGCCTTCGGCACCTCCCTCATTCGCAATCTCTTAGGCACCGGCAGCCTTCTCGCCTTCCCCGGCTCCATGGTGGGCGCTTTCCTCTCCGGCTACCTCTACAGCCACACGCACAAGCTCTGGGCTGCCGTCATCGGAGAATTCGTCGGTACCTCGATCATCGGAGGACTCCTCTCCTACCCGATTGCCGCCCTCTTCATGGGTTCGGCCAAAGGCGCCTTCTTCTACGTCTCCCTCTTCGCCGTCTCCTGCGGCGCAGGCTGCGTCATCGCCTTCGTCGTCCTGAAGGGCATGAAAGTGATTCAAACAGAATTTTCGAAAATGTAAGAAAATAAAAAGTCCAGTCCCCACATCGGCGGCTGGACTTTTTTATTGGGGGCAGGGATGAGTGACTAGTGGCTAGTGACTGGTAGCTAGGGATTAGTGGCTAGGGATTAGGAGTGATTAGTGACTGGGATTTGCCGACATCGTCATCCCGAGCGCAGCCGAGGGATCTTTACTGCACTGCGGGAATCAGTGTGTATGCGCCGAGGGAAAACGATGTCTTGGTGCTGCCTCACATCAGGCGATGAGCATTCTGCAATAAAGATTTCTCGACTACGCTCGAAATGACGATGCGCGCGAAGCGCTATCAAAACTCCGCGGCGCTTCTGATTTTTATGCGCCGCACCACCACTCCTCACTCCTAACTCCTCACTCCTAACTGGCGAGTAGAGCTTTCACACGCAATCAAGGGACGGCACGCCCCACGGGCTAACCCTGAACCCATCAACCTGAACCCCTTTCTCTCTTGACACTCTCCCACATATTACGCTATAATGTTTTAGTTTTGTAAATAGAAAATAATACACATGATATCCGTAAGTTTTAATATTACATTTTTGCATGAGAAATCGAGAGCGCACCATGGGGAAAGCGGCTCCGATTTCAGAAGAGAGGAACCATGAAACACGCTTTTTTGAAAGCAGCCATTGCAGCCTGCTTCGCCTGCGCCGCAGTGACCGTAAGCGCAGCGAATCCATTCACCGACGTATCTGCTGACGACTGGGCCTATCAGGCCGTCGCTTCGCTCTCCGATGAGGGCGTCATCGACGGCTATCCGGACGGCACCTTCCGCGGAGACAAGCATGTCACCCGTTATGAGATCGCGCAGATCGTCGCCCGCCTGATGGCGAAGGAAGACACACTGAATGCGTCCCAGAAGGAGACCCTCGCCAAGCTCTCCTCTCAGTATGCGAATGAACTCAAGGACCTCGGCGTCCGCATCGCAGAGCTTGAAAAGAAGCGTGGTGCGACCGACCTCATCACCGAGCTCCGCGTCCAGAGCATCGACCGCTATGACAATGTATTCAAAGGAAATGTCCAGAAGCACAACGAAATTTCCACCCGCGTCCGTTTAAATACCATCACTCCGGTGAATGACCGCGTTCACCTCTACGGTCAGATCGAGACCATTCTGGACATGAATGGCAAAGAAAGCTACGACGTGAACCGCATCGATCCGAAGGACAAGAGCCAGACCAAGCTCCGCACGGGCTACGGCGATGGTGATTTCCACCTGAATCGCTTGTGGACCACCTACCACTTTGGACCGAAACAGGATACGACAAACCTCCCCTACGGCCCATCCAAGAACCTCATCGGCATCGGCCAGTTCCCCGTCAAGATGGGCGTCACCGGCTACACCTATGACGGCGAAGTCAAAGGCGTCTTCGCTTCTTTCGGCGACTACCTGAAAGGCGGCCGCCTCACCCTCGCCTTCGGCCGTGCGACCAATATCAACTACGCATACACCGGCCCGATGATGCATGGCGTGGCGCTGAAGAAATCTGAACTGCTTAGCGTGCTAACGAAAAAATACGGTGAGGATGGCGTAAATACAATGCTGAGACCATTCGGTGGTATCGATGGTTTTAATGCTATGTCGGGCTCTTCACAGGTACAGGTGTTAAATGGACTGAAAGCCAAACTGCTGGCTTCCGGAGATCCCACATTGAGCGGACTTGCCAGCAAGCTGGAAGCCATGGGCGATAAAGATTACGCATACAACTACTTCCCGATGGATAATGTACATATGGGCTGGGGTGATGACGAAGATGTACCGGTCGCTTACGCTTCCTATATTTATAAGAAACCGGGCCAGTGGGAAGCTCACGCTTACGGCATGGAAGCCTGCGGGCCTGTCGGCCATATCGCGAAAGCCTACGGCTTCGCCGGCTCCTACAATGTCACCCCGATGCTTCGCGTCCAGGGCGAATTCGTCAAGAACCTCAGAAAGCTTCCGCTGAACAATGAACGTCCGTACAGCTACAACTACGGCATTCACTACGGCGAAGCGAATGTCCTCAAAGCCAAGTCCTTCTCCATCGGCGTCGACTACGTCTACAGCCAGGCAGGCACCTACTTCGGCGGCTCCAGCAACGATATCGTCGACCAGTACATGGGGCATGTCTACAGCGACTGGAAAGGAAGAAAAATGCCGGCCTACTTTGCGGATAAGCTCGATGCGATATTGAATGGCACTGACTCTCCGGATAAGAAATACGGCGGCGCGAAATTCTACCTTGCCAAAGCCTCCTTCGTCCCCATGCGCGGCCTCCTCGTCGAAGCCAACTACGGCTTCAACGCCAAAGATATGGGCGGCAAGAAGATGGACAACATGTTCATGCTGAAAGCGACTGCATATATTAAATAATCGCGGATCGCGAAAACTTCTCACCTCCGTGGATAAGAAGCAGAAATCGGTGATGGTGCAAAGTTCAAAAAATTCAACGGGATTTCCGTTTGGAAGGATACTGTATGCCCGTGCGGTGCTTTTATTACGCACCGCACCACCCCATTGCCCTCACAGGACCCGTTACGCCTTTTTCCTGAGACCCCTGAACTTTGCACCAAAATCTTTTTTCAAAAATATTTGCAAAAACCCCTTGCAATTTCCAGAAAGATTTGTTATTATATACAAGTCACATGGATGATGACTTCCATCAAACAGATAGGGGCATAGCGCAATTGATAGAGCAACGGTCTCCAAAACCGTAGGTTGGGGGTTTGAGTCCCTCTGCCCCTGCCACATGGCCCAATAGCTCAGCTGGATAGAGCACTTGACTACGAATCAAGGTGTCGGGAGTTCGAATCTCTCTTGGGTCACCAGCCTGAAAGCCAGTACCGATCACGGTGCTGGCTTTTTTTGTGCTTGAGAAAATAAATAAAAGCAGTGGACCATCAATAACGGATACCTGCCGCCTCGTCAGGAAGTCGTAGAGGATCCGGCTATCAAAGAAGCGATAGCCAAGACTCCGGCCCTCAAGGCTGCATTTGATGAGCTGCCGACACTTTCTCCGTTCACGGGGAAAAATGTACTGTATTTTCTTCTGATCGCACGGTCTTTATTCCGTTTACCGTCACCATGGTTCCGAACTACATCACCTTATCGGATATGGGTCTCGTAGACAGTATTTATGGCGTCGCGCTTCCGCAGCTGGCGGATGCGACCGGGATCTTCCTGCTGAGGCAGAGCCAGGAGAGAGCTGTATCCCTGTGACCGTTCAGTATCACGAAGATTATGGAAGCCGTGTGGGATATTATTATACGGTCAATGGAATGGATGTCATCTTCATCATGAGAGACGATATTCTGCAGGGAAGATCGCAAGCCTACTGGAAGGTCGATCAGCATACACCGCATTTCTTTGATAAGGCGACGGAAGCCAATATCGGGTATCCGGAGGAGTAGTCATGAAATATTTCATCAGTGATCTCATCGTAGGAATGAAACATTTTGCGGAATTTGCTGACTGGATCGAGAGCAACGAAGATCCTGATCTCGGCATTGAATTTACCGCATTCACCCATGATGAAGCCTATTGGCAGGCTTTGGCGGCCAAAGTTCCGCAGATGACATGCCCCTTGACCTTTCATGGTCCGTATGTGAACATCGAGGCGACCTCGGACATCGGATCCGAAGAGAATGTATGGCTTATGGAAAGCTATAAAAAGGTATTTGCGCTGGCGATGCAGAATCAGGTGCGCCATGTGGTATTTCATTATTCGCAGCTGCAATTTGAACCGGAAGAAATTCCGCAAAAGCAGAAGAATGCCTATTGGGTCATGAAAAAACTGACGGATATGGCAGCGCAGATGAAGGTGAATTTCGTGATCGAAAATCTGTGCCGGCAAAAGCATGGCGTGCATCTCTTCAGCAATGAGGAGTATTTCCGGATCTTCCAAAATATCCCGCAGGCGCAGTCTTTGATCGATATCGGACATGCCCATGTAAACGGGCTGGATATAGAACGCTTTTTGGCCACTTACGGCAAACGTGTCAAAGGATTCCATGTACATAATAATGATGGCAAAGCAGACCAGCATTTGGACTATCACCATGGAACGGCAGATATTCGGCAGATCATGCATTGGGCAGGGAAATATACCGAGGATGCGGACATCGTTATCGAGTATGAACCGCATGAAAAGCTGACACATGCGGAACTTCTGGAGGAAGTGCATGAATTGAGAAGCTGGGGGGAAGAAGGAAAAGCACTTTCTTGAAATCTTATCAAATGAAAGCGCCCGAAGGCTGTAGCCTATATGCTATAGTCTTCGGGTGTTTTTGCTTGTGATGATTTTGTTATAACTCTGTGCAATAGCAGCAGGTATGACGGATATAATAAAGCGTCGCATACTGGGATTGGATGGAAGGAGACAGTCTTTTGTAAAGAGCATGTGTGATCAGGCAGGAAGGGGAATTGCCGGCGGCCATTTCTTGGGTAAGAGTGGAGACTCTGTCAGTCTGCGCAGTTCAAGTTCTAAGGAAATGTTGATCGCAGCTGATTTCATTCCGCTTCCAATATTTTTATAAAGATTAACCAAAATATGTTAAAATACTCTCAATGGATAACTAATCTGCAATTATCTATTGAGAGTTTTTTATAAGAAAGGGGTCACCAACATGGAGTCCATCTCAGTAGGAGTTGATATCGGTTCTGCTGCCATCAAAGTGGTCGTGCTTTCTCAGCGGGGGCAGCTGATGCACTCTGCGTATGTGCCGCATCATTATCGCGTACGGGAAACGCTCCGAATACTGTGGCGGCAGCTGATGGCGAAAGTGTGCGAGGGGGCATTGCATCTGGCTTTTACGGGGAAAGGGGCGGCAGAGTTCTCTTCGGCACTGCAGGTCCCTTTCGTGGATGAAGTGCAGGCAGAGACAGAGGCCTTGCGGAGGTTTCACCCCGAGGTCGATGTGGCTGTTTCTCTGGGTGGGGAAGATGCGCGGATGATGTATTTCGAGAGAAATGGCGAGATGGATCTCAGAACAAATCGGAAATGTGCAGGTGGGACGGGAACGTTTCTGGCACATATGGCAGCGTTCTTCGGTGTGGATATCCAGGCGTTGAATACGCTGGCAGAAAATGGGATACATCTCTATCCCATTGCCTCCCGGTGCGGGGTCTATGCGAAAACTGATATTCAGGCGCTGATGAATCAGGGCGTCGGTAAAGCGGATTTGGCAGCATCTATTTTCCAGGCGGTGGTGAATCAGGTGCTTTCTGATCTGGCCAAAGGGCGGCTGATACAGGGGAAGCTGGCGCTTCTGGGCGGACCGTTCGCTTTCATGCCGGCGCTTCGCCGTAGCTTCTTGCAGACGATCGGAATCTCTTCGGCAGATGTCCTTCCTGTCACGCACGGGGAGCTTTATTGTGCTTGGGGAGCGGCTTTGCTGGGGCGGGAAGCTGCTCCAATTGCATGGCAGGATGTGAAGAGACTGCTGGATCAGGATCATTTACAAGAAGTGGCTGCCGAACGACTGGAACCACTCTTTCCGGATATGACAGCGTATGACAGCTTTCGATGCTATTATCAACGTTTCCGACTTCCCCGAAGGCCGATGCCGCAGCCGCCCGCTAGATTGTGGCTGGGGATGGATGCAGGCTCTACGACGATCAAGCTGGTTCTTGTGGATGAAGAGGGTCAGATTTGTTATGAGGATTACAGGAAAAATGAGGCCGACGCACTTGAGACAGCCAAGACGATGCTTCTTGCTATGTATAAAGCACTGCCTGCGGGCATTTCCATCGCCGCATCCGGCATCACCGGATATGGAGAGGCGTTTTTGAAACAGGCTTTTCAGAGCGATACCGGAGAAGTGGAAACCGTCGCACATTTACAGGGAGCCCGTTTCTTCTGCCCGGAGGTTACAGATCTGTTGGATATCGGCGGACAGGATATGAAGTATATCCGCGTCAGAAAGGGGAGCATTCAGAAAATCGTTTTGAATGGTTCCTGCGCTTCCGGCTGCGGCTTGTTTTTGGAAACCTTTGCTGAGTCCATGGGACTCTCAATGGATGAATTTGTGAAGAAGGCGGTACACGCCCCATATTGTCTGGATCTGGGGCATCATTGCACCGTATTGATGAATAGCAAGGTACATCAGGTGCAAAATGAAAACGTGGACACAGGCGGGCTGATATCCGGACTTTGTCTTTCTGTCGTGAAGAATGCACTGTATCGGGTGATGCGTCTGGACTCGATAGAGGAACTGGGGTCGCATATCGTGGTAGAGGGAGGGACCTTTCAGAATGATGCTGTTCTGCGTGCCTTTGAGACACTGGTCGGTCATCCGGTCGTTCGTCCGAATGGGTCCGGCATCATGGGGGCTTATGGGATGGCGCTCTTGACGAAGAAAAGGATGCCGGAGGCTACACGGTCGAAGATGCTTTCTGCGGATGAAATACGAAAACTGAGTGTCAGAGAGGAGTCAAGCCGGTGCCCGGGTTGCGGGAATCACTGTCTCTTGCAGAAAAAAACCTTTTCTAATGGACATTGCTTTATTGTAGGAAATCGATGCTCTTATGGTGAACGGCTGCTGGCGAAAGAGCATTTTGTTTCTCGGAAGGTGCCAAATCTCTATGAGTGGGAAAAGAACCAGTTGCTGCAGTCATCGAAGGTAAACCCGTCAGCTGAAAAAACAATGGGTATTCCGGCGGTGGGAAGATATGATTTACTGGAAGGTCTTTTGGCAGACGCTTGGGTATCGCGTCATTCTCTCTGCTTTTGATGCAGCATCACTTGGAAAGAGTACCGTGACCATGCCGCATGGGATTTACTGCTATCCCTGCAGGCTGGCCCACGGACATCTGATGTACTTTTTGGAACAATGTAAGCCCGATGGTATCTGGATGCCTGTGATAAGCGGGGGGAAAGAAGAGCCGGATATTGATGAAGCGACACATGCAGCCTATGGGGATGTATTGGCAGAGCAGATGAAGGAGCAGATTTCTGCAGCCGGTATTCCATTCTATCACCCGCAGATCTCTTTTCATGACCATCAGTCGTTGCTTGCCTTCATGAGGGGGAATTTTCCGCAGGTGACACCGCATGCTTTGAGGCGCGCCACGACGGCAGCAGAGAAGGCACAGCGTGGCTATAAGGCGCGTTTGGGCAAGAAAACAAGGGATGTCCTGGAATGGATCGAAAGGGAAAAGAAAAACGCCCTGGTACTGGTCGGACGAAGTTATCAGCTGGATCCCGAGATCAATAAGGGGATACCCGCTGTCATGGCAGGACTGGGCATCCCTGTGTTGTCTGCAGAGGGATTGTACTTGCTGCAGAATGAGGGACATGATACGCCTACGTTCCGAGAGAAGGCTTTATTTACTGCGGAAATGGTCTGTACAAATCCTTATCTGCATTTTGTACAGCTGCAGTCGACCAGTTGCGGCTGGGATATGACGACGATAGATGCGCTGCAGAAGAGGCTGGAACGGGCAGGGAAGCGCTACACTATGATCTCACTGGATCAGGGGGTCAGTACGGGAGCGTTACAGATACGCATCCGATCATTGATGGCAGAAATTCAGGAAAAGCAGAGTCGTCTTTACTAATAAAACGAAAAAGTATGGATTTGATCTTCCTGTGAATGAGGTGGCTGTCCTTATGCAGAACGTTGCAAGAAAACACCTCATAACAGACGGATCAG
>OMBG01001470.1_pt1 | contig 10805 bp, 10 predicted proteins | sample 1674251 | NCBI WGS metagenome assembly OMBG01 (sample SAMEA103958153, study PRJEB25191) | human gut metagenome | reverse complement strand
GAAAATAAAAATATGATAATGACTTTAAGATGGTTTGGAAAAGAATTCGATTCGGTAAGCTTAAAACAAATTAGACAAATTCCAGGAGTAAAAGGAGTTATTACGACTTTATACGACAGCAAAGTTGGGGAAATTTGGAATATTGAAAAAGTAAGAAAAATAAAAAAAGAAGTTGAAGAAGCTGGACTTAAAATTTACGGAATAGAAAGCGTAAATGTGCATGACGATATAAAAATAGGATGTCAAAGCAGAGATAAATATATCGAAAATTATATTGAGACTTTAAAGATTTTAGGAAACGAAGGAATTAATTTAGTTTGTTATAATTTTATGCCAGTTTTCGATTGGACAAGAAGCGATTTAGCTAAAGTGAGACCTGACGGCGCTACAGTTTTATCTTATGACCAAGATATTATAGATAAGATTGACCCAGAGAAAATGTTTAATAAAATCGATTCTAACTCCAACGGTTATGTTTTGCCAGGTTGGGAAGCTGAAAGACTTTCAAAAATAAAAGAGCTTTTTGAAATGTATAAAGATGTTGACGATGAAAAACTTTTTGAAAATTTAAAATATTTTTTAAATTCGATAATTCCGACATGCGAAAAATTCGGAATTAAGATGGCTATTCATCCCGATGACCCAGCATGGTCTGTCTTTGGGCTTCCAAGAATCATAATTAATAAAGAAAATATATTAAAAATGGTTAATAATGTTAAAAGCGATTATAACGGAGTCGCATTATGCACAGGTTCTTTAGGTTCTAATCCTAAAAATGATATTCCAGATATTGTGAGAAGTTTAAAAGGAAAAATATTTTTTGCTCATGTTAGAAATTTGGAACATACGGGAAAAGGAAAATTTCAAGAAGCTGCGCATCTTTCGAGCGATGGTTCTATGGATATGTTTGAAATAATGAAAGCTTTTTACGATATATGTTTTGAAGGACCTTTCAGACCAGACCATGGAAGAGCTATTTGGGATGAAGTTTCTATGCCAGGATACGGATTATACGACAGAGCGCTTGGAGCGGTTTATTTGCAAGGTTTATGGGAAGCTATAGATAAAATGAATAAATAAAATAATTAATTTTTATTAAATAAAAGCGAAGGAGAAATTATTATAATGAAAAAATTTATGGATGCATATTTTTTACTTGAAAACGATATTTCAAAAAATTTGTTTCATAATTATGCGAGCGAATGCCCTTTATTTGATTATCATTGTCATTTAAATCCTAAAGAAATTGCAGAAAATAAACAATTTAAAAATCTTACGGAAATATGGCTTTATGGCGACCATTATAAATGGAGAGTTATGCGAGCAAACGGAATAGACGAAAATTATATTACGGGAAATGCCCCCGATTACGATAAATTTTTAGCCTATGTTAAAACCGTCCCAAATTTAATAGGCAATCCTCTATATCATTGGAGTCATTTGGAATTGCAAAGATATTTCGATATTTACGATATTATCAACGAAAAAAATGCAGAAACGATTTGGAATAAAGCTAATGAAAAACTTAAAACTATTACGGTTAAAGATATTTTAGAAAAATTTAAAGTCGACACTATAGGAACTACGGATGACCCTTTGGATTCTTTAGAATATCATAAAATGATAAAAGATAAAAACGCTCCTATAGGAAATATAAATACTAAAATTATTCCTTCGTTTAGACCCGATAAAGCTATAAATATAGAAGCCGAAGGATTTACAAATTATATAAAAAACCTTTCTATTGCAAGCAATATTAATATAAAAGATATTAACAGTTTAATCGAAGCCTTATATAAAAGAATAGATTATTTTATAAGTTTAGGATGCGTTTCAAGCGACCATGCTCTTGAATATTGCCCTTTTGCTTTAGACTCTGAAGAAAATATAGATAAAATTTTTAAAAAATCTTTACTCGGAAATAAATTAACCGAAGAAGAAATAGAAAAATATAAAACCTACATTCTTATAAAATTAGCGAAAAAATATAAAGAAAAAAATATTTCTATGCAAATACATTTGGCGGCTATGCGAAACAATAATAAAAAAATGTTTAATTTGATTGGAGCGGATACAGGATTTGATTCTATTGCCGATTATAATATTATAAGAAATTTATCTTATTTGCTTGACGAATGTTCAAAAACTTTTGGGCTTCCTAAAATGATATTTTATAGTTTGAATATTAAAGATTATTATCCTTTATCTACTTTAATTGGATGTTTTCAAGGAGATAGAATTAAAGGAAAAATGCAATTAGGTTCGGCTTGGTGGTTTTGCGATAATAAAGACGGTATGGAAGAGCAGATGAAGATTCTTGCTAATACTGGTTCGCTTCCTCTTTTTATAGGAATGCTTACGGATTCAAGAAGTTTTTTATCGTATCCAAGACATGAATATTTTAGAAGAATACTTTGCAATATTTTAGGAAATTGGGCTGAAAAAGGAGAAGTTCCAAACGATATTGAATTTTTAGGAAATGTAGTAAAAAATATTTGTTTTAATAACGCTAAAGAATATTTTTCTTAAAATAATTTAAATTTTTATTTTGGAGTTAAATTTATGTTCAAAAAATATATATCCACAAAAATAATTCCTGTTGCCGTAGTTGAAACGGAAGAAGAAATAAGAAATATAGCCGATTTGTCGAGCGAATATTTGCCTGCAATCGAGCTTACAATGAGAACGGAATATTCTTATAAGGCTCTTGAAATTCTTGCTAAATATTATCCTGATTTACCAAGAGCGGCGGCTACGGTAATATCTAAAGAACAAGTAGATAAAATATTAGACTTGGGAACAAATATTATAATAAGTCCTGGATTTCAACCTAATATGCTTGAATACGCTAAAAATAAAAATTACGATTATATACCTGGAGTCGCCACGCCTTCCGAAATAGAGCAATGCCTTTCTTACGGACATAAATATTTGAAGTTTTTTCACGCGGGAGTTTTCGGAGGAATAGAATGGCTTAAAGGAGTAGGAGCGGTTTATTCTCATACGGGAGTTAAATTTATGCCTTTAGGAGGAGTAAGTATAAATAATGTTTTAGAATATTTAAAACAGCCAAATGTATTTGCATGCGGAGGTTCATGGCTATGTTCGAGAGATATTTTGAAAGAAAAAAATTGGACTGAAATGAAAAATAGATTCAAAAAAGCAAGCGAATTAATTAAATAAATTAAATAATTTTTTTAAGATTTTCAATTAATTTATCGACATTATCTAAAATATTTTTGTCTAATTTTATATTAATTATATTTTCAATATCGTTGTCAAAATTTTCTGGAAGCGACTTGCATAATTTATGAGCGTATTTAATTAATTTCTTTTCGCCTGGATGAAGTTCTTTATTTAATGCAAATAAAATATCGAAGTATGACGATAATATCGCCGTAATTCTATGATTAACGCTTATAATATCTTTTCTTTTAATCGCTTTTTCTAATTGCTCAAAAAACGAAGCGCATTTTTTATCTTTTATAACGGCTAAATTTTTATTTATTATATTTTCTTTAAGTTTATTCGGATATTCTTTATTTAATTCTTCTTGCAAACTTTTAAATTTAAAATCTTTATCGTAAATTATTTTAGAATTTTTTATATTATACAAAAAAGCCGTAGTGTATCCTATTTTTGAATTGCAATTTTTCCAAATATAATTTATTTCGTTTTCTACAAAAGACAAATTTCTATACATAAAATCAAAACATATATCGTTTATGATAAACTCGTCTCCGTATTCAAAATAATCGTTTCCAAGTTCGTAATATGAAGAGTATTTTTCGGCAAAGTTTTTTCTAGTTTCAATATTTATTTTTTCTTTAGAATAAACATAAATATCGTAATCGGACATTTCATCGTTTATTAAACTTGTTTTTGAACCCGATAAAACTATGGCGTCAATATCGTTTGTTTTAATCGCTTCTTTTGTAAACTCTTTTAAAAGATTAATAGCTTTCATAAATAAAATAAAATGCTAAAAAATAATTATTTATAAGAACTAAAATAATTTAGAATTTTTTTATATTTTGCGCTTTTGTTTCTCGATAGAATGACATACTTATTTAAATATTCGTAAACCATTTTTCCGTATTCCACTTCTTTAACGGCGTCTTTCTTTTTAACCGCTATGTCGTATCTGTTTTTATAGATTATTGCAAGCGAATAATTTGAATTAGGTTCGGCTCTTAATTCCAAAGCCTTTTTATATAATTCTATTATTTTATTTTCTTTATATTCTTTTTCAAGATACATAGCTCCATACATATAAATATCTCCAAGTCTTGAATATGAAGGATGTTTTTTTAAGGCTTTCATTCCTTTTGAATCTAAAAGATTAATATACGCTTTTAATTTTGCATAAGAGTTTGCGCTTTTATTAAAAGAGTTTAAAGTTCTTGAAAAACCTACGGCGTTATCTAATTGTTGGTCATCGCTTGGAGTTATGGGAATATTTAAACTTTCTTGAGAATATAATAAATTAAAAAATAAAATAGAATTAAAAAATAAAATAATTAAATTTCTTTTCATTTTGCCTCCGTAAATCATAAACAAAAAAATAATAAATAAAATAATTTTTTAGGAAATAAAAATGGTTTTTCTTTATAAAAGATTTGGAGACAAAAGCAATAGGCTTCTTCAAAATATGCATTTCGAGGCTTATTGTAAAGATAATAATATAGAATATCATAATCTTGAATTTTACGACATGGAAGATTTTTACAAAATAAAAGACAAATACAGTTTTAAGAAAATTCCTAAAATATTTTTGCCTAATTTAAATACTCGTTATAGCATAATTGAAAATCTTTCTAAATTTGCAAGAAAATTAAATATCAAAAATTTTTTAATATTTGATTATATGAATATTGAAGATAGAAATAATATCGCGCTTTACGATAAACAAATATTAGAAAATAGAGATAAAACGATTTTTGTGTCGGGTTGGGAATTTAGAGTTCCCGAGCTTGCTATTAAATACAGAGATTATTTTAAAGAAAAATATACTCCAAAATTAGAAATGTCTTCATATATATATATGAAAGAATTTGAAAAATATGATATGAAAGTCGGCGTTCATATAAGAAGAGGCGATTATAAATATTGGAATAACGGAAAATATTATTACGAGGATGAAGTTTATAACGATAAGATAGAGCAATTTTCTAATTTATTTAAAGACAAAAAAATATTATTTATTTTATTTTCAAACGAAGAGATAACTTTGAAACCAAAACAAAATTATATTATTTCAAAATGCGATTGGTATGAGGACCATTATTTATTGAGTTTATGCAATTATATAATAGGCGCGCCTTCCACTTTTACGATTTGGGCAAGTTTTATAGGCAATGTTCCTTTGATGCATATTTTAGATATAGACGATAAAGTGAATTTGAATAGTTTTAATGTAAATGTGGATATGACGCCGATTTAATTCGTATATTATTATATATTTTTCTTTATAGCCTGCTCTGGTAAATTATAAAAATTTATTGGAGACTGCGACATATTTGATGTTATATCGGGATTAGGTATATATTGAAAAATAGAGCCGTCTTCATAAATTGAATATAATATATTATCGTTATTATATAAATTAGAGTTTATATCGGTTGCCAATCCATATTTTTTAGCTTCAATAGGATTTAGCGTAGTTCTATTATGCATTTTTTCCTCCACATCTTTAATATCTTTATTTGCAGTATCGGATATTATTTTAGCAATATTTTCTGTGTCTATTTTTATACTTTTTAATTGTTCTTCTAAATCTTTATCTTTCAACAGTAAGGGAGCGTTCAAATTAAGACTTACAGGATGTATTAAAAACCTAGCGTTAGGAACGCATATTCTATTTTTACCCGCGCAAAATAATACCGTAGCGATAGAATCTGCAGAACCAAAATTATAAGTAATTATATTAATATTTAATCCTTTTAAATAATTATACATTGATATTCCATGAAATACAGAACCGCCGCCCGAAGAAATCAACAAATGGATATGCTCGCTTCGCTTGGTCTAAACACTGAGACAAAGATTTTATTGTATTCGGCATTATAGGCGCCATAAATCTAATATACACAGAATTTTTATCTGACATAATATTTATTCCTTAAACAATTAATAATATATACTATTTAAATATTAAGTCAAGTAAATCTATTATAGATTTTTCATATTAAATAAATCCCCAATCTGTCTAATAATTCTCTTAATCTCTCTGCTTAAATTATGTTTTAACGAAAAAGGAATTAAACCGAATCTTTTAATCGCTATTTCAAAATCGGCTTCTCTATCGCATTCTATTTTTGAAGGATGAATAATATTTTTTGTGTCCATTGGATAAGTTTTTCTGTTAGCGTTTTCATCTTCTGGATTTGAAGTATGCGTGGAATCCGCTCCAAAACCTATATTTGAAACCATATTTAAATTGGGATTAATGCATATTCCGTCTTTTGAAATTATTGAGTAAGTCCATTGATAATCCCAAGTGTTTATATCGCCCGTTCTATAAAACCAATTCTGCCAATAATCTCTTATATTAAAATCTTTATATCGTCTCTTCAAAGTTTTCTTCGTATCTTTAAAACTTATAGTTTTCATTGTAGAATCATAATATTTCCAAGCTCGTCTCCAACTCGCCCAACCCCAACAATGCTGAATTGTCGCAAAATAATAACTCGCTTCGCCGACTTTTCTGTCTAAAGGAGAATCGCCCGTAATATGCATTATTCTTTCGTTGTCTTTATAATAATTTAAAAGTTTTTCACAGTAATCAAAAAATGAAATTTCGGGTAAACAATCGTCCTCTAAAATTATTCCTTGTTCGACATTTTCAAAAAACCATTGTATAGCTCCCGCTACTCCATCGCAACAACCTAAATTTTTATCTCTAAATAATGTTTTAATTTCGCATTCAAAATTTATAGCTTTTAAAACCGCTTCTCTCGTTTCCAAACATTTTATTTTTTCGTTTTCGTCTCTCCAACCGTCCGCCGCTATATACAAATATTTAGGTTTAACTTGTTTTATAATTTCTAAAACTTTTAACGCGGTTTCTTTTCTTTTGAAAATTATAAAAAGTATAGCCGTTTCAAACATAATTATCTTCCCGTTAATCCGACTTTCTTTAATAAGTATCTTCTTACTTTATCTCTCAATTTGAAAGTTGGAATAAACCAAACTATTTTATCTATTTGTTTTCGCTTTTTAGCGTTTTCTTCGTAAGTAATATTTCCGCCCGCTTCAATCCATATTTTATTATTTTCTTCCCATTCTTTATTGTAAGTTCCTCGCCAAAATTTCGCAGGTCCGATTGCATGAATTATATGAGAGTTAGAAGCATTTTTAGAATTTGGAAAACAACAAAATGTTTCTCCAGCGTCTAATATCTTAATACTAAATTCTTGAACTAACAGATTTAAAACTACCAAATCGTTAGTTTTATATTCTTCTGATTTATCATATAGCCATTTTGTCATACCTTGATAATTTATTTTATCAGATATTATTATATTCCCGTCATAAAAAGATAATATATCTATATTATAATTATTATTTTTCTTTATTAATTTTATACTCTCTTTATTTTGAGTAGTTTGACAAATTGGAGTTTGCGATAAAGTTGCATATAATTCAAAATCTAAATCAAAAATATAAGACATATCTTTTTGTATAACAATATCCGTGTCGACATAAAATACTTTTTCGTATTTTTCGAGCAAATTAAAAGCCTCAAAACGAGCATAAGTAAAACTGCTAAAATGATTTAATTCTCTCAAGTTTAACATTTCTTTTGAAAAAGGCGATTTATATATTTTGATTATTATTCTTGGAAAAATATTTTTAAGAGCGTTTTCGTCTTTGCTTTCAAGTTTGTCTGTTAAAAATATTATATCGTAATCTTCGGCGCTCAAATTTTGAAATAAATATTTTTTAGCTCCGATAATAATATTTCCAACGGCAAAGGCTTCGTTTCCAGTCGAGCATAATAATAAAGCAATTTTCTTTTTCATTTTTTAATCCTATTATTAATTAAATGTCAAAAGTTCTCTTAAAAGATTCTCTCCATTTTCTAACGGGTATCCACCAAGCTATCTTACTAACATTTTTAAAATCCATCTCTATCGTTATTCTTATAAAAAATATTACTATTTGCAAAGTATTTCTATTATGATAAATGCCTAAAAATTTTATATCGTTATTTTTCAATTTTTGATTTTCATAATCCCCGTATTTTTGATAAAGTATAGTTTGAATTGCGTCTATTGGTCTTTCAAAAAACCAAGGCGTAAGCTGATAGTATTTCCAAAATTCATCTTGAAAAAACGATATATTGCATTCTTTTTTCCAAGGCTTTCCTATGCTATGAATAATATTAATTTCATTTATATCTGGATTATTGCCTCTATAACAAAATTTATAATCTAAAAAATTCCATTTTTTATCCAAAAATTTCACTCTGTTTTTCAAACAATAATTCAATACATCTTGGTCTTTAAATGCCAAAAAAGTTTTATCTAAAAAATCGTAAAATTTTTGCTCCAAATTATTTTCTATCCAAAGTTTATTATTAATCATTAAAAAGCCAGCGTTAAAATATCTATCGTTTTTATCAAATTCTATTCCCGCTTTGACTTCATTTAATTTATCCATAATATCTTCTACTACAAAAGCATAATTATTTTGCATATCAATTTCAAATAATTCTCTCAGACTTTTATTGACAATCATATCGCAGTCTAAATACAATATTTTATCTATATTATGCATTAAAGACGGAATTGAAAGCCTAAAAAATGTGGAATATGCTTTCATATTGTATTTTGTAATATATCGATATATTTCTTTTTTAGGTTCGTAGAAAATGATATTAAAATCTTTTATCTTCTTTAGCGAAATTAATTTATTTTTATTATCTTCGTTTATATTTTCCGATATTATATGAAATGTTATATTTTCGTCTTCTTTTGAATTGCAAAGTATTGACGCTATAGCCGTTCCCATATACGGAGAATAATTATCGTTGGAAGCGAAACATATATCAATTTTCATTATTCACCCCAAAAAATGTAATAGCAAAATGCCCTGAAAAGAATGCAGGGAAATGTAAAAATTTTAAAGTTATCGCTTGGCTTGGCTTGGCTTGGCTTGGCTTCATGAAACTAAAATTTACCTTTATCATAATGATTTAATTATAGCGTATTTAATAAAAATGTCAATTATTTATTTGCATTAAATTACTAAAAATTAATCTCTATTTACGGGAATTCTTAAAAATATTTCGCTACCAACAGAAAGAACATTATTTTTTAATTTATTCCAAGCCTTTATTTCCGAAATATCAATTTTAAATTTTCTCGCTATAATCCAAAGAGTATCGCCTTCTCTAATATGATACATTATATCTTTATATTCGTAATCGGGCGAAGGCAAAGATTCAAAATAAACAAATCTTCCGTCTCTTAATCTCTCTCTTTCCTCTTCGTATTGAGCGATATCTACTTGTTTAGCGTTATCTAATCCCTGAATTGGAATCATAACCTGCTGCCCGATATTTATATTTTTAGATTTTAATTTATTTATTTCAACTATAGCCTGAATAGGAACATTATAAAATCTCGATAGATGCGAAAGAGTTTCATTCATTTTAACTTCATGCTTTCTGAAAGTAATTCTCTCTTCTGCAGGAATACTGCCAAATGTATCGTAAAATTTTTTCTCTTTTCCTTCGGGAATTCTTAAAGGATATCTAATCATTGAAGGAGGAGTTACATTTTTTGCCAAATGAGGATTTAAAGCTTTCAAATCCGCCGTGTCGACTTCAATCATTTCTGCAATTATAGATAAATCCGCCGCATCGTCAATATAAACCAAATCGCCTTGAGGAAAAATTACATTAGGTTTGTTTATTTTAAATCCGAATCTTTCGGGATTTTTAGCTATTATAACCGCCGCCACATATTTTGGTATATATTCTCTAGTTTCTTTTGGCAAAACATCCGCTTTAACTAAATCGTCAAAATTATTGCTTTTAGCTTTTTTTATAGCTCTTGAAATTCTTCCGCCGCCCGCGTTATAAGCTGCTAAAGCTATAACCCAAGATTTGAAATTTTTATTTAGTCTTAACAAATGTTCCGCCGCCGCTTTAGTTGAGCGTTCAGGGTCAAATCTATCGTCCGCCCAATAATTAACTTTAAGATTATATATAGCTCCCGTCATTGGCATAAACTGCCAAAGTCCCGCCGCTCCCGCTTTCGATATAGCTTGAGGATTAAAACTGCTTTCAATTATTGGCAAATATATCAAATCTTCGGGAACATTTTTTTCTTTAAAAACTTGTTTTATATAAGGCAAATAAATCTGCGCTCTGTCGATTATTCTTTGCATATGAGGTTTCCAATTTCCTTGATACATATTTATATAATAAGAAACTCTTTCATTTCTAAAATTATTTACATCGAAACCTGCAAGTTCTACAACTTTTACATCTTTACCCAAAGCCTCGCCGTAAACGGTAAGCTCGTATAAATTAACTCCTTCCAAACCTTTTCTTACATACATATCGAAAGTATCGCATGAATTTACGAATAATATTAAAATCGTTAGAAAAATTGAAGTTATAATTTTATTTATTTTGTTTTTAGTAGTCTTTTAAATATTAAAGGTGAAATGCATTGGTATAAAACCAATCAATAATATTTATTAAGACAAATATATATTAAACACAAATATAAAGAACAGCCGCTAATTTTATATATGTGTTAATATCAAAAGATTATAACTAGCCCTGTCTT
>OMBG01001463.1_pt1 | contig 10837 bp, 9 predicted proteins | sample 1674251 | NCBI WGS metagenome assembly OMBG01 (sample SAMEA103958153, study PRJEB25191) | human gut metagenome | reverse complement strand
CCATGGGCACGACCCTGCGCGAGATCGTCGAGGACATCGGCGGCGGCATCCCCAACGGCAGAAAGTTCAAGGCGGCTCAGACCGGCGGACCCTCCGGCGGATGCATTCCCGCGAGCCTCATGGACACCGAGATAGACTACGACAACCTCACCGCCATCGGCTGCATGATGGGTTCGGGCGGACTTATCGTCATGGACGACAGCAACTGCATGGTCGATATAGCCAAGTTCTTCCTTGACTTCACCGTTGATGAGTCCTGCGGAAAGTGCTCCCCCTGCCGTATCGGCACGAGAAGAATGCAGGAGATACTCGAAAAGATTATCGCCGGCAAGGCGACGCTCGAGGATCTGGACAAGCTCGAAGAGCTCGCCCATTACATCAAAGAAAACTCCCTTTGCGGACTCGGTCAGACGGCTCCCAACCCCGTCCTTGCGACCCTCAAGTTCTTCCGCGATGAGTATATAGCGCATATAGTTGACAAGAAGTGTCCCGCAGGCGTATGTAAGGCGCTGCTGAGCTTCAAAATTGACAAGGATCTGTGCATCGGCTGCGGTCTCTGCGCCAGAAACTGCCCCGTCTCGGCTATCGGCAAGACCGACTATGTCGCAGAGGGTCACAAGCTGCCGTCGTACACTATCGACACGGCGAAGTGCATCAAGTGCGGCGTCTGCATGGAAAACTGCAAGCGCGCCAAGGCAATCAGCAAAGGTTAAGGAAGGAGGGTCAACACAGCATGGAAATGGTAAACATAAAGATAAACAACATGCCCCTGAGCGTACCCAAGGGCATATCCATACTTGAGGCGGCGCGTATGGCCGGCATTGAGATCCCGACCCTCTGCTACCTCAAGAAGATAAACGAAATCGGCGCATGCCGCATCTGCATGGTCGAGGTCAAGGGCGCGCGTTCGCTCGTGACCGCCTGCGTGTACCCCGTCAACGAGGGTATGGAGATATTCACAAACACCGAGCGCGTCCGCAAGAGCCGCAAGATGACCCTTGAGCTCATTCTTTCGACGCATGACAGAAAGTGTCTCTCGTGCGTCCGCAGCGGAACCTGTGAGCTTCAGCAGCTCTGCAAGGAGTTTGGCGTTGACGACGAGGGGCGCTTCGACGGCGCAAATCCCGTTCACGAATACGACGATTCCGCCATACATATGATAAGAGACAACGGAAAGTGCATCCTCTGCCGCCGCTGCGTCGCAGCATGTCAGGCTCAGCACATCTCCGTTATCGGCGCAAACGCCCGCGGATTTGACACCCACATCGGTTCGGCGTTTGAGAGACCGCTCGATTCCGTGGCGTGTGTCTCCTGCGGTCAGTGCATCGTCAACTGCCCGACCGGCGCCATCTATGAAAAGGATGACACCGCAAAGGTTCTCGAGGCTATCAACGATCCCGAGAAGTTCGTCGTTGTTCACACCGCGCCTTCTATCCGCGTCACCCTCGGCGAGTGCTTCGGAATGCACATCGGCACCAATGTTCAGGGCAAGATGGTCGCGGCGCTCAGACGCCTCGGCTTCGACAAGGTCTTTGACACCGACTTCGGCGCAGACCTCACGATTGTCGAAGAGGCAAACGAGTTCCTCGGCAGAGTCCAGAACGGCGGCGTGCTCCCGATGATAACCTCCTGCTCGCCCGGATGGATAAAATACTGCGAGCATTACTACCCCGATATGCTCGATCACCTCTCGACCTGCAAATCGCCCCAGCAGATGTCCGGCGCGATAATCAAGACCTGGTATGCCGAGAAGATGGGCATCGACCCGAAGGATATCGTCGTTGTCGGCATCATGCCCTGCACGGCGAAGAAGTTCGAGACCAAGCGCGACGATCAGGCGGCGTCCGGCTATCCGGATGTTGACTACTCGCTGACCACGAGAGAGCTCGGCAGAATGATCGAGAGCGCGGGAATATACTTCAAGCACCTGCCCGACGAGGAATTTGACAATCCTCTGGGCGACTCCACCGGCGCGGCTGTTATCTTCGGCGCAACCGGCGGCGTTATGGAAGCGGCGCTGAGAACCGCCGTTGAGAAGCTCTCCGGCGAGGAGCTCAAGAGCCTCGACTTCACCGAGGTTCGCGGCACCGACGGAATAAAGGAAGCTTCCTACACCGTCAACGGCATGGAAGTCAAGGTCTGCGTAGTCAGCGGACTTGCAAACGCCAACACTATTATGGAGAAGGTCAAGAACGGCACTGCCGACTATCACTTCATCGAGATCATGGGCTGCCCCGGCGGCTGCGTCAACGGCGGCGGTCAGCCGATCCAGCATGCTGTCGTGCGCAACTTCGTCGACCTCAGAGCGCGCAGAGCCGCCGCTCTCTACGAGGCGGACAAGGATATGCCCCTGCGCAAGTCGCATGAGAGCGAGGCTGTCAAGCGTCTCTACGCCGAGTTCCTCGGCGAGCCCGGCAGCCACAAGGCTCACGAAGTGCTCCACACCTCATATGTCGCAAGACCGAAATATAAATAAGCACAAATAAAGAATCAATCCCGCTCTGCAAAGGTGGGATTGATTCTTTAACTTTTTTAAAAATCAAAACACGATTGACTTTTTTACTCTTTCTGTTAAAATATAATTGTAGCGCAGAAGCATTGTCATTCATCCGCCTCAAGGAAATTGAAAGGATGTGAAGTGATGAAAAAAAACAAAAAAGCTTTTGTTGTGATTTTCGAGGTGCTTCTTTGGCCGCTGTTCCTGCAGGCGATAATATACTGCGTCTGCGAGCTTTTCCGCCCTGTATTTAACTTCTTTTTTACACATATGCACGATTTCTATTATGACTGCATAAGGATTTCAGAGTATGGAATGTTTTACTTTTACGCGTTTCGCTTCATATGGGCGGTCGCCTTTGTCGGCCTGTTCTTCTTCTATCTTTCAAGGAGAGCGCAAATTCGCAAATTCAAAGCTTTCTTTACTGCTTTTATTTTATCGGCAGTACCAATGATTTTGATGCGAATCACTATGCAATATGATCATGTAATACACCCTTTATTCTATTCTCCTTATCAGGATTTACTGCCGTTTTTAACTTTCTTGTTCCGTTTTCTGTATGTTATAATTCCGCTTTGGTCGTTGGCAAGCATTTTTTTCTCCGTAAGGCGAATGACCTCAAAAAGCCAACCGGAAGCAGCGTAAGAGCTATAGCAAAACCCGCCGCAGACTTATATCTGCGGCGGGTTTGATTTATATATTCTTTATCTCGTCAAAAATCTTTTTTGTGATTCGTCTGTCTTTATAATAAAACTCTCGGTCGTGCTCGTTTATCTCCCTCGCGACGCGGCAGGGATTGCCGTAAGCCACGACATTCGCCGGAATATCTTTCGTCACGACGCTGCCCGCGCCGATAACGCTGTTGTCCCCTATCGTCACTCCGGGCATTATCACAGCTCCCGCACCTATCCAGCAGTTTTCGCCGATATGCACGGGCATATTGAACTGATACGCCTTTTCGCGCAGCTCGGGCAGGATAGGATGTCCAGCTGTAGCAACGGTCACGTTGGGTCCTATCATCGTATAAGAGCCGATATAGATATGCGAGTCGTCCACGGCGGTGAAATTGAAATTAGCGTATACACTGTCGCCCAGATGCATATGCGCCCCGCCCCAATTCGCGTGAAACGGCGGCTCGAGATAGCAGTTCTCGCCTATTTCGGCAAACATCTCTTTCATTAATTCCTGCCTTTTCTTCTGCCCCGTGGGGCGCGTTGAATTGAACTCGTAAAGCAAATCGAGCTTTTTGAGCTGCTCGTCAAATATCGACTCCTCGTTCGGATAATAGAGCTCGCCAGTGTGCATTCTTTCATTCCCATGGTTTTTCTCCTTTTCTGTTTTTCTCCTTTTCTGTTTTTCTCCGCTTTGATTATACTTTATGCGCCCGCTTTTTCAGCCTTTTTTGAGCAAATGCGCACATGTTCTGCGACATTCGGGCTTTTTTGTTGACTTTGTGTGCTTCAAATATTATACTTTATAATAGACTTATATAGGAGATTTTTGTTTTAAGTCGGAAGGTGAAGAAAAAATGGATAAATTCATGCCAAAGACCATCGAACAGCTCAACGCCGAATTTGAGGCGCGCATGGAAAAGGCCAAGCAGGATGAGCTGAACGCGGCGGCGGAAAAGGCGGCGGCAGAGATAAAAGCCGCCGAAGAAGCACGAAAAGCCGAGGAAGCCCGCGCAGCAGCTGAAGCAAGAGCAGCAGCTGAAGCAAGAGCAGCAGCTGAAGCAAGAGCAGCAGCCGAAGCAAAAGCGGCTGAGGAAGCGAGACGCGTTGAAGAGCGCAGCTATGACAGCGTGATAGACAACTCGGTTATTTCCGCAAACGAGCTCGAACCGGTAGAGGACGACTTTGAAGAGACTTATTCCGGCGAGGAAGAGGTTTCTGTCGAAGAGTCAGAGCCCGAAGTTAAAGAAGTGCCTGTTGAAAAGCAGAAGAATGAATACGGCGAACCCGATCCCCACGGATATTTCGGCGCGCCGATAGACAAGAGCAGACCGCGCAAGAACCTCTCCGAGGAGACAGCATCCAAGGTCGAGCCGAAGTTCGACTTCGAGCGCACCTCGGACTATTCGGGTGCGATGCTCCAAAACGGCTTCAAGCCGCAGAAAGATAAATTCAAGGGCGCGAGGATATTCACGACCGTTCTCATCGTCATAATAGCCGTTGTGTCGCTCGTCACCGCGCTTCTCTGCGTTGCAGCGGCGCACCCCGACAAATTCCTGCTCGACCGCGGACTCGCCGTGTGCAGCGAAAATGTCGCAGGCTCGAATATAAAGAGCGGCTCGCTGTGCCTCACACGCAGGGCATCCGCCGCATCCGCAGACGAAGTTGCGCTGTACAAGCTCGGCGGCAAATACGAATTTGCGTTCGGTTCATCTTTGCCCGAGGGTGCTTCAATAGTCGCGCTCGCCACGCACTGCGTGCCGTTCATCGGCAAGTTCATCTCGAGCGTTACGAACATGTGGATAGTCTACGCCTGCTCGGCTCTCGCGGCGATACTCATCATCCTGATAATCAGGCTCGCGGCGTTCAGCGCGCCGGATGAGAGCGTCACCGACGGAGTCAAGAGCAAGAAGAGCCGCAAATAACAAAAAATCAAGAGCCGCACGGTTGATCCTGCGGCTTTTGCATTTGGAGGAAACCCAATGTCAATAGAAAGAGTCAGAGAATATTTCAGAAAGCTCGGAATCGAGGACCGAGTGATGGAGATAGACGAGTCGAGCGCGACCGTTGCCCTCGCGGCAAAAGCTCTCGGCTGCGAAGAAGGCAGGATAGCAAAGACTATATCATTTTCGCTCGACGGCGAGCCGATACTCATCGTCGCGGCGGGCGACACGAAGATAGACAACGCAAAATACAAATCGCGCTTCGGCAAGAAGGCAAAGATGCTCTCGCACGAAGAGGCGGCGCAGCTTATCGGCCACGCGGTCGGCGGAGTGTGCCCGTTTGCCGTGAACGACGGCGTGAAGATATATCTCGACGAGTCACTCAAGAGATTCGACACGGTATACCCCGCCTGCGGCAGCAGCAACAGCATGATAGAGCTGACTCCCGCCGAGCTCGAGGAATACTCCAAGCCCGAAAGCTGGGTCGATGTCTGCAAGCCGATGGCATAAAAACCGGGGCGGCGAAGAAAAATTTTTCCAAACCGCCTCCGAACACTTGACAAACCGCAAAAAAAATCTTATAATCACATAGCAAACCAATGGGGGCGTAGCTCAGCTGGGAGAGCGTACGGTTCGCATCCGTAAGGTCGAGAGTTCGATCCTCTTCGTCTCCACCAGTAACACGAATACTGCTTTTGCAGTGTTCGTGTTATTTTTTTAGAAGAGGATCGAACAGGACGGTTCTGCGAAGCAGAATTCCGAGCGTCCGGTGGACGGTCGGAAAGTCCGCGTGCGTGTCGGCGCACGGCAGTGCGTCGAGCGATCCTCTTCGTCTCCACCAGTAACACGAATACTGCTTTTGCGGTGTTCGTGTTATTTTTATACCCACGCCCGATTTCCTAATCTTCGTTTAATCTTTACACGCTATGATAAAATCTGTATAATTATACCGGAGGGTGATCCAATGCGTATTCTGCTTGCCGAGGACGAGAAGAGTCTCAACAGGATAATCACAAAGCAGCTCAAGGCTGCTGGCTACAGCGTGGACAGCTGTTTTGACGGCGGCGAGGCATATGATCTGATAACATCGACCGACTATGACGCGGCGGTGTTCGATGTCATGATGCCGATAATGAACGGGTTCGAGCTTGTCAAAAAGATAAGGGCGCACGGCATCGACACGCCGGTGCTGTTCCTGACGGCGCGCGACAGCATCGAGGACAGGGTCACTGGGCTCGACATCGGTGCCGACGACTATCTGATAAAGCCGTTTTCGTTCGACGAGCTCTCGGCGAGACTGCGCGTCATGACGCGCAAAAAATACGGAGAAAAGACGGGTATAATTTCCGTCGGCGACCTGACAGTCGACACGGCAGCGAGGCGCGTTGAACGCGCGGGCAGGGAGATATCGCTCTCGGCAAAGGAATATGAGCTGCTGCAATATCTTGTGATGAACAAGGGCGTTGTACTCAGCCGCGAGAAAATTGAGGATCACATTTGGAACTACGACTACGAGGGTGGCACGAATGTTGTCGACGTATATATCCGATATCTCCGCAAGAAGATAGACGAGGGCGAGGATATCAAACTCATTCACACCGTGAGGGGTGCAGGCTATGTCATCAAATAAAAAAACAAGACCCGCGCGCCGCCGCTCTTCGTTCAAGCTGCGGATAACGGTGTGGATAACGCTGCTCATCGCCGTTGTCAGCTCCCTCGGCATCGGAGGAATACTGATAACAGGCTCGCAGATTGCCGATTCGCGCCTGCAGAATGAGCTGATAAGCACGGTCGAGCGCAATGTTGACGAGATAGAATACAAGAACGGCATTCTCGAAATCGAGAACGATTTTGCCTTCTTCGTCGACGAGGTCTACTGCAATGTCTTTGACTCAAGCGGCAGATATATCGACGGCGAGTCCCCCGCCGCGCTGATAAACAGCGAGAACCGCAAGAACGGCGTGGTCGGAACATTCGAGACAGACGGAAACAAATATTATTATTACGACACCCGTCTCGATTTCAACAAATACGAATACGAAATCGACGCCTTTTCGGGAAAGATAATCAAATATGAGGCGGACACCGCGATGTCCGGGCTCAGCGACCCCGTCTACAAAAGCACCGAGTTCAAGGACGGAATAAACAGCGAAAAGGCGATTGATATCGCGCTCGAGCACGCGGGTCTGACCCGCGACGAAGTCAGCTCGCTGAGCGTTGAACTGCCAGCAAACGCGGACAGGACGGTTTTCAAAGTTGAATTCATATGCAGTAACTCGACCTATCCCCCGGTCTGGGTACGCGGATTCATCAACGCCGACGCCGCCAAGAGCGCGTTCGACGCAATAACCATGACGGTCATATACATTCTCCCGGCGTTTATTATTATCGCCGCCGTCGGGGCGTATTTAATATCGCGCAAAACGATGAAGCCGGTCGAGAATATCTGCCGCTCGGCGCACGAGATAACCGACGGAACCGACCTCTCAAAGCGCATAGAAATGGAGAAAAGTGCGGGCGAAATATACACGCTCGCAGAGACTTTCAACGACATGCTCGCAAGGCTCCAGACCTCGTTCGAAAACGAAAAGCAGTTCACCTCCGACGCCTCGCACGAGCTGCGCACACCGCTCGCCGTGATAAAGGCGGAATGCGAATACGCGCTGTCCGACAACGCGAGCGAAGAAGATATGCTCGAAGCGCTCTCGTCGATAGACGAGCAGACGGACAAGATGACGAAGCTCGTCACGGCTCTGCTGACGCTCTCGCGCACCGAGCAGGGCGACAAGCGCTACAAGCTCGAGGACACCGACTTGAGCGAGCTCGTCAAAAAAACATGCGCCGATTTTGTCCCCGCGAAGAACATCACGCTCACTGCGGACATCGAAGACAATATTATAATCCCCGCGCAGGCGCAGCTGATATCGCTGATGCTCGAAAATCTGCTCTCGAACGCCGTCAAATACGGCAGAGACGGCGGGCACATCGAAGTCAGACTCAAAAAGGACAGCGGCATCGTGCTCTCGGTGAAGGATGACGGAATAGGGATAAAAGAAGAGGATCTGCCGAAGATATGGGGCAGATTCTACCGCGCGGACGAATCCCGCAGCCGCGAAAGCGGATTCGGCTTGGGTCTCTCGCTTGTCAGCCAGATAGCGGCGCTCCACGGCGGAAAAGTCTCCGCATCCTCCGTTTACGGCGAGGGAAGCGAGTTCACCGTAACCTTTTGACGGCGGTATAACAGCATAAATAAATGAACCGGTTGCAGTAGATTTTTCTGCGGCCGGTTTTGTTGTTTTATATTGTTTGACATCGGGGATGGACAAATCCCAATTTATCACTCCCACAGCTTACCGCTTTTACAAGTAAAAAACTTTCCGAAAAATTTTTGCGCTCTAATCTTTCTTTAATTTTCGCGGGTTATTATATGGGTGTACTAAGGGACACGATCCCGATAAGAAAGGACAGATACTATGTTTGCAAGTATTTTCAAATCCATCGGAGTCGCGCTCATGTCAGTCATTATGGCTATCTTCTCTGCGTTCGCGCCGCCGCAGGATAAGCCCGACACGGGCTCGGGCAACTCCGGACAGATCCAGCAGGAAGTGAAGATAAGCCTTGACGCCGCGATAGACATTGCAGTCGCCGATGCGGGCATCGCAAGAGCCGACGCGAAGTTCACCGAAGCGAAGCTCGACAGCGACGACCTTGTCGCCCACTACGATATCGAGTTCATCGCCGGGGCGAACGAATACGACTACGAGATAGCGGTAACGGACGGCAGCATTCTTAAAAAAGAAGTCGAGCCCGCTGACCCCTCGAAGCCCTCAAAGCCCCAGCCCGATGTCTCAGGCTATATCAGCATCGACGAGGCGAAGGCAATAGCCCTCAAGAAAGTTTCCCTTGACGCTTCAAAGGTCACTTTCAAGAAAGCTGAGCTTGACGCGGACGACCGCACCCCGCACTATGATATAGAATTTGTCTCGGGCGGATATGAGTACGAAGTCGAGGTCAACGCGAAGAACGTCAGAATAATCGACTTCGACCGCGAGCTTGACGATTCAAAGCCCGCCGACCCCTCGAAGTATGTCTCCTCGGACGCCGCGAAGAAAGCCGCACTCGACCATGCGGGTCTCACCGAGGCTCAGGTCACGGAGCTCGAAACCGAGCTTGACACCGACTCGCTCACCGCGCACTACGATGTTGAATTCAAATGCGGCGGATTCGAGTATGAGTACAAGATAAACGCAAAGAGCGGAAAAGTTATCTCGTTCGAAAAAGAGAGAGACTAATAGATTTTATTCAGTCCCGGATGTTAAGTCCGGGGCTGTTTTTATTTGTAAACTTTTTTCGTTTTTACTTGACTTAAAGCCGACTTCAGGTTCTATAATAAAGTCAAATCAAAGGAGGAATTATCATGAGAAAAGATTTCGGCGCAAAGCCATTCACCTATCCGCAGCCGGTGCTTATCCTCGGTTCCTACGACAAGGATGGCAACCCCGACGCTATGAACGCCGCATGGGGCGGCATCAGCGGCGGCAATGAAATATCCATGTGCATAAGCGCGGGCCACAAGTCCACGAAGAATATCCTCGAGAGAAAGGCATTCACCGTGAGCATGGCTGACCTCGAACACACGGCGGCGTGCGACTATGTCGGTCTTGTCTCCGCAGGGAATACGCCCGATAAATTCGAAAAGGCGGGTTTCCACGCCGTCAAATCGAAATTTGTTGACGCACCGCTGATTGAAGAGCTGCCCATCGCCGCAGAGTGCAGGCTCAAGAGCTACGACGCAGGCACCGGGCGCATGGTCGGCGAGATAGTCAACGTCTGCGTTGACGAGCGCGTGCTCGACGAGAACGGAAACGTCGACGTTTCAAAGGCGCAGCCGATAACATTTGACCCGTTCAACAACACCTATGTTGTCCTTGGCGAGGCAGTCGCAAAGGCGTTCAGCGCCGGCAATTCGCTCAAATAAAAATATACGCAAAACGCCCCGCACGTTTCCGTGCGGGACATTTTGTTTTTCGGATGTAACTTTTAATATTTTATCGTGAAATCGTTTATTGTTGTCATGCCGACCTTGACTCTCGTGTTTGAGCCGAGCAGGTGCGCTGTGAGCTCGATGATGACGGGATAATCATAGTGGGCATAGACCATATTGCCGGTGGACTTATCAAACTTTGCCGAGATAGTGCCGTTGTAATAGGTGAATCTCTGGTCGCTGAGCGAGAGGCCGGGATAGTCGAAGTTTACCACATCGGCGGTGAGCACGCCGAACGCTGCGGCATAGACTTTTTCGCCGGAGGGATTGACCTCGGTGCCGAAGGTCAGGGTTATCTGATATTCGCCGCCCTTGTCCTCTATCTTTGCGCTCTTGACATCGGATGCTGTAAGCTTGCTGACCCAGTCCTTGCCGCCGACGGGGAATACGTTTCTGATATCCTCTTTTGAGGTCAGGACTATCGCCTTATCGTCGCGCTTCATGAAGGTCTTCATCGCGCTCTTGCCTATTGCGTCTATCGCCTTGGGCAACTCGGTCTTGTCGGCGTCGTTCTTCGTCTCGGTGTAGTTGCGGGTGACGGACTTTGCCTGATATTTTACCCTGTTCGCGCCGGTGTTGAAATAGGCGATTATCTCGGCCTTAGTCCAGTCTTTTGCATTCTTCGAGGGCGCGGCGGTTACCTGATTCGAAGCGGTCTCGCCGGGCTTTGCGGGGTCGGCCG
>OMBG01001460.1_pt1 | contig 10845 bp, 1 predicted proteins | sample 1674251 | NCBI WGS metagenome assembly OMBG01 (sample SAMEA103958153, study PRJEB25191) | human gut metagenome | reverse complement strand
TTGAGGTAATTTCAAAATAAAATAAAAAGGAGGATACTCATGGATAAGAAAATTTTAATAATCTTTCTCATAGCTATTGTGGCATTTTCAATATCTTGTGTAAGTGCAGCAGATAGTAATGAGATAGTTATGAATTCATCTGATGCTGTCAGTATTGGTGAAGATGTTTCTGTCGATGATGGTGCATTTGCTAATCCGGTAACTTCAGAGGATTCTCAGGTAGTTGGCGATCCTTCATCTGAAGGTGTGTGGGTAGCAACTACTGGTGATGATACAAATGATGGTAGTCAGGCTAATCCTGTAGCTAGTGTCAGCAAAGCTGTAGACTTAGCTCAAAGCGGATCTACTATTCATATTAAAGAAGGAACTTATAATCATGGAAAAATAAGTCTTAATAAAACTTTATCATTTGTTGGTGAAGGTAAGGTTATATTAAATAGTAATGGTGCAAATGTATTTGCATGTGAAAAAGATGGATATAATTTAGAATTCACTAATCTTGTTTTCACAGGGGTTTCATCTACTGCCGGTACTTCATGCGGTTTAAAAGTAGGAGGTAATGGAAATCTTAAAGTAATTAATTGTACTTTTACAGATATTAGTGCTAAATATGGTGCAATGCAATTATACACAACAGGTGTTGCAGATATTATTAATTCTACAATAAAAGATGTAGTTAGTGGAACATCTAATGGTTGTATTGTGTATATTTCTGGTTCAGGTACATATAACTTTAATAATTTATCTATTATCAATCCTAAATTAGCAGATAGTGTTGTTGCTGGCAGTCCATATGCATTTTTAAGAAATGTATTTTATTCATATGGTAAAGAAGCAACAGTAACTTTAACTAATTCTATTATAACTGGAGCTAGTGGGCCTATACAAGCAGTTGTTGAAAGCAGAGGTAAATTAACTATTTATAACACTGTAATTTCTAATAATGTAGTTGGAAAAACTACTACTTCCTATGGTAAGTATTTATTATATGTGGGAGAGGTAACTGCTTTAAACATGACTAATTGTATAATTGAAAATAATACATTTGCTGATTCTAGCAGTGCATTAATTTATTTCAATTCTGCTTGTAAAGCTAATATAACTTATTCATCTATTGTTGATAATGGATTCAGTAAAAATGTAGATGTCAAATCTGGAATTACTCCAACTGTTAATTTAGATTACAACTGGTGGGGAACTAATACTTACACTGGTGACAATGTAAATAAATGGGTAGTTATGAGTACTCCTGAAACTACTATTAATGCTGAAAGTGGTAAAGCTATTGATGTAAGTGTTAACTTCAATCATTACACTGATGCTTCTGGTAGTATTCAAGATTTAGCTCAATCTATTTCTGGAATTAATGTTGACTTTAGTGCTGTTAGTGGTACTTTAAGTAAAAATAATGTAGCTAGTGTAGATGGTATAGCTACTGTAACATACACTACTACAACTAATGATAAAATCACTGCTAAATCAGGTAGTCAAAGTTTAACTATTGATGTTGTTGCAAAACAAGCAGCAGCTGATATTTGGGTAGCAACTACAGGTAGTGATGATAATGATGGTAGCCAAGCTAATCCTGTAGCTACTATTGCAAAAGCTATTGAACTTGCTGGTGATGGTTATACTATTCATATTGCTGATGGTAATTATGTAAATGATAAAACTTTAAGCATTTCTAAAAGTTTAACTTTAGAAGGTAGTGCTAATACAGTAATTGATGGTAATGCTTCAAAAATTATGGAAGTAACTGCTGATGCAACTGTTGTTTTAACTAATTTGTCTTTCACAAATGGTAATGCTGCTCTTGTAGGTGCTATTTCAAATGAAGGTAAGTTAACCATTTCTAACTCTAACTTTTATTCAAATAAGGCCACTGGTAATTCTGGAACTATAATTACTAATAAAAATAAATTAAATATTAATAATTCTAAATTTTATCAAAATTCTGCAGGCAAAGGTGTTGTAAACAATCAAAATAATGCATTATTAGTTATTGATAATTCTGAGTTTTATAATAATAATATGACTTCATTTTCTAATTCTTATGGTATAGTTTATACAACTTCAGCAAATGCAACTATCTCCAATACTGTATTTAGAAATAATGCTGTTAAATATGGTGGAGCTATTTATGCAACTAAATCATCTGATGCAACTATAGGTATTGTTAATATAATTAATTCTACATTTGAAGGTAATAGTGCAAATACTGGTCAGGGAGGAGCATTATTTGTTTCTGGTGGAGAATGTATTATAAAAGAATCTATGTTTATTAATAACAAAGCTAATCCTGGAAAATTCAGTGGTGGTCAGGGAGGAGCAATATACACTTCATTAAACGGTAATGTCAGTGTTACAGATTCTGTTTTCAAAAACAATCAGGCTAAATTAGGTGCTGCATTATACTTAAATGGTGGCAGTAATTCAACCATTTCATATTCAGTTTTATTAAATAACACTGCTGAAGGAGACTATGCAATATCTAATGTTGAATCTGCATCTGGTGTGGCTACAGTTAATTACAACTGGTGGGGAACTAATTTTCCTAAGAATTTAGTGCCTTCAACAGTAACATTAAACAATTGGGTAATCATGAGTGCAGATCCAACTACTGTAACAGATGCTGAAATAGGTGATGTAAAAACAATATCTGTTAATTTCAACAAATATTCAAGTTTTGATACTATAAATGACTTGTCAAAACCTCTTCCTGCTATTGATGTAGAATTTAGTGCTGTTAATGGAACTTTAGCAAGTAACCTTGTTTCTACTGTTAATGGTGTTGCTGCTGTTTCATACACTGTAAACGGCAATGATCAAATTACTGCTAAATCAGGTAGTCAAACTTTAACTATTGAAGTTGTTGCAAAACTTCCAGTAACTGATGTTTGGGTATCTGCTAGTGGTAGTGATGCAAATGACGGTAGTCAGGATAGTCCTGTAGCTACTATTGCAAAAGCAATTGAGTTAGTTGCTGGAGGTTACACTATTCATGTAGGTGAAGGTACTTATATTGCTAATTCTTTAACAATAGCTAAATCATTTGCAATGATTGGTTCAGGAAAAGTTATCATTGATGGTAATGCTTCTAAAATCATGAATATAAATGAGAATACAATTGTTAACTTTACTAATGTTGCATTTACTAATGCATTAAATAATTACGGTGGAGTTATGCAAAGTAAAGGAACTGTAAACTTAAATAATGTAAGCATTTACAAAAACACTCAAAAATCAGGAAGTACTCCTACTGTAAGTTCAATATATAATACTGGTGTAATGACTATTGTTAATTCAAATATTTATGAAAATGACGGTTACGGATTAATATTTAATTCAGGTAATCTTGATATTATCAATACATCTATTTCCAGTAATAATGTTGCTAAAGGTACTACTTATGCATTTTTATATATTGATAGTGGTGCTGTAAATGTAATTAACTCTACACTATCTGATAATACTGCTAGATTAGGTGGTATTTGGCTTAATAAAGGAACTTTAAATGTTAATAATGCAACATTTGAAAATAATGTAGTTACTGTAGGAAATGGTGGAGCAATTCACATTGAATCTGATTCAAGTACTGCAACCATTAAAGATTCCAAATTCATTGGAAACAAAGCTAATAAAGATGGTGGGGCTATTTATAATAAAGGTACCTTAAATATTGAAACTTCCATTTTTGATGCTAATGCAGCTTCCAATGGAAATACTGGTTATCATGGTGATGATATTTACAATTCAGGTATCTTAACTCTACATTACTCTGCATTACTTGGAAAAGGAACTAATAAATTAATTTACAATGAAGGCCGTGAACCAAGTGCTAATGCCCAATACAACTGGTGGGGAACTAACAGCAATCCTTCAACTTTAGTTGGTGCTGGTTTAGATTATGATGATGAACCATGTGATGATGTTGATGTTTCTAACTGGGTTGTCATGAGTGTTGATCCAACAAGTATTGAAAAGGTCATAGTTGGAAATGAAAAAACATTAACAGTTAACTTCAATCATTATAATGCAAATGGCGTAATTAAAGAATTGGCTAAATCTATTCCATCTATTAATGTTAATTTTGAAGCTGTTAATGGAACTTTATCCAGTGATGTTGCAGCTACTGATAATGGGGTAGCTAGTGTAACTTACACTGTAAAAGGTAATGATCAAATTACTGTTAAATCAGGCAGTCAAACTTTAACCGTTCCAGTTACCACTAAAGAATTAACCAATATTGTAACTAATAATACATTCTTTGATTACTTTGGTGATGACGGAATGTTATTGGGAGATATTACTTTTGATACTTTAATCTTCAAAGGTGAATTCTCTAATCTTGGTGTAAATGTTGTTTATGTTCCAAGAGCTATTGTTATTAATGGTGATAATGCAGTATTAAGAAATATTGCAATAATGTGTGAACAAGGAACTACTTTAAATAATTTAACTTTAAATGCTACCAATTATGTTGCTGATACTGATGGTGCTCTTATATATGCTATCGGTAGTGATGTCACAGTAAATAATATTACTATTGATTATAATGCTACTGATGGTTCTAATAATGCAATTGCAGTTTATGCTAGTGGTGCAGATAACTTTAAATTAGTAAACAGTACAATTACTTTTACTGGAAACAATGTTGACGGTAAAGTATTTGCTCAGGGTATAAAAATAGCAAAAAGTAACAATGCTGTTGTTGATTCAAACATAATTACTACTTCATGTCCGTTAGTGGATGTTGATTACAGCCATTGGGGAAGTATTGACACTGATTTGGTATTTGCAATTGGTGTGGAAAAATCAGAAAATGTTAAAATTATTAATAATATAGTGGATAATTCTGCTTGGACTAAAGGAAATAATGCTAATTTCCCTACTTTCGATGCATTTATTGCTCATACTGCTAATAATTTATTAATTAAAAACAATACTATTTCTCATACTGATTTAATAACTCCGAAAGGAACTTCAAGTTATATTTATGCACTTGATTTTTATGAATCCAACAGTGTAATTGTTGAAGATAATCGTGTATTACTTAATACTACTGGTGGTAAAGAGGGTGCCGGCGCTGCTTATGCTGTACAGGTTACAGGTCCTTATAATAATTTTGTAGTTAAAGGAAATAATTTAACCACAGTATCTAACGGTCCTAATTTAGGAGTGTACTCACAAAATTATTATGGTGCTACTGAAATTACTGCTGAGAATAATTGGATTAATGTAACTGGTTTTGCTGGACCTGCCGAATTTGCTTTGGTTTCAGGTATGGAATTCCAGGATACTGTAGCTAAAGCATATAATAACACTATCTATGTTCAAAATGTAAACGAATATAATGATGACAATAATATTGCAGGAATTACTTATGTACAATCAACCAGCGGAAGCCACCAATTTGATATTCAGAATAATACCATTTATTCTGAAGGAAAATATGCAGTATTAATTAAATCTGCTAAAGATTCACAAATAATTGGAAACACATTGTATGCACATGAGTTAAACGGTGATGATGCAGCAATATTTAAATCAGGAACTAATAATGTAGTTAAAAATAATTATCCTATGTCTACCGATATTATAATTGATGTAAATAATGCATGGATTGGTAAAGAAGCAGTTATTGGCATAACTCTTAATTCTGCTGCAACTGGTACTGCAAACATCATGGTTGGTGGTAAAACTTACACTGTTAATTTAACTGATGGTAAAGCTACTTTAAAAGTATCTGATTTGCCTGCTGGTGAAAATACTGTTAAAGTGGATTATGATGGTGATGGCAAATTTAAATCTTCAACCAACAGCACAACATTTAAAGTATTTGATGGTATTGTAACTAATGAAACATTCTTTGATTACTTTATTAACGGTACTTTAGCAGATTATGTTCCTGAAGGTGCAACTTTAGACTTCAGAGGTAAATTCTATAGTCATGATGATGTTAAATTTGATTTGGTTATTAATAAACCAATTAATATGATTTCAACTACTGGTGATGCATTCATTGATTTAAACACTACTGCAGGTAGTTTACTTGGAGAAAATCCAGGTTCATGCTTCACAATCAATAATGGAGGTTCCGGATCCAATGTGTCTGGTATTATATTCCATAACACTCAGGTTTGGATTTATGATGCTCATAATGTAGTTTTAAATAATATTAGTGTAATTGTTGAAAATAAAAGAGTTGGTTCTGGTGTTGGAACTACTGCTATACGTCACGGATCTACTAATGTAACTCTTAAGAACAGCTACATTTACACCAGCAATAATGGTGGGTCAAGCAGTATTGTTTTAACTCACGTTCAAAATTGTACTGTTGAAAATAACACTATTGTCGGTGAAGGTAATGTAGGTAATTTACTTTACTTGAATACCTTTAATGATGCAGGCTGTGATTTAAGTAATGATTACAATAAAATCATCAATAATAAAATAACAGGTCCAAGTCCTGCTGCGGGAATTTGTTACGGTATTGGAATTAACGGTAATAATAATTTAATTGCAGGAAATGTAATTAATTATGCTGGTAATGGTATTGTTCCTGCATGGGGTGCTACTCCTAACAACAACACTTACTGTGACAATGTTTTAATTGGAGGAGCTAGTATGAGTGTTGCAGCTAGTTCTATTGCTTACAACAACACTGTTTCAGGTACTTTAACTATCGGATCAGGTTCAGTTGCTTACAATAACACTGCAAAAGCCATATCTGTCAGTTCTAATTCTGTTGTATCTAGTAGTAGTGCAACTGCAGCTTTAACAGTTCAGGCAGGAGCTAAAGTAGCTAATGTAACTGCTGCTTCTTTATCTGTAAGCGGTAAAAATGCAGTTATTGAAAATGTATCTATTAGTGGTGTTGGAACTATTAAATCCAGTGCAACTAACACTACATTAATTAACTCCACATTTGGAGGTATGCTTACTGTTCAAAGTGCTAAAAACACAATTAAATATAATAATATTGTACTTGCTACTGGTGATGCAGCAATTCTTGCAACTGGTGGAGATAATGTAATTACCAATAACTATTTAATTGCTGGAGATAAATTAGGTGATAATGCAGTTAATTCTACTGTTGAAACAAACATTGTAAAAGACAACCTTCCTGGAGGAATTGTCAATGTTACAATTACTGCAAAAGATGTATTTGAAGGCAGTGATGTAATAATTGATGTGACTGTTGATTCATTATCTAATTTAACTGAAAAATTCATGCTTAAAATCAATAATAAAGAATATGTTCTTTCATTTACTGATTCAAAAGCTAATGTAACTATTTCTGATTTGACTGCAGGTAAATATGATATTGCTGTAACTTATGGTGATGAAACATACACCTTAATTAATGCTACTTCTGATGTCTCAGTTTACGGAAATGTTGTAACTAATGAAACATTCTTTATCTACTTTGATGAAGACGGATTATTAAGAGAAGAAGTTCCTTTCGATGAATTAATATTTAAAGGAGAATTCTCAGATATTGTAAATCTTATTTCTATTACAACTCCTCTTAAAATAACCAGCGATAATGCAGTATTAAGAAACATAGCATTTGCTGTGCTTTCAGATAATGTAGTATTAAATGGATTAACTTTAATCTCTAATGTTTCATGTGCTGATAATGGTGGAGCTCTCATATTGGTAGCTGGAAATAATGTAAATGTTTCTAATATGAACATTAGATATATTATTAAAGAAAGTGTAGATGCTGTTGCAATTAATGCAAATGGTGTTTCAAACTTAAATGTTGTTAACAGCAATATTTTCTTTGAATCATGTCCTAAAGATGATACATTAACTGCATCTGCTATTAATATAGATGGTGTTTCTAATTCATTCATTAATGGAAATAATATTACTGCTGTTTTACCTTACCTATTTGCATCTAATTATGATATGAAATACTTCATGATGGGTGTAAACACTGTAAATCCAATTAGGATGAGGGAATGTAATAATGTAACATTTTCCAAAAACAATGTAAACACTACTGCAAATGATGGAAGTGCTAGCTTCCCTACTTTACAATGTATGTTTATTGTCGGATCTAATGACTGTGTAATTGACGGAAATAATTTCTCAATGATTGATACACTTATTCCTGCTGGTACAAGCAATTACCTCTATGGAATTAACATTGGATACAATAAAAACTTAATGATTTCCAATAATGACTTTAAAATGTCTACTGCTGGGGGTAAAGATGCTGCAGGTACTGCATATGCAATACAAGGTGTAGAATGTGAAGTATCTATGATTGGAAACAACATTACAAGTATAAGTAACGGTCCAAACTTAGGTATTTACTTTGCAAGTATGACTGGCGGAACATCTGAACTTTACATTGCAAATAACTTAATTAATGTAACAGGTTTAGCTTCTGCTAGTGGTAGCTGGGCTTTAGTTTCAGGTATTGAAGTGCAAAACGGTAATGCAAAAATATACAACAACACAGTCTACACTTACAACGTGGGTGATTATAGTCCTGAAAATTATATGTATGGTATCAGTTATGCTCAATACATGTACGGAGACCGTTCATTTGATATACGTGACAACAGAATATATGTTGACGGCCATTATGCAGTTTCATTTATTAATGTAGACGGATCTAATGTAACTGGCAACTTATTGATTACCCGTGATTTAGGTGGAGATGCTGCTGTTGAAATTAAAGCAGGTAAAAACAATGTAGTTGAAAACAACTATCCTAGAAGTTCTGATTTAATATTCAACATTACTTCTGAAGAACCTGGAAAAATTTTAATTGATGTGACTATTGATAAAAAAGCTACTGGAAACATTGCTGTTATTGTAGACGGTGACAAATATGATGTAGCTATTGTTAATGGTTCTGCTAAATTAACTTTAAGTGATTTGCCTGCTGGAGTATATTATATTGAAGCTAAATATAATGGAAATTCCATTGTAACTGAAAGTTATAATTCCACTAAATTCACTATTGATTTAATTGATTCTTCAATTGCTGTTGAAGCTAAAGACATTAAATGCGGTGAAGAAGCAGTAATTACTGCAACTGTTACTAATGGTGCAACAGGAACTGTTACATTCTTCGTAAATGGTAAAACCTATGTTGTAGATATTACAGATAGTGTAGCTACTTTAAAAATAGCTGATTTAACTACTGGTGATTATCCTGTATTTGCTTACTATAATGGTGATAAATACTATAAAACTTCATACAATTCAACAACATTCAATGTAGCTAAATTAGCTTCTACAACTACTGTCAATGTTAGTGATATTAAAGTTGGTGAGGATGCTGTTATTAGTATTGCTGTTCCTGAAATAACTTCTGGAGTAGTTAGTGTTACTGTTGGTGATGCAATTTATAATGTTGCTGTTGTTGATGGTAAAGGATCTTTAACTTTATCTGGTTTGGCTAGTGGTTCTTATGATGTTGTTGCTAAATTTAATGGTGATGACAAATATTTAGCTAGTGAAGATAGTGCTAAATTCAATGTAACTAAATTAGTTTCTACAATTGATATTGCTGTTGATAATATTAAAGTTGGTGAAGATGCCGTAATTGGTGTTGCATTACCTGAAGATGCAACTGGTGAGGTAATTATAAGTGTCAATGGTAAAAATTACACTGTTATGACTAAATATGGAATGGCTAATGTAACCATCTCTGATTTGGCTAATGGTACTTACAGTGTAGATGTGTTCTATAATGGTGATGACATTTATGCACCTATTAAAAACTCTACTGCTTTTACTGTTTCCAAAGTGTCTGATTATAATATGACTGTTGATATTGCAGATATTGTTAAAGGTGAAAATGCTACGATAACTGTTAGTGTTCCTGAAGACGGAACTGGAAGTGTAATTGTAACAATAAACGGAACAGATTACAAAGGAACAGTTGTTAACGGTACTGCTAAAGTTATTATTCCTGGTTTGGATGAAGGAACATACAAAGTAGTAACCTTCTATACTGGAGATAACAAATATGATTCCATGATTGTCAATGGAACTATAACAGTTAATAAAAATACTAAAACCACTTTAACAATGGATAACCTTGTAAAATACTTTAATGGTCCACAAAAACTCATGGCTAAACTTGTTGATGGATTTGGAAATCCAATAGCTAATGCAACTGTTTACTTCACAATAAATGGTAAAGTTTATGCCAGAATCACTGATGAAAATGGTACTGCTTCAATAGCTATTAGATTACTTCCTGGTGAATACAAAGCAAGCGCATTATTTAATGGAACTGATGATTATGATATGGCGGCTGTTAATGCTAGTGTGTTAGTTAAAAACACAATTTTGGGAAATGATACTACATTATACTTCCGTAATGGAACACAATATATGGCTAAATTCTTAGACAGTGATGGAAAAGCATTAGCAAATACTGATGTAAAATTCAATATTAATGGTGTGTTCTACACTCGTGTAACTGATGAAAATGGTATAGCTAGGTTAAATATTAGATTAGACCCAGCATCATATATCATAACAGCTTACAACCCAGTAACTGGCGAACAAAAAGCTAATAACATAACTGTTCTACCAAGAATAATTGCTAAAGATCTCTCCATGAAATATCTTGACGGCAGCACATTTAATGCTGCTCTTGTTGATGGTCAAGGTAAAGCAATATCTGGTGTAAACATAACCTTTAATATAAATGGTGTTTTCTATCATAGAACAACCAATGCTGAGGGAGTAACTAAATTAAACATTAGATTAATGCCTGGTGAATATATCATAACATCAATGTATGATGAGTGTTGGGCATCAAATAAAATAATAATTTCAGCTTAAGAAGTTAAATTTCAACTTCTT
>OMBG01001459.1_pt1 | contig 10845 bp, 5 predicted proteins | sample 1674251 | NCBI WGS metagenome assembly OMBG01 (sample SAMEA103958153, study PRJEB25191) | human gut metagenome | reverse complement strand
GCCCTGTCTCCGGATTCGCGCTTCCTCATCGAGCCTCTGGGGTCGAACCCACAGCGGGGAGGTCTGCAATCCGCCGGCGAACGCCGGGCTCCCGTTGAATGATTAGTAGGATCATATAAACCGCAACAATTCGAGCCGGGCAGGAAGTCTTGCACGGGTCAATCGTCTGGAAAATTTACTCGATCTCGAACTGGTCGCTGAGCCGCTTTTCGAACAGCTTGCTCACTTCCAGCAGGGTCTCGTCGTCTTCCACGACATCCAGATATTCGCCCTCGCTGTCCTCGCCGACGCTCAGGATGACCAGCTGTGCATCCTCGTTGACGTCTTCTTCGTCCTCGGCGTATTCCACGACGGCCATATAGTGCACGCCCTTATGGTCCAGCGCGTCGATCACCTCAAAAGTGACTTCGTTGCCGTCCTCGTCCTCAAGGGTCATCAGGTCGGGCTGATACTCCTCTTCGGCGTTCGGGTTCTTGATCTCTTCTGCCATAAGATACGTTCTCCTGTAAAAGAAAATAAAAGTGATCCATAGCGGGGGAAGCTCTGCGCTCCCGCAGCCCCCGGCTGTGCTTATAGTGTAGCGTTTTTTTGCCCGCTCGTCAAGATGTTTTTCGCACAGAAATCTGCTGGCAAATTTTCACCCATTTTCCTCTCGATTCCGCCGGGGAAATATGATATACTAAACTCTGTGTATATTCCCATCCTATTCACCGAGAGGTCAGAGTTATGAATCGTTTTTATAAAAAGGCGCTGGCGGTGCTGGCGCTCCTGAGCTGCCTTGCGCTGACGGGCTGCTCGCTGAAGGAAAAGCTCAGCGGCAGCGCGTCGGGCACGAAGACCATCTCCCGCCCGGCGGTGGAATCTGCCGAAACCCAGTTCGCCCACCCGGCGGCGGGGGACACGGTGGCCGTGTTCGATACCTCGGCGGGCGTGTTCAAGGCGGTGCTCTTCCCGACGCTGGCTCCGCAGGCATGCGATAACTTCCTCGGCCTCGTACAGGCGGGCTACTACAACGGCCTGACCGTCTCCCGCGTCGAGAACGAGTTCCTCGTCGAAGCCGGGCAGGGGGCCGACGGCAGGGGCGCGACCATCTGGAACGGCAGCCGCTACCCGGTGGAAGCCACCGACCAGCTGCACCACTATTCCGGTGCACTCTGCGCCGCCACGGATCCTTCCGGCCAGTGTGCCAGCGTCTTCTATGTGATGGAAACGCTGCCCGGCTCGGCCTCCGTCACGCAGGAGCTGGTGGACCAGATGAACGCCGCCGGTTACCACGCCGAAGTCGTGGCGGCCTACCAGACGGCGGGCGGCGCCCCTTACCTCGACTACACCGACACCGTGTTCGGGCAGGTGTATGAGGGCATGGACGTGGTGGACGCCATCGCTCAGACCGCTGTGGACGAGAACCAGAAGCCCGCCGAGGCCATCACCATCCACAGCGTCAGCATTGAGACGTATCCGTAAAAAAGAAAACGCAAAAAGGCTCCCGTGGCAGTGGGAGCCTTTTTGCTGCTCAGATCTCGCCGGGGTGCTCTTTGCGCCATGCAAGGTAATCCTCTAAGATGACCGTGGCGCTGACGGAATCCAAGATCTCTTTCCGCTTGGTGCCGAAGGTGCCGGCCTCGGAGAGGATGTCGGCGGCTTCGCAGGTGGACTGGCGCTCGTCCCACATCCGGACGGGCAGCCCGCTCCAGATCTGGATCGTCTTTGCCAGCTTCCGGCTCTTCTGGGCCCGCTCGCCCTCGGTGCCGTCCATGTTCAGCGGCAGACCGATGACGATGAGCTCTGCCTGAATATTTTTTGCTGCTTCGCAGACCTTGGCCGCCACTTTCGGGCGGCCTTTTTCCGTGATCTGGGGCGTGATGGCGGTGGTCAGAAATTCGGTGACATCGCAGGTGGCAAGGCCGGTGCGGCTGTCCCCGTAATCGACAGCGAGTATTTTCATGGGGATCCCCTTTCTGTTTGCATCTTTGCTTAGTGTAACACAGAATAGATGTTCTTGCAATTTTGTGGTACAATAAAGGCAAACGGCCTTGCCCTCTCAGTCACGCTTCGCGTGCCAGATTCCCCACTCTGTCGCTTTGCGACATCTCTCCCCGGCCGGGGAGAGTCTTTCCTCAAAGTGGGAGCCCTTGGCAAGCCGGATAAGTTTGCACAAAACGCTTGGGCCCAATCGAAACAAAAGGCGGCGGGGCTTGAGCCTATTGGAAGGCCGATTCTATGCTGAAATTGATCCTAGGCGGTTCCGGCAGCGGCAAGACGACGCTGCTGTATCACCGCATCCGCACCCGCGCCGAGGCGGGGCAAAAGAGCATCCTGCTGGTGCCGGAGCAGTTCACGTCCTCCACCGAGGGGCGCATCTACCGCGAATTGGGGGATGCGCTGTCCGGCATGGTGGAGAGCTTTTCCTTCACGAGCCTTGCCGAGAAGATTTTGTCCGCCGAGGGCGGCAGCGCCGTGCAGACCCTCTCCGACGCGGGGCGGGCCGTGCTGGTGCGCCGCGCACTGGAAGAATTGCAGGACAATGTCCGCTATTACTACCGCCACCGCCGGAGTGCGGCTTTCTGCCAGATGGCGGCCGAGACCATCGACGAGCTGAAGAGCGCGGGCCTGTCCGGCACCCGGCTGGCGGAGCTGGCCAAGAGCTGCGGGGCCGAGAGCGGGAAGCTGAGCGAACTGGCGCTGATCTTCCAAGGCTACGAGACGCTGCTGTTCCGCAGCGGCATGGACCCCGCCGACCGGCTGGAGCTGGCCGGTGCCCGGCTCGAAGAAGCGCTGGCGGGGGGAGAGGTGCCGGGATTTCTGCGGGGGCGGGAAGTGTTCATCGACGAGTTCGATACCTTCAACGCGCCCAAAAAGCGGCTGCTGGGGGCCATGCTGGCCGCGCTGCCCTGCGTGACCGTGGCCCTCTGCGACGACGGCGCGCCCCTCCTCCCCGGTGACGTGAGCCTTTTCTCCGGCGCAAAGCAGGTGGCTGTGCAGCTCCGCCAACTGGCCCGGAAAAACGGGGCCGAGGTGGCCGCTCCCGAACTGCTGCGGCGGGATCTGCGCCATGCCGCCGCCCCCGGCCTTGCGGCGGTGACGGAGCTGCTGGAAACAGGGGTCTGCCCGCCGTTGGATGCCCCGGCGGACGAAGTGCGGCTCTTTGCCGCCCCCAGCCGGGAGGAAGAAGCCCGCGCCGCCGCCGGGGCCATCCGCCGCCTGATGCGGCAGGGGGTCCGCTGTGGGAAGATCGCGGTGGTCTGCCGCGACATCGCGAAATACCGCGCGGCGGTGCGGTACGAGTTCCGGATGGCGGACATCCCGCTCTACTGCGACGAGCCCACCACCCCGGAGTTCAGCGCCCCGGCCACGGCGGTCAAGGCGCTGCTGGCGCTGGCCCGCGGGGCCGACTTGACCGAACATCTGACCACCCTCGCCAAAACGGGTCTTTGCGCCCTGACCGAGGGAGAGGTCTGCGCACTGGAAAATTACGCCTATACATGGTCGCCGAGTGCGGCGGCATGGCGGGCGGAATTTCAGAACAACCCGAAAGGTTTCGGCGACATCACCCCCACCGAGGAGGACAATGCCGATCTGGCCATGGCGGAAAAGGCCCGCGCCCTGCTGGTGAACGCCACCGACGCGCTGCGGAGCAAGGTGCGGAACGCCAACGCCGAGGCCATCAGCCGGGCGGTCTATTTCTGCCTGAAGGAGCTGGGCGCGGAGGAGCAGCAAGCCGCACAGGTGGAGGCTATCCGCGCCGAGCGGGGCATCCCGGCGGCGGAGGAAGCCGCCCGCGAGTGGAATGTGGTCATGGGGCTTCTGGACCAGATGGCGCAGCTGCTGGGCGAACAGACCGTGACCGTGGGCGAGTACGAGGATCTGTTCGGGCTGCTGCTCCGCTCGTCGGACCTCGGCCACATCCCGCAGACGCTGGACGCCGTGGTGCTGGCCAGCGCGGGCAAAATGCGGCTGGACGCACCCGATCACGTTTTCGTGCTGGGGCTGGCCGAGGGCGAGTTCCCCACGGCCCCCAGCGAGGCGGGGCTGCTGACCCACGCCGACCGCGACGCCCTGATGGCCCAGCAGATCGACCTGCCGGACTGCTTTGAGAACCGCGTGGTGCGGGAGCAGGTCTGCTTTTACAAGGCCCTTACCGCCCCGTCCAAGGGGCTGTGGATGAGCTGGCCCAAGGGGCAGGGCCTGACCCTCTGCGCAGCGCTGGAACCCATCGTGGAGGCACTGGAACCTCAGCCCCCGGCGCTGGAGCTGCCCGACCTCGCCGCCACCCCCGCCGACGGGCTGGACTGCCTCGGCGGCGGCTGGCCGCTGACCGATACCGAACGCGCCAGCCTGACCGAGGCACTGCACGCCCCCGGCGAAGCCGAACCGGAAGGGCTGGCCCTGCTGCGCCGGATGGCCGAGGCCGCGCCCCGGCAAGTCCATGACTTGACCGCGCTGGAAGCGCTGCTGGGCAAGCGGCTGCGCATCTCGCCCAGCCAGTTGGAAAAATACTACACCTGCCGCTACGGATACTTCCTGCAATACGTTTTAGGCTTGCGCCCCCGCAGGCGGGCCGAGCTTTCCGCCGACCAGAGCGGCAGTCTGATGCACTGGGTCTTACAGATGGCGCTGGACCCGGACCCCGCGCCGGACAACCCCTGCGCCAACATGTCGGCACCTTTCATCGAGCTGGACGACGAGGCGATGGCCCAGCTGGCGGGGCTGCTGGTGGACGAGTACGCCCGCCGCTACCTGCCCGAAGACACCGCCCGCTTCACCTATCTGCTCTCCCGGCTGAAAAAGAGCATGGCAAGCCTTTTGTGCTACCTGCGGGACGAGCAGCGCCAATCCTGCTTCAAGCCTGTGGCCTGTGAGCTGAAGATCGGCCGGGGCGAGGACGCCGTGCCGCCCCAGCTCTATCATCTGTCGGATGGGCGGACGGTCCAGCTCATCGGTACGGTGGACCGGGCCGACGAGTGGGTGGAAGAGGACGGCACCCGCTGGGTGCGGGTGGTGGATTACAAGACCGGCACCAAAAAACTGGACCTGAAAGAGGTCTACTGCGGGCTGGACTGCCAGATGCTGCTGTATCTGTTCAGCCTGACGCGGGACGCCAGCGGCCGCTTTACCGGGGCCGAACCGGCGGGCGTGCTCTACCTGCTGGCCGATCCGGCCCCCGAAAGCACCACCCGCGCCAACGCCGCCCGCAGTGTGGAATACAAGCTGGATGGTCTGGTGCGGGACGAGGAAAAGATCTTCCGGGCCATGGACGCCGAGGAGACGGGCCGGTATCTGCCCTTTGGCTATCTGCGGGGCGCGCCCAGCCCCTACCAGAAGGACAAGCGGGCCGACGCGGCCAAGCTCAGCCGCATCCGACTGCATCTGGACGACCTTGTGACCCAGATGGGCGAACAGCTTTACGGCGGGCAGATCGCCGCCGAGCCGCTGGTCACGGGCCGCAGCCCCTGCCGGTGGTGCGATTACGGCTTCATCTGCTGCCATGAGAGCGGCATCGGCGAACGGGCGCTGGACGCCCCCGCCAAGCCCTTTGAAGCCCCCGAAGAGACCGAGAAAAAGGAGGAACAGCCGTGAGTGGACCCAAATGGACAAGCGCCCAGCAGGCCGCCATCGACGACCGGGGCGGGGCGCTGCTGGTCAGCGCGGCGGCGGGCAGTGGCAAGACCGCCGTCCTGACCGAGCGGGCCGTCCGGCTCATCACCGACCCGGAAGCCCCCATCGACGCGGACAAACTGCTGATCGTGACCTTCACGAATGCGGCGGCGGCTGAGCTGCGGGCCCGCATCGGCCAAGCGCTGCTCCGCCGCAGCCAAGCGGAACCGGGCAACACGGCCCTGCGCCGCCAGCGGATGCTGCTGCAGCGCGCCCCCATCTGTACCATCGATGCCTTCTGCCTTGACCTGCTGCGCAAGCACTTTCAGGCGCTGGACATCCCGCCGGACTTTTCCCCCGCCGACCCCGGCAGTGTGGAAACGCTGCGGGCGGCTGCGCTGGCCGAGACGCTGGAACGCGCCTATGCTGACCCGGATTTCTGTGCCTTTGCGGACCTCTACGGCAAAGGCCGCAGCGACAAAGCCGCCGGGGAGACCATCCTGCACACTTACGATTTCCTCCGCGCCCTGCCCGACTACGACCGCAAGCTGGACGAATTTCTGGCTCCGTGGAAGGCCGAGCGCGGCTTTGACAAGACCTGCTGGCACGACCTGCTTCTGGCCGAAGCGGCCCGCGATGCCAAGGCAGGGCGGGAGCTGTTCTGCGCCGCCCTGAGCGACTGCAAAAACGACCTTGTGCTGGCCCGCATCGAGGCCGAGAACAAGGGCAAGACCGACGCCGCCCGCGCAAAAGGCGTGGCCGGGGCCAACGACAAATTCGCCGAGCCTTTGGAGCGGCTGGAGAACGCTGCCGCCCTGCTGGGCGAGGTGGAGCGGCTGGCCGAGGCAGGAGAGTGGACGCCCCTCTATGACCGGCTGACGCCCTATGTCCTCGGCATGGAGCCGCTGCCGGGGCTGAAGGGGATGAAAAAGCGGCTGACCGGCGAACACAAAGCCGCCGTCAAGACCCGCGCCGACGAGGCGGCGGGCTTGTTCGGGCAGATCTTGGAACTGATCTCTTGCAGCGAGGACGAGGCCGAAGCCGACCGCTTGGCGGCGCTGCCCCGGCTGCAGGCCCTGTTTGCCGCCGTGCGGGATTTTGACGCCCGGTTTGCCGCCAAGAAGCAGGAGCGGAAGCTGCTGGAATTCAGCGATTTCGAGCATCAGGCCCTCCGGCTCCTCCGCGGCCCGGACGGCACCCCCACCCCCCTGTGTGAGAGCATCCGGCAGAATTATGCCGCCGTCATGGTGGACGAATATCAGGATACAAATGCGCTGCAGGATGCGCTCTACCGCTGTCTGGCCAGCCCGGCGGGGGATAACCTCTTCCTCGTGGGCGACTTGAAGCAGAGCATCTACCGTTTCCGTCAGGCCGACCCCAGCATCTTCCGGGAAAAACTGGACACATGGCCGCTGCTGGAAGGCGAAGCCGCCCGCTCCCGCCCGGCGGAGGGAATCCCCGGCCGGAACGCTCTGCTGGCGCTGGACGCCAACTTCCGCAGTGCGCCGGAGGTGGTGCGGGGCATCAATTTCCTCTTTGAGCAGCTCATGACCCCCGCGCTGGGCGATACAGCCTACGGCGACGGGCAGCGGCTGGTCTGCGGCGCACCGGGGGAGTACGCCGGCAGCGTGGAAGCGCAGTTTTTGCCCGACGACACCGCCGAGACGGACGCGGCGTTTATCGCGAAACGCATTGCCGAACTGGTGGCTTCCGGCGAACCGGTGCGGGAAGGCAGCGCCACCCGCCCGGTGCAGTACGAGGATGTCTGCATCCTGCTGGCCGCGCGGGGGGATTTCCCGGCCTACGTGGAGGCGCTGACGGCCAAGGGCATCCCGGTCTACGCCGACGCCCGCGAAAATCTGCTGGACGCGCCCCACATCCGGCCCCTCATCGCGCTGCTGAAAGTCATCGACAACCCGGCGCAGGATATTTATCTGGCTGCAGCCATGCTGGGCCCGCTGTTCGGATTTACGGACGATGACCTTGTGCGGCTCCGGGCCTTGCAGCGCAAAACGAGCCTGTACGGGGCTGTGCTGGCCGCTGCGAACAGCGCCGAGCCGGACGCTTTTACCGAAAAAGTCCGGCAGTTCTACACCCGCCTGACCGCCCTGCGCCGGATGGCCCGGAGCGTGTCGGTGGAACGATTGCTGGAAGAGATCTTTGCGTCCACCGGCTATCTCGCCGCGCTGGGCGTGATGGAAAACGGCACCCGCCGCCGGGAGGATGCCCGGCGGTTCGCCTCCTTCTGCGCCGGTGCCGGGGCAAACGGCATTTCCGGCCTTGTCCGCGCCATCGACGCCGCCGCGCTGGCGGGTTCCACTGGGCAGGATACGGTGCCCGGCGGCGCCCGCCCCGGCTGCGTGACCATCATGACCATCCACCGCTCCAAGGGGCTGCAGTTCCCGGTGGTCTTTGTGGCGGACACGGCCCGGCGGTTCAATGCCGCCGACACCCGCCAGCCCGTGCTGCTGCACCGAGTGTACGGGGCCGGGCTGCGTCTCCGCCCCGAAGACGGCGAGGGTTCCTATAAAACAGCGGCCTATGCGGCGCTGTCCAATGTCCACGCCGCTGAACTGCGCAGCGAGCAGATGCGGCTGCTGTACGTGGCTCTCACCCGCGCGCAGGACAAGCTGATCCTGACCATCCCCCTCGGCATGACCAAGACCACCAACCCCTTGGCCAAGGCCTCGGCCTTCCTTGCGGCGGGGGCAGGGGAGACGCTGAACCGTCAGGCCAGTTCCTTTGCGGATTGGCTGCGGGCAGCCCTCCTCGTCCACCCGAACGGCGGCCCCCTCCGCCGCTTGGCCGAAAATCTGGAACTGCCCTTTGTGGAAACGGAAAGCACCATCGCCATCGCGCTGGAACCGGAGCAGGAGGACGAGGCCCCCGAAGCCGCCGCCTCCGCGCCGGAGGAGCGCCCCGCTGCGGACCCGGCTCTGACCGCCCGGCTGCGGGAGGGCTTCGGCTGGCAGTACCCGGCGGCCCCGCTGGCCGCTGTGCCCGCAAAAGTCAGCGTGACGAGCATCGTCCACAAGGCCGAGCAGACGACGCTGGAGCGCCCCGGCTTCCTCTCGAAGGACGGCTTGACCGCCGCCGAGATGGGCACGGCCCTCCACGCATTTCTGGAACATGCGGACTTTGCCGCCCTTGCCGCCGCGAAACAGGCCGGAACGCTGGACGAGGCCATCTTGGCCGAACGGGATCGGCAGGTACACGCCCAGCTCACCGCGCCGGAGATCGCCGACAAGCTCGACGTGCGCCGCATCCGCCGCTTTGCCGAGAGCGACGCCTTTGCCCGCATCTGCGCGGCGGATGAGGTGCTGCGGGAGCTGGCCTTCATCACGGCCCTGCCCGCTTCGGCGGTGCTGGCCGCACAGGGAAGCCCCACGCCCGACCCGGAGACTGCCAAGGCCAGCGTGCTGGTGCAGGGTATCGCGGACATCGTGCTGGTCTTCCCCGACCACTTGGAACTGCTGGACTATAAGACCGACCGCCGCAAGACCGAAGCCGACTACCTCGCCGCTTACCGCGCCCAGCTCAACCTCTACGCCATCGCCATCGAGAAGCGCTTCGTCCCGAAAAAGGTGACGTATAAGGGGATCTATTCGCTGGAACTGGGAAAGTTGATCGAGGTGAAGTGATAGGTGCCCCGCCGCCGGGCTTGTCCTTGGCCCCATCGTAAGCGTCAGCTAAACTGGGGCGAAGTCTCCCCGCCAGCGGGCTTGCCCTCTCAGGCGCTTCGCGCCAGCTCCCCCAAAGTGGGAGCCCTTGGCAAAGGCGGAAAGTCTCCGCGCAACGCCTTCGGCTCCCCTTACGGCAACAGGGCGTAAAGTGTAGAACCGGAAACTTCGCGGACTGCCAAGGCCTCTCACTTTGGGAGAGGTGGCATCGCGTAAGCGATGACGGAGAGGGCAAGCCCGCTCACGGGGCGGCAGGGCCTTTGTTTAGCAGATGCTTTCGGTAGGGAGAGGGCAAGCCCGCTCACGGCGGCGCAGAGCCTAGGTTTAGATTGTACTTCCGACAGGGCTGTGCTTCCGCTGGGCCAAGACCCACAAAAAAACCGGCCAGCATCGGTTTCGAGCGGCCGGTTGGGTGCGCCGGCGGGGGATGCCGCGCAGCGTGTGCATCAATATTTGGCCGGGTTGTTGGACAGGTACTTCTTGACCATCAAGGCTACCTTGAAGACGATTGCGTCGTCGAACTCACGCAGATCCAGACCGGTCAGCTTTTTGATCTTTTCCAGACGATACACCAGCGTGTTGCGGTGGACGAACAGGCCGCGGCTGGTCTCGGAGACGTTCAGGTTGTTCTCGAAGAAGCGCTGAATGGTGAAGAGCGTCTCCTGATCGAGGCTCTCGATGCTGCCCTGCTTGAACACCTCCCGCAGGAACATCTCGCAGACGGTGGTGGGCAGCTGGTAGATCAGGCGGGCGATGCCGAGGTTGTCGTAGCGGATGATCTGCTTCTCGGTATCGAAGACCTTGCTCACCTCCATGGCGATTTGGGCTTCCTTAAAGGAAGTGGCCAGATCCTTCACGTTGGAGATGGGGGTGCCGATGCCCACCACTGCCTTGATGTAGTGCTCGCCGGAGAGGGTGTCCACGATGCTGGCAGCCAGCTTCTCCATGTCGGTGCGGTCGATGCCCTTGCGGATCTCCTTGACCAGCACGGTGTCTGTCTCGCTGATGTTGAAGACGAAGTCCTTCTGCTTGTCGGGGAAGAGGCTGCTGACCACATCGTAAGCGGAGATGTCGCCGCCGCTGGTCACCCGCACGATAAACACCACGCGGGACACGTCGGTGGCGAAGTGCAGCTCACGGGCCTTGGCATAGATGTCGCCGGGCAGGATGTTGTCCAGCACCACGTTCTTGATGAAGTTGGATTTGTCGAACTTCTCGTCGTGGTACTGCTTGATGCTCTGCAAGCTGATGGACAGCACCGCCGCGAACTGGCCGGCGGTCTCGTCGGCCCCCTCCACGAAGACGGCGTAGTCGTTGTGCTTTGCGCTGGAGAACTGCTGGTAGGTGTAGCCATCGCGCACAAAGCGGTCGCCCGCTGTCAGGCGCTCGGCCATAAAACCTTCACGCACTTCACCGATCAGATTCAGCTCCGAGCAGGAGATCACAGCGCCGGTCTCATCCACCACGCCCACCACACGGTCGATGGCGTCTTTCATCTGGTAGATCACGCTCTGGAATACTCTATTGGCCATAAATGGATACCCCTTTTCCTCGTTTGTGCAAGCCGCGG
>OMBG01001454.1_pt1 | contig 10877 bp, 8 predicted proteins | sample 1674251 | NCBI WGS metagenome assembly OMBG01 (sample SAMEA103958153, study PRJEB25191) | human gut metagenome | reverse complement strand
ACGATAACCGCCAAGGAGTTCTGGCCGTTCCCGACCTACAGCGACCTGCTCTTCAGCGTAAAATAAAAATCCACAACCCTTTTTACAATAACAAAAGCGCCCGAGTCGGGAGAAGTAACGCGGAATACCGCTCAAAGCGAGCATGGGACGGTGAGAGCCATGCAGCACAGGAGCCGCGCAAATAACACCCGACAAGCTGCAAGCCGAAAGGACTACCGAGTAGGTGCGCCGGACACGCCGACCGTTACAGCGGCGAGGCTTTCTTCGAAGCCGAAAAGAGAACAAAGATAGGTGGCACAGCGAGTTGGCACTTGCCCTATCGAATGCTGAAACTAACCGAAAGGAAAGATTACTATGTGTTCGATAATGGGTTACTGCGACTGCTGTGCCGCTTTTTCTGATTTTGAGGAAGGATTCAAAAAGACCGTTTCAAGAGGACCGGACGACAGCCGGATAATAGACACCGGCAAAGGTCTGCTCGGCTTCCACCGCCTTGCTATAATGGGACTAACGCCCGACGGAATGCAGCCGTTTGAATTGGACGGCAGCTATGTCGTCTGCAACGGCGAGATATACGGCTACGAGAAGATAAAAGAGGAGCTTGCGAAAAAATACACATTTAAAAGCGGCTCCGACTGCGAGATACTTCTCCCGCTCTACCGCGAATACGGCACGGATATGTTCAAAATGCTCGACGCCGAGTTTGCGCTGATTATCTACGACGGCGAAGAGAAAAAATATATCGCCGCAAGAGACCCGATAGGCATCCGCCCGCTCTACTACGGGTACAGCGAAAGCGGCCACATTATGTTCGCCAGCGAGCCGAAAAACCTCGTCGGCCTGTGCCATCGCGTTATGCCGTTCCCGCCGGGCCACTACTATAAGGACGGCAAATTCACCTGCTACTGCGACATCGCCGAAGTCGAAGAAGTTTGCCACGACGACCTCGAGACTGTCTGTAAAAACATCCATGATAAGCTCGTTGCCGGCATCGAAAAGCGGCTCGATGCCGATGCCCCGCTCGGCTTTCTTCTCAGCGGTGGGCTTGATAGCTCCCTCGTCTGCTCCGTCGCGGCAAAGCTTTTAAAGAAGCCCATTCGCACGTTCGCCATCGGCATGAGTGAAGACGCCATCGATTTAAAATACGCCCGCGAAGTGGCCGATTACATTCACAGCGACCACACCGAGGTCATCATCACAAAGGACGATGTTATCGAAAATCTCGAAACCGTCATTGCGCTGCTTGGCACGTATGACATCACCACCATCCGCGCCAGCATGGGCATGTACCTCGTCTGCAAAGCCATTCACGAGCAGACCGATGTCCGCGTGCTGCTCACCGGTGAAATTTCCGATGAGCTCTTCGGCTACAAATATACAGATTTCGCCCCCAGCGCCGCTGCGTTCCAAACGGAAGCCCAAAAGCGCGTGCGGGAGCTTCATATGTACGACGTGCTCCGTGCTGATCGCTGCATCTCCGCCAACTCGCTCGAAGCCCGCGTTCCGTTCGGCGACCTCGATTTCGTCAGATACGTCATGTCCGTCGATCCCGAGATGAAGCTCAACAAGTACAAAAAAGGCAAATACCTCCTGCGCCACGCGTTCGAGGGCGATTACCTCCCGCTGCCGATTTTATACCGCGAAAAAGCCGCGTTCTCCGATGCCGTCGGTCACTCTATGGTCGATTACCTCAAGGCCTACGCCGAAACAAAGTATACCGATGACGAAATGAAGCTCCGCGCCGCAAAATATCCGTTCGCAACGCCGTTTACGAAAGAATCCCTTCTCTACCGTGAAATTTTTGAAAAATACTATCCCGGTCAGGCGGAAATGGTCAAGGACTTCTGGATGCCGAACAAAGCGTGGGAGGGCTGTGATGTCAACGATCCCAGCGCCCGCGTGCTCGCGAACTACGGTGCCTCCGGCGAATGATTGGAAAGATTCATAAACTTTCTCAAAGTTTAACAAATTCACTGAAAATTTAACCTGAATGCAACACACCTTTTTTCCGTTTAGCCCTTGTGTATTCTCTGCTGTTGTGATAGAATAAAGCCATCATAGGATATTATGGTTTTCCACATAGAACCCTATCGGCAAACCATAATGAGACTAAATCTCATATCGAAGGAGAGATGACTGATGTCCAAGATGATCGAACTTCACGACATCGATGTTCCGGGCTTCCTGTCTGTACTGGATAGCTGCGAGGGCAATGTGTATCTGATGACGCGCGACGGTGATAAGCTGAACCTGAAAAGCAAGCTGTGTCAGCTCATCGGTCTTACGTCTCTGATTGAAGGCGGAAAGATCGCAGAAGCCTTTGTGGTCTGCGATAATGAAGCGGATGAATCCAAGCTGTTCCGCTTTAACCTTTACAAGGACGAAACGCAAGGTAAGTAAAGAGTAGGATTTGCAAAGTAAGCTGCTGCAAGCAAAAACTGCGGCAGCTTTTTTGTATCACGTAAAACAAATTATGTAAACAAAAAGGAGAGACTCATGCCACAAAAAAGAACCGGTGCAGTCCGTCGCCGCCAACCTCGGAACAAAAAAACGCTTTCCGCCGTCATCAGCGCCGTCCTTGTGCTCGCGGCGGTGCTTGTCTATTATTTCCCGGAGCTTGAAACGTACCTCACCGGTGCACCGAACACGGACTCAAGTGCTCCCGCACAGCCCACTCAAAGCACCGACGCCGCCGACTGCGCCGTCTACTTTTTAGATGTCGGGCAGGGGGATAGCATTTTAATTCAAATCGGCACCGATTACAACATGCTCATTGATGCCGGCACCCGCGAAGCGGGAGAGACCATCGAAAGCGACCTTCAGGCGCTCGGCGTCACATCGCTCGATGCCGTTGTCGCCACGCACCCGCACGCAGACCACATCGGCTCCATGAAGCAGATTATCGAGGATTACACCATCGGCACGTTCTACATGCCCCTTTTGCCCGACGACCAAACGCCCACCACCGCTACATACGAAAATATGCTCGATGCCCTGCTCGACAAAAACGTCCAAACCGAGCAGATCTCCACCGATACAAAAATCTCCGCGCCCGAAAACGCCAATTTTGCCGTCCTATCCCCGGAAAAGGACGAGATATTCGATAACCTCAACAACTATTCCGCTGTTCTGCGCTTCACCTACGGCAATATCTCCTTTATGCTCACCGGCGATGCCGAAACCGAGGTTGAAGAGAATATCTTAGCACGCGAAACGGACATCACTTCAAACGTTTTAAAGTGCGGTCACCACGGCTCGTCCACATCGTCCTCCATGGATTTTCTCCGCGCCGTGAACCCTGCTGTCGCCGTCATTTCCTGCGGGCAGGATAATAAATACGGTCACCCGCACCACGAAACGCTCGAAAGCCTTTCCGAACGCAACTGCAAGATCCTGCGCACCGATACAGACGGCACCGTCGCCGTTACAACGGACGGCAATACGTATTCCGTCTATACGTGGTCGGCGGAAAACGGCCTTTCTCCGGCAGCGTAAGTTCGCGTAAAAAATTTTGACGAAAACATAAATCTATGCTATACTGATAAAAATAAATTCCGACCCATGACGGAAATAAAGGATGGTTTTTATGCTGACAGAAAGCAAAAAGGCGTTTATCGAGTTCATGATGTCCGCAGACGTGCTGCGTTTCGGCTCCTTCGTCACGAAGAGCGGCCGCAATACGCCGTATTTCGTCAATACCGGCAACTATAAGACCGGCGAGCAGATCGCAAAGCTCGGCAAGTTCTACGCATCGCTCATCAAGGAGACCGTCGGCGAAGATTTCTCCGCCATGTTCGGCCCGGCGTATAAGGGTATTCCGCTTGCCACAGCCGCCGCCGCGTCCCTCTATAACGAGTATGGCATCTCGAAGCCCTACTTCTTCAACCGCAAGGAGGAGAAAGACCACGGCGAAGGCGGCAGCCTCGTCGGCTACAAGCCGAAGGACGGCGATAAAATTATTATCATCGAAGACGTCATCACCGCCGGTACCGCCGTGCGCGAGACCATGCCGATCCTCTATGGCTGCGGCAATGTGAAAGTCAACGATATGTTCATCTCCGTCAACCGCTGCGAGGTAGGCAAGGTTCCCGGCAAAACCGCCATCATGGAGGTCAACGAGGAGTTCGGCATCAAGGTCCACGCCATCGTCACCGTCGAGGACATCCACGAGTACTTAAAGCAGTCCGAAAAATACAACGATATCCTCCCCGCCATGGAAGACTACATGGCAAAATACTGCATCCTGTAAACATTTGCCTTTTAAACTGAATTTTGGAAAAGCAGCCGTTAATGAAAACACAAATGTCTCATTTGCGGCTGCTTTTCTATACCATATTATCAAATTTGTGTATGGGCTATGTCTCTTACAAAAAATGAAATTATTTTGGTAATTAAAATGGTTGAAAAGAGTTTTGTAATATGGTAAAATTATTTAACGATAAAAGTCGAATCTGGGGAGATATGTAAACTTTGAAAGGGGAACAAACCCACATGAAGGTTGTAATTTTAGCAGGCGGATTTGACACACGCATCAGCGAGGAGAGTCAATATAAGCCGAAGCCGATGCTTGGAGTGTAATAAAGCGTAATAAAAGGAATATGGGAAAATGTACGGCTTTCAACCTAATAACTGTGAATAATTGATCAGAGAAAAGCAGGGTGAATTATATCAAATGAATTATATCACTATACCGTTTCTTGTGTTTTTCCTTCCAATAGTGTTTGTAATACACAGATTTGCAAGGAATATTCGTTTGAAAAATATAATACTTTTGCTTGCTAGTATATTTTTCTATGGATGCTATGACATAAAATACATTCTGTTTCTTGCAGTGTCTATTTTAATTACTTATTTTGGTGTGTGTTTGGCAAAGAGTGCGAATTCGTGCAAGCGTATGTATGTTTGTACCTGCACTTTGAACCTCTTAATCTTACTGATTTTTAAGTACGGAAGCTTTACAATTGGTAGTATTAGCCGTCTGATGGCTCCGTTGGGTATTCAGCTCACTGTTCCGCAAATTCTTCTTCCGGTTGGACTATCTTTTTTTGTTTTTCAAAGCTCGACCTATGTATTTGATACATGGTCAGGCAAAATGGAACCGGAAAAGAATATCCTGAATTACGCTCTATTTGTTTCCTTTTTTCCAACGATTACGTCGGGCCCGATCCAGCGAGCTAGAAAAATGCTGCCTCAAATCAGGAAGAGAACTATGCCAAATTTTCGGGAAGTTGAAGAGGCAGTATTTGTATTTCTTTGGGGCGCATTTCTAAAAATGATTATTGCAGACCGAATTGCAATTTTTACTGATGCAGTCTATTTGAATATGTCCACATATGGAGGCGCAATCTTGATCCTCTGCGCACTCATGTATAGCTTGCAGATTTATGCAGACTTTTCCGGATATAGTTACATGGCAATTGCGGTGGCCAAACTGTTCGGGTTCCATCTGGACGAAAATTTCCATCAACCCTATTTGGCGGGGACAATTGCGGACTTTTGGAGAAGGTGGCATATATCGTTGACAAGTTGGTTTACGGAGTATTTGTATATTCCGCTAGGCGGAAACCGAAGGGGCAAGGCCAGAAAGTATTTTAATATTTTGATTGTTTTTTTGGTAAGCGGATTTTGGCATGGTGTGGGTCTGCAATATATTGTATGGGGTGGTATTCATGCGGTCTTTCAGATCGTAGGACATATCACAGGTGCATTTCGTGAGAAAATGAATCATCGAATTGGGATTCGAACAAAAACAGTTGGCCACCGGATTTGGCAGCGAGTGTTTGTATTTCTGATCGTGTCATTTGCGTGGATCTTTTTCCGTGCATCATCTGTATCGACTGCATTGGAATTCATTAAGCAAATGTTTACAGTTTGGAATCCGTGGACACTATTTGATGGAACGGTATTTGCAATTGGGCTGAGTGCAAAAGAGTGGAATGTGCTTGTACCGGCACTTGGCGTGCTAGTGGCAGCCTCGCATACCCGCGAACAAGGCAAAAGCGTGAAGAACATCGTTTCACAAAATCCGGCGTGTAAAATTTTATTACTTGTAGGAATGATTATGGTATTGGTAATTTATGGAATCTGGGGGGGGTGGATACTCGGCTAGTTCGTTTATCTATGCGGGATTCTAGGAGGAAATTATGGTGAAAAAAACAATTAGGCGAGGGACATGCATCGTTCTAGTGATACTCATGTTGTCATCTGCGCTATGGTATACAAATGAAGTTCTAAGGATCAAACGGACAGACGGTGTCACAACGATGCAGGGCTTGTATGCGCAAAAGGACAATACTGTGGACGTCCTGCTTTTAGGAAGCAGCCATGCAGGAATGAATCTGGACGCATCGGTATTATGGAGTGAGTACGGCATTGCGAGTTATTGTCCATGGGGTAGCATCCAGCCCTTTTGGAATAGCTATTATTCATTGATAGAGGCATTAAAAACACAAAATCCCAAAGTTGTCGTGTTGGATGTATATGCGGCTACGATGCAATTTGAATACTCAGACGATGCGAGACAGGCAACAAATACAGTCGGAATGCGTTTTTCAGCCAATAAAATATCAGCGGTACAGGCATCCGCACCTAAGGAACGGTGGGCTGATCTGCTGTTAGGTCTTCCGATATACCATGAGCGGTACACAGAATTGACAGAAAATGATTTTAAGCATTTTCCATGGTCAAAGGAACAAATTAACCAGAAAGGGACAGATTGTCGATATGGACATGGAAATTTCCAGTTGTGTGATGTGTCGGGAATCACGGAGCAGACACCTCTATATGTCAAGGAGGAGCAATATCTTAGACAAATTATAGAATATTGCAATTCGCTGAACCTTCCGCTGGTACTGATTACGACGCCGACAGTGGAACGGGAGCGAGAGCAGCCTTACTACAATTCTGTTGCTTCAATAGCTAATGAATATGGTATTGAGTTTTACAACTTTAACTTAATGGATCAGCAAAGTGGGTTTTGTGCAGACGATTATTGGGAAGACGGTCATGTGAACACGGATGGAGCCAGAAAAATTACATCATTGCTGGGGAAATTACTGAAAGAAAAATACGATATTCCGGATCACAGAGGAGAAGAGGATTATAGAAGCTGGGATATCCATGCGGAGACAACGGAAAATAAATACATAGCCCAGATTACGGAGACAGATGATTATTTTTCCGAGTTGGCTAGAACGAGCAAAATGGTTTTTGTGGTGAAAAATAGTTCGTGGCCAGATGATGAACAATTTTCACATCTTCTGGACGAAATGGGGAAAATAGGAGTCAATACAGAAGAATTGAGAAAAAGCGGTGGCGGAGACTGGATACTAACGGATACAATAGACGGTTCCTTTGATAATAGGTTCACTGGCGATATGTATAGTAGCTTTATGTGTAACGGGGGAAGCTTTGCAGCAGACTTTGCGAATGGAGAAGGAATTAGTGTAAATGGGCAAAAAGTATATGATCTAAATGGGGCTGGTATTATCTGCGTCGTATATGATCCGATTATGCAGTGCTGCGTTGATGTCGCCACATTCTTAGTAGACGATAGCTTTGTGTTAAATAGACCTTAGGATGGTGGTAAATGGTTGCAGCTGTAGAAAGAAACTCTCTGTGTAGCCTTTTTATATGCGATGGAAACAATTGCCCGGCAGAATTATGTAATTACTGGTTGAAATAGAGAGGAAAGTGATGTATAATATCCAAGATTACGGGGTTATACAGTTAGTTGTAAATTAGTAATATCATAATATAGAAGTATGCTGCTAATGAGCACTTTGTGAAAGATAGACGAATTTCTAATTGAATGGAAGGGGAACAAACCCACATGAAGGTTGTAATTTTAGCAGGCGGATTTGGCACACGCATCAGCGAGGAGAGTCAATATAAGCCGAAGCCGATGATTGAAATAGGTGAAAAACCGATTTTGTGGCATATCATGAAAGAATATTCTTTCTACGGATTTAATGAATTTATTATTTGTGCGGGGTATAAGCAGCACATTATTAAAGAATGGTTTGCTGACTATTTCCTACATAACAGCGACATTACATTTGATTTTACAACCGGAACAAATGAAATGGCCGTACATAATCAGCACTGTGAGCCATGGAAGGTTACGGTCGTGGATACGGGCTTAAACACTATGACAGGCGGACGCATCAAACGTGTGCAAAAATATATCGGAAACGAAACGTTTATGATGACGTACGGTGATGGCGTATGTGACGTGAATATAGCCAATCTCGTAAAATTCCATAAGGAACATGGGAAAATCGCTACGCTGACAGCAGTCATATTGGAGCAAGCCAAAGGGGTATTGGATATTGCCGAAGATAGCACAGTGAAGTCCTTCAGAGAAAAAAGTGCTTTGGATGGCGCACCAATCAACGCGGGATATATGGTTTTGGAGCCGGAAATTTTTAATTACATTTCCGGTGATGATACCGTGTTCGAACGAGAGCCATTAGAAGCTGTGGCGGCGCAGGGTGAATTAATGAGTTACATGCACAAAGGCTATTGGCAGTGTATGGATACGCAGCGTGAAAAAGAACTCTTGGAACGCCTTTGGAGTAAAGGCGTAGCACCTTGGAAAAAATGGACGGATTGATATTTGGAGGAATTCATGAATCTTACGTTTTTTAACGGTAAACGTGTTTTTATAACCGGACACACTGGATTCAAGGGCTCGTGGCTATGTAGAATGCTGGTGCGCGCAGGAGCTGTTGTGACCGGGTATAGTTTAGAGCCGCCTACACAGCCAAATCTGTTTTCTTTGGCTGATGTAGAGGACAAAATGACCAGCATTATTGGCGATATTCGCGATTATGAGTCTTTAAAAGCAGCGTTCGATCATGCCCAGCCGGAGATTGTACTTCACTTAGCTGCACAGCCGATTGTGCGAGACAGCTATAAAAATCCGCGCTATACATATGAAACGAATGTTATGGGTACTGTGAATTTGTTAGAATGCATCCGAACCTCGTCTTGTGTACGCAGCGTTTTAAATGTAACAACGGACAAGGTGTATCACAATAATGAGTGGTGCTGGGGCTATCGTGAAGATGAGCCTCTCGATGGTTTTGACCCGTATTCAAACAGTAAGAGCTGTTCGGAACTTGTAACGCATAGCTATATCAACAGTTTTTTTGCGAATAACGGCGTTTGCGTTTCAACCGCTCGTGCCGGTAATGTTATCGGCGGCGGTGATTTCGCAAACGATCGTATCATTCCGGACTGTGTACGCTCTGTTTCAGCCGGTAATGCCATAGGTGTGCGCAACCCCTATTCAACACGCCCGTATCAGCATGTGTTGGAGCCTTTATCGGTTTACCTCAAAATAGTAGAAGAACAATATAAAGACGCCGCATATGCAGGTTTCTATAATGTAGGGCCAGATGAATGTGATTGTGTCACGACCGGCGAGCTTGTAAATTTGTTCTGCGAAAAATGGGGAGAAGGCGCACATTGGGTCAATCAGGCAGAGAAAAATGCACCACATGAGGCGAATTTCTTAAAACTCGACTGTTCTAAAATTAAAAAGACCTTTGGATGGAAGCCGAGATGGCATATTGATGAAGCCATCCGCGAAACGGTAGCTTGGACAAAAGTGTATTTAGCCGGTGGGGATATCTCGGTAGAAATGGATCGTCAAATCGATTCGTTCTGATTTTATCGAGTTGACACAATTAAAGCCACAGGTGTTTAAATAAATAGGTTACGGAGGAGCTATAATGTCAAACTGGAAAAATGAACAGGAAGCACGAAACGAAATCAAGGAATTGGTAACGAAATATTATCACGCCTTTAAAGAGAAAAAAGAGCCCTATCAAGAAGGCCAGCGTATCAGCTATGCCGGTCGTGTTTTTGACGAAAAGGAAATGTGTGCATTAACAGATGCAACGCTCGATTTCTGGCTGACAACAGGCAGATTCTCCGAGCAGTTCGAAAAAGAGTTTGCACAGTGGCTTGGCGTAAAGCATGCTCATCTTGTAAATAGCGGTTCTTCTGCAAATTTGATCGCTTTTTCTGTTCTTACAGCGCCGGAACTCGGTAATCGCCAAATCAAAAGAGGAGATGAGGTCATCACCGTTGCATGTGGTTTCCCGACTACAATCACCCCGATTCTGCAGTATGGCGCTGTGCCGGTGTTTGTAGACGTAACGGTTCCGCAGTATAATATCGATGTAACCAAACTGGAAGCGGCACTGTCTGAAAAAACGAAGGCGGTCATGATTGCTCATACATTGGGAAATCCTTTTGATTTGGCAGGTGTTAAGGCGTTCTGTCAGAAGCACAACCTCTGGTTGGTAGAGGATAACTGCGATGCTTTGGGTACAACCTATACTATCGATGGAGAGACCCGTTATACCGGCGCTTGGGGCGATATCGGCACCAGCAGCTTCTATCCGCCGCACCACATGACCATGGGCGAGGGTGGTTGCGTGTATACAAACGATTCTCTGCTCAACCGTTTGATTCTTTCTTATCGCGATTGGGGCCGCGACTGCATTTGCCCGTCCGGTCATGATAACTTCTGCGGTCATCGTTTTGACGGTCAGTTTGGTCAGCTTCCTAAGGGCTATGACCACAAATATGTGTACAGCCACTTTGGATATAACCTGAAGGTGACGGATATGCAGGCTGCTATCGGCTGCGAGCAGCTCAAAAAGTTCCCCTCCTTTATTGAAGCACGTAGACATAACTGGGAACGTCTCCATGCGGCATTGGAGTCTTATCAGGATAAGTTGATCCTGCCCGAGCCGGCTGCAAACAGCAAGCCCTCCTGGTTCGGCTTCTTGATCAGCGTTAAGCCGGAAAGCGGCTTGAATCGAAATGATGTGACGCGTTATATCGAAGATCATCAGGTTCAG
>OMBG01001453.1_pt1 | contig 10878 bp, 10 predicted proteins | sample 1674251 | NCBI WGS metagenome assembly OMBG01 (sample SAMEA103958153, study PRJEB25191) | human gut metagenome | reverse complement strand
GGACCTCCCAGAAGGACTCACTCTATCGGAGATTTAATACAGAGAAAGAACAGTAGAACAGTTACTTCTCAGAATCCGTAAGATTGTTGATTTGCTCAGAAAAAAGTGATGTGTTGAGAAGTTCAGATGGCGTGATCATTAATGCGTCTGCAAGATTGAATAGTGTCTCCAAGGAAAAGCTTCTGATCATGTTAGGCGCTTCAATGGCGCTTAGATGAGAGCGGCTCATATTAGCCTTCTCTGCCAGTTGATCCTGAGACATACCACGCAATTTGCGCAGAGTTGAAATTGCAATACCAAGCTGAATAAAACGGTCTCTGTTCTTAAAGCTGACGCCTTCCTTGCTCATAAAAATGCCGCCCCTTTCTGGATAAAATTATATCTTGCCCGGCATTTTTTATCCGCTCTATAAAAAGAGCTATTGACTTATTTATAGAGCATTGTATAATTAAAAAGAGCAGAACAGCGATTTATAAAGCGGGGCGAGATAGCGATAGAAGGCGTTATTGAATCACCGCACTGGAAAAACAAAAGGAGATTTCCGCAATGCGAAAATCTCCTGAGTCACACAGATTACCGTGTTATTTTCGTGGAGTTTGCCACTCCACGGGAAGGATAAACCCTTATTTTTCTTTCGTATTATAGCATATTGCACGTCGGAATGCAATTGCCTCAACGAGGAAATGGAAGAAAAAAGTATGATTTTATCAGCGCACGGCAATATTTGTCGAAGAAATACCTTGATTTGAAAGTTTAGCGCAGTCAATCCGGCAGTCTGGATGGATTTAAAATAAGATCCACACCCATATGATCACAGCACAAGGAGGAATTACAAAATGGCAAAGGGTGAGAATATCTTCAGACGGCGGGATGGACGCTGGGAAGCCCGCTATAGCAAAGGGCGCGAACTATCCGGAAAAATCAAGTATGGATACTGCTATGGAAAAACATATCGTGAGGCCAAAGAGAAAGCAGAAAAGTGCAAAGCGGCGTTAGCAAGCGGAAATCCTTTGCCAACATCCAGGACTCCAAATCTGTTTTCCGCCTATTGTATGGGGTGGCTTCACGCAAAGAAAAGCAAGGTGAAAGAATCAACATATATCAAGTATAGCACAGTAGTTGAAAAGCACATCATTCCCAAGCTTGGTGATTGCTGCCCTTTGGGATTTACTACGGAACTGATGGACGATTTCATCAGAGAATTACAGTTTGAAGATGAGCTGGCACCAAAGACCGTACATGATATTCTGGTCGTGTTGCACGGGATATTAAAGTTCACTGCTTCAAAGTGCAAGGGAGTCTTTCCTACCATGGAGATCAACTATCCGAAGATAGGAAAAAAGGAAATGCGCGTTTTGTCCCGAGAGGAACAGGAGCGCTTCATTTCATATCTGCAAAAGGATTTGGATCCATGCAGATTTGGTATCTTGCTGGCGCTGTGTACAGGCATACGAATTGGCGAACTCTGCGCGTTGCGTTGGGAATACATTTCTACGAGAGATAACGCAATCAAAATTGTAGAGACGCTGCAAAGGCTGCGTGATACCAGCGCATCACAGAATGCTCGAACGAGAATCGTAATCGGTCCACCCAAAAGCGATACCTCCGTGCGAACGATCCCTATGACGGAATATGCGGCTGGGCTTTGCAGGCACATGAAGCCGCAAAGTTCAGCCGCATATGTTTTGACCGGAACGGACGCATTCATGGAGCCACGGGTATTGCAGTATCGATTGGAAAAGTACACGCAGGCATGTGGCCTGGAGGGGGTGCATTTTCATACACTTCGGCACACATTTGCGACACGAGCTGTTGAGGTCGGATTTGAAATCAAATCCTTGTCCGAAATCTTAGGCCATGCCTCTGTCACAATCACGCTGGACCGATACGTGCATTCTTCGTTGGAGCTGAAAAGGGACAATATGCAAAAGCTGAATGCTGCAGGGATGTGATCTCTGCGCAGTCAAAAATCAGTGTTATCGGATGATATCAAATCGGGAAAAGCCCTGCTATGCGGGGCTTTTTCTTTGCTTCTGTAGCAGAGTGGCAAACTCCACGAAATCTCCGATTGCGGATCAGCAAATCATTCGCAGCAATAAAAATGATTTGCTTTTTTCTTGGACACAACATAGTGGGCACTCACTTAGTAATAACATCATACGCCATAAATGAGGTAATTGAATGAAGAAGGAACGGAATGCAAGGCAGGCTTTTATCGAGGGGACAGTTCGTGTTGTGGCCAGGGATGGATTAGACAAAACGACAACGAAAGCAATCGCAACAGAAGCTGGCCTGAGCGAAGCATATATCTATCGCTGCTTTGAGAGCAAAGAGGCGCTGCTGTGTGCCGCCTTCCACATGGAAGATGTCGCTTTCGCATATTTTCTCAAGCAAAACCTCGTGGGTATGCATATACAGAATGCTCCATGGAAGGACAGAGCGTTTCAACTGTGGTCAGCAAGCTGGAGGTTCATTCTTGGAAGGAAGGACGACTGCCTCTTTTACCTTCGATACTACTATTCTGCGAATTGCCGCACTTATGCATACGAGGAGCATCTCCAATGTTTTCAGGAGCTATTTGCAGCGGTGGAACAAACTTTCAAACCGGAAGCAAATGTCAACATGCTACTTCATCAGGTTTTTGACACGATGCTGTCTTTTGCCGCAAGAGTGCTTGGCGGTGAAATGCCGGATGATGATGCGACCACACAGTGGGCATTTGAACAGATATACAGCTTTGTTGTACCTAACGTTCGTGAAGAGCTTTTGATCCCATCTGGCTCAACACCGGTCTGACGGTGCAGCTACTTAGAGATTAAGCGTGTAGGGATGTGGGATATATGGCGACAACAGCGACCGGCTGTTTGGCAGAGGAGCGCTCTGCAGATGTGATTATTCAGGTAGCAAAACCTGTACTGCGGCAAAAGAAGCTGTACCTGATAACGAAGCGTGTTTTTGACATAGTATGCTCTTTTTTGGGCCTGCTGATTCTGGCAATCCCGATGATGATCGTTGCATTGATCATCACCATAGACTCGCCGGGTGCCCCGATTTTTAAGCAGGAGCGGCTCGGTATCAATGGAAAGCCTTTTATGATCTATAAGTTCAGATCCATGCGCCTTGATGCAGAGGAAAACGGTCCCCAGTGGGCGGATGAACAGGATCCAAGATGCACACACTTTGGCCAAATCCTTCGGCGCACTCGGCTGGACGAGCTTCCCCAGCTCTATAACATCCTGCGCGGCGACATGAGCTTCGTTGGCCCGCGGCCGGAGCGTGCTTATTTCTACAGAGAATTTGAAAAATATATTCCGGGCTTCTCGAATCGCCTGCTGGTTACGCCAGGATTGACCGGATATGCACAGGTAAACGGCGGATACTCACTGAAGCCGGAGGAAAAGATCATCTACGACATGGAATACATTGAACGCCAATCCATCGCCCTTGACATCAAATGCCTCTTAAAGACTGTGCATATCGTTTTTTCTCATGAGGGAGCCAGGTGATATTGGCGCGTTAGGGTCCTTAAACCGGAACAAGAAACAAGTAAGAGAGATCGTGAAAAAATGAAACGTGACATCCTTTTCCTCTGCCAGTTTTTCTATCCAGAATATAACTCCTCCGCAACACTTCCTTTTGATACTGCCAGATATTTGGCGCAGAGCGGATACTCTGTCGGTGCCTTGTGCGGCTACCCAAGGGAATATAACACCAGCGGTGAGGCTCCAGTTAGAGAGACGAAGGATGGCGTTTCCATTCACCGGCTTCACTATATGCAGCTCAGCCGACACAGTAAGCTCGGCAGACTGATCAACTATTTTTCTTTTACACTTTTGGTCTTGCTCCATATTTTCGCAATGAAGGACTACCGAGCGGTCATTGTTTATTCGAATCCACCGGTGCTTCCCATCGCCGCAATTTTGGCCAATAGACTCTTTAAAACGAAAATCATTTTCGTGTCCTACGATGTCTATCCGGAAGTTGCCTACGCTTCGGGCAGCCTGAGAGAAGGCAGCACCGTTTCAAGCGTGATGCAGCGAATCAACAAAAGTCTCTTCCAACGCGCCGAATCCGTTGTTGCATTGACCGATGAGATGCGGGAATACCTTCTTGATCATCGACCTGAGCTTTCCGCAGACCGCATTGTCACCATCTCCAATTGGGCGCATGAAGCAACAGCTGGCAGCAAGTCCGTAGCACGGGCTGAATTGGGATATACAGATGAGGACTTTATCGTTGCCTACTTTGGCAATATCGGTATCTGTCAGGATGAAACAGCCTTGATTCAGGCGATGGGTCAATTGGCAGATTACAAGAATATCAAATTTTTAATTGCCGGGCACGGAAACAAAATGCCATCAGTCCGACAGGCGGCAGAACGGCTTCCCAATGTCAGAATCTGCGATTTTCTCACCGGAACTGCTTTTGAGCATGCGGTCGCTGCCAGTTCCTGCGGCATTGTCAGTCTCGAAAAGGGGCTGACCGGTATGTGTGCCCCCAGTAAATATTATAGCTATCTGCAGGGCGGTTTGCCAATTCTGGCTGTCGCGGAACAAAGCTCCTACTTATCAAAGGAAGCTTTGCATTCTGAAATTGGGCTATGTTCAGATGTGGGAAATGGTGTGCAGCTCACCCAGAATATCTTGCAATTGTATCAGAACCCGGAACTGGGCAAAAAAATGTCCGGCAATGCAGTGAGACTATACACGGAAAAGTATGCAAAGGGCATCGGTCTGAACAAGTATGCCGCCTTGTTCAAGAACATATTACGCACGGCCAACTAAGGAATTGCTTTTCATGAAATACCTATTCATTAACTCTGTCTATGGCTTTGGAAGTACAGGCAGAATTATCGCAGATAAATGTGAACAGCTCAAAAACGAGGGCCATGAATGTGCTGCCGCATATGGAAGAACATGTGCAGATAACGGTGCGGCACAATTGATTCGAATCGGCACGAAGCCGGATTATCTGTTTCACGCAGGAATTACGCGCTTATTCGATTTGAATGGATACGGCTCCAGAGCGGCAACACAGCGATTGCTTTCGCAAATCGAGCATTTTCAGCCGGATGTGATTTGGCTGCACAATCTGCATGGTTACTATTTAAATATTGAACTGCTCTTCAAATGGTTGAAAGAGCATTCTCAAATCAAAATCCTTTGGACGCTTCACGACTGCTGGGCATTTACCGGACACTGTGCTCATTTCAGCGCCGCAAAATGTGACCGCTGGAAATCTGGCTGCGGAGATTGTCCGCAGCTGAAGGCATATCCCAAAACATATGGGGCAGATCACACGCAGAGGAACTACCGGCAGAAACAGGCGTGTTTTACTGGCCTTGCGAACTTGACAATCATTGTTCCATCGGAGTGGTTGGCTCGGACAGTGAAACAAAGCTTCTTAAAAGAGTACCCTGTTGAAGTGGTACACAATCAGATCGATAAAAGCCTGTTCAAACCAACACCGAGTGATTTCCGAGAACAATACGGATTGGATGGGAAAACAGTTATTTTGGGTGTAGCCAGCGTTTGGGATAAGGAGAAAGGACTGCTCGATTTTTGTCGGTTGCGGGAAAAGCTGGACAGCCGGTTTGCAATCGTCTTGGTAGGCGTGACGGAAAAACAAAAAAGCAGGCTCTTGCCAGGCATTCTGGCCCTGCCCCGTACAGCCAGTCCCAGAGAGTTGGCCGAAATATATAGTGCGGCAGACGTGTTCGTCAATCCTACGCACCAGGATACATACCCGACGGTGAATTTGGAAGCCAGAGCCTGCGGGACGCCAGTCATCACCTATGATGTCGGCGGTAGCCCTGAGAGTGCGGGTGGAGAGTACATTGTAAAAGAAAATGATATTGACGGACTGGCAGAGCAAGTTTATAAACTGACGGAACGGGAAGCGGTGGAGCTATCTGTATGATTATTTTGGGACCATTGTTCCCAGAGGAACGGGAACAGGAAATTATATCCGCATCAAAACGAGGTGTCTCCAATGCGGCGAATAACTTTCAATGGAATTTGATTAAGGGAATCCATGCGAATACAGATGAACCACTGATTGTTATCAATGCCCTGCCAGTTGGAACATGGCCTAAAAACTTCAAAATCTTTCACCTGAAAGATACAGACTGGTCCTGTGGGAGCATAGTCGGCCATGAGGTCGGCTGTTGGAATATCCCGCTCGTAAAACAATTCATACGAATGAGGAAGGTACGAGCGTGGCTGAAGAAGTATCCATGTGAATCGGAGATTCTGATCTTCACAGCATATCTTCCTTTTTTGTGGGCTGTCAATAAACTGAATCCCGAATACAAGGTCACAGCAGTGATTACGGATATCCCCGAGTTTTATGATATGCACCAGGTTTCTGCATTCAGGAAACTCTTACGGAGAATCCACTGCAAAATTGTTTATCACTTTATGGCAAGAGTAGATCGTTTCATCCTCCTGACGGAGCAAATGGCTGTGCCTTTGCATGTAGGCAATCGCCCATACCTCGTGATGGAGGGAATGTGCGGGGAGGTTACAGATGAATCGCCGGGTTCAAAGTCTCAGCCATTTTCCATGCTATATACAGGACGGTTGAACCGGCGCTACGGCCTTGAATTACTCCTCCAAGCGATGAAGGAGTTGCAGGATCCTGATGTTGAATTGTGGTTGTGCGGCTCCGGCGAAATGGAACAAGAAATTCGCTCGTATGCTGCGCAGGATTCCCGTATTCGCTTCTTCGGCTTTTTACCGCATGAGGAAGCAGTGCAGCTACAGAAGCAAGCAACCGTGCTTGTCAACCCGAGAACCAATCAGGGTGAATACACAAAGTACAGCTTTCCTTCCAAGACCATGGAGTATATGGCATCAGGCCGTCCAGTTATGATGTTTCGTCTGGACGGGATACCTGGAGAGTATGATCCATTCTTAACTTATATTCCAGAGGAGAGCGCTGCTTCCATTCGGGGTACGGTGGAATCTCTCAGGAAATTAAGCCCATCAGAGCTGGATGCGATGGGCGCGAGAGGGAGAGAGTTTGTGCTGAAGAATAAAAATCGAAATGTGCAAATGCGCCGGGTTCTGGACTTCATTCATAAGGAGCAAAGCAACGCATGACAATTGTACCTCTGTTCCTGCTGACGCTCGGTGCGATCAATTGGGGATATGCATATCCATTGGTGTTCCTGTTTGTAGCTCTGTTGCGGCAGCGAATGCTTGGTAGAGAAATCTATTTTAACTTCTTGTATGCGCCAGGCTTTTGGCTGCTGCTATCTGCAGGCATGACATATGCCTTGATTGGAATGCGGACGATCTCAGGCGTGTACCACCATGGAATTCTGCCAGTCGTCGCATTCGCAATCGGTTGGCTCATCGCTGAGGGAAGTTCTGATAAACAAATCCGAGATGGCATTTTGGCGCTGGCAGCCGGATTTGGAACTTACGCAACCTTGAATATGCTGGTCAACATCGGGAATAACCGATACCGTTTGATTGATTTCTGGACAGGTACATATCGAGCTGCAACGGGATCCGGCGCACTAAATACGCTGCCGATCTTAGTTACCCCCTATGCGGTGAAGTTCGAGAAAAGACTCCCGGTAAAGATCATGTTCCTTGCGTTGTTTTTTGCCACAATTCAGTACATGTTCATGCTGGGAACACGAACACAATTTGCAATTCTTCTGCTGATTGTGATTCTTGCCGCACTGCAATTCGCATACAGCGAGCATGGTATTGCTGGAATTTTGAAATGTCTTGGAATCATGGTCGTTATCAGCCTGATTGCGTTTCTGTTCTACCATTTCAATGTATTGTCCATCAGGGATTATATCCTAAGTACAAATCTGGCGGCGCGCTATGAGCGGCGGGCATCCTTAGAGAATTCGGATTCTTTCCGCTTTCAAAGCTTTTGGATCGGACTGCGTGAATTGATTCAGTACCCGATGGGTGGCCGAGCCAGTCAGATATATCGCCACAACATGTGGTTGGATGTTGGCAGAGTTTCAGGAATTATTCCATTTTGCCTGTTGCTGATTTACTCCATTAAAAACTTCGCCAATGTGACGGTGATATGGAAAAACCCAAAAATCCTTCCGTCGCTGCGATACCTTCTTCTGTTCCTGTATATCGGCGCGTATGTCAATTGCTTTGTTGAACCAATTTGGGAAGGTGCATTGAACTTCTTCCTTGCTCTGTGCGTAGTGGATGGAATGGTCAGTGCAATGATGAGGAGATTAGAGAATGACCCCAATTCAGAAGAAAGTGTTCCAGATGCTTCAAATCTTCACGCAGATCTGTGATCGGTTGCAGTTGAAATACTTCTTAGTATGCGGCAGTGCGCTGGGGGCGGTTAAGTATGGCGGCTTTGTCCCTTGGGATGATGATGTCGATGTTGCGCTATTCCGAGATGATTATGAACGCTTCTGCAAGGAAGCTCCGCCTTTGCTTCCAAAACAGTTTTTCCTTCAAAACTTTCAATCAGATCCTGCATTTCCTGCTATCTACAGCAAGCTGAGGAACTCAGAAACGACCTGCATTGAGGAAAGCGTTGCGGTGCTTCCAATCAACCATGGAATCAGCCTTGATATTTTTCCTCTGGATGGTTACCCGAACGATAAAAAAGAGCAGGAACGACTGGAGCGCAAGAAAGCCTGGTTTGTCAGAATGCTATCCATTCCCTGCGTTCGTCCTGAGCGATGGAAAGAAGCAGTTGTGAATCCGTTGCGAGCTTTGGGCTTTGGTAAAAATACCGCACAAACTGCTGCGGCCTATACAGCATTGATCTCTGTATGGCCGGTAGAATCTTCGAATGTCATCGCAAACCACGGGAACTGGCAAGGACGCTTGGAATACCACAGAAAAGAAATATATGGCGATGGCAGCTACGGCATATTCGAGGGGCTTCCTGTCCGGCTTCCGGAAGACTGTGATGCGTATCTGAAGCAGAAGTATGGTGACTATCGGCAAGATCCACCGCCAGATAAGCAAAGAAGCCATCACAAATACTTGAAATTAGATACCGAGCACCCATACACGGAATACTTGTGATTTTAGGGCACACGCCCTGAAGAATATAGCAAAATCAAAAATAAAGGAAGGTCATGGAATGAAAAGAAAGACACCAGTCAAACTGATAGGCTATTTGTTATGCGTTGCACTTTTATGCGGTCTGTTGGCCGGATGCGGCAATGACAAAGTGCAGGAAGAACAGAATGATAATGCTTCTACAGATACGATTCCAGAAGATGTAGTCGTTCATACAGGCTACGGTGATCTGCATTATCCGGATCGTTGGCAGGAGTATGTTACCATTCGCCAGGAGCAGAACGGAAACACGATTGCGGTTACTTTTGAAACCAAGAGCGGAGAAGAAACCTATGAATTGTTCAAGGTTTTAATTGGTGATGACAGCGGTGAGGTTGTCGGCAGCCTGACGGATGACACAGGAACCCAACGAAATGTTTATCTGCATGTAGAGGAACTGCCTGCCGACTCTGGCTTGGAGGAGACAGAGCAGACCCGCTTCTACGCAATGCAGGAGGACTTAAATTATCTGATCGATAATTTAAAATAAATGTAAGGAGAAACTGACATGGCGAGAGGAACAATGAAAAGGTATCTGTCAATGTGCCTTGTCATCGTCATGCTGCTGACAACGCTACTGCCTGTTGGAGCGTATGCGGCAGATGACTCGGCAATTGAGGATACCGCCACGAACTATGAAGAGCCTGTTGCTTCTGAACTCGAGGATGTCTCCGTTGAACTGGAAGACCAGGAATCGGAGCAAGTGGATGACACATCTGCCGTCACTGAGATTTCAGACTATGCGACATTCCTTTCCTGCTTCAAGGTCCTGGAAGGCTATGCCCAGACCTATACGGAAGAAAATGCCGGTGAGAATGCCAATGCGCTGATCATCAACTATATCCGTACAGGCGTGGAGCGGTACACCTCCGGCACTTGGGAAATGGTCTGCGGCAAGGAGAACACTGCCTTCACCGCCTACGTTTCCGAGCAGGATACCGCGAACAACACTTCGGCTTCTGCGCTGAAGAACATCAACAACTTCACATTGCCCAATGGCAATAAAGTTGACCTTGGCCATGTGTTTGGCGCAATGGATGTGGCCAATTACGCTAAGGTGCAGGGCATGGCGTATATCAGCACACGGGACTCTTCTACCTCAATGGAAATACTTATTATACCATCAACGGCATGGTCTGCAATGGCCTGTATCTGGCGGAAGACGGATACTACTATTATTTCGGAAGCGTAGACTACACGGCAGTGAAGAACACCCGTCATTGGGTTTCTTACCCCAATGATACTGGCTTTGCACCGGCATTCTATAGCTTTGATGAAGATGGCCGCATGATCATTGATACACCCGACCCTTCAAAGGATGGCATTGTGAATGAAGACGGCGAACTGTATTACTACGTCAACGGCGTTCGCTTTTATGCGGGCCTGATCCAAATTGATGGAAACTATTACTATGTAAACAGTTCCTGCAAAGTGGTTACCAGCCAGCGTTATTGGATTAGCAAGACCAATGATCTGCTGCCTGCCGGATTCTACAACTTCGATGCGGAAGGCAAGATGACGGACGCGCCCATTCCGACGCCCGACCCCGATCCGGATCCTGACCCCGAGGTCAAGAACGGCATCGTCAGCGAGGACGGCGAACTGTACTACTACGTCAACGGCGTTAAGACCTATGCGGGCCTGATCCTGATCGACGGCGACTATTACTATGTGAACAGCTACTGCAAGGTCGTGACGAACTGCCGCTACTGGATCAGCAAGACCAATAATCTGCTGCCTGCCACGTTCTACAACTTCGGCGCGGACGGCAAAATGGTGCGATGAGCAAATTAACCACAAGGCATGG
>OMBG01001441.1_pt1 | contig 10903 bp, 10 predicted proteins | sample 1674251 | NCBI WGS metagenome assembly OMBG01 (sample SAMEA103958153, study PRJEB25191) | human gut metagenome | reverse complement strand
AAGTAAAAAGGAGCTGTGAAGAAATGAGGATTCATTTCTTCACAGCTCCTTTTTTATTGGCAGCTAGCTTATCTATCCGAGCCGTCTTTTTCTTTGCGGATGACGTCGTGAGCGCCGCCTTCTACGATGGAGGTCGCAGAGACGAGAGTCAGCTTCGCCTTTTCCTGAAGCTGCGGGATGGTGATAGCGCCGCAGTTGCACATGGTGGCTTTGATCTTAGCGCAGGTCTTTTCGACGTTTTCTTTCAGCGGACCGGCATATGGGACATAGGAGTCTACGCCTTCTTCGAAAGCGAGCTTCTTAGAACCATCGAGGTCATAACGGCCCCAGTTTCTGGCACGGTTGGAACCTTCGCCCCAGTATTCCTTGACGATGGTGCCGCCGACCGTTCTCTTCTGTGTCGGGGATTCGTCGAAGCGGGCAAAGTAGCGGCCGAGCATGACGAAGTCAGCGCCCATGGCAAGAGCCAGTGTGATGTGGTGGTCGTAAACGATGCCGCCGTCGGAGCAGACCGGTACGTAGATGCCGGTTCTCTTGTAGTATTCATCTCTGGCCTGGCATACTTCGATGAGAGCCGTTGCCTGGCCGCGGCCGATGCCCTTGGTCTCACGGGTGATGCAGATGGAGCCGCCGCCGATGCCGACCTTGACGAAGTCAGCGCCTGCTTCTGCGAGGAAGAGGAAGCCTTCTCTGTCGACGACATTGCCTGCGCCGACCTTGACTTTTTCGCCGTAGCGTTCACGGATCCAGTTGATGGTGATCTTCTGCCATTCGGAGAAGCCTTCCGAGGAGTCGATGCAGAGGACATCTGCGCCTGCGTCTACGAGGAGCGGTACGCGGTCCGCGTAGTCTCTGGAATTGATGCCGGCACCGACGATGAAGCGTTTCTGCTGATCGAGCATTTCATTCGGGTTTTCCTGATGGGAGTCATAGTCCTTGCGGAATACGAAGCCGTAGAGACGGCCATCTTCATAGAGGACCGGCAGGGAATTGATCTTGTTGTCCCAGATGATGTCATTGGCTTCGGAAAGGGTGATGCCGTAATCAGCTTTGACAAGTTTTTCGACAGGGGTCATGAAGTTCTTGACCTTTTCGCTCTTGTCCATGCGGCTTACACGGTAGTCTCTGGAGGAAACGATACCTACCATTTTGCCGTTGGAAGTGCCGTCTTCCGTGATGGCGATGGTGGAGTGGCCTGTCTTTGCCTTGAGGGCGAGGACATCCGCTAAGGTCGCTTCCGGCGACAGGTTCGAATCGGAAGGAACAAAGCCTGCTTTCTGTGCTTTGACTCTGGCAACCATGGCTGCTTCTTCTTCAGGGGTCTGGGATCCGTAGATGAAGGAAACGCCGCCGTTTCTTGCGAGTTCGACAGCGAGCTTTTCACCGGAGACGGCCTGCATGATAGCAGAAACCATTGGAATGTTTAATGTGATGGCCGGTGTTTCCCCTTTTTTGTATCTGACCAGCGGGGTCTTCAGAGAGACGTTCGCCGGGATGCAGCTGCAGTCAGAATATCCGGGAATGAGCAGATATTCATTAAAGGTATGAGCCGGTTCATTGATGTAGGTTGCCATTATTTCCTCCTTAAATAAAAATAGAGTAAAAAGATGAAAATAAATTAACTTACTATACCTCTTTACTCGTATTCGGTCAAGCGTTTTTTCCCGTGACCTATGTATTTTTACTATTATAGCGTAAAAACTCCGCCTTGGATAGGCGGAGTTTGTGAGAGTTTTATGAGATGGGGAAATGGTTGTCGGGTTCGGGGTTCAGGGTTCAGGGTTAGCCCGTGGGGTGGGGCGGCCTTTGATTACGTGCGAAAGAGGTTCGGCGGGTTTAACAGGTTCAGAGGGTTCAATGGGGGTGGTGCGGCGCATAAAAATATAGAAGCGCCGCGGAGTATAGATGGTGGCGATGCCCGAAAGTGGTATTTAGGGGAAAAGGGTTCCAAAGATCCAGCAGGAGAGGCATAGCGGTATTTTCGTATCGCAAGCCTTCCCCTCGAGGGGAAGGTGCCCCGAAGGGGCGGATAGGGTACTGGCGGTATGAAAGTGAGCGGGGAAATGCGTTTCAAGCAGGCGATGTAAGGCAGTCGCCGAGCGCCGATTTTAGTAAACGGCGATGCCCGAAAGTGGTATGCAATTCACTCGTGATCCCTATTCCCTGCGGTCTAACATACGTGGGGGCCAACCCCGCCTCGCTCCGCTCGGCTGCCCCTTCCAGAGGAAGGGGTGAGAGGATGCGCCTCTGCGATTTAATCAGCATTTCCCTAGAGCAGCGGCTCGATCACGGTCTGGAAGTAGGCATTCAGCTCTTTGGGCGTCGCCTGCATTTTGTTTTTGCGTACCCACCACTGGACCATTTCGACGAAGCTGCCGGAGATGTGATTCAGGAGGAAATCTTCGGGGACAGGGATTTCCTTGTGGTGGTTCAGGAGGTAGGAAGCGATGAGGCGGGAGAGGCTCGCCTTGAAGTAGCGCAGGAAGAAGTCGGAGCTTTCAGAGATGAGCAGGTCGCGCAGGTGGTTCGTATTCTCTGCGATATGCTCTAAGAGGTGGCAGAAGACAGGATCCGGAAGGCCGGTATGCTGGTGATCGTCAGAGGGGTGGTTGTCATTCATGACACCGTCTACGATATGCTCGAAGAGTTCCTGACACATGTCCTCTAAGAGGCTGTCCTTGGTCTGGAAATGGGCATAGAATGTGCTGCGGCCGATATTGGCACGATCGATGATATTCTGGATGGTGATTTTTGAATATGGTTTTTCTGATAACAGAGCGCTGAATGCTTCGAAGATAGCGGCTCTGGTCTTCTGCTGTCTGCGATCCATGGGGTTCCTCTTTCACAATGGCTGATACAATACGATTTGTATGATATATGCTATTGTAAAATATCGGAAAGAGAAATTCAAGTATCCACGAGCATATTTTTTAGGGGTACTTGAATTTTTCAAGCGGGCATTTGGAAAATGGGGAAGGGGCTAGTTCTTAGGGCGTTTCATCCTTTGACTGCGGATGAAAGCTCTGCTCGAATTAGGAATGAGGAATTAGGAATAAGGAATAAGGAATGAAGGTGGCGGCTTCGCCGAGATCCTTCGGCTCAGGTCGCAGCTGTTCTGGCATTCGTTATCTCACATACGACGTTTCTCGCCGCTCAGGATGACGAAACGGGGCGATGCCCGCTTGAGACTTAGGGACTAGGGGACCAGGAGACTTTAGACTTTACAGGTCAGAAGTCAGAGGTCAGAAGTCAGAGGTCAGAAGTCAGAGGTCAGAAGTCAGACATCAGAAGTCGGACATCAGACATCAGAAGTCGGACATCAGACATCAGAAGTCTGAAGTCTGATGTCTGATATCTGATGTCTCCTAATCCCTAATCCCTAGTCACTAGCTACTAGTCACCAGTCACAAAGTTTCGATCACATGGATGAGAGCTGTCACATCTTCTTCCTTTGTCGCCCAGCTGGTGCAGAGGCGGATGATGCTGTGGCTGTCGTCGGCTTTGCAGCCAAAGCCGAAAGCAACGGTCTCTTTGAGCTTTTCCATCCGGCTGTTTTCTATGGTGAAGAAGATCTGGTTCGTGGGGGAGTCGAAGTAGAGGGGGATCCCTTTGGCGGTGAGTGCTTTTTTGATCTCTTCTGCATAGAGGTCGGCGGTGCGCCCCATCTGCACATAGAGAGCATCTTTGAAAAGCTCGTCAAACTGGATGCCGAGGAGCCAGCCTTTGGCGAGGAGTGCGCCATGCTGTTTGATCATGGGGAAGAAGTGCAAGATGAGGCGCGGGTCAGGGATCACGACGGCTTCGCCGAAGAGTGCGCCGCATTTCGTGCCGCCGATATAGAAGACGTCTGCGAGGCGAGCAAGGTCTTCGAGAGTGACGTCATTTGCGGCGCTTCCGAGGGCGTAGGCGAGGCGGGCTCCATCGATGAAGAGAGGAAGATGGTGCCTGCGGCAGACGGCAGAAATGTCTGTCAGCTCTTTTTGGGAATAGAGGGTGCCCCATTCGGTTGGCTGGGAAATGTAGACCATGCCTGGATGTACCATGTGTTCCCAGTTGTCGTCGGCAAAGAAATCGGAGACGTAGTGATCGATCGCTTCGGCGGTCAGCTTGCCTTCCTCGGAAGGAAGGGCGAGCACTTTGTGACCACCCCACTCGATGGCGCCGGCTTCATGGACATTCACGTGGCCGCTGTCGGCGGCGATGACGCCTTCATAAGGGCGGAGGACGCAGTCGATCACGGTGGCATTGGTCTGGGTGCCGCCGACGAGGAATTTCACCTCTGCCTGCGGCGCGGCGCATGCTTTTCGGATGCGTTTGCGGGCGGAGGCAGAGATGTCATCCAGCCCGTAGCCGGCAGAGGGCTGGTGGTTTGTTTCAGAAAGACGACGGAGAATATTCGGATGGCAGCCTTCCATGTAGTCGGAGGCGAAGGGGAGGGTATGGTTCATGATGAATGCTTCCTTTCATTGGGATATGTATGTCATAAATTATAGCAAAGCTATGAGCGAAATGCATAGCTTATCTTTTCTCGTGTCCAATTATGCATACTTCTTTCCAAAAATGTTTGATAGTGATACAATTATTTCTGTAATTTGTACATGATTTCAAGAAAAGGCTGTAAAAAGATAGCCAAAAGAGAAAATGACAGAGAAAGCGCCAGGCGCTTTCATTTTTTTCATGAGGGGTGATCTTCTCATGGAAGGGAGAATGAAGTATGAATATCCATGAATACCAGAGTAAGCAGATCATGCGTGAGTATGGCATCCATGTTCCGGAAGGCTATCCGGCATTCACAGTCGAAGATGCGCTGGAAAATGCGAAGCGCCTTGACACGCCGGTCGTGGTCGTAAAGGCGCAGATCCATGCAGGCGGCCGCGGGGAGGCGGGCGGTGTCAAGCTCGCCCGTTCTCTGGATGAAGTCAGAAAATATGCGAAGGAGCTTCTTGGCAAGGTGCTCGTCACCCGCCAGACCGGCCCGCAGGGCAAGACGGTGAATCGTCTTCTGATCGAAGCCGGCTGCCATATCAAGAAAGAGTACTATCTCTCCTTTGTCGTGGATCGTCAGGCGGAATGCGTCGTCATGATGGGTTCGGAGTCCGGCGGCATGTCCATCGAGGACGTGGCAGCAGAAAATCCGGAAAAGATCATCAAAGAGTACATCGACCCGGTCATCGGTCTGGCCGATTTCCAGGCACAGCGCATGGCGTATGCGCTTCATTTCGAAAAGCCGACTATCAGAAAAGCAGCGACCTTCATGAAGTACCTCTACAATGTCTTTGTGGATAAGGACTGCTCGTTGGCGGAAGTCAATCCGCTGGTCGTCACCGAGGAAGGCGACGTCATGGCGCTCGATGCGAAGCTGAACTTCGATGACAGCACGCTTTCCCGTCATCCGGAGATCGTAGCACTGCGCGACATCACGGAAGAGGACCAGAAGGAAAGAGAAGCCGCAGCGGAGGGATTGAACTATGTCAATCTCGGCGGCGACGTAGCCTGCATGGTCAACGGGGCAGGTCTTGCAATGGCGACTGTCGATATCATCAAGGAAAACGGTGGTGAACCGGCCAACTTCCTTGATGTCGGCGGTGACTCTACGCCGGAAAAGATCGTGGCAGCCTTCAGGATCATGCTTGAAGACGATCAGGTTGACGGCATTCTGATCAATATTTTCGGCGGCATCAATAAGTGCGATGTCATCGCGACGGGCATTGTCGAAGCGGCTGCGCTTCTTTCCGGCGGCAAAGAGGAATTCCCGATCCCTGTCGTGGTTCGTCTCGAGGGACGCAATGTAGAGCGCGGACGCGAGATCCTGGCCAAAGCGGATATCAAGAATCTGTATCCGGCTTCTTCCATGGATGAAGGTGCGAAACTCGCCATTCGTCTCGCAAAAGAAACGAGAGAGAAGAAGTAAAAATAAAGGTTGACGGGTTCAGGTTGGCGGGTTCAAGGTTTCAGACGTTGCGAGAAGCGGCGGCGCTTTATGAATTGTGCGCCGCTGCCAGAGCCTATCAACCCAAAGTTTGAAAGCAGGAATGAGTAGCTAGTGACTGGTGACTAGGGATTAGGTTTGCGATACGAGAAAACCGCTAGTTTCAAACCTCCGCGGCGCTTCTGTATTTTTATGCGCCGCACCACCATTTCACATTTCTCATTTCTAATTTTTCATTCAAGCGAGGCTTTCGCACGCAATCAAGGGGCAGCACGCCCCATGGGCTAACCCTTGTAATCTTGTAATACGGTTCGGTCTGCTATGTTTGACTACGAACAAATACTTATCATTTAACCTCTCATTTAACCTCAGGAGGATGTACCCATGAGCGTTTTAATTCATAAAGATACCAAAGTCATTGTGCAGGGCATCACGGGCAAGGCAGCCCGTTTCCATACCGAACAGATGCAGAAGTATGGCACAAATATCGTAGGCGGCACGGCACCGGGAAGAGCCGGTGAAGTCTGCTGCGGCGTACCGGTCTTCAATACCGTGAAAGATGCCGTCGCTGTCACCAAAGCCACGACCTCGGTCATTTTCGTACCGGCTGCCTTTGCAGCCGATGCCATCCTTGAAGCAGTCGAAGCGGGCTTAGAGCTCGTCGTCTGCATCACGGAACACATCCCGGTCGAAGATATGGTCAAGGTGCACCGCTACATGGTGGGCAAGAAGACCCGCCTCATCGGACCGAACTGCCCGGGTCTCATTTCTGTCGATGAAGCGAATATCGGCATCATCCCGGGACAGATCTATAAAAAAGGCCACGTGGGCGTGGTTTCCCGTTCCGGCACGCTGACTTACGAAGCGACCTTCCAGCTGACAAATGCAGGCATCGGACAGACGAGTGCGATCGGCATCGGCGGCGACCCGATCAAAGGTACGGACTTCATCGATGCACTGAAGCTTTTCAATGATGACCCGGATACCAAGGCGGTCCTTATGATCGGCGAGATCGGTGGTACGGCGGAGGAGCAGGCTGCGAAATGGATCCATGACAATATGAAGAAGCCTGTCGCTGCCTTCATCGCCGGCCGCATGGCACCTCCAGGAAAGCGCATGGGTCATGCCGGCGCCATCATTTCCGGCGGCAAGGGGACTGCGGTAGAAAAGATCGCTGCGCTGAATGCGGTGGGGATCCCTGTCGCAGAAACGGTAGCGCATATCGGTGAAACGGTCATCGAGCTCTTGAAAAAGGAAGGGCTCTATGACGAATGCCATACATGCTGATGAAAAGCAGTCCCGCGAGGGACTGCTTTTTGGGTTAGACCGTGGGCGTGCTGCCTGCCCCCCTTGATTGTTTGCGAAAGAGGGGGAGCGGGTTCTACCGGTTCAGCGGGGGTGGTGCGGCGCATAAAAATATAGAAGCGCCGCAGAGTATGGATGGGGCGATGCTCGAAAGCACCTTTCAAGTCACTAGTCACAAGTCACTTGAGGCTCCTAATCCCTAGCTACTAGTCACTAGCCCCCATCTCTCCTCCATGCACATGAAAAGTTTTTACTTGACGGGGACCATGCTTTCCGCTATTGTAGGAGAAAAGACGGGAGGGAACGCGATGTTTGGTAAATTTCAAGATTCACTGCTTTTTGTCGTGCTTGCTTATGCGATCTTTCGTATCGGCTGGGGCGAGGGATTCACGACGATGAATATTTTCATCCTTCTAGGCTCGCTGGTCGCCATTTTGTCTATGGTGCTTCGGCGGAGCGGCTACCTGGAAACGGTAGAGAAAAAGAAGAAGGAAGCGGAAGAAAAAAAGAAGAACGTATAAAAAGGGCCGCGCGGCTCTTTTTTACTTGTCCTCTCCGTGTCCCCGCTTTTGTCAAATCCCCCTCCTTATGCTAAAATGAGAAGCAACAAGCGGCAAAGGAGGAAGCTGATGAATCCGGATCTCTATATCGTAAGAAAGGTGAATGAAGCCACATCCGTCTCGCGCAAGGCGAGTCTGTTCATGGACCTTGTCACACGCTACGGACACTGGGCTTTTGTGATCTACGGACTTCTCCTCTGGTTTGCACCCGGGGAAGGACGGAAGGCACGCAGGCTCTGCTGCGTGCTGTCCTTCGCGGGGGTCGTGGTCGCATCTCTCCTTTCCTTTGCCATCGGCAGGGTGTGGAGACGGAGAAGGCCTTTTGTATGCGACTGGCGCATCTGGAATTTCACCGGGCATAAGGCCAATGCATCGTTTCCCAGCAATCACACGATGAATGGGGCCATCGTCGTCATGGAGCTTCTCCGTATGCACATGCCGGGGGCGCAGCTGTTGGCGGCCTTTGCAGGGCTTCTGGCATTTTCCCGTATTTTCGCCGGTGTGCATTATCCGACGGATCTTTTGGGCGGCGTCGCCATCGCGGGGCTCGTGCATCGGCTGATCCACGCAGCGCCTTTCGCAGCAGCCCTCGCTACGCTCGCGAATTTCGGCTCGGCGGTGAGTGACTGGGTATTCTCGAGAAAGTGAGCGGGGATGTGTCACCGGCAGTTTCCTCGTATCCGCATCCCTCATTTTTCTAAGGAGGTGATCCTATGGCAAGCAGTGAGACGGGCAGCAAGCTCTCTATCATCCGCATCGTGCAGGTCCTTTTGCGCGAGTCGGACAAGGATCACCCTTTGTCTCAGCAGGACATTCTTCGTCTTATGGAGAGCAAGTATGGGATGGTCGTGAGCCGCAAGTCTATATCCAGAAATCTGCTCCGCCTGAAGGAGGCGGGGCTGCCTGTGATGTGCCGCGAGGTGCCGCGCATGGTGAATGGGAAGGAAGCGCCGCTTTCACTTGACTGGTACTGGGATCATGTGCTCTCGCCACAGGATCTGAAGACGGTGATCGATCTCCTCTATTTCTCGCATCTTCCGGCGGGACAGATCCGCCAGCTCGCAGAGAAGCTGAAGCGGCTGCAGTGCCGTTCTTTTGAGGATGGGAAGGAAGGCATACGGAATCTGCCGCTTCCGCAGAATCTCCCGGACGTGAGGGAGACGCTTGTCCTGCTCTCGCAGGCACTTTGCGAAAAGAGGCAGCTCTCCTTTTACTATGACCACTATGAAGTGGACGGCAAACGGCATCACGGTGTGAGCCCGTCAGGAGAGGCGCGCTGCTATATCGTACATCCTTTTCAGGTGATGGCGTCGGATGATCGGTACTGTCTTCTCTGCAATGTGGAAGGACGGGAGGATATTTCCTATTTTTTCGTAGACCGTATGGCGGACATCATGCTCCTTTCTGCGCCGGCGCGGGGACAGAAAAGCCTCGCAGGCGCCGATGCCTCTGCGAAGCTCGATGAGCTTCTGGTGGCAGATCGGGATATTTATACAGGAAATCCCGTAGAGATCACCTTCGAGGCAGATGTGCGCCTTCTGACAGACATTCAGACGGATTTCGGCAAGAGGGCCCGTCTCATTTCTGCGAGCCCGGATAAGGTGACCATGGAAGTGACGCTCCCCCAAGCCGCCATGAAAGCATGGGCTCTGAAGAAGGCACCGCTCGTCAAGGTGCTCTCTCCGTCGTACCTGGTGCGGGAGGTGAAGGAGGCAGCCCAGAGCCTGGCGCGCCTCTACGGCCTATGATCATAGGCATGCTTGCCTTTCTCCTCGCCGCTGTTCTTATACTTCTCCTGATCCCCATCCGTTATACCGTGACGCTCGTGCGCTGGAGGCTCACCCTGTCGGTCTCCGTGCTTTTGGGTCTTTGGAGGAAGGAGATCGAGCTTCTGCCTGCCGGGGAAGAGCCCTCGCCTCAAGTGGAAATGGCAGAAGAGCCTCCAATGGAAATGACAGAAGAGCCTCCAATGGACTGGATGGAAGAAGCGCTCGTACAGGCAGAAGAGAAGGCAGAAGTGCATGAGAGGCTGCCGGATGCTGCCGAGGCGCAAGCGGAGAGAGAGGAGAAGAAGGGGGCCTCCCTTTGGCGAGAAATCCGTTTCGCCATGGGAAATGGGCTCGCGGAGCGTGTCCTCCATGCGGCAGGAAAGCTCCTGTCGCACAGCTTTCCACGCAGGTGCCGCATTCGGGGAGACTTTGGGACAGGCGATCCCATGACGACGGGCATTGCCTGCGGTATGGCGATGGCGTTCCTTGCCCAAGAGACAAAAGAGATCCGATGGAATTATCTACAGCCCGTGAATACCCTGTCGGGGGAGGCAAAGGGGCGGATCATTCCTTTGACTATGATCTATATAGCCGGCAGGCTTCTCCTGTCGAGACCCGCCAGAGAGTTCTGGCATTTCAGAAAAGAGGAAAAGAACCATGGATGATGAAGTTAGAAAGCAGATCTTTGAAGATTTCAAGAAGATGATCACCACCGAGTCCGTGGTGGGACAGCCCATCTATCTGGGCGATGCGACCATTGTGCCCTTTGTGGATATTTCCTTCGGCTTCGGCACCGGCAGTCAGGGCACGAATGCCGTAGGAGGCGCCGGCGGCGGCAAGGTGACACCGACCGCCGTCCTCATCATGAAGGGGGAACGCGTCGAGCTTTTCTCTATCAAGAATGCAGGGCCGAATGGCACCATCGATAAGGTACTGAACATGGTCCCGGAGGTCATCTCCCATTTCACCAAGAAAAAGGAAAAGCAGGAGGCCGTGAGAGAGGCGGCGCTCAAGGAAGCCAAGGAGGCCATGGCAGAAGAAGCAGAGACGGCGGCGATCGAAGCGAAGAGCAAGGAGTAGGGACAGGTGACTAGTGGCTAGGGATTAGGAGTTTCGAGGATTGGATGACTAAGAGACTAGAAGACATCAGACTCCCGTATCGTCATTTCGAGCGAAGTGAGAAATCTTTGTCATTCGCGGCTCAGTGGTCGATGTGTGGAAACCCCAAATGGGAAGCCTGTCATCAAGAGACCTTCGGCCATCGCCACTATTTGTACGCCGCGGAGCTTAGATCCTTCGACTCAGTTCTCCTGTTTCAGATAAGCCATTTTTTAACATAC
>OMBG01001428.1_pt1 | contig 10974 bp, 8 predicted proteins | sample 1674251 | NCBI WGS metagenome assembly OMBG01 (sample SAMEA103958153, study PRJEB25191) | human gut metagenome | reverse complement strand
GTTGCCTCCGGTAGCATCGCTGTCTGCACTAATGTTGGTGGCAAAAAAGTATGTATTATCTGCAGTTTCGATATAACCGATGAACCATCCGTTTACATCCTGTCCATTCACACGGCCGGTTCCGGTCTTTCCGTAGAGTGTTCCGGTATCGGAAGATGAAAGGCGGATGGCATCTTTTACTGCATTGATATTTTCAGGGGCGAAGCCGAAACTGTTATTCTGCAGCTTGGTTAAAAGTTCGACCTGTTCTATTGGAGAGATTTCCAAGGAGGATTCCATCCAATAAGAGGAGAAATCACCACTCATGTTTTCGTTACCATATCCAATTTCTTGAATATAGCTGTAAACGTCAGAGGCTCCAAGCTGTTCGTCCACTGATTGGAAGTACCAGTTCACAGATGAAGCCATAGCAGACTGCAAGGTCTGATCAGCGTTCCATGCTTCAAACGGATAGTTTTCTCCATTCCATGCAATAAAAGAATCCTGTGGCGTAATGACACCTTCTTCCAATCCAAATAAAGCATCATATATCTTGTAAGTGGAATCCGGCGCAACTCGTAGCGTAGCATGTTCTATATCATGTATGCTCCAGACATCATTTCTAAGATCGTATAAAACAAAGCTTCCTTCGTATTTTCCAAAGTATTTAGAAAAATCTACATATGAAATATTTTCTGAGGAAGATTTCCATTGGTAGCGACTTTCGTCCGCTGCATATGTAGAAATAAAAGGTGTAAGTCCCATTATTAGAACTGTGGTCAGTATAAAAGCAGTCATGCCTTTTAATTTCTTGCAAAACGTTGGTTTCTCATAAGAGGCGATATTGATAATGCGACGCTTCATTTGTTTCATGTTTCCGCTAAGGCTGGCGGCAAACGGAAAAGGAGAAATGGAGACCTTTTCTATAAAGTTAATCAGCGTATTTCCGTAATCCTCATAATCGTCCTCTTCCAGCATTTTTAGAACAGAAGTGTCACAGGCAACTTCTCTGTCATTACGCATTTCTCTTAGTGCAAACCAGACAAAGGGGTTAAACCAATAAAGCACTCCGGCAAAGTTCATAAGATAATTGGCAATGGCATCCTTATGTCTGTAGTGTTGCAGTTCATGCAATAGCATATATCTCATATCAGATTCATGATAATCTGAGATTAAATGAATTGGCAGATAAATACATGGCTTCAAAAATCCTACGATAATAGGGGATTTCAAAAAAGCGGTACTGTACACAGGAATATTCCTTATTATTTTCATCTCATTCAAGCATCTGTTATACAGTCTGCGAACTTTCGGATTTTGAAGGGGAAGTGCAGATCTCTTTATAGTGCGTAAACGAAGAGAAGATTTGATTACCAATATCATCATCACAAGCATTCCCACAATCCATATACCTAATAAAATGTATCCGGTAACTGATAGCGTGTCTTTATTTACAGAAAGGGCAAAGTCATTCATCCAATTTGTAGTACCGGATAAACCGGTATCCATAACATTATTTGCACCAACATCGGCATGAGAAGCGGAAGAGTTTCTTACGCTACTGAGCCATGAGAAAATTTGCGGGAAACTAACTAGACGGAAGGGCATAAAAGGTACTGTTAAAAGTCCGAGTAACAGCAACCACAGATTATACTGCATCCGGCTGGACAAGTTGTTTCTGAATACCCATTTGGCTATCAAAAGAATTCCGATGATACCGCTGATCAATACATTGCATAATAAAAAGCGTATCATGAAATTAGCCATGTTAATCGCCTCCTTTTTTTCCTCTCTTGGATAGAAGAGAGCGAAGCGTTTCTATTTCTGGTTCTGTCAGTTTGTCATTTTCTATGTATGCAGATAACATAGCTGTAATATCCCCGTCATAATAACGATTAAGAAAGGAATTACTTTCTTGGCAAATATATTCACTTTCTTTTACTAATGGAGTATAAACGAAAACACGACTTTGTTTTTCATAAGTGAGTACACCTTTAGTAACAAGACGTTTAATAAGTGTTTGTATCGTTTTAGGACTCCAGCTTGTGGACTGCAGTAATTTTTCTGTTATTTCATTGGTGTTAATTGGAGCATGTTTCCATACGATTTTCATAACTTCATATTCAGCTTCCGAAATTTGTGGTAAATTCTTCATGTAAATCACTCCTTAAATCTTACGCCTGTAATAAGAATAGTATATTCTGTATTTGTTGAAATGTCAATTTTGGAAAAATAGTTGACTGTAAATCTTACTTATATAATAATTAAAATATTACATAAGTAAGATTTAAGAAGGTGGAAAGTTATGGGGAAAATGTTGCTGTTGTCATTTGAAAATAGTGAAGATGGGGAGTAGGGTATCGCTTTAATAAAAATTTAAGCAGTGGTCTGTGAGTTATAATTCAGATCACTGCTTATTTTTCCTTTTTAACACCCAAGAGATATTCACAATTCAGCAAGGGCAACCACTTCATAATCGCTACTTTTTTGAACTGTCTGTAATTTGTTCTAACATACCGATACTTTCAATAAAATCCTTTTCAACTGGAGAGAGGGTATCATCTAGACGATTCTTATATTTATCATATTCCGCATGAGCTTTTTCGATAGCCTGTTTATGGCTGATGCGACCGCTACTGGTAAGAATATCACGGCGTGTCATTTTCAGATAATCGTCAATGGTTTCCAGCCAGTCTTTCATATACATTGGTTCTTTGTGTTTTGAACATGTTTGAAGGACAGAGCTTTCAGCATGGGGATCATAATCAATGCTGGTTGCATAGATTTCCAAAATCTTTCTCCAAAATACTTTTTTCTGCGGAGCGGACGTCTTTGATACGTGCAAGCAATTCGGCAAAGTAATTGCCTCCGCCAAGTCTCTTTAATCGGTCATCATCTAATGCAAATCCCTTTTTCAGATATTCCTTTATTCTGTCGGAGATTAATTATAAAACATTACTTTACAAGAAGAATAAAAAAGCATATAATTCTTTTATAATATATTTAATAAAAGAGGATAAGAAAACGGAAAATAAAGATAAAAAAAATATAACAAGAAAAAAAATAATTAATTATGTTCTAAACAATCATGTTACATCCAAGGCGGGAATCGCAAAAGAGTTAAACTTGAGTATGCCGACTGTATTAGCAAATGTGAATGACTTGTTAGAAAAAGGGGTGTTGGAAGAAACTGGGGAATATGCTTCAACCGGTGGAAGGAAGGCAAAAAGTATAGGGATTAATAAGTCATACTGTCATGCAATGGGAATTTTGATTACAGCGAATCATATAGAAATGGTATTAGTAAATCTTGGAGATGAGATTATAAAAAAAGATCGCATCCGCTTAAAATTTACGGCAGAATTATCCTATTGTACAGAGGTGGCACAAAAGGTCAAAACTTTTCTTGAAGGCGAATTAGCGAAGGATACGCTGCTTGGGATTGGAGTGGCGATTCCGGGAATTATTGATCAGAAAGAACGGATCGTTTTAAAATCCCATGCTTTAGGTATAGAGAATTATAGTCTGCGCTTTTTAGAGCAGGCTCTGGAAATTCCAGTATATTTTGAAAACGATGCTAATGCTGCAATGCTTGCAGAAAAAAAGCAAAAGTATCCAAATGCGATATATCTGTCTTTGAACCACACCTTAGGAGGTGCATTCTGCATAGATGGAAAGCTGTTTCGAGGGCAGAACCAGAAAGCAGGGGAGTTTGGTCACATGATACTCGTTCCCGGTGGAAGAAAGTGTTATTGTGGCAAATCAGGATGTGCAGATGCATATTGTGCTGCAAGTGTACTGACACAAGATAACAGGCAGTCACTGGATGCATTTATGGAAAAAATTGAAAGTGGTGATGAAAAAATTTTGCAGACATGGAATGAGTATCTGGATCATCTTGCTGTTTTGATATCAAATCTGCGGATGGCATATGATATGGATATCATACTAGGAGGTGATGTGGGAGGTGTATTGTCAGATTATATGATACCACTGGGAGAAAAAGTGATGGCATATAATGGCTTTGAGCATGATGTTTCATACTTGAAAAATTGTTCGTATAAGAAAGAAGCGTCGGCTGTTGGAGCCGCGAAATACTTTTTTACAAAAAATATGATAGAATTGTAAATTTTTTGAACGCAGATAAGCAGTCCACCGCATCTGGTGCGTAGGGCATTAGGCGTTGGGTAAAGGGATGTTTAGTCTGTTAGAGTTAAAAGCTCCCACTGACAGGTTGCAAAGCGAATGCAGATGTCCGCTTTATATGTGTGAAAAACGAGAAGTTGTGTAAAATTAGAAAAAGATATTATAGTAAAAAACGGAAAGAAAACAGTAACTACGGTTTCCTTTCCGTTTTTTTTGCGTGTTAATTGTGAAAAATACACAAAAAATAGATTTTGAAATTATGAAATATATAGAAATATGAAAAAACATATTGACAAATTGTGTTTACAAGGTAATAATGTAATTACTTTAATAAAACAATTTATAAAACATAAAATAAAACAACATAAAAAGGAGGAAACAATTATGTTACAGCAGGTAATGACAAATCCAGGAGAAATTATTTTCAGAGAGGTTCCGGTTCCAGAGGTAAAGGAAAATCAGGTTTTGGTAAAGATTATGAATATTGGTGTTTGTGGATCAGATATTCATGTTTATCATGGAAAACATCCGTTTACAAAATATCCGGTAACACAAGGACATGAGGTTTCAGGTGAGATTACAGAACTTGGAAAAAATGTCACAGAGTTTCATGTGGGACAGAAGGTGACGATAGAGCCTCAGGTATATTGTGGACATTGCTATCCATGTCGTCATGGAAAGTATAATCTCTGTGAGGAATTAAAAGTAATGGGATTTCAGACGACAGGAACAGCATCTGAGTATTTTGCAGTAGATGCATCTAAAGTAACACCTATTCCAGAAGATATGTCCTATGAAGAAGGAGCTATGATCGAACCTCTTGCTGTGGCAGTTCATGGTGTAAAACAGATGGGCGATGTGGCTGGCATGAATATTGCAGTCCTTGGAGCAGGACCGATTGGAAATCTCGTGGCACAGGCAGCAAAAGGAATGGGGGCAGCGAAAGTGATGATCACAGATATCAGTGATCTTAGACTGGCAAAGGCAAAAGAATGTGGAATTGATGTGTGTGTGAATACCAAAAATAAAGACTTCGGTGAGGCAATGATCGAAGCATTTGGACCGGATAAGGCGGATGTGATCTACGACTGTGCCGGAAACAATATCACAATGGGACAGGCAATTAAATATGCAAGAAAAGGAAGCACAATTGTACTGGTGGCTGTTTTTGCAGGAATGGCAGAAGTAGATCTTGCAGTGGCAAATGACCACGAACTTGACATTAAGAGCACGATGATGTACCGCCATGATGATTACATAGATGGAATCAGACTGGTAAATGAGGGAAAAGTTCATTTGAAACCGCTCATCTCAAAGACATTTGCTTTTAAAGATTATCTGAAGGCATACCAGTATATTGATGATAACCGCGAGACAACGATGAAAGTAATTATCAACGTCAGTGAAAAGTAAGGAGTTCGTATGGAAAATAAATATGGAATTGTCGGAGTTGCCCATGTCGGGCTTCCGACAAACGATTTACAGAAAACAGTTGAGTTTTATAAGAGTCTTGGATTTGAAGTAATTATGCAGTCTTATAATGAAAAAGCAGGGGAAAAAGTGGCATTTTTACAGATAAAAAATTACTGTATAGAGACTTTTGAAAATGGGCAGGCGGCAATGTCAGACGGTGCATACCAACATGTAGCACTTGATGTGGAAGACATTGAAAGTATGTATCAGAAAATCTGCAATGAAAAATACACAGTTATTACAGATGGAATCGAAGAACTGCCATTTTGGGAAAAGGGTGTGAAGTTTTTTATGATTAAGGGACCAAATGAGGAAAGAATAGAGTTTTGTCAGAAACTCTGATAAAAATAGGAGGGACATATGAGTAGCGAAAACAAAAATGGAAAAGTACCGCTGATCAGTAAGATTGCATATGGGTTTGGTGATGTTGGATGTAATTTCAGCTGGATGTTCGTCAGTAATTTTCTGATGATATTTTATACAGACGTGTTCGGAATCAGTATGGCGGCTGTGTCAGCGCTTATGCTTTTTTCAAGATTCTGGGATGCAATCAATGATCCAATTGTCGGGGGACTTACGGATAAAACAAAATCGAAATGGGGACGGTACCGTCCATGGCTGTTAGTAGCGGCACCAATTACAGCAATCCTTCTTGTTATGACATTCTGGGCAAGACCAGACTGGCCACAGAATGGAAAAATCATTTATATGGTAATTACATATTGTCTGCTGGTTTTGGGATATACCTGTGTGAATATTCCATATGGAACCTTGTGTGGTGCTATGACACAGGATATTGATGAACGTGCAAAAATAAATACATCCCGTTCGGTTGCAGCGATGATTGCAATTGGTGTGTTAAATATTATCACAGTTCCACTGCTCAGCAAATTCGGCAGTCACAGTGCAAAGATAGGATATCTGACGGTTGCGGTCATATATGGATGTATTTTTACAGCCTGTCATTTCTTCTGCTTTGCGAAGACGAAAGAGGCAGTGATTATTCCGGAAAAAGAAAAAATTTCTGTAAAGATACAGTTGAAAGCAGTCATGCAGAACAGACCATATCTTCTTGCATTGGCAGGACAGATATTATTTGGATTTACATTATATGGTAGAAACGCAGATATTCTGTATTATTTTACATATGTGGAAGGAAATGCCTCCTACTACACAACTTATTCGATGTGCATCATTATTCCTTCTATCATCGGGGCAGCCTGTTTTCAACCATTATTCCGCAAGTTGAATAACAAAGGAAGAACAGCATCTCTCTTTGCTTTATTTACAGGAATTTCCATGTTGTCTATGTTTTTCTTCAATGCCAAAGAATCACCGGCTATTTTTTATGCATTATCTGGTCTCACACAGTTTTTCTTCTCTGGATTTAATACCGCAATCTATGCAATTATTCCAGACTGTGTGGAATATGGGGAGTGGAAAACCGGACTTAGAAATGACGGTTTTCAGTATGCATTTATTTCACTTGGAAATAAAATCGGAATGGCAGTTGGAACAGCACTTTTAGCGGGATTACTTGGAAAATGTGGTTATATTGCAAATCAGACACAAAATGCAACTGTACTTTCAATTATGAAACATGCATTTACGACGATTCCGGGTGCACTTTGGATTGTGACTGCGGTTGTATTATTTTTCTACCGGTTAAATAAAAAACGTTATAACGAGATTGTGGAGGAACTGAAAAATGGAAGAAAAAGTTGATATTGTGGCATTGGGGGAATTACTGATTGATTTTACGGAAGCAGGACACAGTCAGGGTGGGAGAAAACTGTTTGAACAAAATCCCGGCGGTGCTCCGGCAAATCTTCTGACAGTTGCAAGTCATTTTGGGTATCGCACCTCTTTTATTGGAAAAGTTGGAAACGATATGCATGGTAAATTTTTAAAGAGGACACTGCAAACGGAAGGAATCAATACAGATGCTATCGTCGAAGATCCGGATTATTTTACGACACTGGCATTTGTGGAAATCGGTGAAAATGGAGAAAGAAATTTTTCTTTTGCAAGAAAACCGGGTGCAGATACACAGTTAAAAAAAGAAGAACTGGATCAGACATTAATTTCCGGATGTAGAATTTTTCATTTTGGATCATTATCGCTGACAGACGAGCCGGCAGAAAGCGCAACGATCGAAGCAGTAAAAATGGCAAAAGCAGCGGGTGTACTTATTTCATATGATCCAAATTACCGCCCGTCTCTTTGGAAGAGCAAAGAGTATGCAGTGAAAAAAATGAAGTCTGTTGTAGAACTGGTAGATGTCATGAAAGTATCGGATGAAGAGAGTATTCTCCTGACAGGGGCTAAAAGTTATGAGCAGGCTGCAGAAGAAATTCTTGCTATGGGACCAAAGCTGGTTGCCATTACATTGGGAGAACAGGGCGTTCTTATGGCAACAAAAAGCAGAAAAGAAATCATCAAAGCATTTCAGACACATGCAGTCGATACAACCGGAGCGGGGGATTCTTTCTGGGGAGGCGTATTATGCAGTATTCTTTCTATAAATAAGCCCGTAGAAAAGATGGAATGGGAAGAAATCAGAAAGTGTGCTGTTTTGGGAAATGCAGTTGCAGGATTGTGTGTGCAAAAGCGAGGTGGAATACCTGCGATTCCGACGAAAGAGGCAGTGTTTGAATTTATGCAGAAATAATGAGTGTATGTTGCAATACTGGTTTCTACAGCAGTTTGTGATGTGCTGTCATACCTTGTGAAGTAGTATATGGAAAATTGATGATTCCGGCTTGACTTAATTTAACATCTCAAATATAATAATTGCATACATCAGAAAACGTTCACTCTTCACCGGATGAGTGGTTAAAGCGTCTGGGAGCAAATCGTAGGTGCAGTAATTTACACTGTAAGATTTGTTTCCGGGCGCTTATTTATTTTGGAGGATAGATGCAATATGAATAAGAAAAAAGAATTATTGGTACAGATTATGTGGGAGCTTGCGGGAAGCATCTTTTATGCAATAGGTATATATAACTTCGCCCTGCAGGCAGAGTTTCCTATGACAGGTTTTTCGGGTATTTCGATTATTTTATACCGGCTGTTTAATATTTCCATTGGTTTATCAACGGTCCTGCTTAATATTCCGGTTGCGATACTATGCTGCAAATTATTGGGCAGGAAATTTTTTGTCAGCTCAATACGATGCATGCTTTTGTCTTCTTTTATTGTTGACTATATTGCACCGTTATTTCCGGTGTATCAGGGCGACAGACTGCTTGCGGCATTGTGCACAGGTGTATTTTGCGGAATAGGCTATGCCATGATTTATACAAGAAATTCTTCAACAGGAGGAGCTGATTTTATCATCATGGCTGTAAAAGCATTGCGGCCTCATTTATCGATGGGCAACATCTCTTTTCTTACTGATGTCGGAATTATTCTGGTTGGAGGACTTTTGTTTCGGGATATTGACGGAATGATTTACGGCATGATAGTGAATATGCTGTCTGCGGCTGTTATTGATAAAATGATATATGGCATGAATTCAGGCAAAGTAGCCTTTATCGTCACAAAAAATGGAAAGAGAATATGCGATGTAATTGATGAATGCAGTCAGCGCGGAAGCACTATTCTTAAGGCGCAGGGAGGATATAAGCAGGACGATATTCAGGTGGTAATGTGTGCATGCAACAGTAAGGAAATGTACCAGGTGCGTAAATCCGTAAAAGATGCAGACCCGGACTCTTTTATTGTGGTTGTTGAGTCTCATGAGGTGCACGGAGAGGGCTTTAAAATGACAAATATTGGAGAAGTGGAGAACTGAAACATACCTGAAACAAATATAGTGTGAAGATTGTATATTAGCTTGAAAAAAGCTATACTAATATAATGATGTAGCGGTTTTATGGCTGAAATTATATATTTGGGAGGTAATTACATGTTAGAAAACTGGATTAAACCACAAATTCCGGAGGAGGAAGAGCTGGATGAGCGCCTGCAAGCAGCGCGCTCTAAGCTGTCTGTGCTTCAGATGCAGATTAAGGAGCATGGACTGCCTGTACTTGTGCTGTTTGAGGGCTGGGGTACTGCAGGAAAGGGCAGTGTGCTCGGTAAGGTAATCAAGAATATTGATCCGCGATTTTTCAAGGTCGCAACCATGGACGAGCCGACAGAGGAGGAAAGACGCAAGCCTTTTTTATATCGGTATTTTGTAAAGATTCCGGCAAAGGGGAAGTTTGAGTTTCTTGATTCGGGCTGGATGGATGAGGTAGTAAAGGACGTACTGCACGACAAGATAGGAGAGAAGGAGTACAAGAAGAAAATTGAAAGCGTGAAGCGCTTCGAGCGACAGCTGACTGACAATGGTTATCTTGTTATGAAATTTTTCTTCCAAATCAGCCGGAAGGAACAAAAAAAGCGTATTGAGGTATTAAAGGAGAATAAGGATACCAGATGGCGTGTCAGTGGAGATGAAGACTGGCAGAATAAGCATTATGACAAGTGTATGCATGTGTTTGACAGATATCTGAATGATACAAATTCGCCTGCAGATCCTTGGTATATAGTTGATGCAAAGAATAGAAAATGGGCTGAGCTTCAGGTGCTGGAGACGCTGGTTAGTGGAATAGAGACAGCACTTAAAAACAGTAATCTTGCTGTGCCGCTGTTACAGAATGTGTTCCCGATTGAGAAGATTCCAAAGCTTTCTGAGATATCACTTGATAAGGAACTGTCTGAGGAAGAATACAAAAAGGAGCTCAAAAATCTGCAGTCTAAGCTTAGCGAGCTGCATAACAAGCTATACAGGCGAAAGATTCCTGTTGTCATAGCATATGAGGGCTGGGATGCAGCAGGAAAGGGTGGAAATATAAAGAGAATCACAGGGGCGCTGGATCCGAGAGGCTTTGAGGTGCATCCGATTGCAAGTCCGCTGCCAAACGAGAAAGCCAGACACTATCTGTGGAGATTTTGGAATCGTCTTCCTAAGACCGGGCATATAGCTATTTTTGACAGGACATGGTATGGCAGGGTTATGGTAGAAAGACTGGAGGGTTTTTGCAGCGAGAATGAATGGCAGCGTGCTTACAATGAGATTAATGAATTTGAAAAGGAGCTGTCAGACTGGGGTGCTGTCATCATAAAGTTCTGGGTGCAGATTGATAAGGATACACAGCTGACTCGATTTGAGGAACGCCAGAATACTCCGGAAAAGCAATGGAAGATTACCGATGAGGACTGGAGAAACAGAGAAAAATGGGATCTGTATGAGACTGCTGTAAATGAGATGCTAAAGAAAACCAATACCACTTACGCACCATGGCATGTGCTTGAGTCAAACGACAAGAAATATGCGAGAATCAAGGCTCTTAAGATTGTGATTGATGCGATTGAAGCTGCTTTGGA
>OMBG01001416.1_pt1 | contig 11013 bp, 9 predicted proteins | sample 1674251 | NCBI WGS metagenome assembly OMBG01 (sample SAMEA103958153, study PRJEB25191) | human gut metagenome | reverse complement strand
TGAATGGATGGAAACCACTTAATACAAACAATACTATGCATAAAATCATGGTTCCGAGTGCCACATAGCCCTTCCATGCCGGGGCATCTGACTCCTGTTCCTTCTCGAGCTTATGTATCTCTGCAACTGAATACATATTTCCCTTGTCGAAGTCAGGACTATTCGGTTTTAATACCTTGTCGAGGAGCTTGTAGCCGATTGTTCCCCAGAAAATAATCTGTACAACTGCTGCCGGAAACATGATCTTTGTCATGTCAAACATTCCCATGCCTTCCTCATAACCGGCATATCCCTGTAATACTGAGTTTGCTGCAAGCTGTGAGGTTGAGCCGATCAGCGAACACGCACCTCCGATAACGGCTGCTGTTCCGGCCGGGAAAATAACCATTTTTGAACGGATTTTTCCACATGAGTTTGCTGCTACGATTGCGATGATAGGCATCCAGATAGCAACTGTTCCGTTGTTACTCATAAATGCTGACATCAATGAACACACAGCACTTACCGTTACTATAAACCGTCTCTCCGTCTTGGCAAGAAAAGAATTTCCGATTTTTTCTCCTATCTTTCTTGCTATTCCGGTTTCAAAAAGTGCGGCACTTACAACACACATTCCGACTACCATCGGCCAGCCTGTTGCGCTGAATCCGCTGTATACTGCGGATAGCTCCATTTCCGGAATAAACATTGCCATTGCTACCGAACCCAGGATAGCAACCACGCTTATCGGCAGTCTGTTCCAGACAAACAAGCCCATTGTAATTAATACAATTATAATTGAAATAATACTAGAATCCATATTATATCCCCCGATATATTTTTATTTTAAACCTCTGCCCAGTCAGCACCCTTCCATTTCTCGTGCTCATATACTGACTTGTCGGCTACATATGGCCACTTTTTACCTTCTGCTACTGCCAGACAGCCCTTGACACACATCTGTGCCATCTTGATTACTGCCTCTCTTGTCTGGGCTGCTGAATGCGGACTTACGATAAGATTTCTGCAGTTTAATAACGGATCATCTGTTTTTGGTGGCTCACTGCAGAATACATCTGTTCCCGCGCCGGCGATAACTCCGTTATTTAATGCTTCTACGAGATCTGCTTCGTTGATGATTCCTCCACGGCTGCAGTTTATTATAAGCGCCGTCGGTTTCATAACAGAAAGCTCCTTCTTTGAAATCATGTTCCTGGTCTGATCTGTGAGCGGTACATGGATTGATACCACATCGCTGTCCTTTAACAGCTCCACATAATCCTCATAATATTTAGCACCATAGCCTTCTACCTGCTCTTTTGTCATAAAAGGATCGTACGCTGCAATGCTCATTCCACAGCCTTTGCAGATTTTGGCTGTTTCTCTTCCAATTGCTCCAAGGCCAAGGATTCCGACTGTCTTTCCCTCAAGCTCGAAAGCCTTCTTTGCTCCACGGATTTCCCAGTTTCCTTTGCACATCTCATTCTGTGCCTCGATAAGATTCTTTGACAATGCAAAAATCATTGCTACCGCATGCTCAGCAACACTTCTGTTGTTGGCTCCCGGTGTGATAACCACCGGGATACCAAGCTCTGTTGCTTTTTTTACATCAACCGAATCGTATCCTACGCCTGTACGTCCGATTACTTTGAGCTTCGGGCTGTTTTCTATAGCATTTGCATCACATTTTGCAATTCTTACAATAAGAGCATCTGCATCCTTCATCTCGTCAAGATAATTGTTCGGATCCTGATTGTCAGCTACATATACATCAGCTATTCCATCTAAAAGCTGCATTCCTTCAGGGCATACAGCCTGTGTCATTACAAACTTCATATTAGTTCATCCTCCCCAGAGTTAGTTCATACCTTTGTCAGCATTCTCTTTTAATACCTTTGCAAGCGCTTCCACGCCCTCATCGCACAGATAGTTGAATGGACGTCTGCAATCGCCAACAGGATATCCGAGCATTGCAACCGCTTTTTTAACAACTGTGTTAGGATTGCCGTATTTGAATACAGCTCTGAAGCTTGCGATAGAATCCTGTGCTGCCTCTGCCTCCTCAAGCTTGCCCTCTTTGAAAAGGTTGTAGATTGATGAAAGCACATGTGGATAAACATTTGAGCATCCTGCGATTCCTCCGACTCCTCCTTCTTTTAATGCAGGAAGAATGAGCGAATCATTTCCTGATAATACATAGAACTTCTTGTCAAGTTCACGTGTCTCTGTGATATATCCCTTTAAGTTATCCCAGTCACCGCTTGAATCCTTTGCACCGATGATAAGGTCAACATCCTTTGCAAGCTTCTTTACTGTCTCAGGAAGCAGCTTGTTTCCTGTACGGGCAGGAATATTGTAAAGAACGATTGGAGTATCTACATGCTTGGCAACCTCTACATAGTGATCGTATAACTCCTTCTGTGATGCAACCGCAAAGCTTGGAGTGATTATTGAAAGGACGTCAGCTCCGAGCTTTTCTGCCTCCTTGCTCATTCTGATAGTATCCTGTGTTGAAATGCAGCCTGAGCCGGCATATACAGGTACTCTTCCTTTTACCTGATCAATTGCAGCTTCAAGGACTTCGCATTTTTCTTTTTCATTTAAGATATATCCCTCACCGTTTGTTCCAAATGGGAAAATTCCGTGCACACCGCCATCGATAAGTCTGTCAATCTGTGTTCTGAGCTCGTCAGTGTTGATGCTCTCGTCTGCGTTCATTGGTGTTAAAATTGGTGTAATAATTCCTTTTAATTCTGTCTGTTTCATGTTTTTCTTCTCCTTTTAAACTTGTTTATTTTTTTATTTTTGATTTAATATTTTGTCTGCAATCTTTACCAGTACATCTTTGGTTCCGAACCCACCTGATTTGGATATTATCTGCTGCACAAATCCGTGATTTTTCAGATTGGAAACAACCACACCCTGTTCTATCTCACATACCGGTGTAATCTGGGTACAGCCTATCAGCTTCATATACCCCATCAAAGTGTCGCCGCCTGTCATAAGTATTGTCGTATCCTGCTTATTTGCTGCCAGATAGTCGGCTATGTGTCCATGTGCCGTTGGAATCAGGGCTCTTACATCATTCATAGTCAGCTTATTTGCTTCCATAAAGCCCTTTTTGTCTTCTTCCCGGTCTATGGAATCAATGATGAGACATCTGTCTTTTTCACATTCCTCCTGCATCTTGTGCAAAAACTCCAAGCCCTCCTGTGTGCTGTAATAATCCTTCTGCAATTTTTGTTCTACGGTCATATGGATTCTTGAAAATCCGTGTTCTTCGGCATAGTCAAGCTGATTTTGCGTAATCATATTCAAGCTGCCACATTCCACAAGAAAATTTTCACTCTTCCTATAGCTTTGCGGCTTCGCTGCATCAAATCTGAGCTTGTCGGCAAGCGCTTCCGCAAGTGCGGCACATCCGGCAATAATACAAAGCTCATCTTTTTCCTGCAATTCATCAAGCCTTTCTTCTATGTCTTTGTGTTTTTCCACATCGCAGATTACGATACGTTCATCGCTTTTTATATCATTCAAAGCTTTATTCCGCTTAACACAGGCACATTTCAAAGCTGTCTGCTGTGCGATAATATCAGGTATGTACGACAGCTTTACCGGTTCAAACGGATCCTGCCCGAATACACTTTTTTCAAGAAGCTGCCCCTGTATGTAGTGAGTTCCGTTTACCGTACAGCGGTCTATCTTCGGATACCCCGGCAGGAAATAAACTTTGTCGTGTCCGCTTCCGTCCAAAACTGCCTGAAGCTCACTTCCTATATTTCCGCGGAGCGCTGAGTCCGTTTTTTTGAAAATAACAGGAATCTTAATTGCTTTTGCCCATCCTGTAATATTTTTTACAGTATCATATGCCTTAGCTGCCGGCATTGGTCTGGTCTCAGAATCTATAACCAGAACCTCTGTCGACTCATCTATATCCCAGATAGCTTCCGGCATTTTTGTAAATACCTGGGTGGCAATTCCCTTATTCACAAACTGGATTCCGGTATCCAATGCACCGGTAAAGTCATCTGCTATGATCAACAGCTTTACCATCGCATTTCCTCCCGCTATTTTTTGTTTACTGCAAGCTTTGTCGCATAGTCAATTGAATTTACAAGGCTTAACTCATTCGATTCGCCTTTTCCTGCAAGGTCAAAGCCCGTACCATGGTCTACCGATACCCTTATTACAGGGATTCCGAGTGTTACATTTACACCTGCTACCGCATCCCATTTCTTTAATTCTTTGTTGTATACAAAGCCTTTAACCTTCAGAGGAATATGTCCCTGATCATGGTACATTGCTACAACTATATCATACCAGCCTCCGATTGCCTTAGAGAATATGCTGTCAGGCGGTGTCGGTTTTTTCTCAGGAATATTGATTCCTTCTGCCATTGCCTCATCTATTGCCGGCTGGATTTCCTCAATTTCCTCTGTTCCAAACAGTCCGTTTTCTCCGCAGTGTGGGTTAAGGCCTGCCACACCAATCTTTGGATTCTCAATGCCTATCGCCTTGCAGGCATCATTTGCAATTCTTATAACTTCAAGGACTCTGTCCTTCTTTACCTTGTCACATGCCTGCCTGAGAGAAACGTGCGTCGATACGTGTACAACCCTCAAATCCTCGTGTGCAAGCATCATTGTGTACTTGTCTGTATGGGTGTACTCTGCATAAATCTCTGTATGTCCCGAATAATGATGTCCTGCCATATTTATTGCCTCTTTATTTAAGGCATTTGTGACAGTTGCGTCAATCTCGCCGCTCTGCGCAAGCTCTATTACCTTTACAACATACTGAAAAGCAGCCTCTCCACACATCTTTGATACTTTTCCGAATATGTGTCTGTCCATGTTCACAAGGTTCATGTCGTACACATCAATCGTTCCGTACTCAAACTTTGCTTCTTTAATATCGTGAATCGCATGAATCTTTATCTGTCCTTCTTTTCCTGCGATTTTTACTGCCTCTTCCATACATGCGGCATCACCGATAATCACCGGACGACACTGCTTATATATTTCAGGTCTTGATAACGCTTTTACTGAAATCTCAGAACCGTTTCCCGCAGGATCTCCCATTGTAATTCCGATAATTGGCTTTTTCATAGGCTCCTCCTTTATTTTAATACCTTAAGATATATGTTTCTGATATCGTCAAGGCTTAATTCTTTCATATTGTTTACAAGAAGTCTCTGCTGTTTGCTTCCGGCATCAACAAGGAAATCCAGGTCCTCCGGCTTAACACCGAATTCCTTTAAATCTGTTGGAATGTTTGTAACCTTTACAATGTCAGCAATCTGATCGATCATGTACTGTGCTTTCTCATCCTCAGATTTTCCTGCATGCTCAGGGTAAACAGCATCGCAAAGTATTGCAAGTCTCTTGCTGCATGCGTCCTTGTTAAATTCCATAACATGTGCAAAAAGTATGGCATTTGATACACCGTGAGCAATGTGATATTTGCCTCCCAGTGGATATGAAAGTGCATGAACTGCTGTTGTTCCGCTTCCTGTGATTGCGACTCCGCCATAGAAGGCTCCGGTCATCATATTGCTTTTTGCTTCCATATTGTCCGGATTGTTATAAGCTTCCCTGATATTGTGGAAAATAAGCTTGGCTCCGGCTGCTGCGTAGGTATCGGAAAACGGTGTTGCTTTCTTTGAGGTGAAGCACTCAACCACATGGGCCAATGCATCTACACCTGTTGCTGCCACAATTGATTTTGGAAGCTTTCTGATCATATTTGAATCCAATACCACATAGTCCGGAATCATACTGTCATTTACAATTCCTTTCTTTGACTGTTCCTCCGGAACCGCAACGATTGCATTGCAGGTTGCCTCAGATCCTGTTCCGCAGGTTGTCGGAATCATAACCGTCTTAATCTGTTTCTTTGCAAGTGTCGGATCATTGAGCAGATCTTTTATAGTGTAGTCTGCATCTTTTAATACGCAGCAAAGCTTTGCTGCATCCATAACACTTCCCCCACCGATTGCTATGATAAGATCTCCTGATGCGCTCTCCACTTCCTTCATAACCTTTTCAACATCCTGATATGATGGTTCACAAGCAAGATCATCAAATACCTGATACTCTGTCTTGTTTTCCTCAAGAATCTCTGTCAGCAGATCTAAAAGTCCTGTTGCGCGAATGCCTTTATCCGTAAAAACTATTACTTTTTTTGCATTCTCTTTTTCTATTACCGCTTTCACATTCTCAATGCTTCCTGCTCCGCCAAAGATACATGACGGAATTTTAATCTGATAACTCATATATTTCCTCTCCTTTGTTTTATTGTTATTCTTGTGTTTTATTTTTGAACATCTCTTTGAACTAATCATATAATATCTGTTTTTTGTGCCTCGTTCAACGCGTTGTTTTGTTATTTTTGTTCTATTTTGAAACATAAACTACATTTATTTGTTGTATTTTGAAACATACTGTAATACAATATAGTTAAATAGTAACAAAACATCACTAGCGCTATCTTCACGTTTCATTTTTAAACATTAAAATAACCACTTAACATTTACAAATCCCAAAAGGAGAAATATATGCAGAAAACCAAGATTCTTGCAGTCGCCCCTTACGAGGGCATGGCTGACATACTTACCGATATAGCACAGTCGCGCGATGACATTGCTCTCACTGTCCAGACCGGTGATCTGTTCACCGGCCGTGATATCGCAATGCAGCTTGCACATAAAAATTACGACGTTATCATTTCGCGAGGCGGTACAGCAGAGCTTATACAATCTGCTGTTGAGCTTCCCGTCATAGATATATCCATCTCTGTTTACGATATACTTCTGAGCATCAAGCTTGCCGAGAGCTACAACGGAAAATTTGTAATTGCCGGTTTTCCCGGAATCACTGCAAATGCACATCTGCTGTGCGACCTGCTTCAATATGATATTGACATAATCACTTTCAAGGACTCGGTAGATGCAGTCAATCGCCTTAAAGAAGCAAAAGAAAACGGCTGCACGCTTGTCCTATGTGACGTGACCGGTGCCAGAGCCGCAAAGGATATCGGATTAAATTATAATCTTGTAACCTCCGGCAGGGAAAGTATAGAAAACGCCGTTGCCGAGGCTGTAAAGCTTGTGCATTCTTCCAATTATGTCCACAAGCAGAAGGATCTGTTCCAGTCGCTTCTGACCGAGGATGACCGCGAATTCTTAATTTACTCGCCTGCAGGTACTCTGTGGTTTTCAAGCATCGCAATAGATGAAATGAATACATCGTTGATGAATTTTGTACAGACATACATTAAGTCATTTTTGAAAGTTTCGAACCAGACCGTTTCGCATCAGATACGCGATAACGTCTATACTCTGTACAACCGCCACTTGATTTACGAGGACCAGAAGTACACTGCAATTACTATATGTAAGAGTCCTGCATTAACCGCCGAGGACGACCCTGGATTTCAGATTTACAATATTGACAACACCTCCTCCAACGACTTTGCTGACGCTTACAACGGAACCGGTAAAGCAGGCAAAATAGCGCAGATAATAGAAGAATACGCTAAAAGCCATCTGCCTGTGCTTATTCTCGGAGAAAACGGAACCGGCAAAGGCAAGGCTGCATCACTTATTTACAAGCAAAGCAACTATAAGCATGCTCCATTTTACAGTATCGACTGCTCTCTGATAAAAGAGCGTAAGTGGCACAGTCTGCTAAACAATGAAAATTCCCCTCTCAATGAAGTTAACAGTACAGTATTTTTCGAAAAAGCCGATGCTCTTAGTCTGGAACAAATTGGTGATTTGTTTCAATATATAGACCAGACGAAGCTTTGCACGAGAATGAGGCTCATAGTCTCTCTTTCTACCAACAACTCCAAACAGCCTGCATTTGCTACAATACGCACTTTCATGGAGAATCATCTTTCCTGCCTTACCATGAATCTCCCACCGCTTCGAGAGCGCATTGACGATTTTTCCGGTATAACCGCGCTCTATCTGCACCGGTTCAATGTCTCCCTCGGGAAACAGATAATAGGCTTTGACGTTGACGCAATGGAAAAAATGCTCTCGTACAACTGGCCTAACAATCTCGACCAGCTGCAGCATGTCCTTAAAGAGCTTGTCACAATAACAAAGACACCATATATCTCCTGTGACACCGTAGAAACTATCCTGAAACAGGAACCCGACTACGGACGCGTCTTTGATGATTCAGTTAAATTTGAGGGAACTCTAGATGAGATAAATTATCAGATCATTCTCCAGGTGTTACACGAAGAACATGACAATAAAGAAAAAACCGCCAGACGACTCGGCATAAGCCGAAGCACACTCTGGCGGATCTTAAAGAACAATAATTAATGCTTAATCAATTTCTCCCTGTGGGATAAATACCTGAACATCAGCATTCTCGTCAAGCTCTATAAATACTCTTGTATCTTTGCCGACCAATCCCTTAAAATGTCCGGTGAATTTCTCTCCGGACTGGGTTGTTCCGGTAACATCCATGTTGTATACGCTTGCAGCATCTGATGAGATATTAATTGAATCATGGCTGCCAAGTGTATTGACAGTCTGCTCTTTGCCATCGTTCCAGGTTACCTCGATATTCTTAACATTAAAATAAGTCTGGTTTATAAGCCGGATAGTTGTTGTCTCTTTTCCGTCCTGCGCTGCATAAATACAATTAGTACCTATTAACACTCCTGCCATGATAGTAACTAATGCAAACGTAGCAAGAACTTGTTTGTTTATTATTTTATTCATTTCTGAATACCTCCTTATAATGGCACTCCATTATCTTCGCGGATATTTTATCACAAGATATATTAATTAAACAATTGTCAATTAGCTCAAAACTTTTTTATTATTTTATGTTTTTATTGACACTTTTTCAAAGCATTTGACATTATTTTTGGGTTTGTTTTGTACCTAAATTTTATATGAGCGTATTTAGATAAAAATGGACGAAGCATGGTATAAATGATATAATTAAAATGAATGATGGAATAATAAGAAATGGGAGAAACTGTTATGGGATTGTTATATGCAATATTTTCAATTTTTATCACGCTATTTTTCCCAAAGCAAATTACGGATGTGATTTGTTATGGAAGACATCGTGATAGAGAAAATATAAAGAGTAAAAAAATATATTGTCTTATATATGTTTTTTGGACATTATTTTTTGGTTTGTTTTGTCTTATGATGGGTTCGGCATCAGGTGTAAATAATACATTTGATAGAGTTTTGGATTATTATGGATTGAATTTTGGCGAATATGATTATTTTGAGGCGGCGTCCATATATGACGAGCATGATTATAAACATGAAGGTGATTTCACTCTTGTATACTATATCAGAAAAAATGAAGATAATTTAGATGATTTAATTAAACAAATTGTTCAAGAAAATAATTCTATATACAAAAGATATCAGCTCAGTGAAATTGACGTGTTATATGAAACGAATGGTATTTATTATATATGTGAAAAGGGGGGAGGTGATTGCAAAGGTAGTAGTAGAAAACGATGGATTGTTAAAAAAAGTAAGTTATCAATGGAGTAGAGAAAAATTAGAACAAAATCTAGGAGGGTAACAGTATTGTTATGAAAATCCGCGGTATATTACTCCTGCAAAAACACCACATTAAATAATAGGCTCACTAATTATATCCTGGCAAGCCTATTATTTTCTTTCATCCCTATCTGTCAATAGTTAGCTGATTCTCAAATGTTTGCTAACTGATTCATAAAACTTAAACAATTGAATGTCTTTACAGTCTATTCCTTCATCCAAGTCTTCTGAATATAACAAAATGGTGCTTTTAGAAGTGTTTTTCATGTCTATATGTAAACACAATACATTTATAAAAAAATAATCGAAATAATGAATTTCACATTTTATTACATCTTGATATTCATATTTATTCCCATTAATATAGAAGAAATCTTCATATATCTCATACTCAAATTCCTTTATGAATAATTTCCTTGTTGCTTTTTGATAAATATATGCTATTCCTACAATCATAAATGCATTCATAAAAATAAATGGAAATCCATTTATATTCAAGCACAACCTATTAATTGAATATTCCTCAGCAAATACTGCCACAATTAACACCAAGAAAAATATAGAAAATCTACCAAATAAGTGCTGTATTTTTATCGTTTCCATATAATATCTCCTCGTATTTGCATAGTAACCAATGTTCCAAATCCATTTTCCTTTTCTACTATATACTTCTTATCAATTTTTCGTTCAAAGCAGGCAAATTCCTTTTTACTGAAAAATAACATAGTCAATGTAATTTCTTCATCTTTTGATTTCGATATTGTGATCCATGTCTTATGATAACAATCAAGACCTAGAATTTTCTGAAGGTTTTCTTTTAGTCTGGCACTATTTTTTATTTGATTTACTTCCTTGTTAAGCACTAATACAAATCCTATATTTCCAAATAAACTGTAGATATCCATATTTTTTCTATCAGAAAACCATATTATTGGTGTAAAAATAGCCAACGACATACATGCTGCTAAATTTAAGGATATAAAATCATCACTTACATTTATATCCAGTGCTAATATTACTAATAAACACGCCCATGAAAGTATATTCACAGCTGCCAATATCTTCCACAAAATATTAATTCTTTTCGTCTTTACTAAATAGTATCCCGCAATAAAAATAAGAGCTATGTACATTCCTTCAACAATCTCTTTATTCAAATTCATTACTCCCTTCATGCACTTTAAAATTAATAAAGTAGGTCACGAACGACTTTCTTGTCATGAACGGCATGTTTTTACCTTGCTTTTTAAAAATATTCAATTGCCATACCATTATGTTTTTTTACAAGAAAACTGTTAAAAGCTATCATTTCAATAGGTAACACAGCTAAAATGATATACGAAAAGATTCGTGTTATTAATGGCAATCCCATAAACATTGACGGATACAATATTCTAATCACTATTTCAATAATAATTAATATCGCTCCCAACAAAATTCTCCCTTTTTTAAATAATATATCTATTTTGCTCCAATTTGTT
>OMBG01001410.1_pt1 | contig 11037 bp, 8 predicted proteins | sample 1674251 | NCBI WGS metagenome assembly OMBG01 (sample SAMEA103958153, study PRJEB25191) | human gut metagenome | reverse complement strand
AAGTGATCTTTTAAATTTCATTTGTTAAAAGTTACATTTACTTTCAGAGGTTTGGTGGATCTTATTTCTGGGAGTTTTTGTAATTTCCTCAAAGAGAGGAAACGAATTACGGTCGTTTGTCCATGAATGGCCGTAATTCCCCTTATCAGAAGATCTAAAGATCTCCTGAAAAGTCATCTAAACAAACTTGTATATAGAGAGAACTTCATATATGAATAAGATATACAAAGTAGTATGGAACAATACCTTACAATGCTATACAGTTGTAAGTGAGCTTGCTAAATCTCATACTAAAAACAATGTTTCAAAAGTTGTAAAAGCTACAGTTTTATCATCACTTTTAGCTGTAACATCAAGCACTTACGCTGCACAGGGGGGGGGTATCAGTAAATAACACCACTATAAACATCGATAATGAGGCTGTTTACAATAACACAAGTGTTGGAGTTTACAATCAGGGAACTCTAAACTTTGGTGATAATCTTAAATTGAGCTCTGATACAGAACCTACATCAGGCATCTTCGTTAACAATCAAAGCACCTTAAATGTAAAAGGTAACTTATCAGGTACTAACACCTACCTTTCAACAGAAAACTCTAAAGTCAACGTAAATAAAGATCTAAAGTTAGACGGTAAAACTGAAACTATTTTTGGTATTTTTAATGGCTCAGATATTAAAGTTGATGGAAATGCATCAGTATCCGATCTTGTCCGTTTTACTGCAGATAGAGATTCATCTATTGAGATAGGTAAAGATCTTAACCTAAACTCAACTCTTTCTGACGCATCAAATTCTTTGAGAGAATCCGTAGGTATTTACAATAACTCACATATGACTGTAGGCGGAGATGTAAATGTCTTAGGTGACAGTCTTATCAAATCAGACGGTGATGCTTCAATTGTAATTGGTGGTGATCTTAACGTAAAAGTTGATTCTCACAGAAATGAAATTGTTGGTATTTACAATAACGGATCAATTAAAGTAAATGGCAATCTTACTGCAGACAGAGACAACGAATATGTAGAAACATCAGATATCAATTTAGGTACAAATGCAAAGCTTGATGTTACTGGTAATGCATAATTTAAAGGCAATACGCATCTTGCCATTTGGGATAATTCAGAAGCCAGCATTGGTGGTAATTTAAAGATGTCTGGTGTTACCAACGATGGAAGCATTGTTTACAACAATGTTAATGGAAATTCATCTTTAAACGTTGCAGGTGATGTTAACCTCTCAGGAACCAACAACATACATGCTTTCGATAATTCAGAATTAAATTTTGAAAAAGATCTTAATATTGAATCTACTGAAGTTAGAGATATTTTCTGTGTATCTGAAGGCGCTGTAGGTAATATCAAGGGTGATATGCATGTCACCGGCACCACAGAAGATGGTCACCAAAACTACTACGATATGAGAAACTCAGGTACTTTAAATGTAGCTGGTAATGTTTCTTTTGAAGGCACTAATAATCTTCACGTATTTGATAAATCAGAGTTGAACGTCGGCAAAAATGCTACCTTTAATGAAGGAGAGTTCTCTGTAACTGATAATTCAAATGCAAAAATTGACGGTGATTTAACCTTAAATCATGTTGCTGATACCAATATCTGGAATAAAGCATCTGAAGGTTCTTCTATCACTGTAGGTGGCAATCTAAGCCTATCAGGTCTTTACAAGGAAGGCACTGGTGATTTCACTACTTCAGCAGGTGCTGATGAGTACCACCGTAACAGATTGTTTGCTAATGGTGAAGGTTCTTCAATAAATGTAAAAGGCAACACTACTGTAGCAAATAATGCTGAGTTGATTGCTGAAACATATTCAAATCCTATTGACAGTCCTGATCATGAAAAGTACATCGACAAGACTACCTTTAAAGATTTGGGTAGAGCTACTTTTGAAGGTGATGTTAATTTAAGCACCAATGCTAAATTAGGCGCTTATAACGCAGGCGAAGTTGCTGTTGAAGGTAATGTAAATGCCGAGTCTGGTGGTAATGTTCAGGCATGGGATTCAGACTCAACTTTAACCATTAAAGGTGATGCTAAGTTTACAGGCTCTGATTCAAGAATTCAGGCAGGTAGAACAGCCTCTATTGCAATTTTAGGCAATACCTCTCTTCAGGATGGCTCAATCGAACTTTATGACAAAGGTAGCTTAAATATCGACAAAATCTTACCTCTCACAATGGTGAAATTGTAGCTACAAAGAACAGCAAACTTAACGTTGGTGGTGATCTAAACGTTTCTCAAGACAAGGACGAGAATGTTTGGAATAAGATTGAAGATGGTTCTTCTATCACCGTAGGAGGCAATTTAAGCTTATCAGGCCTGTACAAAGAAGGCACAGGTGATTTTTCAACTTCAGCAGGTGCTGATGAATATCTCCGTAATAGATTCTTTGCCTCAGGAGAAGGTTCTTCAATAAATGTAAAAGGCAACACTACTGTATCAAATAATGCTGAGTTGTTTGCTCAAACGTACTCAAATCCTATTGGCAATCCAGATTACGAAAAATACATCGACAAGACTACCTTTAAAGATTTGGGTAGAGCTACTTTTGAAGGTGATGTTAATTTAAGCACCAATGCTAGATTAGGATCATACAACGCAGGTGTTGTTACAGTTGAAGGTAATGTAAATGCCGAGTCTGGTGGTAATCTTCAAGCATGGGATTCTGATGCTACCTTAACCGTTAAAGGTGAAGCTAAGTTCACAGGCTCTGATTAAAGAATTCAGGCAGGGAGAACAGCCTCTATTGCAATTTTAGGCAATACCTCTCTTCAGGATGGCTCAATTGAACTTTATAACAAAGGCTCATTAAGTGTTGGTGGTAACGCATCAATTACTGGAGCTGGCTCAATCATTGCTAATGGCAACTCCACTTTAAATGTTGGTAAAGATTTAACCATTAATGAAAGCAGATTCGAAGTAAACGGTAATTCAACTGCCTCCATTGATGGTAATCTAAATTTAACTCACGTAGAAGATACCAATGTTTGGAACCAGGTTAACGGAAACTCTTCATTAACAGTAAATGGTGATCTTAATATGAAAGGTCACTACATGCCTGGATTCTATACCGAAGATAATGATATAAAATTCTTTAGAAATGACTTCATTATTAACGGAGAAAATGGTGGAGCATCTGCAGCTCTGATAAAGGGTGATGTCAACTTAACAGACAATTCTCACTTTATGACCCAAACTTATGGTCATTCTCAAACAGATCACACCACTTACCGCCCAAGAGACGACTTTGAAAAATTATCTTCTACCACCATTGAAGGCAATGTAACAGTTGATAGAAACTCAAAATTAGGAGCATATTCAGCATCTGATACTTTCATTGAAGGCAATGTTACTGCAACAGACGGTGGTACTATTACAGCTTGGAACTCTGATGCATATTTAGGTATTAATGGTGATGTTTCAGTAACTGACAAGAATTCAGGAATTAGTGCAGGCAGTACAGCTAACATTGATATTGGCGGTAAGCTTACAGCTAAAAACGGTGCTGATGTCTATATTGGCGAAGAGGCTACCCTATCTGTTGCTAAGAAGTTCTTAGTAGATAATGCTACCTTAGAGGTTCATGGTGGTCAGTTATTACTTTCAGGAGAGGACTCTGTATTAGACTTAACTAATAACGGTGTACTAAAGACTGATGAAGCTGGTTCTATTTCTATTGAGAAAGGTGCATCAGTTGAATCATTAAAAGAGACTTTACTCTCTGCTGATACAAAGACCACAGCAGCAGGTGTTGCTCAAAAGACCTTTGAAGCTGATGCTCTATCAAAAGTTCACTTAACCAATTTAGGTGAAGTTTCTTTAGATGAAGCTGAACGCTTACATGGAGTTCTATTTAATTCAGAGACAGGTATTCTTGATCTTAAGATTAACTTAGATACTGATGAGAACGGTAATGCAAGCTTTACTGATGCTATAAAGGTAGCTGGAACTACTGCAGCACAGGACAAGACTATCGCTGATGTCGATACCTCTGATAAGAAATTATCTGACTTAACCTCATCAGATCTTTCATGGGGCAGTGCTTCTCTAAAGGATGGACAGACAGACTTAGACCTAGGTTCAGGCAATCTAGTTTTAAACAATCCTGAGGCTAATAACGGTTCATTCGTATCAACTGCTGATGGTACAACTGGTAACATTACCATGGACAAGGGTGCAAATCTTGCACTAAACGGTAATGGTTCATTGGTAATGTTAATACCACAGAGAACGGTACTGGTGATATCTTAATCGGTAATGATAAGTTAGGCTCAGTAACTGCTAATAACCTTGGCTCTGAGGACAAAGCCTTTAGCTCTGTATCTGTAGGTGCTGACTCTAGTGTTACTGTAAAGAACATCTTAAATGCAACTAAAGTTGCTTTAGAGAAAAAGGCTGAGGTAATTGCATCTGTAATTAACTCTCCTGAGTTAAAAGCAATTGGTGATGACATTAAGATTAAAGCTGAAAACTCTGTATTAGGTGGTTTACTCTCAGGTAATAACTCAACCTTAGAGTCTAAGACTTTAGAGTTAGCTGATAACTTTAATGTATTAGGTGGAGCTAAGGTAAAGGCAAAGAACTTATCTTTAAAGGGTAAGATGCTGTTTGCCGACCCTGACTGGAACTCTAATGCATCTTTAGTAGTTGCTAATAACCTTTCAGGTGACAATGGTAATGTTCTAGACGGTGCTTTAGTTGCAGGTCAGAACTCATTAGTAGCTGTAAGTGACACTTTAGATGAGAACAGTGCAGCAGTTCTTGCTAAATCTACATTATCAGAAAACGGTACTACCGCTTTAGGTTATGTAGGTAAAGACATCACTGTAGCAGCTAATGGCTCTATTACCATTGACGGCAGTCTAACCTCAGCTCCTGCTACTGTAGAGGACAATACAGTAACTGTAGCTGATAAGAGTGCTTTAGTACTTGCTAACAACTCAAAGGTAAGCTTTGAAAGTGCTGATGGTAAGGTAACTAACAACGGTACTATCGTAGTAAGTTCTGATACCTTAGCTAATAACTCAAAGATTACAGCTTTTGAAGGTGAGAATGTAACTGTTGAAGGTAACGGTTCATTTGATGTTTCATCTGCCCTCTTTAGTGCAAACTCAAATGGTGATGGTACCTTGACTGTAAACTATGATGAGAACAAAGCTAACAGTGCTTTATATGGTACTGAAGCTAATGTAGCTCAGTCTATCAAACAAGCTGTAGTCTCAGGTGTTGCTGTAAACAAAGGCACTATCTTAGGTGATTTGGTAAATGCTGGTAACTCAGCTAATACTAAAGACACCTTAAGTCAGTTAACTAGACTTGGTACCTTAGCAGGCTCTGTTGCTAATGCAAAACTTGCAACAGATACTACAGCTAATGCTATTGACTCACGTCTAGGCTCATCTGGTGTTAAGACTAATACTCAGGCTACAGCACAGAGCAACAAACTTACTGTCTGGGTTCAGCCTGTCTTCTCAAGACAGTCTTCAAGCTCTCTTAATGCTGGGAATACTGAGTATGGTATTAAGACTAACCTTCGTGGTGGTGTAGCAGGTCTTGATGTTACCTTGTCTGATAACTTTGTACAGGGTGCTGCTATTACTGTAGGCTCTGGTAACTCATCTTCAAAGAACATTAAGAGTGTATCTGGTGACTTTGATTACTATGGCTTTAACCTCTATGGTGCCTATGTAAACGATGCTCTAAAACTCTCTTATGACTTAGGTTATACCAAGGTATCTAATGATGCTACTGCCTACAACTCTTTAGGTAAGTTCACATCTGATATCGATACTAAGGTATTTACCTTGGGTATTAAGGGTGCTTACACCTTTAACACCTCAGTTATGGATATCACTCCTCACTTAGGTGTTCGTTATGCAAAATATGACTCTGATGACTATACTGCTTCATCTGGTCTTTACTCTGTAAATAACGAAGGTGCTTCAAGCTCACTGGTATCCTTCCCTGTTGGTGTGTCTTTCTCTAAAGATATATCTCTGTCATCTTGGACTGTTGTTCCTACAGTTAACCTAGAGGTTATCCCTGTAACCGGTGACAAGGATGTGGATACCAAGTCAGCATTTGACGGTGTTGTAACTTCTGTTAATACCAAACTCCATGACGGTATCAACTACTCTACCTTCGTAGGTCTTGATGCCCTTTATGGTGAGAACTTCTCATTGGGTATTAACTACAACTACACTGGCTCTAAGAATGTTGATGACCACAGTGTTAATGCATCACTACGTTATACCTTCTAACTGTTAGAGCTTCTAAGAGAAGCTTAACTAACCTTTGGTTAGTCTTAACAGGTAAATTAGAATGTTAACCTAGTCAACAAAAGCCCTTGAGATTTCTCAGGGGCTTTTGTTTTCAGTGAGGATCTTTGTAAAGTAAAAGATGAATCAGATCTATCAAATTTTTCGATAATATAGAAGACCGCTCCTAGCTTGCACAGAGCTGAAGATAAAGATCCTGCTCAGATAAAATTAAAGATCCTGCAGATCTCTAAGATCTGGAAGATCTGAAGATACTACCTATAACTTATAAAACTGCAGGTAGTAAATTTTAGTTATCTAAAATTCAAAAACTTTAGTATCAGAGGTTAAAGTTGAGCACAAAACGAACAAGCAGGATGGAAGATTAAAGATAGAAGGCAGATGCCCGCCCCTTGATTTACAATCCTTATTGCTTAGCTATTTATGAAATTCCTCTATTAAGCAAGTGTGTTGCTTGGTTTTAGAGTCATAGTTAATGCCGATTAAAAGAATATTATCGGTGTACTCTTTTACTCTTGAAACATAGTCACGCTCTTTTATCTGCTCAAGAGCTACCTTTGAACTTGCATCCTTTTTAAGTTCAATAATTAAAGCAGGCTTACTTTTAGAATTAGCTGAAATTGGCAGATAGACAATATCAGCAAAACCTTTTCCTGTTGGAAACTCATTTAATGGAGCCAGGTAGTAGCTTTCAGTTGCTAGGTATGCCATCAGGACGACATAGCGTAAAGCACTTTCATTGTTGTACTCAAGTGCTAGTACTTTATCCTCATGTATTTTAGAAAGCAGATTGGCTACAGCTTCTGCATCTTTATTGTAAGTAGATACCACAACCTGTTCTGAAAGCTTTAAAGCACTTTCATATTGAGTCCAGTGATTTTCTTTTACAGAATTTAAAAGCTCAAGTCTAGTTTCCTCATTAGGAACATAGATAATGCCTTCCTCTAGATTACAACCAAGATATCCTAAATGAACCAGATAAATATAGACTGCTACTTTATTTTTAAAATTAAGATCTGCTGTGTTGTAACTTTTAATCTCTGGTAGAGGAATTGAAATGGTATCACCAGAACACAGTTTAATGATATCGTCTTTAAGTCCTTCAAAATTCAGATTGATTGCTTCTTTTACAAGACCATAGGCAGATGTATTTGACCAGTAACTTTCAAAAGTTCTGTGATTGATAAGCTCAATGATAGAATTTGGATTATAAAGCTCATACCCACCTACTTTATAGCCGTCGTACCAGAATTTGGTGGTATCAAAATCAAGATGATATTTTTCACACAGTGTCTTAACTTCGTCTTCTGTAAAACCATAGTAATTAGCGTACATGCCTGGATTTAAGATAGTATATTCACTAAAGTTATTTAGTGCTGACTGAGTGTTGTATCTTGCAATAGGTAGAATACCTGTCATGTAAACCAATTCTGCCAAACTCTGCCTGCTTCTATCCTTAAACAAAGCTCTTAAAAGTTCAATAAAATCCTCTTGCAGTTTTTTGTTATCTGGATACTGTCTAAACACAAAATCCCATTCGTCAATAATAAAGACAAATCTCTTTTTTAATGAAGAAATGGCTTCTGGCAAGGAATAACTCTTATCTTTTTCAAGGCGGTCTGGATAGGTTTCTTTCAATTCTGAGACAACTTCAGAATTCAAATTCTCAAGATAGTTAGCTCCATTACCTTTGTTATCTGCAAATTCCATCATATCCAAATAGATCACGTCATGCTGATTTAAGTGCATATCAAAATCTGGTAATGAGGATATTTTTAGATCAGAGAAGAGCTCCTTTGAATCACATCCTTTTGAATAATAGGCATTGAGCATATCAAGTGTGACGCTCTTTCCAAATCGTCTTGGTCGTGTCACACATATAAAACGTTTTTGCCCGTTAACGAAGCGGTTGGTTAACGATATAATCTCTGATTTATCAACGTAATCTCCATTTTTTTCCATTTGAAAACTAACGTTATCAACGTTAACGAACATAAAGTCCTCTCTTGTATTAACAAGCTCATTCATGATTTTGCATCTCCTTTATTATAGCAATTTAAATAAGATGCTCATACTCTCATGACTTTTGAAAAAAATGTCTTTTTACTGGCATAAAATGCAATTTTAAAATCAATTTTTGCAATTTTCTTGTAGAAAGAAAATTTAAAACGAAGTTTTCAAAAAACTTTACAAAAGTCAGTGACGTGTTCCTTTGAGCAATAGACCGTTGCCAGACTGAGTTTAGACAAGTTTTGAATTTAATAGGTTGATTTATAATTGAACAATTTATGTTGAGAGTATCAGTTTATGTTGAGAGTATCAGTGCCTATGATGATGGCTTTGACGATAATTTATTGCTTTAAGTGAGTATTTACCATCAACTTACCAAATCGTAGCTATGATTTACGATCAATCAAAAGCTAAAGAAAATCACTGCAACTTACTTACAAGATCTTCTAGTTATACCATTCTCTTCTTATAAGATCTTTGCTGATGGAAGTTTTATTAAATGAGATTTAATAGCTGTTCAAGGATATTATCCTATGAACAGCTATCGGTTAAGACTCTTAGATAATCCTGTTATCTAAGAATGGTGGAGTTGATAATTAAGCAAAGGCTAAACCTAGCAGATTTACATTAAAGCCTTTTAAGACCTCAAGGTTATCTAAAGCCTTATTTAAATCTGAAACATCTAGTTTCTCAACTACAATCACACCATCACAATTAGTGATTTCAGACATAGTCTCATCAGTAATTACTTTAACTTCAACATTGTGATTTAAAGCCACATCACGGATGATTGATACGGTGTCTTCAATGGTGTTTTCGGCTAATGATGATGACACTGCAATAGTTTTAGTGCCTTGCACTAAAATTTTTACAAGTTCAGTAAACTTGTCTTTTTCAGCAGTTGATACATGTGAGTAGCTGCTCTCATGCAGACAACCTAATAATCTTAAGTTGTAAAGATCTTTTAAGTAGTTCTTATCTCTTAGTTTGCCATCAAAGAGGTATTTACCACCATACACGCATGATGATATGAAGACACCACCAAAGAGACCTGCTAAGATAAAGATTATGTACTTTTGAATCTTATATGAGGACAACTCAATGAACTTATCCTCTAAAGGCACAGGTTGCACTAAAGCTGAAATTGCATCATTCTTTTGAGTAAGCTGTGCCTGTAAAGAGGTGATTAACTGATCTTCAGAGTTCTTTAAGTTCTGAATATCTTCACCATTTACAACACCTGATGATACTTTCTTAGACTTGATGATGAACTGATCTCCCATTTCATCTTTTAACTCGGTTACAAGTTTTGAAACAAAACCTTCTAACAAAGCCAAATTCTTTTCATTATTTGCCTTTACGGTAATATCAATTGTTCTACCGTCATCAGAATTAAGCTTAATTAACTCACTTACAGCTTTTAGTGACTGCTTATGAGCAATACCTAACTGAGATGATAGCTCGTCTAATTCAGATTGTGAGCTTACAAGCTTTGAAGCTAAACTGATTACCTTTGACTCAGCTGTATTAGAGCTGATTGAAGAGTTATTATTATCCTGTGTACTGCTTGCATTTGCAGGAACACTTAAAACGTAACTTGAACCGCTCTTATTACGCTCCTGGATATCGATTAAGTACTCAGATTCATAGTATTCATCAGTATCTAAGGTATATAAAAGTGAGTTCTCAGTATACTCAGTTTCAGTTGAGAGACTTCTCTCAAGACCTTTAATTTCAGTTAAGATTGACTTCTTCTGATTCTCATTAGTAGCTTTCTTATTCTCGTAAGCGCTTAATCTTGATTCATAGTCTTCTTTATAAAGCTCGTAGCTTACCTTAACTTTTTGCTTTACTACCCTGCCATCTGGTTGCTTTTCTAATCTTTCAATATCAAATAGTTTATTTATCTGAGCTAATGGTACTTTCGAATAGTTAAACCCATAGAACTTGTATGAGAAAGCTAAAACAGACAGTATCACCCCTGATACAAGCAAAACTTTCCATTTAGAGAGGATAAATTTGAATAGTCGAACAAGATCGATCTCGATCTCTGTATTTTGAGCGTCCATGAACACAACTCCATTTAGGATGGATTATATATTTATATATAGAGATACACTGCAAAATACAATGAGTTCATGATAATTGTGGATCTTTGCAATTAGGCTTAAAAAATATCTTTTAAAGTAAGCGTAACTAAGCTCAATTAAATCTTGTTTTTACAAGCTTTCAATTGAACTTGTAAACAGTAAAAGACACTTTAAAACTAAAAGCTGTCATGTTCTGCATGTATTATTACAGTTATCGTAAAAATCTGAGTTGCTTTATTCTACAAAATATCATCATTCCAGTCACGGACTAATTTTAATCATATTGATGACTTTTATAGCTACAAATGTTGAAAGAATAAATAAGATAACAGTTTCGACTATCAATAGGTGACCTATCATCGTTCACCCCCTATTACGTCGCCTAAAGGATAAAAACACTTAGTCGTAGTGACTAAAAATAACCTCAGCTTTGTTAAGAGATATACTATTAAGGTACAATCTGATATTCGGTAAAAGTTCTTACCTTAGGATCTGCATTAAAGACCGCTGCTATTCTCAAAAGCTCTGCTTTCTTAGGCTCTGTATTACCATAGTCACGTGACTTAATCTGTTCTACAGCCTCAGTAAGCTTTGTCTTTGCTACAGTTTCATCTTCAGCATACTTTAATTCAAAGACTAA
>OMBG01001407.1_pt1 | contig 11058 bp, 9 predicted proteins | sample 1674251 | NCBI WGS metagenome assembly OMBG01 (sample SAMEA103958153, study PRJEB25191) | human gut metagenome | reverse complement strand
CAGTAATTGCGATATGCTGTTGGAATTATTACAGAATTATGAAATAGGTTCTGAATACATATACACACTAAAAGACAGACCGACAACAAGTAAATTAAGATATATCGGACAGAATAACCAGCAGATTCTGCGTGTGGATGATGAGAGCACGGAAGATGTACGATTGGAAGAATTGGATGATATATTTAACAGAATCAAGAAGAATATAGACAGCTATGATATTGTTGTTATATCAGATTATAAAAAAGGATTCTTGACCTATGAAGTAACACAGAAAATAATAGGTATTGCACAAGACAATAATATTCCGGTGCTGGTGGATGTGAAGGATAAGAATTTTGATAAATATTCCGGGGCTATGCTGCTTAAGCCTAACAGGGAAGAATTGAAAATGCTTACAGGAATGTGTACGGATACTGTGCAGGATGCCGTGGAAGCTTCAAAATATCTGTGCAATGAAGCCGGCTGCCAATATGTATGGACAACTCTTGGTGCAGACGGAATGATAATTGTGGACAGGAACGGATTGATATACGGTATTGATGCTATTATGCATGATGTTTATGATGTAACAGGTGCAGGTGATACATCGCTGGCGTATTTTGCTTATGAATTTGTCAAGAAAAAAGAAGTCAAAGAGGCGATGATTGTGGCTAACTATGCAGCTGCAATTCAGGTATCCAAGGTTGGAACAAGCGTTGTATATCCTGACGAGGTCAGAAAATACATTGAAACAGACTCCCATATGGATAAAGAAAAAATAATACATAATCCTTATGAAACAGAGAATCTGTCATCTTATATAAGTGATAATTCAAACAAAAAAGTTGTATTTACAAACGGATGTTTTGATATTCTGCATATAGGACATGTTGACTATCTCCGAAAGGCCAGAATGTTGGGAGATTGTCTTGTCATAGGAGTCAATTCGGATGCCTCGGTTAAGAGACTGAAAGGCAATGACCGTCCGATAAACTGCCTGGAGGATCGAATGGAAATATTGGCTGCACTGGAATTTGTGGATTATGTAATCCCATTTGAGGAGGATACACCTTACAATCTCATTAAGAAGGTTATGCCGGATGTCCTGGTAAAAGGCGGCGATTATAATATTGAGAATATAGTAGGAGCAGATATTGTAAAGCAAAAAGGAGGACTCGTCACGACCATAGCATTTGTGGATGGAAAGTCGACGACCGGAATTATAAATAAAATAAAAGAGTAAGTATTTTATGATACGGAAAGGAAAGTTATGAGCATTGTTGTTACAGGAGGAGCAGGATTCATTGGAAGCTGTGTTGTAAGAAGTCTTAACAACGCAGGAATAAATGACATTATTATAGTGGATGATATTGCATCCACTGACAAGTGGATGAATATGCGTAATAAAAAATATATCGAATATGTACATAAGTCAGATTTTTTACGCAGACTTGATGAGTATGAAGATATAACAGCCATAATTCACATGGGCGCACAGTCATCTACGACGGAAACGGATTTTGATTATTTGTGGAATAATAATTTCGAGTACACAAAGGCTTTATGGAAATATAGTGCGAAGAAGCATATAAGTTTCATATATGCAAGTTCGGCAGCTACATATGGTGACGGACACAACGGTTTTGATGATAAATCAGATATAGATGTACTTATGCCGTTAAATGGTTACGGATATTCAAAGCAGCTTTTTGACATGTGGGTGAAGCATCAGGCAAAAGAATTTCCGGCTCAGCATGTTGGACTGAAGTTCTTTAATGTATATGGACCAAATGAATATTTTAAAGGCAGCATGGCAAGCATGATATTTCACGGATATAAACAGATTGTAAGCACGGGCAAAATAAAGCTTTTCAAATCATGCAATCCTGACTATGAAGATGGTGGACAATTACGTGATTTTGTATATGTCAAAGACATATGCAGTGTTATCATGTGGCTGCTTGATAATCCTCAGGTAAGTGGATTGTTTAATGTTGGAACAGGACATGCGCAGAGTTTCAGAGAACTGGGAGAAGCAACATTCCATGCACTTGGTCTTGAAACGAATATTGAGTATATTGATATGCCTGAGCATTTGAAAAAGAAATATCAGTATTATACCCAGGCAGATATGGAAAAACTTCGCAATGCCGGCTATGATAAGCCGTTTATGAATCTTGAAGAAGGTGCCTCTGATTATGTATGTAATTATTTGCACAGAGATTTTCAGGTGTACTAGTGAACAGGTATGAACAGAGTTGTTTTTTTGGATCGGGATGGAACAATTAATGTTGATAAAAATTATGTCCACTCCGTAGAACAGTTTGAGTACGAAAAAGGTGCAGTTGAAGGTATGCGGCTGCTCAATGATGCCGGATTGAAAATTATCATAGTAACCAACCAGTCAGGCATAGCAAGAGGTTACTTTACTGAAGAAGAGTATCTGGATTTTAATAATTGGATTGTGGATGATTTACGCAGCCGGAATGTTGAAATCTTAGACAGTTACTATTGCCCTCATCTGCCGGATGCAGATATAATTAAATACCGTGTTCTGTGCAATTGCCGTAAACCGGCTACGGGATTATACTGGAGAGCACAGAAAGAACATGATATAGATATGGATAACAGCTTTGCCATAGGTGATAATCTGAGAGATTTATATATCTGTAATGAGTCAAATGTGAAAGGGTATTGGATTACCGGAGACAGTCAGTCAGAGGTGTCATGTGGCAAAGGTGTACATAAATGTACAAGTCTGTATGACGCAGCTTTACAGATAAGATATATGTTGGAGGTGCATTATTGATGAATATTATAAAACAGAGAATAGCCGACAGTATTGAAACGAAACAAAGAATACTGGCTGATGATATGCTTGTCAGGCATATTGAAACGGCTGCTATGATGGTTTCTGATGCATTAAAAAGCGGTGGCAAAATTCTGTTATGCGGCAATGGTGGTTCAGCTTCTGATGCATTGCATATTGCCGGAGAAATAGTCGGACGTTTTCAAAAGGAAAGAAAATCATATCCGGCAATTGCGCTTAATGCCGATGTTGCGACTATGACAGCAATTGCAAATGATTATGGTTATGATACTGTTTTTGAACGTGCGGTAGAAGGCTATATGAAGTCCGGAGATGTAATTATCGGAATCAGCACAAGCGGTAATTCGGAAAATGTCAGAAGGGCGATTGCAAAAGCCTCTGAGCTTGGAGGAAAAAGCATAGCGCTTCTTGGAAAAGATGGTGGGAAAATAGCTGGAATAGCTGATTGTCCCATAATTGTTCCGAGTAACTGTACAGCCAGAATACAGGAGTCACATATAATGATAGGTCATATTATATGTGAGATAGCAGAATGCGATATGTAGAAGGAGGATTTATATATGAAAGATATTACAGATGAGATAATTGATTACCTTATAAGGAACAGAGTCAGTACTACAGAGGTAACAGATGCCATGGGAAAAACCGGTGTAATGCCCGGATTATATCCCATTAGCAGGGGACAGTACAAGGCCGGTAAAATAAAATGGGTCTATGCTTATGATGAAAGCAACTGGCCGGTGCATGAACAGATACAGGACATTGAAGAAGATAATATCATATTGGTAGAAACCTTTAATTGTGGTGAAAGAGCAATATTCGGAGAATTAGTAAGTAAATATCTTTTACTTTACAGACAGAGCCGTGCGATTGTGGTCAAAGGTAAAGTGAGAGATGCAGCCGGTCTGATAAAAGAAAACTGGCCAATATGGTGTGAGGGCTTTACCCCTGTAGGATGCTACAACAGAAAACCTGATGCTGATATGGATGCTGAAATTATAAAAACACATTCGGAAATGTATGATGGTGCAATAGCGGTATGTGATGATTGCGGTTGCGTCGTAATTCCAAAAGATAAGATTAACAGAGAATTTCTCGAAGCGTTACAAAAAATAGAGGATCAAGAAGATATATGGTTTGACCGCTTGAATCACTATAAGGAAAACACGTTCGATATAGTATGCATGAAAAAGTATTTATCCGATCAGGACAAGTAACGGAGGAACTAACAGTATGAATATCAAAGGAAAATTTGTTACCTTGCGTGCTATGGAAAAGAGAGATTGTGAACTTATACGTGGAATGTTTAATGATCCGGACATGGAAAATCTTGTGGTCGGATGGGCATTCCCTGTTTCAGAATTCGCACAGGAAAAATGGCTAGAGACACATTATGGAGATAAAAATGATTTTCGATTTGTTATCGAAACGGATGGCGATGGTGCGGTTGGAATAGCGACATTGGTTGGTATTGACTGGAAGAATCGCCGCGCAACCCACGGTATTAAACTTGCACATAGCGAACAGAGGGCAAAAGGAATAGGAACCGATACAGTAATGGCGCTTATGAGATACGCTTTTGATGAGCTGCAGATGAGACGTCTCGATAATGCATGGTTCCCCGAGAATAGTGCATCTCAGGCATTATACAAAAAATGCGGCTGGAAGGAAGAGGGCAGGCGCAGGAATTATGTGTTCAAGAACGGAGAATACAGGGATCTGGTTCTTGGCGGAATTCTGGCAGAGGAGTATTATGAATTAATTCGAACAAATCACTATTGGGATTAATATCATCAATCAGTCCTAGGAGCTTATCTATGTTAAAAAAACACAAAATAGTTTTCATACTTGTCGCTGTCATCGCCATTTCGGCTGCCGTCCTTACGGTTCTGCCGATCGTGCTGACATTGCGCTGTGTTTCGTCCGATATTCTCATTACCAAATTCGAGAAGAGCATAGAACGAAACAACACTACCAAATTCGAACGTCTATTGACCGATAAGATTATCGCCGGACCGTTTGACACCGGTATGATTTCGTATTCCGATGCCGAATCGTACACGGTTCTTACCGAACGTTTCCATGATTTTGAGAGCGAAATCACGAGTGTGGCAGGCTCCAAGCCGGATTTCTCATGGTCCGGACAGGACACAGCCACACATCCTTCTTCAGACATTGACATACTGAATTCGCGGGGATATTCTGTCTCCGAATGCATGACCGTAACCGGTAGCGTAACCGCAGCCGGCAACGGTACCTCCGGCACCTGGACTTATGAGTTGACAATCGTAAAGCAGGGGCTGTACTGGTACATTGCCGACTGGAAATACAGCCGGAACTGAATATCCTGATACACATATAACATAAAATAATTAGTTGACCTGTCTGCGATATCATGCTATCATAAACTCAAAGCATAAATTTCAATCATTCTGAAACGGCCGTATTTCTTACACGGACCGGATTCTTTAATCAAGTAAATACCTTTTTTGCCGGTATTTATTCTACGAAAACTTTGGTTTTCTGAAATCCATGCTTTTAATTCAAAATACAATTTAAGAGCAGGGATGGAATTTATGCCACAGGTTTATTTTCTTTTCCTGCCGGAAGGAGAAGATTAATGAACGCACAGAGAAACTTTAAGGACACGGTTGGCCGCATGCTTTTTGCCAGACCTGAGAATGCATTGCAATTATACAATGCGCTTAACGGAACCGATTATACGGATTCGTCCGTAATTGAATTTAACACGCTTGAGAACGCCATCTACCTTGGGATGAAAAATGACTTATCATTTATTATAGCATACAGGACATCACTGTATGAATTTCAGTCGACAATCACTCCGAATATGCCGCTTAGGAATTTGTTTTACATATCGGACATATTTCAGGGTTATGTGCGGAACCGCACGCTTTACAGCAGCCGCTGCATAAAAATACCGGCGCCGCGTTTCATCGTACTCTATAACGGTATCAGGCCGATGCCGGAACAGGTGGAATACAAGCTGTCCGATGCGTTCGAGGTCCATGAAGAGGATCCGCAGTTAGAACTCAAGGTCACGGTACTGAACATCAACGAAGGCATGAATGAAGAACTCAAATCAAGATGCCCGGTTCTTAAAGAATACATGGAATACGTGGGCGCGGTGCGCCGCAATATGGAACATATGCCGCTTGATGAAGCGGTCGATGCAGCAATAGAGTATTGCATAAAGAATAACATTTTGAAGGATTTTTTGCTGGAACAGAAAGCGGAGGTCAAGAAGATGAGCATATATGAATTTGACGAAGAGCGTGAGATGGAGATGATACGGCAGGATGAACGGGCCGAAGGAGAGCAGGCGGGGCTGGAACGCGGAAGAGCCGAAGGAGAGCAGTTTGGACGCGAACAGGCAGTGCTTTCACTTTGCCGTAAATTTGGATGCAGCCATGAAGAATCGATACAGCGCCTGATGGAAGAATGCAGCCTGACACGTGAAGAAGCAGAGAAACGGGTGGAAGAATACCGGAGCGAGGACTAGAAACAGGAACGACTAAACGAGAATAGCGGCATATGAAACCGGCAGTTTAATTCAATGGAATTTGATTAGACTGCCGGCTTTTTTTATGATGTTTAAAATATCTAAGAAATCTGACACGATTCTAAGATTATTGATATTTAAGAAAAAACTTTTTTTTGCTAGAATTTAATCAAACAAGGGAAGGATGGAAAAGAAAAATTCTTATGGATAATAAATTAAAAAGAGTGCTGTCAGTCATTCTTATAATTGCCATGATTGCAGTGATGATTGCAGGATGTGGCAAGAAGAAAGACACAACGCAGCAGGAAACAACGGAGAACACTGTCGAGACAAAAGGCGGCACAGACCAGCCGACAGAGATAACGCTTAATCTTCATTATCTAAGAGAAGATAATACATACACCGGATGGAATGTATGGCTCTGGTCAACAGGAGATGGAGCGGAATACAAGTTCGGTGAAGAAATAGATGATAACGGAGTTGTGACAACAGCTAAATTTGCGGCAGGTACAGCGCAGATTGGATTTATAGTAAGGCTTAACGAATGGGAAGCCAAAGATATAGAAGATGACAGAATTATCGATACATCTTCGGTACTCGCAGGAACTGTTGATGTATATGTTAAATCAGGTGAAGCAGAATTCAAGACAGTATTTGCGGATGACTGCATAAAGGGAACAGGCGTAAGTTCGGCTGTTATGGCAGATGATTATAAGAGTGTTACGGTTTTTCTTACAGATGACTGGACAGAAGATATGACACTTGAAATCATAGATAAAAATGACGAAGTCGTTAAAGCTGCAAGCGCAGGAGTTGATGACAGAGATCCTAAGAAGTATACAATTACATTTGACGAGAAACTGGATGCATTTTCAAAATATCGTGTACTTATGAATAATGAATATAAATACGATATAACTATCCCGGATTTCTATTCGACTGAGGAATTCGAAAATGCATATACATATGACGGTGATGACCTTGGAGCAACATGGAGCAAGGAATCAACAACATTCAAAGTATGGGCACCTACCGCAGCCGGTGTAAAGGTTAATCTTTACAAAGGCGGTGAAGAAGGCAAGGATGACCTGATTGAATCACATGATATGGAATCAGATGACAAGGGTGTATGGGAAGTGAAAGTCGATGGTGATTTAAACGGAACATATTACACATATACCGCTGATTTCGGAGATACACAGAATGAAGCATGCGACCCTTATGCCAAGACAGTAGGAGTCAATGGCGACAGGGCAATGGTAATAGATATGGATTCCACCAATCCTGCCGGTTGGGATAATGACAGCAATCCAAATAAGAATTTGAAGAATACCGATGTATCGATTTATGAACTCCATGTCAGAGATCTTTCATCAGATGCATCATCCGGAATTAAAAATACCGGCAAATATCTCGGACTTACAGAGACAGGTACAACCAACAGCAAAGGACAGTCAACCGGACTTGACCACATCAAGGAACTTGGCATAACACACATTCAGCTTAATCCGGTATATGATTATGCTACGGTTGATGAGACAAAACTTGATACAAACCAGTTCAACTGGGGATATGATCCAAAGAACTACAATTCGCCGGAAGGCTCATACTCAACAGATCCATATAACGGAGATGTGAGAGTTAAGGAATTCAAAGAGATGGTCAAGACATTACATGATAATGACATAAGCGTTGTTATGGATGTTGTATATAACCATACATATAGCACAGATTATTGCTATAACAAGCTTGTTCCGGATTATTTCTACAGACCGGGATCAAATGGTTCGGGCTGTGGTAATGATGTAGCGTCAGAAAGAGCAATGGTTAGAAATTTCATCGTTGATTCGGTTGCATATTGGGCAAAAGAATATCATATTGATGGATTCAGATTCGACCTTGTCGGACTCATAGATGTCCAGACAATCAAAGAAATAAGAGCAGCTCTTGATGAAATAGATCCTTCAATTATCATTTATGGTGAAGGTTGGTCAATGACAACAACAACGACCAAGGAAGGCACAGCACTTTCAACTCAGACAAATGCAGTCAATCTCGGAAACTTTGGTATGTTTAACGATACTATAAGAGATGCGATCAAAGGCAGAATTTTCAAAGCAAAGGAAAAAGGCTATGTAAACGGTGATACCGGAAAGGCTTCAACTATTAAGAACAGCATACAGGGAAAAGTAGCCTGGAGTTCACTTCCATACCAGCAGATAAACTATTCATGTTGCCATGATAACCTTACAATCTGGGATGAGATTAACACATCCAATGCAGATGACAGTATGGAAGATAAGGTTAAGCAGAACCTTATGTCAGCAGCAATTGTATATACATCTCAGGGTGTTCCGTTCATACTTGCCGGAGAAGAATTTTTAAGAAGCAAGACCAATGACGACGGTACGTTTAATTCAAACAGTTATAATGCACCGGATTCTGTAAACAGCCTTAAATGGGATGACCTTTCCAAGGCTGATAACGAGAAAGTGTTTGAATACTATAAAGGACTTATAGCATTACGTAAAGCTCATGCGGCATTCAGAAGCATGGAAAAGGCACTTGATTATTACACATTTACAGAAGGCACGGCTGATGGAGTCATTGCATATGAGCTGGCGCCGAATAACGGAGAGGTTTCAGATGGAATATTTGTAGTATACAATCCGCTTAAAGAGGCACAGACAATAACGCTTCCGGATGGAGACTGGACAATATGTGTTCAGGGAGACAAAGCAGGATGCACATCTCTTGGTAAGGCATCAGGAAGCATAACTGTTGAAGGAATTTCAACAACCATCCTTGTAAAAGGAAAGCTTAAATAGTATATAGGACTCGGAAGAGTCTTTATATAAAAATAAAAAATAAAAGGAGTAGTTATTATGAAAAAAACTATCAAAAAAGTACTCGCAGCAGTACTTGCAGCAACAATGATCATCGGTTCTATGGCAGTAGCAGCATTCGCAGCTGATACTTACAATGTAGCAGGCGCAGAGGGCCTTTGCGGAGTTGACTGGGATCCAGCTCAGAACCAGATGAAGGACAATGGAGATGGAACATATTCATGCACATTCACAGGCGTTAAGGCAGGAACATATGAGTTCAAAATCGCTACAAACGGTGCATGGGATAACGGTGAATACAACCTTGAAGGCGATGCTTCAAGCGGCGGATCAAACGCAAAAGTAACTGTTGATAATGACAACTCTACAGTAGTTGTTTCTTTCGACGGTACTAAGGCATCAGTAGCAGTTAACCCTGCAGCAGATACAACAACAGGCGATGCTTCACATACAGCTCTTTTCGTAGTATTGGCTGTAGCTGCAACAGCAGCAGTTGTAACTGTAGCAGCAAAGAAGAGAACAGTTACAGAATAATTTTTAGAACAATTAAATTTTCAAATTGTACTTCCTAAAAACTCCTATAAAACTCCCGTTGTAAAAGACGGGAGTTTTTAATAATGCATAAGAATAAAATACATCAAATATAATGATTAAATTTAATCATTTCAAAAAGAGCATAAATGTGTTATCATAACGGTCAGTTAAGCAGAAGAGAGGTTAAACAGATGAAAAATAGTAACAAGTATATTAGGCAGTATTTTATGCCGCCGGTATGTGAATATGACTGGGTAAAGAAGGATTACATTGATAAGCCTCCTGTTTGGTGTTCAGTTGATTTGAGGGATGGCAATCAGGCGCTTATAGAGCCTATGAGCCTTGAAGAAAAAATAGAATTTTTCCAGATGTTGGTTGATATTGGTTTTAAGGAAATAGAAGTTGGTTTCCCTGCTGCATCTGAGACCGAATATATATTTATGAGAACACTTATTGAACGTGACATGATACCTGATGATGTCACGGTACAGGTGCTTACACAGGCAAGGGAACACATTATCAGAAAGACTTTTGAGGCTGTAAAAGGTGCTCCGCATGCTGTAATTCATCTCTATAATTCAACATCTGTTGCACAGCGGGAGCAGGTATTCAAGAAGAGCAAGGAGCAGATTAAACAGCTTGCAATAGACGGTGCAAAGCTCCTTAAGACGCTTGCCGACGAGACAGAGGGTGATTTTTCATTTGAATACAGTCCGGAAAGTTTCCACGGAACAGAAGTTGATTATGCTGTCGAAGTGTGTAATGCGGTGCTTGATGTATGGCAGCCATCGGCAGACAATAAAGCAATAATCAATATACCGGCCACTGTTGAGACTGCAATGCCTCATGTGTTTGCCACACAGATAGAATATGTCAGCAAGAATCTTAAATACAGGGATAATGTAGTGTTAAGCCTTCATCCTCATAATGACAGAGGTACCGGAGTGGCTGATGCGGAACTTGGACTTTTAGCCGGTGCCGACAGGATAGAGGGTACACTTTTCGGTAATGGAGAGAGAACCGGTAATGTAGACATCATTACACTCGCAATGAATATGTATTCACATGGAATAGATCCGGGACTTGAGTTCTCAAATATGCCTGAGATAAGAGACAAATACGAAAGACTTACAAGAATGACGGTTAATGCCAGACAGCCGTATGCCGGAGATCTGGTATTCTCGGCATTTTCGGGTTCACACCAGGATGCAATTGCCAAAGGTATGGCATGGCGTGAGGAAAAGAAACTTGATAAGTGGACAGTTCCATATCTTCCTATTGATCCTATTGATGTTGGAAGAACATACGACGGAGATGTTATAAGAATTAACAGCCAGTCGGGA
>OMBG01001396.1_pt1 | contig 11104 bp, 9 predicted proteins | sample 1674251 | NCBI WGS metagenome assembly OMBG01 (sample SAMEA103958153, study PRJEB25191) | human gut metagenome | reverse complement strand
CCCGGCAGTCATTCTCATGGTTGCCATGATCCCGGCGGCGAAGCTGCTGCTCGGCACCTCGACCGGCAACGGTGCGGTCATCGTCACATTGATCATCGCCGCCGCGCCGTATGTGGCGCGCATGGTCGAATCCTCTTTGAAGGAGGTTCCCGCAGGCGTGATCGAGGCCGCACAGGCCATGGGCTGCACGAATTTTCAGATCATCTGGCATGTGCTGCTGCCGGAGGCAAAGCCGTCGCTCATCTCCGGATGCGTCATTTCGACTGTTACCATTCTCAGCTACACGGCGCTGGCCGCGACGCTGGGCGGCACGGGTCTTGGGCAGATCGCCATCATCCACGGCCACCAGAGAAGCCAGAAGCTCGTCGTCTGGGTCTGCGTGCTGCTGATCGTCGTGATCGTCCAGCTCATCCAGATCGTGGGCACCACTGTCGTTCGGAAGACCGATAAGCGCGCCCGCTAAAAGGAGCGTCCCATGAGACTGATTTTTGAGCGGCTGCTCCGCATCAACTGGCGATGCGGGCGAATGTGACCGAAGCCGGCCGTACGTCAGAAACAAACCGATTTTTTTCAAAAATAATAAAAGGAGATTTTATCATGAAAAAGGTACTTGCTATCGTTCTCGCTGCTCTGCTGCTCGTCGCCGCGTTCGTCGGCTGCGCGTCCAAGAGCGAACCCACTTCCACTGATGCTTCCACTGATACCGCCGCTTCCACCGACGGCAAGCTCGAAACGCTGAAGGTCGGCGCTTCCTCCACCCCGCACGCCGAGATCCTCGAGCAGGTCAAGGACGCGCTGGCTGCCGAGGGCTATGACCTCCAGATCGTGATCTATGACGACTATGTGCTGCCGAACCAGTCTCTGGCTGACGGCTCGCTCGACGCAAACTACTTCCAGCATACCCCGTATCTGAACAGCTTCAACGCCTCCAACGGTACCGATCTCGTCTCCGCAGCCAAGATCCACTATGAGCCGTTCGGCCTGTACGGCAACGGTGTTGCCTCTGTTGCGGACATTGCCGCCGACGCAACCATCCTGATCCCCGCCGACGACTCCAACGAGACGCGTGCTCTGCTCCTGCTGGCGCAGGAAGGCCTCATTGAGCTGCCCGCCGATGCTTCCGCCGAAAAGGGCGTGACCACGCTGGATATCGTCGACGCGAAGGGCCATGACGTGCAGCCGCTGCAGGCCGATACCGTCCCCGCACAGCTGGCGAACTCCAACCCCGGCACTGTGGCCGTCATCAACGGCAACTACGCCCTGCAGGCGGGTCTCCACGCCGCTGACGCGCTCGCGATCGAAGATGCCTCCGGCGACGCGGCCCAGACCTACGCCAACATCATCGCCTGCCGCGCAGGCGAAGAAAACAGCGCCAAGATCCAGGTACTTGTCAAGGCGCTCCAGTCCGACGCTGTGAAGGAATACATCGAAAAGACCTACAACGGCGCTGTTGTTGCGATCTTCTGATCCTAACGCATTTCCGCCCGGCTCCGATTTGGAGCCGGGCGGTTTCTCGTTTTGGGGCAGCGGTATCAACGGCCCTTGGAACAGGCGCAGCAAAGGTTGGCTCTATTCCAGCGCCTCGTACAGCGGGCGCAGCTCTTCGAGCTTGGTGAGACTGCAGGAGGCGTTCCATGCCATGAAGCCACTGGTCAGGCCCTCTTCCCGCAGTGCGCGGATCTGGTCGCCGATCTCCTGCACGCCGTATTCGTTATAGGGCGGCTGGATGGCGTTATAGGCCTGGATCCAGGTGCGGTCGACTGCGGGCGTAGGCGTTTCGGCCTGCCGCTTGGCGGCGGATTCGGCCCAGTCGAGCAGCGTCTCATACGGATGCTCCCACGGGCGGTAGGTCCCGTTGCGGGCAAAATGGTCGGGGTACGGCATACCGGAGATCACGTCGACGACATTGCTGATGGCTGGCCAGTACTGGCCGTAGGCCGTGACGTAGTTGCGGCTCGTCTCGCCGAAGACGTCCGCGCCGACGTAGACGCCGTATTCGTGCAGGATATCCGTGGCGTACATCAAAAAGCGCTGGATGGCCTGTGCCTTTGTCTCGCCGTATTCGTTGCGGAAGTCGATATCGCCGGAGGCCTCATATTGGTCGGTGTTGTCCGGGAAACGGACATAGTCGAACTGGATCTCGTCGAAGCCCATGGTCTGCACCGCATCGATGGCCAGCGCGACCTTGTATTCCCATACGTAGCGGCAGAAGGCGCTGGGCCAGTAGCTGGCCGCGACATACAGCGAGTCGCCGGAGCCGTCGGCGATGGCGTATTCGGGATGATCCTGGCAGAAGAAGGAGTCGTTGAAGGTCGTCAGACGGCCGATGGCGTAGAAGCCCGCGTCCTTGATCTTCTGAATGACCGCCTGGTATTCCTCGACGGTGTTATTCGCGTACTGATACGCCGTGGGGGAATACTCCTCGTATACCGGCGAATTGTAGCCGATGGACGTGCCGTCCATGATGTTGACAACGAAGGCGTTGATCTTCGTGGTCTTCGCATATTCAATGTACTTGTCGATGTCCTTTAAAATCGCGGGGTCGCAGGTGAGGTAGATCGCGTAGCAGGGATTCGGCATTTTGTTATCCGCAAAACTGGCCTTCGTGCGCGGGAAATAGTCAAGGCTTTCCGCGTCGCCGCCGCCCCATTTGTCGCCGCGTCCGGCATGGATGGCGTAGACGCCGAAGCGGTCATAGACGTCGTTGGCCTCCTCCTGCACGGTTGAGACGTACTGGCCGCTGATGTAGCCTGTCTGGCCCTGATAGGAGACCTGATACAGATCGACGACGCCGTCGGTCGTGCCCTCGTAGCTCAGAACCTGCAGCTCCGTTCCCTTTTCGACCAGCGTGCCGAGCTCGAGCGTGTTTTTGTCCAGACGGAGGTTCTGCGGCGTGCGGACATAGACGACCTTCTCTGCGATCACGGCGGAGGGGTCCTGCGTCAGGTTTTCCTCGGAGACATAGCCGCAGTCCAGCGTGGAGAAATAGGTCAGATAGTACCGGACGCCGTCGTGCTCGACAGAGCGGTCGGTCGAATACGTGATCTGCATCCCGCGCGCGACCGTTCCGGCCTCGGAAAGCTCCTCGGTATAATACGGGACCTGCGTCGTGATGGCGCAGATAAAGCCCGACTCATAGCGCGGCGTCTCGTCCTGCGTCGTCTCCGGCGCAGGCGCTTCCTTGGGCGCGGCCCCGGCGATCACGCAGACGAACAGGATCAGCGCGATCATAATCAGGACCGTGATCATCACGCCCCAGGTGTGCTCGCGCAAAAACCGCTTCAGCTGCGCCAGCCTCTTTGCGCGCAGCTTCTGCTTTGCCGTGGCGGGCATTCGCTTTGTTCTGCGTAGTTTCATATACACTCCCAAGCGTCCGCGCAGCGGCGGGCGCTGTTTATCAAGATAAGGGCATTATACTACATTTTGATCAGGATTTCTACCTTTTTTGGAAGATCGTCCCTGATCCAGCCTGAATTTTCCCGCTTATTTTGCGTTTTTCCTCCACTTTGCGAAAATTCTCTTTTTTCTTCGACACGCATATGATAGGATAAGAGGCAAGATATCCTGTTCAAAGTGAGGCCATATTTATGCTTGGAGTTCTTGTCAACGCGCTTGCCATTCTCGCCGGAGGCTCGGTCGGGCTGCTGGCAAAGAAGGGCATCCCGGAAAAAATCACAAACGCGATCATGACCGCGATCGCGCTCTGCGTGATCTATATCGGCGTCAGCGGGATGCTGAAGGGCGAAAATACGCTCGTGCTGATCGTGTCAATGGTGCTCGGCACCGCCGTGGGGACGCTTCTGGATCTCGACGGGCGCATTGAGCGCCTCGGCGGCAGGATCGAGCGCCGCTTCCAGCGCGGCGGGAAGCGGACCCCCATCGCCGAGGGCTTTGTGACGGCGTCGCTCCTGTTCTGCGTGGGCGCGATGGCGATCCTCGGCAGCTTCAACGCCGGTCTGAAGCAGGACTATGAGCTGCTGTTCACAAAATCCTTGCTCGACGGCATTTCGTCGTGTATGCTGTCCGTCTCGCTGGGGCTGGGCGTGCTGTTTTCCTCCGTGCCCGTGTTCGTGTATCAGGGGTTGCTTGCCCTTCTGGCGCACGTGATCGCGCCGCTGCTGTCCGACGCGGCCATCGCGGAGATCACGTGCTGCGGCTCGGTGATGATCCTTGCCATCGGCCTTAATATGCTGCACCTCACGAAGATCAAGACCGCCGACCTCCTGCCAGCCGTGCTGTTCGCGCCGGTACTCACATGGGCGTTCTCCTTCCTGCCGCTGTGACTCCGCAGCGGTCTGGTTCAGAAGCAACTGGCAGCAAAAACCGCACGTACCCAAGCCGGACGCTCCTGGCTGCTGCTTCTCTTAAATGGGCTCCCGGCCATACCGGCGGTTCCCACGGTTTCCCTTGCAAACACTGGATTTTGTGGTATGATAAGAAAAAATAACATTGATGAGGTTTTTCTATGATCACCATTTCCAACCTTGCCATGCAGTTCGGCGGCTCTGTGCTGTTCAAGCAGGTCGATCTGCAGTTTACGCCCGGCAGCTGCTACGGCATTATCGGCGCCAACGGCGCGGGCAAATCGACGTTTTTGAAGCTCCTGTCTGGCGAGCTGGAGCCGACATCCGGCGAAATTTTCATCAAGCCCGGCGCGCGGATGTCCGTTCTGAAGCAGGATCAGAACCAGTACGACGCGTATACCATTCTCGACACCGTCATCATGGGCAACCAGCACCTGTACGACGTGATGAAGGAGAAGGACGCGCTTTATGAAAAGCCGGATTTCTCCGAGGAGGACGGGATGCGTGCGAGCGAGCTTGAGGCGGAGTTTGCCGACATGGACGGCTGGGAGGCCGAGTCCGACGCGTCAAAGCTGCTGCAGGGCCTCGGCATCCCGGTGGAGCTGCACTATGATCTCATGGCCAACACCGACCCGCGTCTGAAGGTCAAGGTGCTGCTTGCGCAGGCGCTGTTCGGCAAGCCCGATATCGTCATGCTCGACGAGCCGACGAACAACCTTGATATCGAGGCCATCAACTGGCTCGAGGATTTTATTCTGGATTACGAGGACACCGGCCTTGTCATCGTCGTCAGCCACGACCGTCATTTCCTTAACACCGTCTGCACGCATATCGTCGATATCGACTACGGCAAGATCAAGATGTACGTCGGCAACTATGATTTCTGGTACGAATCCTCCCAGCTGATTCAGCAGTTGATTCGCAACAAGAATAAGCGCGCAGAGGAGAAAATCGCAGAGCTGCAGACCTTCATCGCCCGCTTCGCGGCCAACAAGGCCAAGAGCAAGCAGGCGACCTCCCGCCGCAGGCTGCTCGACAAGATGACCGTCGAGGAAATGCCCGCGTCCTCGCGCCGGTACCCGTTCGTGGGCTTTGAGCGCGAACGCGAGGTCGGCAAGGACATCCTGTTCGTGACGGATGTGTCCAAGACCATCGACGGCATGAAGCTTCTGGATAAAGTCTCGTTCATTGTCAATAAGAATGATAAGATCGCCTTTGTCGGCGAAAACGAGCTGGCGCAGACGACGCTCTTTAAAATTCTCATGGGCGAGCTGGAGCCGGACGAGGGCAGCGTCAAATGGGGCCAGACCGTCACGACCAGCTATCTGCCGAAGGACAACACTGCCTATTTTGAGGGCTGCACCGACTCGCTTGTCGACTGGATCCGGCAGTATTCGGTGAAAAAGGACGACGTGTACCTGCGCGGCTTCTTGGGCCGGATGCTGTTTTCCGGCGAAGAGGTCTTCAAGCCCGTGAACGTGCTGTCCGGCGGCGAAAAGGTCCGGTGTATGCTCTCGCGCATGATGCTCTCGGGCGCGAACGTGCTGCTGCTTGACCAGCCGACGAACCATCTGGACATGGAGGCCATTCAGGCCGTCAACAAGGGCCTGTGCGCTTTCCCCGGCAACATTCTCCTTGCCTCGCACGACCATGAGCTTTTGCAGACCACCTGCAACCGCGTCATCGAGTTCCAGCCCGACGGCACCATCATTGACCGCCTCTGCTCCTACGACGACTATGTCGCGTGGAAGCTGGCGAAGGAAGCATAATAAAAGAGGTTTTTATGGACATTCCGTATCAGGAGATCAACAGCAAAACCATCGACCGCTGGGTCGAGGAAGGCTGGGAATGGGGGAAGCCTGTTTCCCACGAGGAATATGAAAAGGCAAAGGCCGGTACGTGGGACGTCAAGCTGACGCCGGTCAAATTCGTCCCGCACAGCTGGCTCGGCGAGCTGAAAGGCAAGCGCGTGCTGGGGCTGGCCTCCGGCGGCGGGCAGCAGATGCCCATTTTCGCCGCGCTGGGGGCGCAGTGCACGGTACTGGACTATTCGCAGCGGCAGCTGGATTCCGAGAAACTGGTCGCGGAGCGGGAGGGCTATGACATTACCATCGTCCGCGCCGACATGACCAAGCGCCTGCCGTTTGACGAAAACAGCTTCGATCTGATCTTCCATCCCGTCTCCAACTGCTACGTCTACGCAGTGCTGCCCATCTGGCGCGAATGCGCACGGGTCTTAAAGCCCGGCGGACGGCTGCTGGCCGGGCTTGACAACGGCCTGAACTTCGCCTTCGACGAGGACGAAACGCGGATCATCAACACGCTCCCGTTTAACCCGCTCGAGGATGAGGAGCAGATGCGGCAGCTGGAAAAGGACAAAAGCGGCGTGCAGTTTTCCCACACCGCGCACGAGCAGCTCACGGGCCAGCTCAAGGCGGGATTGCAGCTGCTGGACCTCTACGAGGACACCAACGGCTACGGCAATCTGCACGCGCACAACATCCCCACCTACTGGGCGACGCTTGCAAGAAAGGCATAAGGCAGCACCGCACAATTGCGTCGGCGCGCTTCGGCGCAGCTTTTCCGCCAATTTCGCGGTTGGAAGCGTTTGAAATACATACAGTATTCCCGCGCTTTTCAGACCTTGACTTGACGAAAAACTCTCACCGGATCAGCTTGCCGAATGGTGCGGTGCTGCCATAACATCATACAGGGGGAGGACGGCTTCGCCCTCCCTCCCTTGGTCATGTGCAGCTATGGCGGCTGAAAAAGCCTATACGGAGCGCCTCAGCATCTGCTGCGCGCAGGCAAGCATCCAGAATACGCTGCCCGCGTAGATCAGAAGCTCCGGCAGCTGCGCGCCCGCAAGGCTGATTGCGCCGAACAGGACGCCCAGCAGCGAATAAAACGCCAGCCGGCGCCGTGCGCCTCGCTCAAAGCTGAACGCGCCCGCGTGATAGCTTGCCAGCATGAACGCGATCATGGCGAACAGCGAGAAGCAGTAGTCCAGAATCGCGGGATTGATCTCCCAGTGGCGGAAATCGCGGAAGAGCTTCGCAACATAGAACAGCACAACGAAGACGGAAAACGCCGCCGACGGCTTTTTTGCCTTCCACCGCAGCACGGCCCCCGCGCCGAGCGAAAGTCCGGCCAGCAGGCCGAGCAGGCTCACGAGCATCTGCGCAATAGAGCCCCGGAAGCTGAGCACGCAGCCCGCGATCAGCCCCAGCGCACCGAGCAGTGAAAACGTCAGATCCTGCCCGCTGGGCCAGTAGACGGCTTCATAGGCAGACTTCTTTTCCAGACTGACCGCAGCGAGCGCAAAGACGAAGACCATCAGGATGCTGAACGCGATCAGCGGGACGCTGCTGCCGCCGGACAGCTGCGTCATGCGAAAAAAGTAACCGGCGATGGCGGAAAGGATCGCGGCGTAGACGACGCCGATCATGCCGGATTTCTGCTTCATATCTCAAATACCCCCAAGCGAGCTTCATTTCATATAGTATAGCACACACGCGAGGGAAATGACACCCCGCAGACAGGAATTTGCGTTTTTTTCGCGCACAGTGCGCTTTTGCGCAGATCAGGGCGAAAAAAGAAGGAAAAAAACAAGAAATTCCGGGTCAAATACAGAAATACTCCTTGCAATTTCCGCCCGCGGATGCTATAATAAGGCCATCTTGATAGTATTTTACTTGAGAGTGGGGAATTGCTCCCCACTCTTTCTTGCTGGTAAGGGGGATTTTTCATGAAGGTAACGGAGCAGGTGGCGCAGTTTGCAGAACCTGTCGTGCAGGCGCACGGCTGTACGCTCTGGGATGTGGAATATGTCCGCGAGGGCGGAGAATGGTTCCTGCGTCTGTACATCGACAAGGACGGCGGCGTGGATATCTCCGACTGCGAGGCCATTTCCCGCGCGCTCGATCCGATCCTCGATGAAAAGGACCCCGTGCCGGACAGCTATAATTTTGAGGTCTGCTCGGCAGGACTCGAACGGCAGCTGAAGCGCCCGTCCGATTTTGCACAGTTTATGGGCAGCTCCGTCTCGGTGAAGCTCTTCAAGCCCATAGGCGGCGCGAAGGAATTCATCGGGAAGCTCGCGGGCTATGCGGACGGCGCCGTGACCATCGACACCGCAGGAACCACATATACATTCCAGAAAAACGAGGTCGCGCAGGTGCGGCTTCACGTCGAGTTTTAAAGGGAGGAATTTAGAAAACTATGAATGCCGAAATTTTTGCAGCGCTTGCGCAGCTTGAAAAAGAACGCGGGATCCCGCAGAGCTACATGGTCGAGAAGATCACGCAGGCTCTCGTCGCTGCATACAAAAAGGACAAGGACGGTTACACCGACAACGTCTTCGTCGAGGTCAAGGACAACGACATGCATATGTACGTGCAGAAGGAGGTCGTCGACGACGTCATCACCCCCGCCACGGAAATTACGCTCGACGCAGCCCGCAGAATCAGTAAGACCGCGCAGCTGGGCGACCTTGTAAACGTTGACGTGCAGACAAAGGATTTCGGCCGCATCGCCGCACAGACGGCCAAGCAGGTCATCATCCAGGGCATCCGTGAGGCAGAGCGCGGCATGGTCTTCGACACCTTCTCATCCAAGGAGCATGAGATCCTCACCGGCACGGTGCTGCGCATCGAGCCTGCGACCAACGACATGACCATCCGCATCGGCGGCGGCAACGACAAGACCGACGCCATGCTCTCCGCATCCGAGCAGGTCCGCACGGAGTATTACCACGAGGGCGACCTCATCCGCGTCTATGTCGTGGAGGTCCGCCGCTCGACAAAAGGCCCGCAGGTCATTGTATCCCGGACGCACCCCGGCCTTGTCAAGCGCCTGTTTGAGCTTGAGGTTCCGGAGATCGCCTCCGGCCTCGTCGAGATCAAGTCCATCGCCCGCGAGGCAGGCTCCCGCACGAAGCTGGCCGTCTACGCCTCGCAGGACGGCATCGATCCGGTCGGCGCCTGCGTCGGCACGCGCGGCGCAAGAGTCGGCGCGGTCGTGAACGAGCTGCACGGCGAAAAGATGGACATCATCGTCTGGTCGGAGGACCCGGCCAAATTCGTCGCCGCGGCGCTCTCCCCGGCAGACGTCAAATCCGTGACGCTTCTGCCCGGCAGCGCGAAGGCCTGCCGTGTGATCGTCCCGGACGATCAGCTGTCGCTCGCCATCGGCAAGGAGGGCCAGAACGCCCGTCTCGCCGCCCGCCTGACCGGCTACAAGATCGACATCAAGCCCGCCTCGCAGGAGCAGGAGCTCGAAGCGATCGACGCGCAGCCGGACGAAGCGCCGGAAGATGCCGAGCCGCAGGCGTAAGCCTGCTTCTGAAAAGGAGGCGCGCATATGCAGAAAAAAATTCCCATGCGCCAATGCGTTGGCTGCCGGGAAATGAAGGCGAAAAAAGAACTGGTCCGCGTGGTCAGAAGCCCGGAGGGGGAAATTTCCCTCGATTTCCGGGGCAAGGCTCCCGGCCGCGGCGCATATGTCTGCCCGCAGGCCGAATGCCTCAGGCGGGCGATCAAGTCCAGGGCGCTCGAGCGGGGGCTTGACTGCCAGATCCCGCAGGAGATCTACGATCAGCTCCTTTTGAGAATGGAGGCGGGCGATCATGACTGACCAGCAGCAAAAGGCGCTGCGCCTGCTGGGCCTTGCCCGCCGCGCACGGCTTCTGGAGATCGGCGAGGAGCCGGTCGGCATCGTCTGCCGCAGCGGCAAGGCGAAGCTTCTATTGGTAGCAAAGGACGCCGGCGACCATACCTTCCGCCGGGCACGCTCCTTTGTTTCGGGCAGCAAATGCCCGTATATCTGCGCGCCGTACACCAAAGACGAGCTGGGGAACGGACTGGGCTGCAATGCCTGCGCGCTGTGCGCGTTTACCGATCCCGCGTTTGCAAAATCGTTTCTTGAGGCACTGGGCGATCCGGGACATGATGAGATCCTGACCCAGCTGACCGTGCAGACGCAGCGCGTCCTGAAGCGCCGGCAGGAGGCGCAGGCGCACAGAAAGAATGTCAAAACAGGGAAGAAATAACTGGAGGTGGCTGTATTGAGTATTGAAGTGAAACAGAAGATCAAGGATGTCGCGGACGATTTTGCGATGCCGGCCAAGAAGCTGATCGAGATCGTCGGGAAGTTCTATGAAAAGCCGAAAAGCAGCTCCCAGAATTTATCGGAAGACCAGCTGAACGTGATTTTTGACTATATCACGCAGCAGAACCAGATTGATTCGATCGAGCAGGTCTTTGCCGCAGCTGCGCAGAAGAAGGAAGCGCCCGCTCCCGCGCCCGCACAGCAGGCAAAGCCCGCCGCACCCGCGCAGACCGCGCAGGCCGGGAACCAGCCGCGTCCGCAGGGCGGTCAGAACCAGCCGCGCCCGCAGCAGCAGGGGAATGCGCCGCGTCCGCAGCAGAACGGCCAGCGCCCGGCGCAGCCGCAGGGCGGCCAGAACCAGCCGCGCCCGCAGCAGACTGCTGCCCAGCCTGCCGCCAAGCAGCCGCAGCCCGAGCGCAAGCGCGAGCGCCGCGTCATCGACACCAGCGCCGTCACGGTCAATGCCGACCGCTATGACGACCGCGTCGATTCGCTCGTCTCCGACCGCGTGCAGAATTATTCCAGCGGCAAGCAGAAGATCGGCAGCAAGAACAAAAAGCAGCAGCAGGCCAAGCGCTTCGGCACAAAGTCCCGCTCTGAGGAGCAGGAGAAAATGCGCCGCCTCCAGCTTGAAATTGCCAAGAAGGCGCAGCTGGTCGTCAAGATCCCCGACGAGATCACCGTCGGCGAGC
>OMBG01001380.1_pt1 | contig 11165 bp, 8 predicted proteins | sample 1674251 | NCBI WGS metagenome assembly OMBG01 (sample SAMEA103958153, study PRJEB25191) | human gut metagenome | reverse complement strand
GCAACCCCGAGGATCTGCACAAGACCGACATGGCTGCCGCCGAGTACATCAAGGCCCACAACCGCCGCTATCAGGACTACGACAACTATGTCTGGGTCCGCGACGCCGAGAAGAACAAGCTGGTCGTCGGCACCCAGTGCCGTATCCTCTATCAGGATGCCATGGGCCGTATGAACCTCGCGCTCAAGTTCAACGAGATGGTCCGCAACGGTGAGATCGGCCCCGTCATCCTTGGCCGTGACCATCACGACACCGGCGGTACCGATGCGCCCTTCCGTGAGACCTCCAACATCAAGGACGGCTCCAACATCATGGCCGAGATGGCGACCCAGTGCTACGCTGGTAACGCTGCCCGCGGCATGAGCTACATCGCCCTGCACAACGGCGGTGGTACGGGCATCGGCCGCGCCATCAACGGCGGCTTCGGTATGGTTCTTGACGGCTCCGAGCGTGTCGACACCATCCTGCGCATGTCCATGCCTTGGGATACCATGGTCGGCGTTGCCCGCCGCAGCTGGGCGCGCAACGAGAACGCCATGACCACTGTCGCCGAGTACAACAAGATGTACGAGGGTCAGGATCACATCACCATGCCTTACGTCGCGGACGAAGAGCTCTGCGAGAAGGCCGTGAAGGAATACATGCACTAAGAAAACACTTCAAAAAAGGGGCTTTTTACAAAGCCCCTTTTTTGAGCTGGATACACTCCGCTGCGCGCACTCGCTTTGCTCGCACACTTGCGGAGCGCAAAGAATCTTTCCGACGCACATGTCGTCGGAAAGATGATCTCAATTTATTTGCCGCCTGCGGGCGGCCTGGGCAGCCGCTGGCGGCTCTGCCGCCTTGCGGATGCCGCGTACCCCTTGCGGGTAAAACTCTGCGAGGCTTTTTTGACAAGCCATCGAACAGAATGCTCTTTCCAACAGTGAGAAAGGACAACATTTACTATGAAAAAGTTACTGGTCAAAAACATCGGCCTGCTGGCGACGCCGGAGGGCAAATCCGCCCATCGCGGCGAGGAGCAGGGCAAGATCAAATTCTTAAAGGATGCGTGGGTGCTCATCGAGGGCGGCATCATCGACTCCGTCGGTACCGGCTCGGTTCCCGCCGTCGAGGGCGCGGAAGTCGTCGACGCGGGGGGCCACCTCGTCACCCCCGGCCTTGTCGACGCCCACACCCACCTCATCTTCGGCGGCTGGCGCCAGAACGAGCTGGGTCTTAAGCTCCACGGCGCAAGCTATCTCGACATTCAGAACGCGGGCGGCGGCATCCAGTCCACGACGAACGCCACCCGTCAGGCCAGCGAGCAGGAGCTCGCCGCCAAGGCCTCCAAGGCGCTCGACGAGATGATGGGCTTCGGCACCACCACGGTCGAGGCCAAGAGCGGCTACGGCCTTGCCACCGAGCATGAGCTCAAGGCGCTCGAGGTCATCAAGGACCTCAACGATCACCACCGCATGGACCTCGTCGCGACCTTCATGGGCGCGCACCTTGTCCCCGCGGAATATAAGTCCAACCGCGAAGAGTACGTCCGCCTTGTGTGCGAGGAGATGATGCCCAAGGTCAAGGAGCAGGGCATCGCCAAGTTCTGCGACGTCTTCTGCGAGGCCGACACCTTCACCGTCGAAGAGTCCCGTCGGGTGCTCGAAGCGGGTCTCAAGTATGGCCTGCGTCCCAAGATCCACGCCGACGAGATCGAGGCCATCGGCGGCAGCCAGCTCGCCGGTGAGATCGGCGCGATCTCGGCTGAGCACCTGATCGTCTGCCCGCCGGAGGGCATTGCCTCCATGGCCAAGGGCGGCGTCATCGCATGCCTGCTGCCCGCGACGAGTTTCAACCTCGGCGCGGTGTTCGCGCCCGCGCGCGACATGGTCAAAGCTGGCGTGCCCGTTGCAATGGCGACGGACTTCAACCCTGGCTCCTGCCCGTGCCTGAACATGCAGTTTGTCATCAACCTCGGCTGCCTCAAGTACAAGCTGACGCCGGAGGAGGTCCTCACGGCTGTCACGCTCAACGGCGCCGCGGCGATCGACCTTGCCGACAAGGTCGGCTCTGTCGAAGAGGGCAAGATGGGCGACCTTGTCATCTGGGACGCGCCCGACCTCGACTACATCTGCTACCGCGTTGGCAGCAATCTTGCAAAAACCGTCATCAAGCGCGGCGAGATCGTGTGAGAGAACGGTAGAGGGAGAACATGATGGATCGGACTGACTACCAAATCCTCAACCTCCTCCAGGACGACAGCCGTTGCACGCTGCGCCGCATGGGAGACCTTGTGGGGCTGACGCCGCCCGCCGTGTCGGAACGCATTCGCCGGATGGAGGAAAGCGGCGTGATCCGCGGCTATCACATCGACATCGACCGCACGAAGCTCGACTGTAACATCACAGGCTTTATCTCCGTTGCGCTCGAGCCGGACAAGTATGACAAATTCTGCGATTTCTGCGCCTCGCAGAGCGCCATCATCAGCCACTATCACGTGGTGGGTGAGTTCAACGCGCTGCTCCGCTTCGCCGTGCGCGACACGCAGCAGCTCGACCAGCTTCTCTCCCTCATCAAGAAGTTCGGCGACTCGCGCACCTCGATCGAGCTCAAGACGCTCTTCGACAGCAAGGAGATCCCGCTGCCGTAACACAACATTCCCTTTGCACCAAGCAGGGCGGCTTTGGCCGACTCCGCATAAGAAAACATGCGCCGTAAAAGGCAAATTTTGCACGGACTCCTTCGTTGCGCCGTCTTGCCATGCGTCAGCATGCCCGCGCAGTCGCGCCTCAGCTCCGCACAAAATTTGCTCTTTTTCGGTGCAAAGCAGTTTTGCCAATGAATTTTTGAGATGAAATCAGCTGAAAAAACTCCCCATACTGGCGTATGGGGAGATTTTTTCGGTTGTATTTCAGCCAAAAAGGCGCAGGCAAAACCGCATGTTTTCTTATGCGGAGTCGGCCTTGGGCCGCCCTGCTTTTTTGCGCGCCGAATGTTCCCTTGCTTTTTTCGGGCCATTCCCGCGCATCTGTGTATTGCGAAGAAAGGCGAAAACTGCTATACTTTAATTTACTGAATGAGCATCATTTGGGGAGGGAATCTATCGTGCAGCTTGAACAGAGGCAGACGCTGAGCCAAAAGCTCGTGCTGACGCAGACGATGCGCCAGTCGCTCGACTGTTTGCAGCTCTCCGCGCCGGAGCTTGCCGAATACGTGCAGGAAGTCGCGCTCTCAAACCCGCTGCTCGACGTACAGTCCCCCACCTATTACGAAACAGCGCTGCCGAGCGAAGCTTCCGCATCCGAACGAGGAACGCCCGACGTGCGCGAGACAGACTCGTGGCGCGGCGTCACCTCCTCCGGTATGGAGGATGTGCAGGACTTCACCGCCTTTTTGACGCGCGAAAAAACGTTCCGCGACCACCTGACCGAGCAGATCGGGCAGATGAAGCTCGTCGACGACGAGCTTCTGCGCCTGTGCCGCTTTTTGATCGACTGCCTCGACGAGCGCGGCTATCTTGACTGCCCGCTTGAGGAGCTGTCCCGCGAATTCGACATCCCGCTCTTCTCGCTCGAGCAGGCGCTGTTTGCCGTGCAGATGCTCGACCCGCCGGGCGTCGGCGCGCGGAACCTGTCGGAATGCCTGACGCTCCAGCTCGCGCAGGGCCGCTCGCTCGACCCGCTGGCGCTGAAGATCGCGCGCGATGGGCTCGAAATGCTCGGCAAGCGCAACTTTTCCGGCCTCGCCGCCCTGCTCGGCGTCAGCGTCGGTGAAGCCAGGGCCGCTGCGGCCAAGATACTCGCGCTTAACCCGATCCCCTCGCGCAGCTTTGCCGGCAGCGAGCAGATCGCCTATGTCGCCCCCGACGCGGAATTTTCCGTGCAGCAGGGCCAGCTCGTCATCGAGCTCAACGAGCGCATTCTGCCGCGCCTGTCCGTCAACGCCGAATACGCCGCGCTGATGAACACGAGCGACGACCCCGAGGTCCAGCGCTACGTGAAAGAAAAGCTCTCCGAAGCACAGGCCCTCATCAAGGGCGTCCACACCCGCTGCGACACGCTCGTACAGATGCTCACGCTCATCGGGCGCGAGCAGCACGGCTTTTTCTGTGGCGGCGAGGCACTGCTGCCCGTGACGATGCAGCAGCTTTCCGAAAAAATGGGCGTCAGCACCTCCACCGTGAGCCGTGCGGCGCAGAATAAATACCTTCAGTTCCAGGGCAGGATCATCCCCGTGCGCAGCTTTTTCACCACGGCGATCCGCCCCGACGCGGCAGTCTCGTCCCACGCGGTCAAGCAGCGGCTGCAAAGCCTCATTCGCGCAGAGGACCCGGCCGCGCCGCTCTCGGACGAGGCGCTTCGTCTGACGCTCTCGGCTCTCGGCATCGAGGTCAGCCGCCGCGCCGTCGCCAAGTACCGCGCGGAAATGGGCATTCCGTCCTCGTCCCAGCGCAAAAAGCGCTGAGCGCAGGGCGCGATCCAATATTTTGTCAGGAGGAACATTCACTATGGCCAGCGTCTACGACCGCACCGACATCTACGACCTCTTCGACTCCCCGAAGAAGGATGCACAGACCCTCTCCCACTGGCAGACCGTTTTCGACGGCAGGCCCATTCGCTCGGCGCTCGATGTGAGCATCGGGACGGGCTCGCTCACGCTGCCGCTCGGGCAGCTCGGCGTCTCGCTGTACGGCTCCGATTTGAGCGGCAGCATGCTCGCGCGCTGCCGCAAAAAGGCGGACGAGCGTGGCATCGCCATCGACCTGCGGCAGAGCGATTTCCGCGACCTGACGTCTCATTTTGACCGCAGCTTCGGCTGCGTGATGAGCACCGGCAACTCGCTTGCCTACGTGACAAACAACGAGATCACCGGCGTTTTGGAGCAGATGGACGCGCTCGTGGAGCCCGGAGGCTGCCTCTACTTCGACCTTCGCAACTGGGACCGTATCGTGGGGCAGAAAAAGCGTTTTTACTGCTACAATCCCGCCTTTCTGCCAAACGGCGACCGCGTGAACCTCATGCAGGTCTGGGACCATTTATCCGACGGCTCCATTGTCTTCAATCTTGTCTACACCTTTGAGCGCGATAACAAAATCTTCCAAAAAGAGCGTTTTGAGGAGCACTACCACCCCGTGCCGCAGAAATTACTGCTCGACAAGCTCACGCAGCTCGGCTATCAGGACATTCAGGTCAAGGCCTTCCCCGTGCAGTTCGGCGCGTTCGATATCGAAAACACCGAGTGGTACTGCGTGCTGGCGCACAAAGCAAAATAATCGTTGCCTTTTTCCGCAAAAAGGGCATGATAAGAAAGTCATATCACGCGCGGCGTTTACCGCCGCGCGTTTCAACAGGAGGAAAACTATCATGGACGGTATGAAAAATATCAGCAAAGCAGAGGTTCTGACCCTGCGCGATCAGGTCGCCTATCAGTCCGGTCAGGTCGTCAGCCGCACGCTGGCGCAGAACGAGCACGTGAGCGTCACGCTCTTCTCGTTCGACAAGGGTGAGGAGATCAGCACCCACGAATCCGGCGGCGACGCGATGGTCACCTGCCTCGACGGCGTGGGTCGGATCACGATCGACGGCGTCGAGCACATCCTGCACGAGGGTGAGAGCATCGTCATGCCCGCGCGCCATCCGCACGCGGTGTACGGTCAGGAGCAGTTCAAGATGCTGCTCGTCGTGGTGTTCTGATCTTTTTATTTACCGAAAAGGTGCGAAAGCAGTCTGTTTTCGCGCCTTTTTTGCGCCTTTACCGCAAGGTGGCGCATTATCGCGCCGCATGCTTCTTTGCGTGGCCTGAATGAAGCTTCATCCATCGGCCCAATTTTTCGCTTCCGATTTTAACATATCATTTTCTCATTGATACTTGACAAAATGTAATGTCATGGTATAATGGGGCCAATTTCCGCAGCAAAGGAGGCGATCGTTTGAACACCATGGTTACGTCCAAAAATGTCAATTTTGGAGTAAGCTGGCGACTGATCGTTGGCGTAGAGAGGCATTCGTCCGAATCTATGTCGTCGAAGCAGTCGGCAGCGGTTTGATCGACCTCATTTTCCAAGGCTCGGTTTGATTCGCTGCCTGCAATGATCGGCAGCATGGATCCGGTATGCTCCATTGATCTGGCAAAGCACTTGTGGAATGTTCCACAAGCATGGGAGTATCCCCTTGCAATGTCAGAGCGCGGGAACAGACCGGTTTTTTTGTTACCCAAATCATTCAGGACGGGGCATTTTTGCCCCATCGCCAAGAAAGGAAATTTTTTACCATGAAACGCAAGCTCACCGCCAAGGAATACACCTATGTTGCCAGCATGCTCTTCGGCCTGTTTTTCGGCGCAGGTAACCTTATTTTCCCCGTGCACCTCGGCCAGATGGCCGGTTCCAACGTTTGGCAGGCCATTCTGGGGCTTCTCATCACGGGCGTGGGCCTGCCGCTGCTCGGCGTGGCCGCGCTCGGCATCAGCCGCTCCAACGGTCTTTTTGACCTGAGCAGCAAGGTCAACCGCCCCTACGCGATGTTCTTCACCTGCGCGCTGTATCTGACCATTGGGCCGTTTTTCGCCATTCCCCGCTGCGCGACGACGTCATTCACCGTGGGACTTGAGCAGGTGCTTCCGCAAAATGGCAGTAACACACTGTACCTGCTGCTCTTCTCGGCAGCGTTTTTCGCCGCGGCGCTCTTTTTCGCACTGCGCCCGGGCAAGATCCTGACCTGGGTCGGCAAAATTCTGAACCCCTGCTTTCTCGTCTTCCTCGGCATTCTGGTCGTCGTCGCGCTCCTCTCTCCGAGTGCGGCCATCGCGGATGTCGAGCCGCTCGGCGACTATGCGTCCCAGCCGTTTTTCGCTGGTTTCCTCGAAGGGTACAACACCATGGACGCGCTGGCGAGTCTTGCCTTCGGCATCATCGTCGTGCAGGTCATCCGTGACCTCGGCGTGGACGATCCCACCGCTGTGGCGGGGAGCACCGTCCGCGCGGGCATTTTCAGCAGCCTCCTGATGGCGTTCATCTACATCGCCGTCACGATCGCCGGCACGCAGAGCCGCGGCGTGCTTGAAGCCAGTGAAAACGGCGGCACGGCGCTCGCGCAGATCGCGCAGCACTACCTCGGCTCCGCCGGTCTTTTCATCCTCGCCGCCACGGTGACGCTCGCGTGCCTCAAGACCGCCGTCGGTCTCATCACGAGCTGCGCCGAGACGTTCAGCGCGCTCTTCCCCGACGGGCCAAAGTACCGCATCTGGGCAATCATTTTCAGCCTCGTGTCGCTGCTGTTTGCGAACCTCGGCCTCAGCGCCATCATCAGCTATTCGCTGCCGGTGCTGATGTTCCTCTATCCGCTCTCCATCGCGCTCATTGCGCTGGCGCTGCTCGGTAAATTCTTCGGCCACGACCGCACGGTGTACTGCTGGACGATCGGCTTCACGCTCATCGCTGCCGTTTACGATCTGATCATCGCGCTGCCCGAGAGCGTGTTCAACGCCATCCACGGTCCGGCCATCAAGGCGTTCGGTCAGCAGTACCTACCGTTTGCCGACCTCGGCCTCGGCTGGATCTGCCCGACGCTTATCGGCGCGGCCATCGGCCTTATTCTGCACTTCATGCGCGGGAACAGGGCCAAGGCGTGAACCCCTTACAAGTCAAAAATCCGTCCGGTCGATGACCGGACGGATTTCTTTCATTTATCGCGTGTTTTCGCCGCTCACAGCGTCGCGGCAAACTTCGTCACCGCGGCAAGGCCGTCTCTGAGCGTGTTGACGTCGCAGGCGTAGCCGACGCGCATGCTGTGGGGCTGCTCGAAGCAGTCGCCCGGCGTGACGAACGCACCGGTCTCGTGGTACATGCGCTTGCAAAACTCGTAGGAGGGGATATCGAAATCGTAGTAAACGAGCGCGGTCGTACCGGCTTTGGGCTTGGTGTAGAAAAAGTGCGGATTTTCCTTGATCCAGTCATCGAGGATGGCGAGGTTCTCGCGCACGATGCGCTGATTGCGCTTGAGCATCACGTCGCTGTGGCGCAGGGCGATGGACGCGATCGCATCGTCGAACATGCCGCAGCTAATTAAATTGTAGTCGCGATGCGACAGGAACGCCTTGCGCGCCGCTTCATCGTGCGTGGCGATCCAGCCCATGCGAAGGCCCGCGAGCGAGAAGACCTTGGACATGCTGCTGACCGAGATGCCCTTTTCATAGAGGTCGACGATGGACTCGCACCACTCGTCCTCCTGCGTCAGGTGGCGGTAGACCTCGTCACAGAGGATGTACGCGCCCACGCCGCGGGCGATCTCCACGATGCTCCCCAGCAGCTCCTTACTCATCAGCGCGCCGGTGGGGTTGTTGGGGTTGTTGATGCAGATCATTTTCGTCTCGGGCGTGACGAGGCTCTTGAGTTCATTCAGGTCGGGGAGATAGTCGTTTTCCTGCTTTAGGTGCATGATGGCGACGTCCGCGCCGATGGCCTCGGGGATGGAGTAGAGCTGCTGATAGGTCGGCATGATGCTGACCACACGGTCGCCCGCGGAAATGAGCGAGCAGAACACATGATGGTTCGCGCCCGCCGCGCCGTGCGTGAGCACGACCTCGTCGGCTTTGATCGTGTGGTAGAGCTTGGAAATGCCGCTGCGCAGCGCCTCACTGCCCCAGATGTCGCCATAGGTCAAGCGCTGGGCACAGAAGTCCTTCAAAAAGTCCTCCTTGTTCTCGCCCGTGAGCTCGAAAAGCTCGTCGAGCGAAACGGAGTCGACGCAGGTCTCGGCGATGTTGTATAGCGCACCCACCTCGTACTCGTTCATCCATTCTTCCACAGCAAAGGGCTTGATGTTCATATCGTTCTCCTTTTCTCTATAAAAAAGTAACAGCACCCACGACCCAGCCTTATCCGGTCGCCCGGAATACCTACGGCTCAGTCATGGATGCCTTTTCTCCCCGGCCGGTGCCAAAGGAGGCATTGATGATGAAGTTGATTGTATTATAATGCATTTTTATAGGATGTCAAGCGGGAAAGCGTAAATTTATCGCCCTTTTGCAGGGCGAATATCCAGCTTTCCGTATGGTTCCGTCACGCTGCTCTATCCGCGCCGCACAGCGTCTTTTTCTTGTCCTTTTTCGCGCGGACTGCTATACTGGGAAAAAACGACGAAAGTGAGAACGATCATGCCGAATTTTGATCCGTTAACTTACCGATATTCTTCCCGCCGCAACGTGGTCTACGCCAAAAACGGCGTGTGCTGCACGTCCGTTCCCCTCGGCGCACAGGTCGGCCTCGACGTGCTGAAAAATGGCGGCAACGCCGTCGATGCCGCCGTCGCCATGGCCGGCGCGATGCCGCTGCTCGAGCCGACGGGCAACGGCCTTGGGTCCGACTGTTTCGCGCTCGTGTGGATCGAGAAGGAAAAAAAGCTCTACGGCTTGAACGCCAGCGGCGTTGCGCCGATGGCGCTGAGCGCGGACGAGGTTCGCGCAAAAGGCTTTGCCGCTGTCCCCGAAGAGGGCTGGCTCCCCACGATGGTCCCGGGCGCGCCCGCGGGCTGGGCCGCGCTCAATGCGCGCTTTGGCACAAAGCCGCTCTCCGAGCTCTTCGCCCCCGCCATTTCCTACGCCGAAAACGGCTATGCCGTGCCCGTCAATGTCGGCAAGCTTTGGGCGCGCGACAGCAGGCGCATCGCCAGGGTCATGGCGCAGGACCCCGCCCCCTATGAATACTGGTGGAAGTGCTTTATGAAGCCGGACGGCTCGCCGTACCGCGCGGGCGACGTCTTCCGTTTCCCCGCCTATGCCGGCACGATGCGCTCCCTCGTCGAGACGAACTGCGAGAGCTACTATCGCGGTGAGCTGATGGAGAAGATCGTCGCCCATTCGCGCGCCACGGGCGGCTACTTCTGCGAGGACGACTTCAAGAACTACCACCCCGAATGGGTCGAGCCCATCACGCAGGACTACCGCGGCTACACCGTCTGCGAGATCCCGCCCAACGGCCACGGCATCACGGTGCTGATGGCACTCGGCATGCTCAACGGGCTGACGCTGCCCGAAAAGCGCGAGGACGCGGACTACTATCACAAGGTCATGGAGGCCATCAAGCTCGCCTTTGCCGACACGAAGACCTACGTCGCCGACCCGCGCTATATGAAAACGAAGGTCAGCGAGCTGCTCTCGCCCGACTATCTCGCCGCCCGCCGCGCACTCATCACAGACAAGGCGCTCGAGCCCAAAGCGGGCGACCCGCACTGCGGCGGCACGATCTACCTCTGCACCGCGGACGCAGAGGGCAACATGGTCTCGCTTATCCAAAGCAACTACTGCGGCTTTGGCGCGGGCATCGCCATCCCCGGCACGGGCATCTCGCTTCAGGACCGCGGCGCGAACTTCTCCCTCGACCCGAAGAGCGATAACTATTTGGAGGGCGGAAAGAAGTCCTACCACACGATCATCCCGGGCTTTCTGCTCAAGGACGGCGAGGCCGTCGGCCCGTTCGGCGTGATGGGCGCGTTCATGCAGCCGCAGGGGCAGGTCGAGGTGCTGACGAGCACCATCGATTACGCCATGAACCCGCAGGAGGCGCTCGACGCGCCGCGCATCCAGTGGATCGGCGGCAAAAAGCTCCAGATCGAGCGCGAGGCGGGCGAGGCGATCGCCGAGCAGCTGCGAGCAATGGGGCACGAGGTCGAGATCGTCGACGACCGCACGGCCATGGGCCGCGGCGAGATCATCTGGAAGTGCGAAAACGGCGTTTACGCCGCGGGCACCGAACCGAGATGCGACGGCACGGTCGCAAGCTGGTAATAAAGCAAAAAAAGGAGGCTTCCCGACGGGAAGCCTCCTTTTTTGCACATTTTTCAAAATTAAACCTTGGCCTCGCTGTTGTGCTTGCTGGCGACGTAGCTTCTCATCGAGTTCACGACGATGGTCGCGCCGAGCACGATGAGCAGCACCGCGATGATGAGCTGCAAGCCGTTGGCGATAAACACCGCGCCCCAGGTCGTCTCGCCCGCGGGGATGGTGACGGCAGCGGCATTTTGGATGGCGCTCACCATGGCCATCAGGCGCTGGACAAGCGCCGTGAACGTGACGCAGAGCATGATGACGAGCGGCGGGAAAAGCATCTTGTTGCTGCGGCCCGTGACCTTAAGGAAGACGCACAGCGTGATGAGCACGAGCGCGGAGAGCAGCTGGTTCGCCGAGCC
>OMBG01001378.1_pt1 | contig 11177 bp, 9 predicted proteins | sample 1674251 | NCBI WGS metagenome assembly OMBG01 (sample SAMEA103958153, study PRJEB25191) | human gut metagenome | reverse complement strand
CCGTTTGTACGGATGTTCCGGTCTGTGATCAGACTCTGTATGAATTGCCGGTAGACGCGGCATTTGGGGTAGTCTACGATTTGCTTGATTTCAAGTTTGTATTCAGTCATGGCGTTCATCCTTTCTTGTTGGCGCTTTCCGCAGCAACGTGAAAGCGCGTACAGTTACAGTGTCCGTATGGGGTGGAATGGCGCAGCTGATAGCTGCTGATGTGGACAACCCTGCCGCAGTTTCGGCAAAGGCATCGCCAGTATACTTCGTTTGATTTTCGATTGCCTTTAGGCGCGCGGTCGAGCACCTTGAGATAGCCGAATTCCTGACCAGTCAAATCGTATTTCAAAGCTTGGCATTTACAGCCACAGGATGTCGTTTTGGAGCGGCGTAGACTTTCGGAGAGAACAGAAACTATGTTTCCGCAGCTACATTGGCATACCCAACGAGCTTTGCCGCTTTGTGCGGAACGGTCCTGATAAAGAACCCGAAGCGCTCCAAAGGTCATATCGGTCAGATCAATCAATTCAGGCGATTTCTGATGCCGCAGACAACCGCAGGACTTGACGCCGTTCTGCTTCGTAAGACTGGTGGAGGATTTGACGACGCTTTTCCCGCAGCGACATTCGCACAGCCACATCGGGCGACCGGGTTTCACATCCTCCACGCGCCTTATCACTTTCAGCAAGCCAAAGGTTCGCCCAGTCAGGTCATTTGCTTTGCTCATAGATACCTCCTGCGTGTGGATTTGAATGATTATTAGGTGGATTCAATTTGGAATTGACATGCGCGGATATTCGATTACGCCCAGAGAAGTTCGGAGATTTGCAGCAGTAAATTTGAGACTGCGGCAGGCAGTTGACACACTTTTGACACGAAACCGTTGAAACGCCTGCATTTATACGAAATCATACGCTACAAATGTGGTTTGAAAGTTTTCGAAACAGCGCAATATTGCACAATATGCAGAACATTTTAATGGTATAAGATAGCTCCGTTTTAATCCCGACGATGAAGCCTCTGGATCTTCCGAAGAAAGAAAATACGAAGGTCGAAGCCGCTCCCGCAGCGCCCGCCAAGGAAGAAGTCATCGACTTCTCCAAGGTCGAGATCGAGCCGCTGTTCAAGGACTTTGTCGACTTTGAGACGTTCTCCAAGTCCGACTTCCGCGCCGTGAAGGTCAAAGCCTGCGAAGCGGTCAAGAAGTCCAAAAAACTCCTGAAATTCGTGCTGGACGACGGCACCGGCACCGACAGAGTGATCCTTTCCGGTATTCACGAATACTACGAGCCGGAAGAGCTGGTCGGCAAAACGTGCGTCGCCATCACGAACCTGCCGCCCAGACCCATGATGGGCATCGACTCCTGCGGCATGCTGATCTCCGCCGTCCACCACGAGGAAGGCGCAGAAAAGCTCCACCTCCTCATGCTCGACCCCCACATCCCCGCAGGCGCAAAAATGTATTGAGAAACCCAAGCACCCCGGCACAGCAGTGCCGGGGTGCTTGTTCTTTCAGGGAGCCAAAAGCATACGAACGAGCGCCAGGCAGCGATCGCTGCCCGGCGCTGATCTGTTATTTTTCCAGCATCGCGTCCATCAGTGCCAGCAAAGAGCTCTGCTGGCCGGGGGTCAGGCGGCTCCATTTGTCCAGCAGCGCCCGTTGCGCGGGCGTCAGCGCGAGCCGGTCCTCGGCGTCGGCAAAAAACTGCGAGAGCGTCAGCCCGAAGGCCTCGCAGATCTTTTCCAGCGAGGAAAACGATGGCGTCATGCCCTTCTTGTACCAGGAGGAAATGGTCGACTGCGGCAGGCCGGAGCGCTCCGCGAGCTGATATTCCGTCCAGCCTCTGGCCTCGCGGTTTTTCCGGATCAGGCCGAGAATGTCTGTCACGCGATCACCACCTACGATTTTTCGTTTATTATACTTTGAAAAATCGTTGCATTTTAATCATTATTGTCGTAGTATATGCTACGACAATATTCGATTTTCTGGAGGCCGCTGAACCATGAACGAAGACCGCACCTACGAAGCCTGGCTGGACGAGACGAACCGGGTCGTATCCTTTCACGCGATCCCTGCCGCCCGCTATTTCCGCGCCGCCGGAGAAGAATTCTGGCCACTGATCCTGACCCTCGTCCTCTCCGGCTACCGGATCCAGTGAAGCAATCTTAGGAATAATTAAGAAATTTTGCCGGAAATTTGTGATATAGTGGAAGTACAAAACACGCCGGAAAAGGAGAGACCATGATGAAAAAGACGATGTTATACCTCCTGCTGCTCTTGTCCGTCCTTCTGCTCGCCGCCTGTCAGAAGCAGCCCCAGCCGGAGATCAAGCTGCCGGAGCCACAGGCAGCGGCCAGCCCGGCACAGCCGGAGCCGGAGACTGCAGAGCAGACCCTGACCCTCGGCCTCATCGACTTTGAAGCGGACAAGGAGCTGCTGCGCAGCCTGATCCAGAGCTATAATGCCTCCGGCGCGCCCGTCCGCATCGAGATCGTCAACTACGCCGACGGCGCCGAAAGCTATGCGGACGCCGTCACGCGCCGCACGACCGAGCTCATGGCCGGGAACGTCCCCGACCTGCTCGACTGCAGCGACCTGAGCGGCGCGCAGTACGCCGGGTACGCAAAGAACGGCATCCTGCTGCCGCTGGACGGGATGCCGGAGGAAGGGGTGCTGTCTGGCGTGCAGCAGCCCTGCGAGGTGGATGGGAAGCGCTATTCCATCGTCGGCGCGTTCACGCTCGACCCGCTGTTCGGCCCCGCGTCCAGGCTCGGCGCGTCGCTGCAGACCTCGGTCGAGGACGTGCTGCGCGGCGCGGTCCCGGACGTTCGCTTCGTCTGGGGCGGCAGGGATCTGCTCGGCGTCTATTGCCGCCACGCCGCGGAGCGCTTTCTGGACTACGATACCGGCACAGCCTCGTTTGAAAGCGAAGCATTTCTGGACCTTCTGACCGCCTGCGCCCGCATCCAGCCGTCGGAGCTGGGCCCGGACAGCATCATGCAGCAGCCCATGCGTTCCGTCTCCGTGTACCGCCAGATGCAGAACAGCTGGTACGAGCAGACCGGCGACGCGTTCCGCGTGCTTTCCCTCAGCGCGGACGGCGGCGTGACCTACCAGCCCGTGCTGCAGCTCGGTGTCTGCGCAGCCTCTTCTGTGCAGGAGGCCGCGGTGCAGGCCCTGCGGGCCATGCTCGCAGAGAGCTTCCAGAAGACCATCGCGGACGCTTTCCCGGTCAGCACGGCCATCCTGCAGGCACAGCTGCAGCAGGAGATCGACGCGCAGAAGACCTATCAGCAGACTGCCATCCGCGAAGAAGGCCGCGTCGATGTCGGCGAGGCCGGGACGCAGACCTTCCTGTTTGACGAAGCCGTCGCGGCGGACCTCATGCACGTACTGGAGCATGTGGACTGCCGCGCCTGCAGCAATCAGGAGATCCTGACCATCATCCTCGACGAGGCGGACGCCTTCTTTCAGGGCCGCAAGACCGCGCAGGAGGCCTCCCGCATCATGGACAGCCGCGCCGCCCTCTTCATCGCCGAAAACAGCTGAGCGGAGGGGGAGAAAGCGCGCGCGGGTGACGCTACATTTTCTGTTGACAAACGTTAGCACCTGTGCTATCCTCGAAATATAACATATGTTAACACACGGGAAGGAGCGGAACGCATGGAACATCTCAGACTGTCCGACGGGGAATGGAAGCTGATGAAAACACTCTGGCAGCGCCAGCCGCGCACGCTTGCGGAGCTGGTTGCAGCGCTGGACGCCGAGACCGGCTGGAGCCGGGCGACGATCTTCATGATGCTCAAGCGGCTCATCGCCAAAGGCGCGGTCACGATGGACGACAGCGGAAGATTTCAGCAATACAGCGCCGCGATCACGTATTCAGATGTTGAACCCGAGGAAACGGAAGCATTTTTGTCGAAGGTTTACGGAGGAAGCGTGGGCATGATGGTGTCGAACCTCGTCGACCGCGGCACACTGTCCGAGCAGGACATTCAGGAATTGAAAGCCATTCTGGACGCAGCAGAAAAGGAGCGCGCGCAATGAAAAAATGGATTCTCCTTTTGACGCTCTGTATCAGCCTCCTTTTATCGGGCTGCCAGAAAACGCCGGAGGCCCAGCCTGGAACGCAGCCGGCGGAAGCGCCGTGGGCAGACGAACAAGCGGACGCGCCGCTTTCCTATGAAGACTATTTCGCGGAGCTCCGCCCCTATGACCCGGCAGAGAACGACGTGCCGGACTGGATGAAGGACGGAAACTATGAAATTTTATCAGAGGACGGCGTCCTCTCCCTGTACCAGGCGGCAAACGAAACCCTGACCCGCTTGTTTGCTTACCCGGTGGAAGTGCCGCTCGGCTGGTCGGCTGGCCCGGCCTGTCTCTATGCGTTCGACGAGCAGACCATTTACCGGCTCGATTATGGCGGGGAAGCGGCAGAGCCGATTTACCGCGCGACGGATGGGGCGATTTTGCAGATGGCGGCTGCCGGGGACGCGCTCTTCTTTGCCGAACAGGGAGAGCTCAGCATCCGCCTCTGCCGATTGTACGCGCCCGAAGGGAAGCTGGACGTCTTCTATGACGAGGTCCGCCCGGATGCGGAGGACCTTCTGCTGTTCCCCGTTTCCAATCACGAGCTGTGCTGGACCATGGACGATCCGGACTTTCTGGAGCTTGCGGCAGAGCAGGAGCAGACCTACATCGAGACGCGGAACATCGATCCTGCGGACAAGAGCACCTACTGGGGCATGCTGGAGCTGGATTTTGGCGTCAACTCCGGCATCCGGTACTACTATAACGACCTGGAGCCGCTGCTCTGCTCGCAGGGCTTCCGTAAAATTTACGGCGAAGAGAGCGTCGCCGACTGGTGGAAAACCGAAGACAGCTTCCTGCGAGACGCGGAGCTGCGCGCGAAGTTTGTATCCGTGGAACAGGGACCCGCAGTGCAGGCGCCGGACCGCAGGGTCGTAAGCTTTTTGCGCGGCGCGGAAACGGCGCTTGCGCAGGAACGGGGCCTGACGTTCAACACGCCGGAAGATCTTTCCCCGGAGCAGCTGTTTCAGTTGTTTCTGGCGTGGACGAATGAAGATACACTGAAGGAATATCAGGACCCGGATGACGGTAACTTCTATTTCACAACCCCGGTCATCCGCCGGACGCTCGACTGCTATTTCAGCGGCTATTGCTTTGATATCACAGCCTGCAGGGCGTACGACAGGCAAACCGGCATGGTCGTCGTCCCGTCTGTTTCCGGGTCTGACGACGGCCGGACGGCGCGGCTCGTCGGAAAAGCGCAGGACGGAGACCTTGTGACCTACCTTATCGACTTTTACGCGGATGCGGCTGCCAAGGCAGAGCATCGTGCGTACGCGCGGAAGGAATACACGCTGCAATGCTATGACGGCGGCTTCTATCTCCTGCGCGCCTGCTCCGTGATGTGCCCTGACGGGGAGCATACGCTCGGCGGCATTTCCGTCTGGGACAGGTGGGACCTTCTTCCGCAGGCGGTGACCGAAGGCTTTGCGGAGCTTGGTGTGGTCGGCGTTTCGCGGGAGGACTATGATGTGGTCAAATACGGCCGTGACGGACTATATGTCCACGTGCTGCGCCTGCAGGCGGGCAAGGAGAACAGGGAGGGGCTGGACGGCTATGTCAGCTGCGTCTATACGACGAGCCCCGACTACCCCTCGCCGCGCGGTCTGCGCGTCGGCGACCCGGAGGCCAATGCAGCAGAAACAATGAATGCGCTCTGGGGCAGCTTTGAATACGAGCTGCAGGACGGCGCGATCTGCCGCATGGGGTTCTTCTCCTATTATGACGCGGGAGGCCCCGGCGAAGCGTTTACGGTACGCCCGGCAGACAGCCGGCCGGGGAATTGAGGGAAAGGAGCTGCCATGATACGAGAAACATTGACGCTCTCCGCGCTGATCGCAGCCGTCCTGCTGGTGCGGGCGGTGTTCAAAAACCGCGTGCCGAAGCGGATGATCTATGCGCTCTGGCTCGTGGTGCTTTTGAAGCTCTGCATGCCGGGGACGCTGTTCTCCCTGCCGGTCCTTCCGGCAGAGCAGACCGCCGCGCCGGTGCAGCGCGCGGAGTTCCCGGCGCAGACCGCGCCGGTCACCCAACCGCCCGCACAGGCGGTACAGCCGCAAACACCCGCGCAGCCAGTCACGCAGGAACCGGCAAACCCGGCGGCGAAGCCGCTGACGGCCACGCAGATCTTCCGGATCATCTGGTTCAGCGGCAGCGCGCTGCTCGGCCTCTGGATGCTTGGCTCGTGGCTGGTCTTTACGATCCGGCTGCGCAAAAGCCGGAAATTCCTCGGAAGACACGGAAAAACCAGTATTTACGTCTCAAGCCGCATCCCGTCGCCCTGCCTTGCAGGCCTCATCCCGGCCGTCTATCTGACGCGGAACGTGCTGCAGAACGACACGACCGCGCTGATCCTGCGCCACGAGCTGACGCACCTGCGGCATCTCGACCCGCTGTGGTCGTTCTGCCGGACGGCCGCTGTGGTCGCGTACTGGTGGAACCCGCTGGTCTGGCTCGCCGCGATCGTCTCCAAGCGCGATGCCGAGCTGGCGTGCGACGAGGCCGTCGCCGCGGGGCTCCTCGACAGCGAGCGCATTGCCTACGCAAGGGCGATCCTGGCCCAGGCCCCGCGCAGGGGTGCAGCCCTGAGCCTTGCCGGGCCGCCGGTCAAAGAGCGCATTTTGTTCCTCACGAAAAAGCAGCGCACGAGCGTCCTGTGCGTCGTTCTGGCCCTGATCCTCGTCCTGTCCGCGACCGGCTGCTCCTTTGCCGAGCTGACGCGGCAGAAATCTGGGGAGATCACTCTGCCCGAAGCGGCAGGGGAGACCGGCCCGTCCGCGGATGCGGCCGCGGATCCCACCGACCGGCAGGAAGGACCGGTGCAGGACCAGCCACAGCTGCTTCACAACGACGGGACCTATGACCCGTCCCAGCCCCTACAAGCCTGGGAGCTGGCCCGCGCCGACGGTGTGCAGACCGGCATGACGCAGGCGCAGGTCGAAGCGATCACGGGGCCGCTCACCGAGAACCAATACGGCGTCCTGGTGGACGATCAGAACATCTCCTATCGCTTCTGGGACCGCAGCGGCGGCGAACCGAAGCTGATGGAAATGACCTGGAGCGGAAAAGTGATAAACGACGAGCTTGTTTATACCACCTCACAGGACGCGCCGGCCTTCCGCGGCATCTGTCTCGGCGATCCAATCGGCGACGTGCTGGCGAAGCTCCCGTGTACAGACCGGGAACTCAAATACCAGCAGACGCAGTATGTGTACGGGCAGGCGGGCGACGAGGATTACGCGGTCCTGCACCTGATCGGGGACAGCTATTATTCTCTGTCGTTTGGTATCGCCGGTCAGTGGCGCGCGTCCGTCGACTTCTCCTGTGTCCAGCAGCGCGTGTTCCATATCGTCATTTATGCCGAAACATACTGGCAGGAAGCAGAGCAGGCGGGCGAAGAGACGGCTGCCCGGGCGCAGACCATGACGCTGTCGGTCCCGTCCGGCGAAAAATATACGTTGTCGGAGGCGGATGCGGCGGCTCTGGAGGAGATCTTCTCCGAGGGTTCCATGACGATGCTCGAGAACGACCCGGAATCGGTATGCGTGTACCAGTTCGACATCCGGAATCGCAGCTATCTGCTGGATGAAACGCTGGATACAGTAGAGATGATCGTATGGATGGATACCGAGCATTATGACTATTACCAGAAGCACCTGACCGACGCCGACGCGGAAACCCTGCAGACGGTCATTGACCGGTACACACAGGGCGCGGAGGGCAGCAAGCGCCAGACTGCGATCCTCCGGGAGGTGCGCGCGGCTTCCGTCACGGTCGAGCATATCACCCTGCTCAATTCCGCCCTCGAGGAAGACCTGCGCACGCTCAAAGGCCTGAATATCCCGCCGGAGGCGTACCAATACGGCTACTATCGGGAGGACTCCGGCGAGATCTACACCTACAAGGTCGACCCGGATACCCCCGTCACCATCTATGACATTTCTCAGGTCTACGGAGCGGGCGAGGACCGGCTGTACACCTTCGAAACATGGCAGGATTTCGTCGCCGCGGTCCAGGCCAACGAAGGCCTGTGCGTCCCGCCCTATACCCTGATCCTGCAGGACGGCGTTGTCGTCAAAATCGAAGAGAAATTCTACAATTAGCATCCAGAAAGGAGACTACCATGAAGAAGACAGCCCTGCTCCTGCTGCTGTGCATCTGCCTGCTTCTGGCTGGCTGCACCGCGCAGACCGCACCGCAGCCCATCCAGCCGGAACCGGATACTCAGCCGGAGCAGGCTGTGCAGCCAGCACGGACATGGCAGGACATACAGGCGCAGCTTCCGGACGTCTCCGCCATGTCCGGCTTTCCGGCTGCGGAGCAAGCCTGGCACCCGGAGCCGATCGTCGTGCATGGCGGAGAAGCGGAATACTGGATCGACCAGTCCGAAAGCTGGGAGACCGCAAGGATCTGTATGCGAAAAGATGGCCAGACGGCGAGCATTTACGCCGCGCAGGACGGGAGCCTGTCCCAGCTTGCATTGTTCGATGGGATGCTGTATTTTGCACAGATCGGCGGCATTTATCGGATGCCGATGGAAGGCGGTGCGGCGGAACTCTGGATCCCGGACGGCGGACGGTTTGCGCTGACCGGCGGCGTGATCTATACGTGGCTTTCGGAGCAGGGCTTCTGCGCCATTGCCGCGCAGGACCCGGAACAGGCCGTGCCGGTGTGGAAGCAGGAACAGGCGCTTACGGTTAGGCAAACTGTCCCGGTGACGGGCGGTATCGTCTTCTGGCTGGCGGAAAACGAGCCGGATCCGGATGCTGACCGGCTTTGGGTCGTGCTGCTGCGAAACAGCGGGCAGTGGGAGCTTCTGCGCGAGGAAACGGGACCGATGCCGCGGAGCATCTTTTCGGATGACACCAACGTCTGGTTCATGCGCGAGACGAGCGAGGGGCAGTTTCTCTATCAGATCGATTGCAAAAACGGAGCATATGCCTGCCTCGGAAGGCTGCCGGAAGCGCCGGACGGATGTTACAGCCCCGGCACGCCTGTATTGGGCTTTCAGCGTGTCCTGATGCGCTATCAGGGGATAGAGTCAACCATGGAGTTTTATGCGTTGGATGACAAACTGACGCTGGGTGAGCATTTGCTGTCGTATGGTGCAGACGATTCATATGCCATTTATTTTCTGCACCTGTTCGAGATACAGGAAACGCCGCAGAGCTTTTATTTTTGTGGCAAGTCGGAAGAAAACGGGCTGTATCTCGTTTCTGAAATAAGAAAAAGCGGGGACGGGCTTTTGCGGGAGGAAGCCCTGCAGCCGCCGGTATGAACGCGCCTGCGGGCATAACGATCAAGCCGAACCGAAAGGAGAAACCCATGAAAAAGACGATTATATTCCTGCTGCTGTGCATCTGCCTGCTTCTGGCTGGCTGCACCGCGCAGACCGCACCGCAGTCCGTCCAGCCGGAACCGGAGCCTGTGCCGACAGAGCCGGAACCCGCCCCACCCGCAGCCGAAACCGCGGATACAGTTGCAAGTCAGGAAGAGCAGACGCAGGAGCGGCCGGCACTCCCGGTCCCGTCCGCGTCCATGTTTTCCCTGACCGGGCGCGAGGCCGTCCTGTATGACGCGGCGGTCGCGCAGCGATACCCGCGCGATGACAACGACATCGTCCTGCCGAGCCTTTGCGTGTACGGCTCGTTTGAGGAAGACGGCAAGACCGTGGTCATCTGCGATCTGCACTACGATTTTTACTATGACTACACCGGCCCCGGCTGGGCGTGGAACTCGGGCGCGATGAACACGTATCTGCGAGCGGAACTGGAAACGCAGGACGGCGCGGAGGTCTGCACGGGCTTTGCAATTTTCCCGGGCGGCGATCCTAGCGACTGGATCTCCGGCGAATGCGGCCCGCTTGCCGTGCAGAATGCAGATGGGGCGTGGGTCCTGCCGGAACCGGCCGGAGACTGGTTCCCTTCGGACAGCAGTATGCTGGGCGAGTATCTGGCCGCAGCGGAAGCTATGCCGGAACCGGCGGCAGTGATGCAGCAGACAGACTTTGAGGCGCACATGCTGGCGCTTTCGGACGGGAAGACGGCGGAGGAATTGACCATCGACACCTTCCCGGACGTTCTGGCGGAAGACGCGGCGCTGGAAAGCTTCCTGCGCGATACGCCGGAGGACGCGGCGCTCTGCTGCGCGACGTATCTGGTCGAAAACATGTGGTACGGCGATGGCGAAAATGAGCCCTATACGACGGATTTCGCGCTGACCGCGCTGGGGCGGCTCTACGTTCTTTCGATGCAGTATCTCATGGAGACGTATAACGACTCGACGTCGCTGCTGTCTGCCTTGCTGCTTCATACGTTCTCCCCGGAGGAATGGCTGTACCAGTTCTGGGGCGTAGTGGGAGGAATCGAGTTCGCAAAGGAAGGTTTTACGCTGGACAGTGTCTATTACGATGAGCACCCCATTGAAAAGCAGTGCATGACCGCCCTGCTGCGCAGCCCGAAGCGGCTTTATGTCGCGACACTTTTTGATTATGTAAACCCTGTAGACAACGAGCGGTGTGACGCCGACCATTCTGCGCTTTATGATTTCCTGGCAGGGGGCAAGGCAGACGACCGCCTTCATATCGAGCCTGCCGGAGCGACGCGCGAAGACCTCCTTGCCGCCTGCACGGAAACGGCGCATTGGGAGGTGGAAGGCGGAACCGGTACCACCATCCTCCACATCACGCCCGAACACGGTCAGGAACTGCGGCTTGTGTACCGCTTCGGCGAAAATTAAGAATTTTTAAGAAATTTCTTCCACGCTGGTGTGCTATGATGACGGCGAGAACATCAGCTTCCTGACGAAAAGGAGAAACAAATGAAAAAACTGTCCGCCGCGCTGATGGCGCTTTTGCTGATATTGACCGGCTGCCAGAAACAGCAAAAGCAGGCGGATATCCGCCTGCCGGAACCGGAAACACCTGCCGCAGAAGAAACGATAGCCGAACCGGCGGAAGAACCGGAACAGGAGAGCGTTGCTCCGGATCTCGGCACCTACAAAGAGCTTCTGGAAGTCCTTCAAACGCTGCAAACACGGGAGGACTGGAAAAGCAACCCGGAATACGAGATGATCACGGCGCAAAAGGAGAAGGTAC
>OMBG01001362.1_pt1 | contig 11230 bp, 10 predicted proteins | sample 1674251 | NCBI WGS metagenome assembly OMBG01 (sample SAMEA103958153, study PRJEB25191) | human gut metagenome | reverse complement strand
CGCTCTATACGTCTTATAGAAGATGAACTGAACCATACAAAAGATGATTTCATCAACCATTTCAAAGAGACATATACCAATCAGTACCCACCTTCATGGATGCCTACCGAGATATTGCCATTTGGGGTAATCACCAATGTTTATTCTAACATCAAGAATAAGAAGATAAAGAAGCGTATTGCACAGTCATTTGGCTTGCAAGTTGCACCTTTTGAATCTTGGCTTACCATTATCACTGTAACAAGAAACTCATGTTGTCATCATGCACGTGTATGGAATAGGGTATTCTCTATTCGTGCTACCATGCCAATTAGAATGTCACGTTCTTGGATTACCTTGCCGACAGATCCATTGAAAGTGTACTTTGATATGTGCATCATCAAGTACATTCTTGACATCATATCTCCAAATAACGATATGCTTGATAAGATGAACAGACTTTTTGCTACGTTTTCAGCAGGATTATCATAAAAATCCTCTAAATGCGTGTGTTTCTCGATTTTTATTTGTATTTTTGCCATGCCGTTCAGAGTTCTGCTATGCCTGTTGTCGCGACACGAAGGTTAGTGAAAAATCTGGCAAGGCAAAAGCACCCGAGCAGCAAACAATTGCTTAGGCGCTTATAAACAACAAACATATAGTGTTGCAGAAACGAGGAACAATATTAGCCTATGCAATACCCGCTTATATCAGAATATCTCACTGCCATTCAAGATGCTCACGACAATCTTGATAAGCTGAACCATTTAGTGCCCGTGCTGGACAAACATGGCGAGCCGTATCGTAGTAGCGGTGCGTTTGCCGTCGTGTTCAAGATGAAGGACGAGCAGACTGGGAAGTGCTACGCCCTGAAATGTTTCACCGAGGATCAGGAAGGACGTGCGGAGGCATACCGTCAGATAGCAGAGGAATTGGAATTTGTCGATTCGCATTATATTACTTCCGTGAAATACCTGGAGAAGGAACTGTTTGTTGACAGCAATTGTGAAGACGACGAGTTCCCCGTGCTGCTGATGGACTGGATTGAGGGCGAAACGATGGAGACGTACATTGCCGAAAACTATACCGACAGCTATGAAATGTCGATGCTCTGCTACCGTTTCTGCAAGATGGCTGCTTGGCTTCGATCGCAGTCTTTTGCCCATGGCGACATCAAGCCTGACAATATCATGGTGCGTCCGGATGGGACGCTCACCCTCGTTGATTACGACGGCATGTTTGTGCCAGCGATGAAAGGTCAGAAGTCGCCGACTATCGGCACCAAGGACTTCTCGCATCCCCTTCGCACCATGGACGACTTCGACGAAACCATCGACGATTTTTCCTTGGCCTCCATTGCCCTCTCGCTCAAAGCCATCTCTCTTGATTCGCCCCTGCTTCAGAGCTACGGAGCATCCGACCGTCTCCTTTTCTCTGCCACCGATTATCTCGATTTGAGCAAGAGTAAGATCTTCACTGCCCTGCAAAGTTTATTGGCTGACGTGGAGGCAAGAACCCTTCTGTCTATGTTCCTATTAGCCAGTGCCCAAAAAGACTTGTCTATGTGCTCCTTTCGATTGTTTGGGTTGCAGAAACCGAAGGAAAAGGAAGTGTGGAGTACAGAGGTTACCGAAGAGGACCTTAAAAATGCTGTAGAAGATGAGTATGGCGTAAAATACAGCAAGGATTGGAAAATATTGCTTAGAGCACCAGAAAATTTAGATGGCGTGTATTCTATCAGAAAAGGGGTGAAGGTTATTGCAAAAAACGCTTTTCTGCATTGCCTATATCTAGACAACATCAACATTCCAAATAGTGTGATTAGTATTGGAAGCAACGCTTTTAAGGGATGTTGGTCCCTCAAAAGTATCAATATTCCTGAAAGTGTTACATGTATTGAGGATTACGCTTTTGCATATTGTAACTCCCTCAAGAGCATTAATATGCCAGAAAGTGTGACAACTATCGGAAAAGGTGCTTTTTGCAATTGTATTTATAACCATAGAACAACCAAAACTAATCAGAAATATCCGAGTGTAAATCTTTAATTACCAGCATATTCTAAAATTTAACACTTTTCGGTTGCCATTTGTCGCTTCCCAAATTTCCACATATTTTTGAGACGTATTTCTGACGTGGAGAATTTGCGGGGCTTGTTTTTTGTCACACCGTGCAGACAGTTGACAAGGGTTTACAACCGTTTACGACAAGCGACAATAACCGCCCCGATATGCGGAAACAGTCACACTGTGTAGAAAAGCGACAATGGTTGACTTCCGTTCACATCCGTTTACCATTTCAGAGATATAGGATTGAAGAAATGAACCATTAAACGATAAAACGGTATGAAAGCAACCAGAAAATGCAGTTTTTGCGGCAAGTCCTTTGTAACCCGAAGCGGTATGCAAAGATATTGCAGTGAGGCTTGTCAGGCAGAAGCCAAACGAGCCAGAGTGATGCAGAAGAACAACCTCTTCAAAGTCGCCCAACCCTTGATGGAGATACAGCATCAGGAGTATCTCACCTTTTCCAAAGCAGCCATCCTCATGGGCTGTTCCCGACAGTACATTTACAAACTTGTAGCCATCGGCAAGCTGAAAGCCTCACGCATCAGCAACCGCATGGCATTCATCCGCAGAGCCGACATCGAGCAGATGTTGGAGGGCAATCCCTATCACCGCATCCTGCCCGGCAACACCTCCACACCAAGGAAATCATCTTCATCTTCCTTACCTGCCAAAAGAGAAAAAAGGGAAAAGGAAAGCGAAGAAGTGTTGGACTTCTATTCGGGCGAGGAGGTGATGTCCCTTTTTAAGGTAAAGCAGTCATGGCTTTACACTTCCGCCAAGCGTAACCATATCCCCATCTGCCGTATCGCAGGAAAGAACTATTACAGCAAGAAGCATATTGACGAGTTTTTCGGTGTGGCAGTTGATATTAGCGAAATTACCGACTGGCTACTGACCGAGGAGGTGGAGGAACTGTTCGGCATGAAGCCGACCGCACTCCGTGCCTACACCTATCGCCATAAGATACCCACTAAAAGAGAGTACGGGCGTACCTATTACTCCAAATCACATTTGAACGAACTCCGCAGAACTGACCTTGTGAACGATGAACGCTACTATACCGTTGAGCAGGTGCAGCAAATCTATGGTCTTTCGTCAGCCAACATCTGCCATATCGTCAAGGTGAAGCACATCGAAAAGATAAAGGTGGGTGTGAAAAACCTGCTTTTGCGCTCAGATGTGGAGCGTGTCATGGCTGAAAGGAACAAATAACCGTGAAAAATCGGGATTATCGAAAATTATTTCAAAATGATGTATCGTGGAGGTATTCACGGATATTTCACGTTGTTCCTTTGCCATCGGAAACATGGATACAACTCCAAAATGTATACAACCAATTAAAACATAATTATTATGAGTAAATGCAAAACAGTTACCTTGCGTAAGCGCAAGATTAAGAACGGGACACAGTATTCACTATGCCTTGACTACTATCCCGGCTACCGTGACAATGTCACCATGAGAGTGATTACACGTGAAGCCTTAGGAATTTACATCTTCGCCAAACCTGCAAACCAGCAGGAACGGGACTTCAACGCACGCATGATGAAGAAAGCGGTCATCCTGCGCAACCAGCGCTACGAAGCCATTTTCAATGAAAACAACGGCTTTTTTGACAAGACCAAGATGAAGGGCGATTTCCTTGCCTATTTCAAAGGACTGGCTGACCGCAAGAATATCAAGTGGCAGCACGTATACAAGCATTTCCAGCGGTTCGTGAACGGCAAATGCACCTTTGAGGAGGTGGATGTGGATTTGTGCCGCAAGTTCATGGAATACCTGCTTGATGCACCCCAATCCATCCACACCAACCAAAAGCTGCACATCAACTCCGCAGCAGGCTATTGGTCAACTTTCCGTGCCGTGCTGCACACCGCTTACCGTGACAGGAAGATAAAGGAGAACCCAAACGGCTTCTTAGACCGCATCGAGTGCATTCCCACCATCAGGGAGCATTTGAGCCAAGAGGAACTGATACGGCTTGCCGAAACACCCTGTGAGGAGGAGGTCTTGAAAAAAGCTTTTCTTTTCGCCTGTCTTACGGGACTGAGAAAGAGCGACATCAGACAGCTCACGTGGCAGCAGATACAACCATACACCAACGGCAGGATGTTCGTTACCACCCGTATGCAGAAAACCAAAGAAATAGTGCATAACCCCATCAGTGATGAAGCCTATGGACTGCTGGGAGAACGGGGCGAGGGACTTATCTTTGAGGATTTCAAGGACAAGATGCTGCAAGGACCACTCCAACGGTGGCTCACGGCAGCAGGGATAACCAAGAAAATCACCTTTCACTGTACCCGCCACAGCTTCGGAAGCCTGCACGTGGAAATGGGAACGGACATGGCTGTCATCCAAGCCTATCTCGGACATAAGAACATTACCACCACACAAATCTATTCCAAGATAGCAGCGCAGCAGATGTGTCAGGTGGTGGACAAGATAACCTTGAAGCGCAAGGAGGCATAAATGTCTCACATTGACAGGTATTCAGAGGGGCGGTTATGGCTACAAGGCTATAATCGCCCCTCTATGTTTTTGGCTTGATGCCACCATTTATAAGCCCCTCAGAGTATGAAACAGAGTATGATATGATGACATTTCGTGAAATACATTGAAAAAGACCGTTCTAACCGCAAATAACGGGCAGTAATTGGGAAAAATAGCATTAACTTTGCACAAAATAATACAGGAACATTCAATCTCTCAACGAAATATGGAATCATCAATCAAGGACAAATACATCATCTTGGGCTTTGTCGGCTTCGCCATCGTCCTAATATCTTCCATTGCCACGCTGGTAATAGCGGACAGCTTCAACCAAGACAACTTTGTCAGGTGGATAGTATTCGTATGCTGTAACCTGTTGGGATGGTTGCTCTATCTCTCCTTTCAGACACTTATCTTTGATACATACGAAATCTACAAAATCAAGTTCGGCAAGAAAGAAACGATTGCCGAAGCCATAGAGGTGCAGGAAGAACTGTCACAAAATACACTTGAAGAAGCCACATCTGTGCCTGGACCTACATCAGTCCCTGAGCCTGTACCCGAATCATCCCCGACAAAAGAAGAGACACTTATCCAAACACAACCGATAGAGCTTACTATCGCCCCGGATCTTCACGAAAAGAACCGTGCCAATTACGCAAGCAGAGAGCAACGGGAAAAGGAAGAGCGCATCCGCATGGTCATGGAGTATTGCCATTATTACCTGCCTCGCATTGCCGACCAAGAAACCGTGAACCACATCTGTACTGAGGTGGACAAATGGATGAATCTTAACACTTATACCCCGAAGCCCATACAAAGACCGTTTACCAAAGACATCAACAACATTCCACTCCGTCACTTCGTATGGAATATCTCTGAGCGTTTCCTGTACAAGAGATACTACAATGGGGATAACCGTGCCAAGTTCATCAAAGCCCTTTTCCCGAAATCGTTTGCTGATACAGACTTATCAACCATCAAGAATTTCAAGGTAGAGCCGTTAAAGACGGAAATTCCCATTGATGAACCCGAAAACGGCAAACTTGATTTCCACTATCCCGAGGATTATGTGCGGAATTAGGATAATCACGACACCAACGACAACCATCCGGTAACTCATAACCGCCTGTTTTACATCGTTTCCCGAGTAATTTTACCCGTCATTTATGGCTGGGCTTAATTATTCGGGAATTATTTTGCAATGACGTGTCGTGGAGATATTCACGGATATATCATTTCAGTCCTTTGCGCCAAGTCTTACAAAAGAGACGAGTACGCGAATGGAAAAATCAATTCTTACCTTCAACGACCTCCCCGAGGTTGTCGCTCAGCTTCGAGACGAAGTGATGAGCCTGAAAAGCCTGCTCGCCGAGCAGCGCAGTGTGAACAATGCCAAAACGGTGGACACCCACGTGCCCATGTCTGTGGACGAGGCAGCAGAGTATTTAGGTATCCCTAAGGGTACGCTCTACATGAAACTGTCAGAAGGGACAATCCCTGCCACCAAGCCCGGCAAACGCTATTGCCTTTACCGTGACGAACTGGACAAGTGGCTGGAAACCGCCCGAAAGAATCCCATACCGTTGTCAGACGAGGAACTGAACAAGTCCTTATCCTCTTCCCACCGTCGCAAGCCCAACCCACGTAACTGGTGAATGATATGGAAGAGGATAAGAACTATATCAACCTGATACGTGGCGACCTCACAAAAGCATCCCAAGCGCATAACGGTATGCCCGACAGTGTAGGCATGATGAATATCAAGACGGCAAACCAAACCATTCTTGAAGCATCGTTATTGCCTACGCCCCGTGCGCTGTGGGACAGCTTTTGGTACGAGGGGGAACTCTCCTGCTTGTTTGCCGATTCCAACGTGGGCAAGTCCATCCTTGCCGTGCAGATAGCCGACCGCATCGCCCGAACCGACAATGTGCTGTATCTGGACTTTGAACTGTCCGAAAAGCAGTTCCAGCTCCGCTATACCAACGAGCATGGAGAGCTCTACACCTTTCCCGACAAAATCTATCGGGTGTCTATTGACTGCAACCAGCTTTTGGATGCCAACTTTGAGGAAGCTATCATAGGCGGCATTGAACAGATGGCTGTGCAGACCGACTGCAAGATTTTCATCATTGACAATCTTACCTACCTGTGTTGCGCCATGGAGAAAGGCGATGCCGCAGGACGGCTGATGATTCAGCTGAACAATCTCAAAAAGAGATATGCGCTCTCTATCCTTGTCCTGGCACATACGCCCAAACGCTCTTTGGATTGTCCCATCACATCCAACGACCTTGCCGGAAGCAAACGGCTCTACAATTTCTTTGACAGCGTGTTCACCATTGGAAAAAGTGCCCAAGACGGAGGGCTTCGCTATGTGAAGCAGCTTAAAGTGCGCTATGGCACGTTCTCTCATGATGCGGATAATGTAATCGTTTACGAGATTGACAAGGTGGATGCTTTCTTGCAGTTCGTGTTCAGGGGCTATTCCACGGAAAAGGAACACTTGAAAAAATTGGGCGACAATGAATCAAGCCAAAGGGATTGCCAAATTCTGCAACTCTCCCAATCGGGCAAGTCCGTCAGGGAGATAGCCTCACAGGTGAATTGTGGCAAGTCCACCGTAAACCGTATCATCCAGCGCAGCAAAGAGAGTAAAAACGCAGGTGTCCCAAGTGTCCCACTGTCCCAACCCTTAGAGTGTGGGACAATGGGACAGGATGGGACAGCCGACAATCAACCATCAAAAACGGACTAAGCTATGGGCAATTATTCATTACAGAAGTATAAAGGAACGGCAACACGGCATACCTGCCCCAAATGCGGAGACAGGCATTCTTTCGTCTATTACGTGGACGAAAATAATGTGCCGTTGCATCCATCGGTCGGCAGATGTAACCACGAAAGCGGTTGTGGGTATCACTACACTCCGAAAGAGTATTTTCAAGAGCATCCTGAACACAGAACTACCAATGATTTCTCTTTTGACAGGCAAAGAGCAGAGCAGAAGAAAGTGAAGCAGCAAAGTAAGCCGACAGCCATCGGCTATATTCCCCCTCACTATGTGGAGAAGTCGCAAAGCGAGCGTAGCAATTTCTTCCGTTTCCTCTTCACACTCCTTACTTCCTACTATGGCGACAAGGCGAAAGAGGTGTTGAAGCGGTTGTTGGAGGAATACCGTTTGGGGGCTACCCGTGACGGCTCTGTTATCTTTTGGCAGATAGACAGGACGGGCAAGGTACGCACGGGAAAGGTGATGCAGTACAATCCCGAAGACGGACACCGTATCAAGGGAGGACAGACATCGGCAGTGAACTGGATACACAGCATATTGAAAAAGCAGCGTGTGTTGGCAGAGGATTGGCAACTATCCCAATGCCTTTTCGGGGAACACTTGTTGAAAACGCATCCCGACAAGGTGGTGGTCTTGGTGGAATCCGAGAAGAGTGCCGTTATCGGTTCTGCTATCTTCCCCGATTATGTATGGCTGGCTACGGGTGGTAAGAGTCAGATGAGAGAAGAGAAACTCCGTGTACTGTCAGGGCGAACCGTGCTTCTCTTTCCCGATGCCGATGCTTATGCCGAGTGGAAACAGCGAGCCGAGAGCATGTACTTTTGTAAGGTGGTGGTTTCGGACATCATCGAAAGGAATGCCACCCCGAAACAAAAAGAAGCCCATATCGACATAGCCGATTGGATTATCTTTCAGATACGGGAGGGCAAGGTGATGAGTACAGCCAACCACTTGGTCGAGGCTGAGAGAATCCTCCAGCGGATGATAGAGAAGAATCCCGTCCTGCAAAAACTGATAGACGATTTAGACCTTGTGCTGGTCGGTGCATCTCCAATCGGCAACGATGATGAAAAACCTCCCTGACGGAGGAGAGCGGAAGCCGTAGGCTGGAGTTTGCAGACAATGGCTTGCCATTGATATAGCCCACTATAACTACACGCTCCGCTTACGTAGTTGTGGGCTCTCCCGAGGGGATTAGGGTTTTACCCTAATGACCCACTCAGGGCGTTTCTCCCCTGAGAACCCAGAGCAAAGAGTGACCCTCTCTTTGCAATCTCCGCTTATGGGTTGCACCCCTAAGAACCCCATGCGTTTACGGACAGCGGAAAAGCAAACAATAAAGTACAAACCAAAAAACAAGTATCTATGGCAACAAAATCAAGCATACATATCAAGCCCTGCAACATCGCATCGAGCGAGGCTCACAACAGGAGGACTGCCGAATACATGCGCCACATCGGAGAGTCCAGAATCTATGTCGTTCCTGAACTATCCACCGATAACGAACAGTGGATAAATCCCGACTTCGGCAGTCCGGATTTGCGGATGCATTATGACAATATCAGACAGATGGTAAAGGAAAAGACCGGACGTGCCATGCAGGAAAAGGAGCGTGAACGCAAAGGCAAGAACGGTAAAATAGTCAAGATTGCGGGATGCTCCCCCATACGTGAAGGAGTGCTGCTTGTCAGGTCGGACACCACACTGGCAGACGTGCGTAAATTCGGTGAGGAGTGTCAAAGACGGTGGGGAATCACACCGCTGCAAATCTTCCTGCACAAGGATGAAGGGCATTGGCTGAACGGTCAGCCGGAAGCGGAAGACAGGGAAAGCTTCAAAGTCGGGGACAGATGGTTCAAGCCGAACTATCATGCCCATATCGTTTTCGACTGGATGAACCACGAAACAGGAAAGAGCCGAAAGCTCAATGACGATGACATGATGCAGATGCAGACCCTTGCATCCGACATCCTGCTGATGGAACGCGGGCAGTCAAAGGCTGTCACTGGTAAGGAGCATCTGGAACGGAACGACTTTATCATTGAGAAGCAGAAAGCTGAACTGCAACGCATGGATGCAGCCAAACGGCACAAAGAAGAACAGATAAATCTTGCCGAGCAGGAACTGAAACAGGTGAAATCAGAAATACGCACTGACAAGTTAAAGAAGACAGCCACCACGGCAGCGACAGCCATAACTAGTGGAGTTGCTTCTCTTTTCGGGAGTGGAAAACTGAAAGAACTGGAACGTGCCAACGAAAAACTGCAAGACGAGGTTTCAAAACGGAACACCAATATTGAAAAATTGCAGAGCCAAGTACAGCAGATGCAGAAACAGCATGATACGCAAATCCACAATCTCAGAGAAATGCACAGGCAGGAACTTGACATGAAAGAAAAAGAACTGTCACGGCTCGCCAGAATCATAGACAAGGCTTTCAGGTGGTTTCCGATGTTCAGGGAAATGCTGCGCATGGAAAAGTTTTGTGCCATGCTGGGATTCTCTAAAGAAATGACTGAAAGTCTTATAGTCAAAAAAGAAGCCCTGAAATGTAGCGGTAAAATCTATTCCGAGCAACACAGGCGGAACTTTGATATAAAGGATGATATTTTAAGGGTGGAAAATGACCCTGACGATGAAAGCAGGCTGAACCTGACAATAAACAGGAAGCCGATTGCCGACTGGTTCAGGGAGCAATGGCACAGGCTTAGATATGGAGCAAGAGTGCCGCAACAGGAAGAAAGAAAAAGTAGAGGATTCAAATTATAATAGAAGCAATTTGATTAGTAATCTAAAAGCACTCCGATAACGATTAGAGTGCTTTTAGATTGTTTATCATTAATTATCAAAGCAAGTGCAGTTTAAGATTTTACTGAAGTTTGCATTAATAAAGAATATACTACAGCTGATATATGCGCAACATATTGTGACGCTTGTGATTCATTTCCCTTGAAATCCTTAACAAATACCGCTAAGGTATAACTGATATTATTAGGCAGACATATATAGGCAACATCATTGTGAGCTGCAAGAACACCATTTTCATTAACATAACCTGAACCTGTCTTATGCGCTATAACAACCCCTTCTTTATCAAGAAGTGGAGCTGCTATCCTATCTACACCTGTTTTGCATTCTTTTAACGTATTCTTAATGAAACTTTGTTTCTCATCATCGATAAGACCTTCAGTAAACAAACGATTCATCAACATTGCAGCACCAAGAGGAGATGTATAGTTAGAGTAAGCCTTGTTATGGTCAGCCGACATTTCCTCTTCCGTATAAGCTATCTGAAAACTTGAACGAGGAATGAGTGTGGCTATAAAACTATCTGTTTGAGCGACATTAACCATATCCTTAAACATAAGGTTGCTTGCATTGTTGTCACTCTGAGTAAGAGTATAACGCAGCAAATCTCTCACTGTCAATGATATGACTGGCCCTGAATAATCTTTCAGCATAGGACTCCAAGTCTTTGGGTCAAGTTTATCCCTATTTATATTTACTAAGGTATCAAGTGAAATTCCTTTATTGTCAAAGTCATTACAAAGAGCTAATGCCTGATGAACCTTAAACACACTCATCATAGGATAAACACTCTTATTATTGACCTTAACCGTATCTCTGTTATTAACAATAACCGCCACACCAATTTCGCCAGGACAAGCTGAGACAATTTGAGAAATGCTATCAGTCAAAACATTTGTTAAAGGAGGATTTGCGCTATCTTTTGTCGCTGATTTATGGAACAATGAAAATACCAAGATGAAAATGCAAACTAAAGCTATACTCAAAACTACGATTTGTTTTTTTCTGTTTTTTTCCATGTTTATATTATTTATATTTGTTTGACGAGAATATCTTTATTTGCCGACAAAGGTACATAACTTTA
>OMBG01001350.1_pt1 | contig 11282 bp, 7 predicted proteins | sample 1674251 | NCBI WGS metagenome assembly OMBG01 (sample SAMEA103958153, study PRJEB25191) | human gut metagenome | reverse complement strand
ATATATCGCTTACCTGCCCCGAGACACGGACACCAAGCTCCACACGTGCCAACAAGGTGAAATTCAAATCGGTGACATTCCGTGCGGACAAATACCTGAAGCATCAGTTGAGCGACGTCAAGACCGAGCGTTCGAAATACAAGCCGCACTCCATGCCGGTAACCAAAGAGAGTATAGACGAAGCACTGACGGAATACTTCTTGACAAACAGCGTGCTGACACGCCGGAAGTTTGAATCGTTATGCGGACTGACACGAGCTACCGCGGGACGTTATATCGCTCAGTTGGCGAAAGATAAAAAACTGCGCAATATCTCCATTCCGCGCAACCCCATCTATGAACCGATGCCGGGATTCTACGGAAAAGAGAAATTGCCCGAACCGGAGAACGAAACGGAAAACGTATCGGCAACAAACGACACGGACCTGACAATAAAGTAAATATACAACGAAACAATATAATAGAAAACTTCTACAAACGAAGCTCAAACCATAAAGAGCTGAAACTTCTACACTAGGCTGAAGGAATTCCGGGAGGAAATCCTTCAGCCGCTTTTCTTTATTGACGGGCGTTTGCGAAGGGGCTGAAGGATTTGAAGGAAAAAACAAGGGAAACTCAGGGAGAGGTACTTTTCAGCCCACCAGCCATACCAGCATGGGCAAGTAATCCTTTAAGGAAACACGAAGCAGCTTCAATGCCTGCTGGATGCGGTAAGCCACCGTCTGTGGCGACACATCCAGCACTTCAGCAATTTCTTTATAACTCAGTTCCTTAAAGCGATGCATCACAAAGGCTTCCCGATAACTGTCGGGAAGAGCAGCCATCGCCTCTTTTATTTTCCGGTCCAATTCCTCAAAACGACCATAGTCCACTTCACACAATGCCGCCTGTGTCCGCTCATAAAAGGCAGCTTCCGCCTTGGTTTTCACCTGTTCCCGCGTCAAGTGGTTCAAGACCCTCCGATAAGTCATTTTGAACAAATACTGATTCAATGAAGACTCGATTATCAAATCCCCACGATTCTCCCACAGCCATAACATCACCTCCTGAACAATCTCTTCGGCATCTTCCAGCGACACCAAGCGGTGAGCATAGGCACACAGCATAGGATAGTACCTTCTGAATAAATGGTCAAAAGAATTACCATCCCCCTGTCGGAGAGCATTAAACAAAGACAAGTCTTCCACGGTATGATTCATAGTATAATAACTGTTTTCCTTGTGTACAAAGATAGTTGTTTTTATCGGAAAAAACTTTTTTTTTAAAAAAAAGCATTTTTCGTTTAGATACCTTTCATTCTCGCTTGTCTTAATAATATAAAGGAAAACATTAAAGTATAATTCATGGAAAACCATACCGATATAGAAACTTTGTTGACCAAGTATTTCGAAGGAAACACCACTCCGCCGGAGAACGAACAGATAGAAGCCTGGCTGAATGCCGATGAGGAGCATTTGCGTATAGCCAAGCAGCTGAATACGCTCTATCTGGCTGTAGACACACAGCACATCACAAAGAAGATAGATACGGAAAAGGCATTAGACAAGGTAAAAAGCAGAACAAAAGTTAGAAACCTGTCCTGGTGGGGATGGACACAACGCATTGCGGCCATCCTGTCCGTTCCCCTCCTGATAGGTGTATTGGCTCTGTATCCGGACAGACAGCAGCCGGTAGTCACCGCTCAGATGGTGGAAATAAAAACCAATGCAGGCATGACTACCTCCGTCCTGTTACCGGACAGCACGGTAGTTCACCTCAATTCGGAATCCTCCCTCCGCTATCCCACCTTTTTTGCCGGCGATGTACGCCAAGTGGAATTAAACGGTGAAGCTTATTTCGATGTGACCCAACATCCCCGGAAACGATTCATCGTTTCCACCCCTCACCATTCGCAGGTGGAAGTGTACGGAACAAGTTTTAATGTGGAAGCATACGGTAATGAAACTCCCATTTCCACCACGCTTATCGAAGGCAGCGTAGGGTTTATTTATAAGAATAGCAAAGGAAAATTTCAAAAGAGTATGCTCTCCCCCAGACAGAAGCTGGTTTATTCCCCACAAACCGGAGATATCAAGTGCTACGCTACCTCGGGCGAATCGGAGATTTCATGGAAAGACGGCAAGCTTATCTTTAATGACACTCCGTTGGATGAAGTGCTGCACATGCTTGGAAAGCGGTTCAATGTGGAATTCGTATTGTCCAACAAGGGGCTGAAAGGCTGTTCGTTCACAGGAACATTCACCCATCAGCGTCTAGAGCGTATTATGGAATATTTCCGGATTTCTTCCCACATACGCTGGCGTTACATTGACAGTGCAGATATAAAGACGGAAAAGCTGAAAATAGAAGTGTACTAATATACGTTTAACCCTTAATTTAAATACTAGAAAAATGAACAGACAACAGGCTCCCTAAACAAAAACATACGGGAGGATATTGGCGTATCACCCCGTATGAAAAAATCATCTTTCCATGCTTGTTTGGCGACAAGCAAAGACAACATTTTATTCACTTTATCTCAATTACAAAATTATGAAAATTTATTTTAGCGTCCAATTATTATGGATGATAAAGTCGTGTAGGTTAATCTTAAATAAAACTCCATTACCTATGAAACTGAGTGTACTCTTTTTAATCTGTTCGCTAAGTATGACTTATGCGGCAGAGTCGTATGCGCAAAAGACCATGATCAGTCTTGAAGTGCGTAATGAAACAGTTGGCACTGTGTTGGAAAAGCTGAAAAAAGAATCGGGGTTTGATTTCTTCTTCAACAATAAACACGTAGATCTGAAACGTATTGTATCAGTTTCGGCAAACAACAATAATATCTTCAAGATATTGGATCAGATTTTCGCAGGAACGAATGTGAAGTATTCAGTGCTTGAAAAGAAAATCATTCTTTCTACTGAGATTGTGCAAGGAATACAGCAAGAACAAAATAAGGTGACAGGTATTGTGAAAGATGCGAATGGCGAACCGATAATCGGTGCCAATGTCATCGTAAAAGGCCAGTCAACTGGTACAATCACAGATATAGACGGGCGGTTCGTTCTGGATACTCCCAAAGATGCCGTTTTACAGATTACGTATATCGGGTATGTTTCTCAAGAAGTGAAAGTTTCTGGAAAGAAAGAACTTAATGTTGTATTAAAGGAAGATACTGAAACTTTGGAAGAGGTAGTAGTCGTAGGATATGGCGTACAAAAAAAGGCCAACCTGACAGGAGCAGTAAGCAGTGTAAAAATGGATGAAATATTGGGTGATCGTCCTGTCACTTCGGTTAGTAATGTACTGATGGGAGCAATGCCGGGACTGCAGGTAACAGGCACATCAGGCCAACCCGGTGCTGAAATGTCTTTCAATATCCGTGGAGTGAACAGCATCAATGAAGGTGCCCCGCTTGTATTAGTTGACAATGTAGAGATGGACATAAATATGCTGGATCCTAATGATATTGAATCTATCTCTGTATTAAAAGATGCCGCATCTTCGGCTATTTACGGTGCACGCGCTGCATTCGGAGTTATCCTAGTTACCACTAAAAAGGGAATGAAAGACACTCGCTTCTCTATCAACTACTCTAATAACTTCTCATTCAGTAAGCCCAGTAATTTACCCCATAAAGCAACTCCGTTACAAACAGTACAAGCTTATAAAGATATGGGAACAGTATCATATCAGACAGGACAAAATGTAGATACCTGGTTAGAGTTATTGAAAGAATATAATACTAATTCAAGCAATTATCCTGACGGTTATGCCGTTGTAGACGGACTTCGATACAGTTTACAAGAAACAGATCTCTTAAACGACATGATGGAAACAGGTTTTCAACAAACACATAACATTTCTGTTGGAGGAGGTAATAAATCAATATCTTACAGAATGTCAGCCGGTATGGTGAATCAAAATGGAATTCTTGTTACAGACAAAGACTCATACAAACGTTATAATATATCATCTTACATCCGCTCCGACATTCATTCCTGGATTACTCCAGAGTTAGACATCAAATATGCGAATTCACATTCAGAACTTCCCTATACTTCAGCTTCTTATGGTATTTGGGGAGCAGCAGTAGCCTTTCCATCTTATTTTCCATTAGGTAATATGGAACTGGATGGTGAAATCTTGCCTATCAATACTCCTCATAATTTCATCAATCTGTCAGCACCTAAAGAAAATGACAGAAACGATTTACGCATCTTTGGCAAGCTGACTATTACTCCGTTCAAAGATCTGAAAATAATCGGTGAATATACATTTAATAGAAAGACTAGAGAAATCACAACTTTCGATAAGAAATTTGCTTATGCTCACGGAGCTAACTTCCGCAAAGAACAGTCTGTTTCAAATTCGAAATATGAAATAGAAAATCGGGCAACCAATTATAATGCTTTTAATGTATATGCCAATTACAACAAAACATTAGGCAAACATGACATTGGAATTATGGCTGGTTTCAATCAGGAAAGCAATTCCTATAAGATGATGAAAGCGTCACGCACAGATATGATTAACGAAGATTTACCCTCATTATCACAAGCTACAGGAGATTATAAAAACAGTGATGAATTTGAAGAATACCATGTCAGAGGATTATTCTATAGGATAAATTACTCTTATGCCGGTAAATATTTACTCGAAACAAACGGGCGTTATGATGGTTCTTCGAAATTCCCTAAAGAAAATCGTTTCGGCTTCTTTCCTTCTGTTTCCGTAGGCTGGCGTGTCAGTGAAGAGCAATTTATGGAATGGAGTAAAGTTTTTCTTTCTAACTTAAAATTGAGAGGTTCTTATGGTAATATCGGTAATCAAAGTATAGAACCTTATGCTTTTATTCCTGGCATGGATTCTCCATTGGCTAATTGGGTTGTAAACGGACAAGCTACTACAACATTGGCTCCTCCAGCCCTAGTCAGCAATAGTTTCACTTGGGAAAAAGTTAGTACCTTGGATTTCGGATTTGACCTAGGACTGTTTAATAACCGCCTAAATGTTGTATTTGATTGGTACCAACGGGATACAAAAGGAATGTTGGCTCCAGGTATGGAACTTCCAGGAGTATTGGGTGCCAAAGCCCCATTACAAAACTCTGCCGACTTACGCGCCAAAGGTTGGGAAATATCCTTGGATTGGAATGACCGTATCGGCAATGTGCAATATTATTTAGGTTTTAACCTATATGACTCGCGTACGAAAATCACAAAATACGACAATGAGGTAGGCTTACTAGGAAAAGATTCGGATGACAATCTGATTTACCGGAAAGGAATGGAATTAGGTGAAATATGGGGGTATACTACAGACCGCTTATATACTACCGAAGATTTTGACAGTCAAGGAAAGTTAAAAAACAATATTCCCAAAGTGGAAGGTTATAATCCTAATCCGGGAGATATACTTTATGTGGATTTTGATGGGAATGGTATCATAAACAATGGTAAAAACACATCAAACGAACCAGGCGACACTCGTATTATCGGTAATGATACTCGCAGATATCAATACGGAATTCGTGGTGGTACAACATGGAAAGGTATTTCACTGTCATTTATTTTACAAGGAGTCGGCAAACGGGATCTTTGGCTCATGAACGAACTATTCTATCCACATTACGATGCTTACTCAACTTTGTTTGACTCTCAATTGAATTACTGGACTCCAGAACATACAAACAGTTATTTCCCACGTTTATATGAAAAGGCAGAAGGAAACACTAAAGCCAATCAAAAACCACAAACCCGTTTTTTGCAAAATGGAGCATATTTGAGCATACGCAATATCAGTTTATCATATACCTTCCCCATAAAACTGATCAAGCCACTGGGTATTACTAACTTATCAGTATTTTTTGGTGGAGAGAACCTCTTTACATTTGATCATCTGCCCAAAGGGATAGATGCTGAACGTGTAGTAACAGACAATTTGGGACAACGTGGATTTACTTATCCTTATATGCGTCAATTCTCATTTGGTATTAATTTAAGTTTATAATAAAAGCTGACATTATGAAAAAATATATAGTAGCAGCAGGACTCTTCCTGTTGATGAACTCTTGTTTAAATAATGATTTTATGGAGGTATATCCTAAAGATCAACAAACGGAATTAACCTCTTTCCGATCATATGAAAACTTCAAGACTTACTCTTGGGGACTGTATAACGTCTTTTTCGGCTATGCATATAAAACAGGACAAACTGATGAAATCTTTAAAGGAGATTATGAAGCTGACAATATGATCAAGCATGTCTCAGGCAATGAAAGCCAATGGGCGTATCAAAAAGCTAAGGTACCTGCATCCTCTGATTCATGGGATTATGAATACATCCGCCGGGTAAATTTAATGTTGGACAATATAGACCAATCATCCATGAATGATGCAGAAAAAGCACACTGGAGAAGTGTTGGATATTTTTTTCGCGCTTATAAATATTTTAAAATGTTGTCTCTATATGGAGACTTACCATGGGTAGAACATACCTTATCAGAAGACAGCGAGGAACTATATTTCCCTAGAGACCCACGGGATGTTGTGGCCCAAAATATTCTGAATAACTTGAAATACGCAGAAGAACATATCAAAGTAGACGGAGATGGCAATAATACAATCAATCGAGCTGTAGTACAATCATTAATCTCCCGTTTTTGTTTGTTTGAAGGTACATGGAGAAAATATCATGCCCTACCAAATGCCACAACCTATTTAGAAGAATGTACACGGGCTTCCAAGGAAGTCATGAATAAATATACTACCCTACACCCCAACTATGAAGAACTTTTCAACTCAGAGTCTTTAGCTGGCATCAATGGAATTATTCTATACAAAGAGTATGCTACCAGCCAGCTATGCCATGGACTCACACGTATGGTAAGAACCGGCGAGTCACAAATAGAAGCAACCAAAGATGCCGTGGACAGTTATTTGTGCAGTGACGGACATCCTATCAAAAACAGTACCACATACGGAGGTGACAAAGATGTGTATGCACAGTTCCGCAACAGGGATTATCGTCTATATCACACAGTATGTCCTCCCTATATGGTAAGTCTAGCAAGTGCCTCTACTACTCAATGGAAGTTCACAGATAATCCCTCTGAACGCGAGTATATTGACTTGATGGCAACAATTTCTAAAGAAACTTATCACCGGTTGCCGACATCTAATTTCAAAGGTTTTATAACCAAAGGGCAACCCCATTTTAAAAATGTCAATTGGGGACAGGGATGGAATGCCAGCCAAATGGGTTTCTGGGTATGGAAATACTATAATACCCATACCGATGCCAGCACTGCCAATGGAGTTTGTACTACAGACGCTCCCCTATTCAGACTCGGCGAGATACTGTTGAATTATGCCGAAGCAATGTATGAACTAGGGCTATTCGATCAATCTATAGCAGATAAAACTATTAACAAACTGAGGAAACGTGCTCACGTGGCCGACATGGTCTTGACAGATATTACCACAGATTTTGATCCTGACAGAGATCAAGATGTAAATCCTTTACTATGGGAAATCCGCCGTGAACGCCGCGTTGAATTAATGGGTGAAGGAACTCGTCTGGACGATTTACGCCGATGGAAAAAAGGACATTATGTAAACAAACAACCTACTGGAGTCTATTTAAAAGATGCAAGTGAATTTAATGTAAAAGTTATGAATGGTCCATCCAACAATGAAGGATATGTATATTATTTCGAGAAACCCATAGGGTGGTTGGAACATTACTATCTAAATCCAATTCCTCTAAATCAATTGGCACTCAATCCTGCTCTCGAACAAAATCCTGGATGGGAAAACAATAAATAAAATTATGCAGTTAAAATACACTTTGTTTTCAAGCATTTCAATGCTTGCCTTCTCTTCTCTGTCTGTATTTTCACAGACAGAGAAAATGAACGTTCTATTCTTGATGGCAGACGATATGCGCCCTGAGTTAGGATGCTATGGGGTAAAAGAAGTAAAGACCCCCAATATTGACCGTTTTGCCGCCAGCGGGTTATTATTTCAGAACGCTTACTGCAATATCCCAGTAAGTGGAGCTTCACGCGCCAGCTTATTAACAGGAGTGTATCCACACTATCCAGATCGTTTTGTCAACTATTCCGCTTATGCCAGCAAAGATTGCCCGACCGCAATTCCGATATCAAGATGGTTTACATCACATGGCTATTACACAATCTCAAACGGCAAGGTTTTCCACCATCTTTCAGATCATGCTAATTCATGGAGTGAACCCCCTTACCGTAAACATCCCGACGGATATGATGTATATTGGGCAGAATACAATAAATGGGAATTATGGATGAATGAAGCCTCCGCACGAACTATCAATCCCAAAACAATGCGTGGACCTTTCTGTGAGTGGGCTGAAGTACCTGACACCGCTTATGATGACGGAAAACTGGCATTAAAAGCCATTGCAGACTTAAAACGTTTAAAAGAACAAGGAAAACCTTTCTTTATGGCATGTGGATTTTGGAAGCCACATTTACCTTTTAATGCCCCTAAAAAATATTGGGATTTATATGACCGAGAGAAAATTCCAGTTGCTAACAATCGTTTTCGTCCTAAAGATCTACCGAATGAGGTTAAAAACTCTACAGAAATCTACGCTTACGCACGTACCACCACAGCAGATGATATTTCTTTTCAGAAAGAAGCCAAACATGGATATTATGCTTGTCTGAGTTATGTTGATGCGCAAATAGGGAAAGTACTGGACGCTCTGGATGAGTTAGGTTTAGCAAATAATACCATCGTTGTATTACTGGGAGACCATGGCTGGCATCTAGGGGAACATAACTTTCTCGGTAAGCATAATTTAATGGATCGTTCTACTCACGTTCCTTTAATTGTACGTGTTCCCGGATTGAAAAAAGGAAAGACTAAGTCCATGGTAGAATTCGTAGATTTATATCCGACACTATGTGAACTTTGTCATTTGCCCATACCAAAGAATCAATTAGATGGCACTAGTTTTGTTCCTATTTTAACAAATTTAAAAGCAAAAATAAAAGACCAAGTATATATCCAATGGGAAGGAGGGGACAATGCTGTTAGCAATAGATACAACTATGCGGAATGGAAACAAAAAGAAAAGATTCATTCTCGAATGTTGTTTGACCATCACATAGATCCAGAAGAAAATAAGAACAAGGTCAACGAACGAAAGTATAGAAGCGAAATTAATAAGCTCTCTTCATTTTTAAAGGCTAAAAAAGAAACTTTAATGAAATCACAATGAAAAAACTTTCCGGTTTACCTGCTCTAACCATCGAGATTGGATTATAACTGAAAGCAATTTGACGATTGTTTTTTAGGGACATTCAGTAAATCCTATAAAAAATACCATGGCATATGAAGATGATAGAGTATAATCACTTCATATGCCATTTTTATTGTCATTTTTCTGTCTATTCTCATATACTCTTATTGGGCAAGACATGAAGTTCCGGAAGAAGTCTGCTGACCTCTTCTGATTCTTTCAATAAACTCATATCATGCAGCTTTCCCCGTTCTATTCCTAATCTTGTCAATCATCAGTATGGCATTTGCCGTATGTATTCCGAAGAAAATCCACAGGATTTCCGTCTTCCTCTTCCTTGCCTTTATCCTTGCGAGCGAGTAATGTTGCTTTTGAGTGCCGAAGCTTCCTTCAAGTCGAGTGGCCCTTTCTTTTGAGAGTTCGCTTCTAAGCACCTTCCTCAAAGGCTCATCTTTTGCCGCCCTCCCCTTGAGCACAAAAGATGTGGATATTCCATATTTTGTACAGAAAAAAATAGGGAACCACTATCTATTGTTGATGGCTGAAGGAGGATCGGATTATAACCATGCTGTTACCGCCCTCACTGCTAAATCCCTCTGGGGACCGTATGTACCTTGTACCATCAATCCCGTATTGACACACCGCCATCTTGGCAAGGACTACCCTGTGCAGTCTCTCGGACATGCCGATCTGGTACAGACACCGACCGGAGATTGGTATGCTGTGTTTCTCGGTAAACGAATTGTGGAAGGAGGACTGGTGCCTTTAGGACGCGAAACCTTTCTTTGTGAGGTGAGTTTTCAAAACGGTGAACCTATTTTCAATCCCGGCATTGGTGTTATCGGAAACCGATTGAAACGTCCACTTTTACCATGGACGCCGGTGTCGAAGACAGATAAACAGAATGATTTTGAAAGTTCTGCTTTATCACCGGAATGGGCTACAATGCGTATCCCTGAACAACCTTTCCATCATTTTGCCGATGGCAACTTGTTTTTGTCTCTCCGACCTGAGATGGCGGACAGTCTGGTATGTCCCTCCATGCTTCTGCACCGTGTACATTCTCATAATTTTTCTGCCATCACGACAATGACTTTCTCTACCTGTCAGGCGAACGAATGGGCGGGCTTGGTTCTGTATCGTACAGCTAAAGGCTATTATTCATTACTGAAAGGAAAGAATGAAATCCGTTTGACAATCGATAAATAAAGCATCATACCAATGGTTTGAATATAAGGAAGAATAATTGTAAGTTTAATCCCCCTTTCCCATAATTTCCGATTTTTTTTATATCTAACACTAAAATCAACTGGAAGTTATGGGAATATGTCTGATAATTTATCAATATTAATTAAATCCGTTCCTTGCAACTATATTTAGAATACAGAAATTCGAATCGCACTTTTGCCCAGTTTGCATCCACTTATTCGTTTCTTTTTTGTACTTTAGCCTAAGCTTATCTTACATAAAGTGACAGATAAGTACAACGATAAATAATTGTTTATACCATGTATATACCACCATTTACCATATCAACCAACGCTATCAACTTGATTGCAGAAATATCTGCACAGATTGAGCGATACGCCATTCGTTTAGAGCAAAGCGATGGGCTGAGATTGCGAAAAGCCAATCGAGTAAGAACAATCCATAGTTCATTGGCCATTGAAGGGAATATGCTGTCGGAAAACGAAGTGAAAGACATTATTGATGGTAAAACGGTTATGGCACCTTTGCGGCAGATTCAAGAGGTTAAAAACGCTATAAAGACCTATGAGCTTTACGAAAAATTAAATCCGTTTGATGTAAATGACTTGTTAAAGGCACACGGTACAATGATGATGGCACTGACCGACGATGCCGGCAAATTCCGCCGTGGTGGAGTCGGTGTTTTCTCAGAAGAAAGATTGGTACACATGGCTCCCCCTGCCGATCGCGTTCCTTTTTTGATAGATGTATTTATAACCATAGAACAACCAAAACTAATCAGAAATATCCGAGTGTAAATC
>OMBG01001343.1_pt1 | contig 11318 bp, 20 predicted proteins | sample 1674251 | NCBI WGS metagenome assembly OMBG01 (sample SAMEA103958153, study PRJEB25191) | human gut metagenome | reverse complement strand
GAGGATGGGCTGGACAAAGCCGAAGGCGCGCAGGCTCTCGCGCAGCCGCATGAGCTGCTCGGGCGAGTGCGTGCGCGCGTTATGGGCATAGGGGATGAGCGTGTCGATGCCGGTCATCTGCGCATTGCGCGCCCGCACCGCCACCGCGCCCCGGGTCGGGCGCTCCTCGCTCACCGGCGTCTCCTGCGCCGTCTGGGTCTTAGTCCGTGCCATGTCATATCCTCCTCCCCGGCGCCGTGCGCCGAGTAATGTGTACGCTCCATGCACCAAGGCGCGCGCATCGGGCAGCGCGGCGATGCCAGGGCGCTCGCATCGGGTATCCCCGCTGCACTCCCGCAGCGCTGGATCTCTCTCCCGCTGCATAATCGCAGCGCTCGGCGCGGGCGCGTGCAGCGGCGTCCCGCCGAGACCACCCGTGGCACGCTCTGGCGCAGGCGCCCGATCGCGCTGAGGCTCCCCTCATATCGCACGCATTGAGATCTCCTTACTTGGTGCTGCCGGCCGGACTCGAACCGGCTCACGGGCGGGGAAAACTCCTATGAAAAAAGCCGCCCGCACAGCAGCCTTGGCTGCAGCAGCATATCTTGGACTGCCGGCCGGGCTCGAACCGGCTCGCGAGGGAGGACACCACCACTCCCCGCGCGGCGCCCCCGCCGCAGCAGTATATCTCGCGCGGCCCCCGCCGCGCCTTGTCCGAGCGCTCACCGCGCCCTCCATGCCTCCGACCGTCCTCGACAACCCTCGACCGCCCACGACCATCCTCGACCGTCTCTGACAACCTCCGGCCATCCTCGGCCACCGCCGCGCTCACCGTGCCCTCCAACGTCTCGCCCGGCGCTGCCGCCGCCGGCGCACCGTCCGCCGTCCGACCTCGCCCCCCTCCGCCTGCATCGTGTCCGCCTGTCGCCAGTCCCTCGCCGCACCGTGAAAGCACAGAATAGCTATGACATAGGTGATTGGATGCAGGATCCTTAAACGGTCCTGCCTGTGCGGTCCGAGGCCGCGCACAAGCGTCTCAGGCTGTTGCAGACAGCTGCGCCGGCAAGCCGCGCCGCCGGATCTGTTCATATCGTGCGCTCCAAAATCGCAGCCGCGGTCTCCCGCAGCTCCGGCGCACTCCCCGACCCCTCGCCCGTAGAGAGATCGGGGACTTTTACAGGAGGGTCTACCACAGTCCCGGCAAAGTGCCGGGGAGCACGCCGGATATGTCATTTTCTCTCGTGGGCTCCCGCCCCCGGCCATCACCGCCAGCCCATCCCGAGCCAGCTACCACCAGCACCACCAGCACCCGCAGTCACCGCCCCCGGCTCATCACCGTCCGCAGCGCCACGCCGTCCGCCACCGCCCCCGGCTCATCGCCACGCTCTCCGGCTCCCGCTGCATTCCCCGTGGGGAGTTTGTCTCCCGCGTGGGGTGGGGCGCGGTTTCCGGAAGGCCCGGCCGAAACTTTTCTGGGTCGGGGAGGCCTGCAAGGATGCCACGCGCAACGCGAGAGCGACGCGCCTGGGCGTCCGAGCCTACCGCCCCATCGGCGGCAGGCTGCGAGTTTTTCCGGCGCGATTTTCGTACAATTCCCGCGCCGTTTTTCGACTGTGGCACGAGTGGCATAGGCTTTCGAGGTTGTCCCGATCTCGGAATCTTTCCCAGTCGCCCTTGTGGTCGACGATGTGGTCAACATCGGTCGCCTTGACGCGGAGACCGCGTCGGGCACACTCTCGGCAGAACGGCTCGCGCAGCAGCTGCGTCGGTCGCAGATCGAGACGCCACTCGTCTGTGGCATACATCCAGCGCCACGACTTCGATTCCTCGCTGCGCCGGTCGCCGCGCGGCTGATGGGCGGGGCAGTAGCCGTCGCGCACCAGCACGCAGCAGCCGGGATGACGGCAGGGTCGGAGCGGCTTCATGGCCATCGGGCTATCACCTCCGGGCAAAACAAAAACGCCTGCACCAACACGACCGCTGTCAGCGGATCATGTGGCACAGGCGCTCAGGCACAGGCACTCGTCGATATTCACGATGGACTCTTTCCCGCAGATCTTGCAGTACACGGTCAACGACCGTGCCCTGGTGTCGGGGTTGAGTCGAAGAACTTTTCCTCGTCCGCATCGCGGGCAGAGGAGCCATCCGTTCTTTGTGTCAAGTTTAGCAGTTTTTACCTCAGTTTGCAATGCTTTTCCACCACTTTCTTCGGCTTGTCCGTAAATATTCATTAGGTTTCAAGAATAAGAAATCATTATCTAAAATAAAAGTACTATTTTCAGTATGCGAGATACTTGGAGTACGAATAGAGCCCCCACTCGCTCTTTGCCTCGTTGTGTTCGAGCGGTAAGATGATCGCATCACGCGGCACATAGATCCTGCCGGTTTTGCTGCTGCGGACCTCCGGCAACGGCACTTTTGCTTTCAGCGTCCGCGATGGCCCCCACGGATGCTGTCCGACTTCTGGTCGTTCCTTGGTGAAGTATCGGGCGAGCCTGCGATAGCCGTCCTCTTGCAGGATTTTTTTCTTTGTGTATGGCACATCGTAGGCCTCGCCCCAGTCCCACAGCCGCCGCACGAGCACCGCAGGATACTCACTATTGCGTAGAAAGACGTGGATGTGTAGGCTGTCATGCAGCCCCTCGATGCGGTAAACATAGTCAAATGGCTTACCGCTGCCCCAGCGTTTAAGGCGCTTGAGGTAGGTGTTCCAGATCTGCTGCACGTCTTTCCGGCTCTCCGGTAGATTCTCCGGCGCAAACGTCAGTGAGTGGAAAACACCGTCGTACTCAAAGAGCGCGAGCCGCAGCTCCAGTTTGTCGACGGTCGTGCGGCTCATCGCCGGCCCGCACCGAGAGCGGATGCACTCGCCATTCTTCCGCAAAAAGCACGATCGATCCGTCGAAAATACCTTGACCAAAGGTCCCGCCCGCTGCTTTACGATGCAATATTCATCCATGGCGACAACTCCCAAGCGATCCGGAGAGCTGCCCGGTCACGCGCCCAAAGGCGGCGTCAATTGCCGCGGTCGTGATGGCAGATCGGAGCATCGCATCAGTCTCGCCGGGCAGGAGAGCTCGCGGCCACTCGCCGCAGATCGTGTCAGACCATGCGGTGAGGACGAGAGCGAGCACGTCGCGGTGCGACATATCGCCATCGCAGGAGTCCGCCAGGCGTCTGGCATCATTCCGCGACACCCCCAGCCCCATGAGCCGTTTGATGAATCGTCTACGTTCCATCCGATGCCTTCTTCCGGGGACGTCCCGCTTTTTTCTTCACCTCGACGCCCTGCGCGGCGAGGACTTCGATGATATCATCCTTGCTGCAAACGTTCAGATCCGCCAGCACGCGGAGCTGGGCAACAGGGTTCGCCGCCTGTCGATACGATGTCACGATCTCACCCGGCGTCATCAGCAGTTCTCGCCCCTTTTTCTTCTGCGGCTGCTTTGTTGGCTGTTTGAGGTTATGCTCGCGCAGGACGGACGGTTTTCCCTGTCCCTGTTCCTGTTTCTCTTCATCCTCTGGCGGAGCGGCCGTATCCGATTCGGACACGACCATTTCTGCGGTACAGTGCGCCCCATCTGCGATCTGAACTTGGACATCGTCTAATTCAGGGAACTTTTCGAGCTCGAATTCCGTACCGACGCCAAGCACCAGCACGCCCTTCATGATGCTCTCGCAAACGTAGTCGCGCATCGCCTCCAGTTCCTTTGCGGTGTGAGGAAACACCCCGCGCGGCACCATAACGACCAGCACAGTTTTCAAAATATTATCTTTCATGCCGGCTCACCATTTATTAACATATCGTGAAGATCGACGAATCGACCGCCGAGGCCTTTGTCCATCAGCTCCTGCAGCGCGTCGAGCGTGGCGTGGACGTCGCGCGCCTCCGCGACCTCGACGCACAGTTTCTCCATGTCGCACAGCTTAGCGCACGCACCATAGATGCGTGGCGGGCACTGTAAAAGGTTTGCGCCCTTCAAGCCCCACGCGCCATTCTCTCTATAGGTCAGTTGTTTATACTCATTCATCCCCGGTCTCCCTCCAATTTGATTTGCCTGAATTCTCGGTCGCTCTCAATCTTCACGACCATGCAATCGCCATTCTTCCGCAAAAAGCACGATTGATCCGTCGCAAAGGCTTTGACCAACGCCCCGCCCGCTGTCTCACGATGCAGTACTCATCCATACAGGTGGCTCCCCAGCATGCCGGAGACCTCTCCGGTTATATCGCCCTCAACAACGATCTTTTCCAGCTGCTTGTAGTAAATCTGCAAAAATTCCACACATAACCTGTTCATAATCCGCACGTGCGAAGTACTCCCATTGCACATGCCTGCCACCCTTACCGCGGCATTTCTGTCGAATCCAATGCTCATCAGCAGCTTGATCATTCGTTTCTTTTTCATTTAGTTGTCCCCATCGTCATCTGTTGATACTCTTCCACGCGCTCGACCTTGACCACGCGCACGCCGCCATACTTTTCAAAGTCCATCGCCACTTTTTCCTTGATTCCCTGCGGATCCGCGTCGTCCGGCGCATCCAGCGCCAGCGTCACCAGTAACCTCACACGATTTCCCCCTTCGTAGCTCTTCACTTAATCAAGACGATCCCACAGCCGCCGGACCTTAAAGGCCCGCTGCTCCGCCACCGCGTCCTCGACCTCAAACTCGATCGCCATCTGGTCGAGCATGATACCAACGTCGGCAATCTCCTCGGCGATGTTGGCGAGCGTGTCACCGTCCACACGCCCGCGCAGGAATTTGCACAGCACGTCCTGCAGCTCGGCCATCTCCTCAAAGACCATCGTGATCTGCGCCTGCGCGCCGTAGCGGCTGAGCGCCGCGCAGAAGGTTTTGCGTTCCATGTCAGTCATCCTTATCGCTTGACACCTCCGTTCTTTTTGCATGGAGAACAAAACAGCCTATCAACCCAAGACACTTTTCCGGTGCCGCCAGTAGCACATTTTTTTGACTGACAAGTCCTGTTCTCTTTGTGGTAATAGATGCAGTCCTTACACGGATTTCGCATCGCATTCACCTCCGTCCTTTCTCTCCACCTCCGCTATTCTTCCTGTGGCCATTTCTACGTACGAGGGATTGATCTCGCATCCCACGAAACCGCGTCCCATTCGTTTGGCCACCACTCCCGTCGTGCCGCTGCCCGCAAATGGGTCAAGGACAACGCCGCCCTCTGTGCAACCCGCTAAAATGCACGGCTCGATCAGTTTTTCTGGAAACACGGCGAAGTGTGCGCCGCGAAATCCGTTTGTGCTTACGCTCCAGACACTCCGCTTGTTCCTGCGCCCCGTCTTGTTTTCGCTGTTCCCGTGGCTCTCACGCTCCACCTGTGCGCTGTTGTCGTGAGATTGCCCGCCGGTATAGGCTCCACCGCCGCGAAACGTTCTTGCGTTTCCTTTGGCCGACGTGACTGGTTCGCTGATTGCCGCCGCGTTGAAATAATAGTGCGCTGACTTTGACAGCAGGAAGATGTACTCATGTGATTTTGTGCATCGGTCGCTTACGCTCTCCGGCATACAGTTCGGCTTCTGCCAAATGATGTCTTGCCGCAAATACCAACCATCTGCGCGGAGAGCAAAGGCCAACTGCCAAGGTATGCCAATCAGGTCTTTTTTCTTGTACCCCTGTGGTACGCGCTTTGCGGTGTGTCCGCAGGAATTGCGAGTATTCTTCGACGGCTGGTTCCCTGAATTGGTAGCATAGCTATCGCCCACGTTCACCCACAGCGTTCCATCCGTATGTAGCACCCGCCGGACTTCACGGAAAACAGCGACCAGCGCCTGCAGGTATTCCTCCACGCTGCCCTCGTTCCCAATCTGTCCCTCCATTCCATAATCCCGCAAATTGTAGTAAGGCGGGGAGGTCACGCAGGTATGTACGCTTTCTGGCGGCAGCGTCCGCAACAGCTTTAGCGCGTCGCCTTGTAGTACGTTGTACTCCATCACTCCACCTCCGGCAGCCTCTCCGTCACCGGCACCCACTTCTCCCGCTCCTGCAGCACCGCGATCTCCTCGGCGTAGCGCGCGCAGCGGTCGCGCTGCTCCTCAAGCGCGGACGCTGCCGCATCCAGCAGTGTCCGCAGCGCGTTGATGATGTCCTGTGTTTTCATGTCTGTCCTCCTCATTTTCTCATGAATTCGTTGATCCTCATCCAGCTGTCGCACTTGCACTCGACGATATCCTGCACCGAGATTCCTGCATCGGTTGAAATGAACGGGTACTGGTCGCTCACGCCCCCGCAGCATCGCGCCGTCAGATAGGCGCTGCCGCCCAGCCCTGTCGGATAGCTCAGCACGACCAACGCGCCTTCCTCCGGCCAGTGCTCTGCATCCAGCGGCAACCATTCCGGCGAGCTCGCCGCCTTGTCCTGCGCCGGGTCATCCGGATGCAGCGTCCAAAGGAGGACCTCGTCCCAGTCGTTATAGCCGCTTTTCAGTCTGCCGCCGATGTATTCGTCATCATCAACGAGTCCGGTTTCATCAATCAAAACGATGTGCGCGCCCTCCGGCGGTTTAACGCCCGACTCATGCCACACGAGCGAAAGCGGCGTTTCACCTTCGCCACACCTTGGCTCAACGGTTTCCCGCGGGGCTTTTGCCGTTTTGCTGCTCGGCGATGGGCCGTCCTGCAGCCGCATGGCGGCGAGCATATCCCACACGGTTGCCCACGGACGCAGGATGCGCTTTCCATCCTCGCCGTATAGCTCCAACCCCTTAGAGGTCCCATTAAATCCGCCCTCGCTTGATCCGCCGCCGGCCCACCGGAACCTGGTTTTCAAAGCCAGAATACCGGCTTGCCGATCGGCACAGTCCCGCAAGGTCTGTTCGAGGCTATCGCGCATGTATGTCAACAGCTCAATGTACTTTTCGTCCTCCGACGCCTGCGCGCCCGCCTCACGGCTCTTGACGAACTCCTGCACGTCCTTGATCGTGTAGCTCCGGCGATTGTCGATCACCCAGTCGAGCAGCCGGTACTGCGTCTCGTCGTCCATGCGGGCGATCTCCAGCGCGGCTGCCTCCGGGATGTCGCCCGCCTCCCACTTGCGCACGATCCCCGGGACCTTGAGCCCGCGCTTGATTGCGCTCAGGTTGGCGAGCTTGGTCTTGTTGACCTGCATCGCCTCGGCTACGCGGTCTCGAATGCGTCCCGGCAGCTCTTCGCCCGCCTCGCGGCGACGAATATACATTGCCGTCAACCGTTCCGCCTCCTGCGCCAGCAGCGCCGGTGACTTGACCCGCTGGCGGTTGGCCTCGATTACGGCGCAGAGCTCCTGCTCCTCCGTCATCGCCGGCAGCACTCGGCAGAGCACGGTGGAGAACTGCTTCGCGACGGCCTCGTCCCGGTCCGCCGCAAGCAGCCGCACCGCCTCCATGCGGCTGTGGCCGGAGATCGGCCGATATTTGCCTTCGCCTGCGGCGACGACGGTCGGCGGCTCAAGCAGTCCGTTCGCGCGGATGGACTCCATCAGCTCGGCAAGCGCCGCATTGTCGGGGCGGGGATAAAAATTCCGAGGGTTGTCTACGATGTCATCGACGGCGATCTCCCGCATCGTGTCTGATTCGGGCACGCCCTCCGGCGGCAGCGTCGCCGTGAATTTGGTAATATCGAAATTCTTCCCGGCCATGTCACACCTCCATGAGTTCCCGCGCGAGGCAGCGATAGTCCCGTGTCGCGCTGCTGTGCACGCTATACTCCCGCAGCGGCATGAGGCTCACCGTACTCTCCGGCACTTTGTCTGTGCGCCGGATCGACGTCCGGTAGAGCGGCACACCGCGCCGCGCGAGCACCGTGCGCGCCGCCGTCACCACATCGGCGCTCCGTGCCTGTGTCAGAAGCGCCCGCACCCGCAGGCTCGGCCGCAGTACCGCGAGCCTGCGGACCTGATCCGACACGGCGAAAGCGCCGTCGATGGAAAACTTGTCGGCGACGACCGGGATCATCACCTCATGCGCCGCGAGCAGCGCGGCGACGCTGGAAACGGTATATCCCGGCGGACAGTCGAAGATCATCCAGTCCACGTCGCCGTCATCGGCGGCAGCCTCGGCAAACTGACGCAGCCGCTCCGGTGCGCTCGTGCCGTCGTGGATCGCGCGTAGGTCGAGATCGTACAGCCCGGAGCTGCTGGGCAGAATGCTCAAGCCCTCTCGCAGTTGGATGACGTTTTCCGACCACAGCGGCTCGCCTTCGCCCATCAGGATGTCGCCGGTGGTCACGGCGTCCTCCACGCCGAGCGTCGGCAGGAAGAAATGCGTCAGGTTCGCCTGACCGTCGCAGTCTACCAGCACAACGCGCTGGCCGCGGTCGGCGGCGAGGATGTCGGCAAGGTTGATCGCCGTGATCGTCTTGCCGACGCCGCCTTTGTTGTTCATAATTGCAATCGTTCGCATGATGTCCTCCGTTTTTTCAAAATTTAAAGCACTCGCGCATCGTATACCCGAAGACCTGCGCCTCCACCAGGAAGAAATGGTGCAGCTCGTTGATCCACACGATCCTGCCGCGCACCTTCTTCCGCGCTCTCGTGCTCTTGGGGTTCTCTTTGCCATCCAGATTGCAGTACGCGCAGGGCGTCCAGGCGATCGGCTGTCCAATATACGGCATGATGTCTCTCCTTTCTTTACCGGCGCTTTGCGCCGCTCATGCGCTCATTGCGAGCATTCCGCTCGACGAGTTTCTTGTCTTCCTCGACCTCGCGTGCCGACGTCATCGTCATCGGCGTAAAGGTCTGCTTGTCGCCGTCGAACCACAGCAACGTGCGCAGCAGCAGTCCCTCCTTGTTTTTCACGATGCGTAAAAAACGCGACTTCGCGGGGTCATAATCCCCGCCCTCGACAGGCCGGTAGATCATGAAGATCATGTCCGCGTCCTGCTCCAGCTGGCCGGACTCCTTCAAGTCGCTCATGCGCGGCTCGTTTTGCTGCGGCTTGCCCTTTTTGGGTACCGCAACGCGATCTTCGCGCGTCAGCTGCGCCAGCTCGATCACGAGCTTTTTCCGGCTCTGGGCGAAGGCGTGCAGCTCGCGGGAGATCTCCGCCACCTGCTCACTGCGCATAATGCGCGTTGAACTCGGCCGGATAAGCTGGACGTAGTCGATGACGACCACGTCAAAGTCATAGGCCTCGGCAGCGCTCGTGATGTCGCTGACGCTCCATCCGGCCGCCTCTACCAGCGTAAACTTGAGTGCGGATGCCGCGGCGCTCTTGGCCGCGAACCGCTCCCAGTCCTTGTCCGTCAGCTCTCTGCGTTTGATGGCCGTAAAGCTGATATCGTTCAGCGCGGCGACCACGCGGTCAGTTACCTTCCGGCGGTCGGTCTCCAGCGAGAAAAAGCCCACGCGCCACTCGCGCGCCATCCGCATCGCCATTTGCAGTGCCAGCGCCGTCTTGCCGTCGCTTGGGTACCCGCCGATGATGACCACGTCGCCCAGCTGCGTGTATGTACCGGCGTCCACCTCGGCGAGACCATAGCGGACGTATCGCACCGGATCTTTGGCCGCCTGCCGCGCTGCGAAGTCCTGTATCATGTCCTCCATCGTGTAGGCCGTGATCTGCCGTCCACCGCTCTGCTCCTGCCGAAGCTTCGCCGCCAGCTCGCGGCACTCCTGCGCTGTGCCAGCTGCGGCCACCTGCATCGCGATCTCCTGCATGCGCCGCATGCTGGCCTGCTCGGCCATGATGGCGGCATATTCGCGCCAGTTGGCGCTGGTCGTCGTGATCTCAAGCAGCTGCGCGAGATACTCGCTCGACTCCTTGCCGACCCTGTCGCGGATGGTCACGGGCGTTACCGGTTTTGCCCGTAGGTACAGATCCCGCGCCGCGCGGAAGATCTCCCGGTTGATCTCAATGCCGAAGTCCTGCTCGCGGACGGTGAATAGCACGTCCTTGACGATCTCGGGGGCGATGAGCAGTGCGCCGATGACCGCGGTCTCGGCCTCAAGCCTCGGCTGCGTTTTCCTCTGCTGCGCCATGCGCTACACCCCCCAGCCGAGCGGCAGCGCTGCGCTGCCCTCCATTCTGACCTCCGGCATCTCGTCTGGCTTGAGCTCGTAGACGGTCAGCCAGTTCATGCTGATCGCCTTGTCCAGCAGCGCGATCTTCACCTCACGCCGCCCGTCCGACAACTTGTCCAGTTTCCGCAAAATCCCGCTCATAGCGCGCTCGGTCTCGACGGCTTTCCGCCGATTGATCTTGATCCGGTTTTCCAGCAGCCCCATGATCCACTCGCGCAGCTCGTCGTCCTCGCCGCAGTATTTCTCCACGACCTCTACGACCTCCGCGGGGGCTATAGGGGTTTGCTTCTTTTCTTCTTTGTTTAGTTTATTATTTATTTGGGTCGAAAAACCCAATGACGGGTTTCCCCGTTGTCGGGCTTCGCCGTTGTCGGGCTTTCCCGACAACGGTGGCGCTTCGTCCTGCAAAACGTAGATGTTGCCCGCGAATCTGCCGGATTCGTCATGCGTCTGCTCGCGCGTCAGATACCCGACATCTTCAAGCTTTTCGAGCAGCCGCCGGATGGTGTCCTTGCTCACGCCCACATAGGCGGCGAGGCCCTTGACGGAATACTGCCACCCGTCCGGCAGGCCGACCATAATGGCAAGCAGCCCGCGCGCGTCGAGCGGCAGGCGCTTATCCTCAATGGCTGACTTGTAGAGCACCGTAAAGCTCTGTTTCCTCCCGGACTTGATCACGCTCTCACTCATGCCCGCACCTCCTCTCTGCCGTGTACAAAGGCAAGACGCTCGCGGTGTCTCGCCTCTGCCAGAATGTCCTCACATAGCCGCAGCATCCCGCGGTGGATCGCGCGGTCCCATGTGCCGACGAGCCGTGCCTCCTCGCGCGTCAGTCCTTCCCGCCATGTCGCGCTGGCGGTGTCCTCCGTCTCAGCGTTCCAGCTATCTCGCAGCTGTGCCTCTCGCTCTCTGCCTACCGCCATGTCTCGGCCCTCCGTCTAAGTATTCGATCAGTTGATCCAGCCGGTGCGCGAGCTCTGCGACCCCCAGGAGGATCAGCGTTACCTCCAACGGCGTCATGTCCTCACCTCCCGAGAAAGAGGCTTGACATTCCCGCCCGGCTGCGCTACACTGTAGTTGCAATCGTTCCGTGCCTTGTTGCCGGAGCACGACCGTCCAGAGGTGTCCGCCTCTGGGCGGTCTTTTTTTGTGCCCGGCGCATAGATCACCTGATACATCGCCGCGATGATCTCGCGGAGATCCTCCACGATGAGGTCGAATGCCGGGCGCTCGTCCTCATCAATGCGACCGTCCTCGGCAATCATCTTCATCTATCTGCGCTGCAATCCCTATCCGCTGGTGTTCCGCTGCCTGC
>OMBG01001340.1_pt1 | contig 11347 bp, 8 predicted proteins | sample 1674251 | NCBI WGS metagenome assembly OMBG01 (sample SAMEA103958153, study PRJEB25191) | human gut metagenome | reverse complement strand
TATTCCATTGTCTGTTATTCTGGCATTGGTCAGTGGTTTTGTACCGGATTCGGTCATCATTTTTTTGGCCGCTATGCTTGCAGTGCTTGAAATTTCGTCGGTTTCTTATTTGCTGGCAGCATGTTTTTTATTTGTTCTTTTATATCAGCTTTAAGAAATGTAAAAACATGGAAGAAGGTATAGGCTTTTTCAGTTTGCTTGTGATTGCTTTTACAGTTCTTATGTTTTATCTTGCACAATTTAAAGGTTGGTATACTGCTTGGTATATGCAAAATTTTTCAATAATAGTCGGCACACTTTACGGATATAAGAAAGAGCTGATAGATAAAGTTATTAAATCACATAAAGGTATAGTTGTGTCGGTATTAGGAACTGTATTGTTTTCGCTTCTTGCGGCATTCGGTGTTTTGAAATATAATACGGATATCGGCGGATATATAAATACTGCCGAGTATTGTGTTCTTACTTGTATTATTCCTATATGCGTTGCGGTTGCTTATTCGTCAATTCAAATTGGCTGTAAAAAAATCTGGGGGGGTATAGGAAAGGTTTCATTTGAACTTTACCTTATTCACGGATTGTTTTATTATATGTTTCAAATGGGACGATTAAAAATTGAAAATAAATTAGTATTTTGTATTTGTGTAATCGCCGCTTCTCTTGTGGCTTCATTTATACTCAATATTATTAATAAATATTTAGTTAAATTGCTTCAAAAACTCTTTAGATGTTAAAAGGAGAAAGAATATGAAAAAAATAGGAATTATGATTCCTTGCTACAACGAGCAGGAAAATATTGTTCAAATTTGCAATGCCGTTGTTAAGGAAATTACCGAGGAGCTTCCTCAGTATGATTATGAAATACTTATTATGGATAACTGCTCTACGGATAATACCCGTCCGCTGATTAGGGAAATTTGCAAAAAAAATCCGAAAATCAAGGCTATTTTGAATGCTAAAAACTTCGGTCAGTTCAATTCCCCTTATTACGGAATGCTCCACGTTGACGGCGATTGCGTAATTCCTATTTGCGCCGATTTTCAAGACCCTGTTGAGATGATTCCGCAGTTTGTTCACGAATGGGAAAACGGATATAAAATTGTTTGTGCAATCAAATCGTCAAGTAAAGAAAATAAGCTTATGTATTGGGCAAGAAGCTGTTACTATAAGATGATTAAAAAAATGTCATCGGTTGAGCAGATTGAGCATTTTACAGGCTTTGCCCTTTATGACAGAGATTTTATCAATGTGCTTAAAAATCTTAATGACCCGACTCCGTTTATTCGTGGAATTGTTGCCGAGCTTGGATTTAAGAGAAAGGATATCGAGTTTGAACAGCCAAAGCGTAAGGCAGGCAAAACTCATAACAATTTCTATTCTCTTTATGATGCGGCAATGCTTTCGTTTACTTCTTATACTAAAATGGGGCTTAGAATTGCAACGTTTGCCGGCTTTGGTATAGGTATTTTAAGTTTCGTTATCGGAATTGTTTATCTTATTATGAAGCTTATTTGGTGGGACAGATTCCCCGGCGGTACTGCTCCTGCAATTATTTGCTCAATGTTTATCGGCGGTATTCAGCTTTTCTTCCTCGGTTTCCTCGGTGAATACATTATGAGTATGAACGCAAGAATTATGAACCGACCTCTTGTTGTTGAAGAGGAAAGAATTAATTTTGACGAAAATAAGGACAAAAAGGAATTAAGTGATGAATCAAAAGATTAAAAGAAGTATTAAAGAAATAGATATAAAAAGTAAAATATACTATATCGGTGTTATTTTACTTGCATTGGCGGCTGTTATAGCAGGTATAGTTACCAAAGGCGAAACCGTAAAAAATGTTCTTTTCAATCATGATGACGTTTTTATGGATTTCTTCAACAGCGTTAATAACTGCGGTTTTGCTTATGACGCTTATGATGAATTCGGTGTTATTTATCCTCCGCTTGTTGTGCTTTTTTATAAAGCAACTTCGCTTTTGTTCCCTGCTAAGCTTGCTGCACAGGAAATAAAGGCATCCTCGCTCGGTATGATTATTTTTACAATTTATACCGTTGCGTGCGTTATGCTTTTGATTAAATGCATAAAAAAATACAAAATCGGCAACGGTCTTGATAAGTTTTTATTCGCCGTGTCAATGTTTTTAAGTGTGCCTATGATTTTTCTCTTGGAAAGAGGCAACATTTTAATCCTTGTAATAAGCTTGCTTTTTGTTTTTCTTTACGGATATGACAGCGAAAAGGCTTCGACAAGGCATTTGGCATATATTTGCTTGGCTATTGCGGTTTCAATTAAGCTTTACCCTGTGGTATTCGGTCTTTTGTTTTTGAGAAAGAAAAAGAATTTTAAAAATATTGCTTGGTGCGTATTTTACGGCATAATATTTTTCTTTGTTCCGTTTATTTTTATCGGCGGATTTTCACAGTTATTTGTATTAATTAAAAATATTCTTTATACTTCTTCCATGTTCGGCAACAAGGGATATGGCTTTAAGGTTAATATAACAAACACCTTTGCAATGTTCGGCGATTTGCTTCATCACAGTTATATTTTTGAATCAATCGGTAATGCCGTAATGATTTCGGCTGTAATAATCGGTGTATTATTAATACTTTTCGGAAAATTCAACAGCAATTGGAAGCTTTATGCAATTATTTCTCTTTTCTTGGTAATGGTACCGGGTTTCAGCTACGTTTATTCAATTGCTTATATGCTCATTCCTCTTGTAGCATTTTTGAATGAAAAGAAAACAAGAAAATCAGATTATATATATCTTTTGTTATTCATTTTGCAATTCGGTTTATTTATTGCAAAAAAGGACGAACTTTTCTCTCAATTTGAAGGTTCGGAGCTTGCGCTTAATATAACAACCTTGATTGAAAGCGTTGTTTTGCTTTTGATGATGGCAATGCTTTATCTTGACGGCATTATCACAACATTTAAAAGCTATAAAGGTAAGAAGATTTTGCACATTCCCACAAAGGCTGTTGCAAGCGTTGCAATGGCAGGAATTGTGCTTGTTTGCTGTGTATTTTCGGTTTACTATACCCCCACAAAATCAGGTTTTTCTATAACCTCTGTTGATTGTTTCCAAGTAGATGAGGATAATCAGAAAGACAAAAAAACATTAGAAGATTTTTATGAATTTGCAAAAAAGAATTTTAATAATCAAAAGGTTTTGGCATTCCCTAAAATTGATTTAACAACTAAGCTTTCTGATATTGCCTCCAATGTTTCATATTATGATATTTCATATTATGACAACAGCGTTAAAACTCAAAAGGGCATTGAAAAGTGCAAAGCTGAATATATTGTTATTTATAATGCAATGAAGGCGGATATCAACAATACAGATAAGCAATTAGCTAAAAATGAAAAAAATCAATACTTGCAAATGTATAGACAAATCAGCAAATATTGCTGGTCAAAGGGATATAACGAACTTAAAACCTTTACCGTAAATGACGATATTGATATTACCGTATGGCAGCGTGGCAACGGCAAAAACAAGAAAGAATGGACAAGCGGCGGAAAGGGAACAAGGGATAATCCTTATTTGATTTCAACTGCCGAACAGCTTAATAATTTTTCAAAGTTTGTCAACGCAGGTGCAAGATTTAAAAATAAATATATTATGCTTACCAATGATATCGATATGAAGGATATCAAGGACTTTAAGCCGATAGGCTATGAGCGCAACAACAATTATTTTAAGGGCATTTTTGACGGAAACGGATATTCAATTAAAAATCTAAATATAGTTGTAGAAAACTATAAAGATGTTTTTGATGATGACATTAAAAATGACGTTGCGCTTTTCGGTAAACTTTGCGGAAAAATCGTAAACTTAACAGTTGAAAATTCTACGTTTAAGGGCTTTTGCGCAGCAGTATTTGCAAGGTCTTGCAGTAACAGCAACAATGCAATAATCAATTGTATTTCTAAAAACAATACAATTATCGGCACACGTTGCGGAGAAATAGTTGACGACTATTGCGGCTCTATCAGAAGTGTGCTTGCAATTAATAATAAGTGCACAAGCAAGGGATATAAGAATGTTGTGGCATATACCGATACTAACAACAATATTGAATCTTGCTACACGGATACATTATATAAGAAAGACAATTATCGCTATTTGCCTTATGATGTAATGACTAATCAAGCTTTTGTGGACAGTCTTAACGATTCTGCAAATCAATATAATGACAAGATTCATTTGGAATACACATCGCTTATTCATAAGATTTATTATAACAAAGGCAAAACCTCAAAGGATATTGATAAAATGAAGTATCCTGACCCGTCTGTAAAGCTCAGCCAATGGGTATTAAACGGCGGTCAGCTTGCTTTAACACATAATAAGTAATAACGGAGGACAGTTATGAAAAGAATTTTGACATACGGCACTTTTGATTTGCTCCACTACGGTCACATTCGTCTTTTAAAAAGGGCAAAGGCAATGGGCGATTATCTCATTGTTGCACTTTCCACCGATGAGTTTAACGCAGGCAAGGGCAAAAAAGCGTATCACACATACGAAACAAGAAAGAAAATGCTTGAAGCAATCAGATATGTTGACCTTGTAATTCCTGATTTCAGCTACGTTGAACGTAATGCTGATAAAATCAGGGGCATAATCATTACTCACGGTCACGAGGACCATATAGGCGGACTTGCTTATCTTCTTAAAAAGGTAAACATTCCTATTTATGCAACAAAATTAACAATCGGCTTAATTAAGGGTAAACTTGAGGAGCATAGGCTTTTAAACTCGGCAAAACTTGTTGAAATTAAGCCGAGAGATAACATTACACTCGGTGCTTTCAATATTGAGATGATTCATGTTAATCACTCTATTCCCGATGCCGTAGGTCTTGCTATTCGTTGTCCTGCCGGAGTTATTATTCAAACCGGCGACTTTAAGATTGATACGACCCCTGTTGACGGCGATATGATTGATTTAAGCCGTTTTGCAGAATACGGTCGTAAAGGCGTATTGGCTCTTCTTTCGGATTCTACAAATGCCGAGCGCCCCGGATATACACCGAGTGAAAAATCAGTAGGCGACAGTTTTGAAAACCTCTTTAGAAAAGCAAATAAAAAGAGAATCGTTGTTGCAACTTTCGCTTCTAATATTCACAGGGTACAGCAGATTATTGATGTTGCGTGTGCACGCCACCGTAAGGTTGCCGTTGTAGGAAGAAGCCTTGAAAATCTTGTTAAAGTCGGAAGTGAACTTGGATATCTTAATGTTCCGCAGGGAATTTTGATTGATATTAATACTATTAAAAATTATTCTGATGACCAACTTGTAATTATTACAACCGGCTCCCAGGGCGAGCCTATGTCCGCTCTTACGAAGATTGCTTTCGGCGCTCACACAAAGGTTACATTATCGCCTAATGATTATGTTATTATTTCGGCTACTCCTATTCCGGGTAATGAAAAAATGGTAGGCAATGTGGTTAATGAGCTTATGCGTCACGGCGTTGAAGTTATATATGAAAAAATGTATGATGTTCATGTTTCCGGCCATGCCTGTCAGGAAGAACTTAAACTTATGATAGGGCTTGTTAAGCCTAAATATTTCATTCCTGTTCACGGCGAGCAAAAGCATCTTCAAAAGCATGCTAAACTCGGCGAAGCAATGGGCATTGATAAGAAAAATATTTATATTGCAAATATCGGTGAAAAAATTGAACTTGCCGACGATAAAATAAAACTTGTTGAAAACGTTCCGTCGGGTGAAGTTTATGTTGACGGTATCGGTGTAGGCGACGTCGGCAATATCGTTCTTAATGACAGAAAGCATCTTTCTATGGACGGTATTATTATAGTTGTAGCAACTATTGACAGTTCAACCGGTCAGGTTATAAGCGGTCCGGACATTGTTTCAAGGGGCTTTGTATATGTTCGTGAAAACGAGGCTCTTATGAACTCGGCAAGGGATCTTGCGTGCAGAGTTATTGATGAAAACTATAATGTTAAATTCCATGATTGGAATGCAGTTAAATCAGGGCTTCGTGATGAACTTTCACGATTGATGTATGAGAGAACAAAGCGCAGACCTATGATTTTGCCTATTTTGATGGAAATATAACGGAGGATACAAAAATGAAGGTTATTTTACAGCAGGATGTTAAAAATCTCGGCAAAAAGGGTGACCTTGTAAATGCTTCAGACGGATATGCGAGAAATTTTCTTTTCCCAAAGGGACTTGCAATTGAAGCAAATTCAAGCGCTATGAATGATTTTAATAATAAAGAAGCTTCTAAGAAATTTCATAAAGCAGAGGAAATTAAAGCGGCTCAGGCTGATGCTGCAAAGCTCGACGGCAAAACCTTTAAACTTACGGCAAAAGCAGGTGCCAACGGCAAACTTTTCGGCTCTGTTACGTCTAAGGATGTTTCAAAGCAGATTAAAGACGAACTTGGAATTGATATTGATAAGAGAAAAATCGTTATGCCGGATGTAAAGGCGTTTGGTACTGTTCAAGCTGAAATCAAGGTTTATCAAGGCATCAGCGCAAAGGTGTTTGTTCAGGTTTCGGAGGCTTAATTTATGGCTGAATCGTTAAATGTTTCGGGCTCGGTTAATATGCCTTTTAATCTTGAAGCAGAGCAATCTGTTTTAGGCTCAATATTAATTAAGCCGGAATGTATAGAAGAGGTAATTGAACACGTTAATGCCGATTCGTTCTATCTTCCTCAGCATAATGCAATATTCAGCAGTATGATGGTTATGTACAGCAATTCAAAGGCTATAGACCCTGTTATTATTGCTGACGCACTTGCAAAGGACGGAAAATACGATGAGGCAGGCGGCAGAGATTATCTTTTGCAGCTTGCTCAATCAGTTCCTTCTACAGCTAATGTTGTATATTATGCAAAAATCGTAAAAGAACAGTATTATCTTCGCCAGCTTGTATCTCTTTCGTCAAAAATTATTGAGGATGCAACAAGCGGTGAGGCTGATGCGACAAGCATTTTGGAAAATGCGGAGCAAAGTATTTATAATATCCGCCAGGGCAGGGAATCAAACGGTCCCGCAAAGGTAAGCGAGGTTATAGTCAATGACGTATATACAAAGCTTGCACAAATAACAGGGGACGATAAGGAAAAATATAAGGGAATTCCGTCAGGCTTCGGTATGCTTGATAAAATGCTTACAGGCCTTAATAAGGGTAATCTTATTCTTATAGGCGCCCGTCCTGCTATGGGTAAAACAAGCTTTGCGCTCAATCTTGCTCAAAATATTACAATGGGCGCAAGAAAAAAGTGTATAGTTTTCAGCCTTGAAATGCAGAAAACAGAACTTGCCGAGAGACTTCTATCTTCTCAGGCAGGTGTTGAATCTCAAAAGCTTAAAACAGGCGAACTTACCGACGAGGAATGGGTAAGGCTTGGCAATGCTGCGGCAACATATAATGATGTTGAACTTTATCTTGATGATACATCAGCTATTACTGTTCCTGAAATTAAGTCACGTGTTCGCAGAATGAGAGGCGTTGATTGCATTATTATTGACTACCTCGGTCTTATTTCCTCTGCAACCAAAAAGGAAAACAGAGTTCAGGAAGTATCCGAGATTACACGTAGCTTGAAAATGATGGCTAAGGATTTGGATATTCCTGTTATCTGTTGTGCTCAGCTTTCCAGAGGTACCGAAGGTCACGGCAAAAACCATAAGCCACAGCTTGCCGATTTGCGTGAATCAGGCTCTATCGAGCAGGATGCCGATATAGTTCTTTTCCTTTATCGTGAAGCATATTACAGTGCAGAGGTTGATGAGGATAAGCAGGACCAAATTGATGCCAATAAAACAGAACTTATTGTTGCGAAAAACCGTCACGGCGCAACAGGCTCAATTGAATTGACCTTTGATAAAGAATATACTCGATTTAGGTCTGTTGATAAATCTAATTATGAATAAAAAAGCAATTAACACCGTAGAAAAATATAATATGCTTTCAAAAGGTGATAGGGTTCTTGTTGCCGTTTCAGGCGGTGCAGACTCTATGGCTTTGTTAGAGTTTTTTATATCAATTAAAGACAAGTATGATTTGAACCTTTGTGCCGCTCATATAGAACACGGCATACGTGGTGAAGAATCTTTGAGTGACGCTCTTTTTGTAAAAGAATATTGTGAAAAATCAGGCGTTAAACTTTATATGAAGTCTATAAATGCTCCATATCTTGCAAAAAAAGCAGGTATGGGTGTCGAAGAATATTCACGACAGGCAAGATATGACTTTTTTAGTACAATACCCTGTGATAAAATTGCAACTGCCCATAATTTAACGGATAATGCGGAAACTCTTTTATTCAGGCTTGCAAGGGGAACAGGGCTTAAAGGGGCTTGTGCAATTCCGCCTGTAAGGGATAAAATCATTCGCCCTTTTATAGAAATTTCTTCTGATGAAATTCGTGCTTGGTGTAATGACAATAACATTGCTTACAGAATAGACAGTACAAATAAAGACGATACTTACAGCAGAAATCTTATCAGGCTGCAAATGTTGCCGCTTTTTCAAAGGTTAAACAACGGATATCTTGAAAATATTAATGATTTTATCAGCGACGTTAATGATGACTATTCTTTTATTATGAACGAAGCGCAAAAGGTATATAATATTTCGGTTGTTAACAATGAAATAGAACTTAATAAATTAAATTTGCTTGATAACGCAATAAAAAAACGTGTTATTAAATTATATTTTGAAAATAATAATTTGAATTTAGACCGTATTCATTTGCAAAATATCAATAAGATTACGCAAAAAAGCGGAAAAATTCAAATAAAAAATGATTTATACGCTATTAGTGCAAAGGGCAAACTTCGCATTGCAAATCTGAAAAATTCGCCTAAATTAGATGAAATCGTAACCGAAATTTTAAATATTAATGAATTTAACAATAAAAATGTTGATTTTTATTGTGACTGTGATAAAATTATCGGCAGCGTTACAATTCGCAAAAGATTACCCGGTGACAGTTTAAAACCCGCTGGCAGAAATGTTAACAAAACTCTTAAAAAGCTTTTTAACGAAGCGGCTTATCCGATTGAAAAAAGAAACGGCGATATTGTTGTTTGTGACGATAAGGGTATTATCGGCATTATCGGGCTTTGTGCTGATGACAGAGTCAAAAAGGATTGTAATACTAAAAATGTTTTTATAATCAAACTTCCTTCGGAGGATTAATTAATGAATAATATGTCAAAAAATTGGAAATCAATACTTGTTTATATTTTGATTCCTATTCTTTTAATAGGCGCTGTGATTTATTTTGTTAATTCGCAGACATCTACGCAGTTGAAGTATTCTCAAGTTGTTTCTATGTTTAAAAATAACGAGGTTTCCGAGTTCAGTCTTGATTTATCAAGCGGTAATCTTGTTTATAAAACCTTTGCTAAGCCGAAGGAGGAAAAGAACTACTCTGTTCCGAATGTTTCATATTTCCTTGATGATATCAGGGAAAGTGTTGATAAATATAATGACGAGCATAGCGATAAGCCGATTGTTTATGACTATAGGGCAGGAACGTCAAATGCTTGGATTTACAGTATGATTCCGTCACTTCTTATGTTTGTCGTTTTGATAGCGCTGGGTATTTATGCGTTTAGGAAAATGAGCGGCGCTATGAATAACGAAACCAACCGTACCTTGGGATTTGGCAAAATTAAAACCAAAACTCTTGTTGAGGATGAAAAGCGCAAGACTACATTTAAAGACGTTGCCGGTTGTGACGAGGAAAAATCGGAACTTGAGGAACTTGTTGAATTTCTCAAAAATCCCGAAAGTTTTACCGAGCTTGGCGCAAGAATTCCGAGAGGTGTACTTCTTGTAGGCCCTCCGGGTACAGGTAAAACCCTCCTTGCAAGAGCCGTTGCAGGTGAAGCGGGCGCACCGTTTCTTTCAATTTCAGGCTCTGACTTTGTTGAAATGTATGTCGGCGTCGGTGCTTCACGTGTAAGAGATTTGTTTGAACAAGCTAAGAAAAAAGCACCTGCAATTGTATTTATTGATGAAATTGATGCAGTAGGTCGTCACAGAGGTGCCGGCACAGGCGGCGGCAATGATGAAAGAGAACAAACTCTTAATCAGCTTCTTGTTGAAATGGACGGTTTCGGTACTAACAGCGGTATTATTGTTATTGCTGCAACAAACAGACCGGATGTCCTTGACCCGGCTCTTTTAAGACCAGGCAGATTTGACAGGCAAATTACCGTCAACAGACCCGATGCTCAGGGTAGAGAGGATATACTTAAAGTTCATTCTCGTAATAAGCCGCTTGGTCCCGATGTTGACCTTAAAGAAATTGCTAAAGATACAATCGGTTTTACGGGTGCAGACCTTGAAAACCTTTTGAATGAAGCTGCCCTTCTCGCAGTAAGACGTAAGAAAAAGGCTCTTACTATGCAAGAAATTTCCGACGCAACCTCACGTGTTGAAATGGGTACTGAGAAAAAATCGCATAAGTATTCCGAAAAAGCCAAGAAGCTTACTGCATATCACGAAGCAGGTCACGCTGTTTCATCATATTATATTGAGGGTCATGACCCGGTTAAGGAAATTTCAATTATTCCCCGTGGAATGGGTGCCGGCGGCTACACTTGGTATACCCCACAGGAGGAAAATTATAATTCAAAGGCAGATATGCTTGATGATTTGATTTCTCTTCTTGGCGGACGTGTAGCTGAAGCGCTTTCGCTTAACGATATTTCAACCGGTGCGTCAAATGACCTTCAGCGTGCAACATCAATTTGCCGTGATATGGTTTCTAAATACGGTATGAGTGACGAACTCGGTCCTGTTGTTTACAGTGATGATAATAACGAAGTGTTCCTCGGTAAAGATTACGGTCACGTAAACAATTACAGTGAAGCAACAAGCGCAAGAATTGATGAGCAGATTGAAAAGATGATGAGAAAAGCTTATTCTCAAACCGAGAGTATTCTTAAGACTCATTATGATAAGCTTGAACTTGTGGCTGAAACGCTTATTAAGAATGAAAAAATTTCAGGTGACCAGTTTACTCAGCTTATGGAAAACGGCTTTATTGCCGATGAAAAAGTAAGCGAAAACGAGGAAGCTCAGGCAGAAGATACCGAAATTGTTGATGTTAAAAATGTCAACGAAGACGATTTATCTTCAAATGAACCAAAAGATTAATTTAATAAATAAAATCAGAGTGACGATGCATATAGTACCAGTATTGTCACTCTTTTTTATGTATTCTTGACTTTTATACAAGATATAGTATATAATAATATCAATTTTGAACTTCGACTTGGAGGGATAGTATTGGCAAAAAAACAAGAATATGGCAATGAAAGTATTAAG
>OMBG01001332.1_pt1 | contig 11371 bp, 12 predicted proteins | sample 1674251 | NCBI WGS metagenome assembly OMBG01 (sample SAMEA103958153, study PRJEB25191) | human gut metagenome | reverse complement strand
TACTGTTGTTGGATTAGATAATGGCATTGATGGTACGAAAGATATTGATGGTGCCTACAGTAACGTTTCTAAAGATTCATATGTCATGACACTTTGTCATACACCAGACACTGTCAACGAAGTACCAAAAGATTTAACAGATTACTTCCTGGCAGGACATTCCTTAGGTGGACAGGCAAACTTCATTTTCACTTCATTCTATGAACCTGCCTATGCAACGCAATATCTAAGAGGAAAACATCTCATTGATAACACATTTACACTGGATATCACAAACGGTACAGGAACAGTCAATCAGGACGTCCGATTATTTACACCCGCAGAAGTTGTCGTATATACATTAAAAATGACACAGAAAAAAGAAGAGACACTCCCTTCTTCAAAGCTGGATACAACAACACCTGCTCCAACAGATAATACTACATCCCAAGAAGAAACAACTCCTGAAGAAACTCCTCAGGAAGAGAATCATGAAGAATAAGCCAGATAAAAAGAAGCAAACGCGAGACTGCTGAAAAAGTCCTTCAAATAAAACCTCACAAAAAACAGTGAGGTTTTAATTTAAATACTTTAAACTAGCGGCTAGTTATGCTATAATATAGCTGTGAGGTAAGGACTATGAGATCTAAAAATGACAAAGCCAAATATGATATGGATTACCAGAAAAGCAAGATGACAAGAGTAACTGTATGGTTTAATCTTGACAAGGATAAAGATATTATTTCGTGGCTGGACAAATCCAAAGCATCTAAATCTGAAATCATAAAAAAAGCACTGAGAAATGAAATGAATCGCAGCGAGGATAGCTTATGATCAAACAGGAAGGTATGATTCTCAGTCCCTATATCGATCTTTACGACATAATTGTAGAACGCCAAATTAAATACACATAAAACCAATAATATATTCAAATTAAATAAAAAAACGATGCAGAGAAAAGACTAAATCATAGTCAAAATATCTGCATTTTCTGTATGATTAGAAGCAAGGAGAAAGGAATAAAAAAAATAGAGGCACGATATAAACTCCCCAGTCTGTCTCTAACCTCTATTCCCTAAAAACAATATTATGATAATTGCATATGATGATTGCGTCAATAGTGATATAGATCAGGCATATTATGATGAATTATCCAATTCATTAAGAATAGAAGCTGTTAAATGTTCTGCCTGTAAACAGGTAGGATTCAAAGTACACAGCTATTATTCAAGACACCTGAAGCGGGAATTGTATGAAGAACAGGCAGATGATCGTATCCTGATAAAACGCGTGATATGTAAAAGCTGCAGAAAAACGCATGCAATCCTTCCAAAATCAATAATTCCATATTCACATGTTTCTCTGTCTGATACAGTTGAAATCATTGAATCCAGTGAAACAGACGACAATATCAAAAACAAGTACTGGATCACTATGGAAGATATCAGAAATATAAAAAGAAGATTTACTCTTTTCTGGAGACAGAGGCTGCTGAGCTTTAACATTTCTATCAGTGATGACAATCTCTGTGAACTGTGCTTTCTGAATCACAGGCTGCAGTTTATGCAGATTAGATGCCAGCCTGTAATACTTATTCACATCACCACTTAGAATGGCCTTTCTGCAGGATTGTGTTTGAACTATCGTCTAGTCATAGGAGGTATTTCAATACATGGATGAAATATATAGAGAAAAAATAGCTTTGTTCCGTTACGGAATCATTGCACCTCTTGTCACTGCTTCTGAAATGTCAGATAAGGAACGCGCAGGTTTTTTTCGTGATGCTTCATTAAAGACTTACACAAATCCTGGAGGCAAGGCTGTGACGTACAGTGAATATACGATACGAAGATACTATCAAAACTATCAGGCAGACGGACTGGATGGCTTGAAACCTGAAAGAAGAAGTGACTGTGGACATTCCAGAAAAATGGATGATGAGGTCAGGACACAGATCAGCTATCTTCATAAAGAATATCCCCGTCTGCCCTGCACACTCATTTATCAGAAGCTTATCGATAACCATACGATCAGGGAAGGAGATATTTCACTTTCTACAATTACAAGATATGTCAACAGTCTTAAACGGCAGGAAAATTATGTCATCAAAGAGTTCAGACGATATGAACTGGAACATATCAATGAAGTATGGTATGGAGATTCAAGTGTTGGACCATATTTAAAAATTGGAAAAGAGAAAAAGAAAGTATGGATCATCGCATTGATTGATGATGCATCAAGGTTCATTGTCGGAATCGATGTGTTTTTCAATGACAACTTTGTAAATCTCATGAGCGTCATCCGTTCAGCAGTCATTAAATTCGGGAAGCCCAAGACATTGAAGTTTGACAATGGAGCCAACTACAGATCTCACCAGATGGAACTCCTTGGAGCCCGTATGGGAACGGTCGTCAATTACGCACCCCCTTATACTCCGACGGGGAAAGCAAAAATTGAGCGCTGGTTCCGGACGATGAAGGATCAATGGATGTCAAAGCTGAACATGCATGATTTTGAATCACTCGATGATCTCAGAGACAGCCTGATGCACTGGGTTCAGAAATACAATCAGAGCCCGCACAGTTCTCTGAATGGCAGGACACCTCAGGACAGATTCTTTGAAGAATCATCACTGATCATTCGTATGGACGAAGAAAGAATTGAAAAAACATTCCTGCTTGAAGCCGAAAGAAGAGTGTCCAGAGATAATGTCATTACTCTGGATGATAAAGAATATGAAGTAAATTATAAATACGCAGGACAGAAGCTTCTGCTCAGATATTCACCAGATCTTTCAAAAATCTATTCAGTCGACAGAAGAAATGGAGAACTGGAAGAAATTAAATTGCTGGACAAGAAAGCAAACTCTACATTTCATAGAACGAGTTTCAAAATGTCCGGAGGAAATTGATAATGGATTACATCAGCAGATATGGATTTGAATTCAATCCGTATACAAAGAGTCAGAAATCATTTCTGATTGAAACATCTCAGTATCGAGAGGTCATCAGCCGGCTGAATTATCTGGATCAGGTAAAAGGATTTGGATTGATTACAGGACAGCCGGGAATGGGAAAAACAACGGCAATTCGAAACTGGGCCAGATCTCTCAATCCGGCTGCGTACAAGGTTGTATACATCTCTCTTTCAACTCTTACAGTGATGGAGTTTTACAGAATGATTGCAGAAGAGCTCGGGTATGAGCCGAGATTCAGAAAAAATGAAAATTTCCGAACAATCCAGAACGCAATCGACAGATTTGTCATTGAAAAGAGAATGACTCCTGTATTCATATTTGATGAAGCAAATTATATGAAGAGCGCAACACTGAATGACTTGAAGATTCTGTTCAATTTCGAAATGGATTCAGTAAACAAGGCGGTCATTATTCTGGCAGGTCTTCCACAGCTGAATAATACACTGCGCCTGGCATCGCATGAGCCGCTGACCCAGAGGATCATCACAAATTATGAAATGGAGCCATTACAGCTTGAAGAAGGAAAAAAATATATTCTGGATAAGCAGCGCGGAGCAGGCTCGCACATGGAAGTGTTTGAAAAAAGTGCCCTGGAAGCTATCGTGAATGCATCTAACGGCATTCCAAGAGTAATAGATAAAATAGTAAATCAGGCATTAGTAATCGGCAATGCATTGAACGAAAATATCATTACATCAGAAACAGTAATGAAAACTGTAGAGGATCTTCAGGTGTGAAAAGAATTCAGTATAAATGTGAAGTCAGAAACCGTGCATGGCAGGCTGAAATAAAAATATTCACAGATGTATATCCAATAGAGGCAGTCATAACAGGAAGAGGATATGCGTTCCATATCATCTACGGAAAACACGCAAATGGATATTATCTGGTCATACCTGAAATGTATATCGGATGTGAGATGGCTTATTACAAAGATGTATTCTGGAATAAATGCTCGCTGGAAAGAACAGAATTAAGTCCATATGAAATAGAAACACTCGTACAGGGAATAAAACAATTAGAAATAGAGGAAGACTGAAATGGAAGCAACAGATATTATTGAAATATGTGAGTATATATTAAAGCAGAGGGAACTCGCTGTCGAAAAAGACGAATCAGAAGATTGGGTATTTGAATACCTGCGACACATAGATGAAAAACTATCTAAACTGGAATACTGTTTAAAAAAGAAAAATAATGATCTGAGTGAATCAGACAATGATAATCTGCCATTCTGAAACAGGACCCTATAGTCTGATCTATAGGGTCCTCAGTTTTTGAATAAATGATATTATATGTCATATTTGTAAACAATTTGAATACCAGCATCAAATAATTTGAATACTTCGGAATTTCACGTTATGTCTTCTGGCATTTAATTTGATTTTCTTAGTGTATTTAATGTGACGTTCTACAAAAGAGTTAAAGGAACGAATGGAAAAGTTTGGACTGGAGCTGGAAAGTAGTAAAAGCAGACTGATTGAATTTGGGAGATTTGCAGAGCAGAATCGTAGAGCAAGAGGAGAATGTAAGCCTGAAACATTTGATTTTCTGGGATTTACCTTCTACTGTAGCAAAACTCGAAAGGGAGGTTTCGTGCCAAAGGTACAGACTTCAAGGAAGAAGTTTGAGCAAAAGGTTAGAGCATACAAGAACTGGATTTACGATAATCGAAATCGACCAATGCGAGAAATAATTAAAGAGTTGAACGTAAAACTAATTGGACACTATCGGTATTATGGTGTTACATGGAATTTTCGGAAGATAACAACATTCCTGCATAGAGTACAACAGTTTCTATTCAAAGCCATGAATCGGAGAGGTTGTAGACGGGCATACACATGGAATGGATTTGTGGAAATGCTCAAGTATTACCCGTTAGCAAAACCTAAAACGTACTATTGTTTATATTGAAGCGAATGTTACTATGAGGAGCCGTATGCGGGAAAGCCGCACGTACGGATCTGTGAGGGGCTAAGATTGAGAGGTCTTAGTCTACTCGACTGCAGAACTGACTCAAAAGAGCTCGAAGGAGCAATGTCATTAAGTTAAGATGACCAACCAAGATCTTAGCATCAGAAATGATGCTATGTAAAATCAGATTTCTTGGCAGGTCTTGGTTTTGGTGCGACACAGCAGTTAGGGGAAACTACGGGTATCTATATGGGCTATTCTGTTGATACGGGAAGAAATGTGTACCTGCAACCGTCGTTAGCTTCGCAAGGTGTAAAAGGAACAGTTACAAATGCCCTTGCTTCTGCTTTTGTCGGTTCGCTTGGCGGTGGTAAGTCGTTCTGCAACAATCTTCTGGTATATTATGCGGTGTTGTTTGGCGGTCAAGCAGTCATTTTAGACCCCAAAGCCGAGCGTGGCAACTGGAAAGAAACGCTCCCAGAGATAGCCCATGAAATCAATATCGTAAATCTTACCAGCGACAAGGACAATGCAGGACTTCTTGACCCGTTTGTGATTATGAAGAATGTAAAAGACGCTGAAAGTCTGGCAATCGACATCTTAACATTCCTTACGGGTATTTCCTCTAGGGATGGCGAAAAATTCCCCGTACTTCGTAAGGCGGTACGCTCCGTTACCCAGAGCGACAGTCGGGGCTTACTCCATGTGATAGACGAGCTTCGCCGTGAAGATACGCCCATATCAAGAAATATTGCAGACCATATCGACAGCTTCACAGACTACGACTTTGCACATCTGCTGTTTTCGGACGGTACGGTGGAAAATGCAATCAGTCTGGATAACCAGCTCAATATCATTCAAGTAGCCGACCTTGTACTGCCAGATAAAGATACCACTTTTGAGGAATACACGACTATTGAATTATTGTCGGTGTCTATGCTGATTGTGATTAGTACCTTTGCACTCGACTTCATTCACAGCGACAGAAGCATTTTTAAGATTGTAGACCTTGATGAAGCGTGGGCGTTCTTAAATGTGGCACAAGGAGAAACGCTCTCTAACAAGCTGGTTCGTGCTGGACGAGCTATGCAGGCAGGCGTTTATTTTGTTACCCAGTCTGCCTATGACGTGTCAAAGGAAAGTCTGAAAAACAATATCGGTTTGAAGTTTGCATTTCGTTCTACTGACATCAACGAGATAAAGCAGACCTTAGAGTTTTTCGGTATCGACAAGGACGATGAGAACAACCAGAAACGCTTGCGTGATTTGGAGAACGGACAATGCTTATTGCAGGACTTATACGGGCGTGTCGGTGTGGTGCAGATACACCCAGTCTTTGAAGAATTACTACACGCCTTTGATACCAGACCGCCCGTACAGAGAAATGAGGTGGAGTGATGAAAGAAAGGATAAAAGGTGCGTTCACAAAAAAGAAGATTTTCCACTTTCTCAAAATGGCTCTGTTCGTGGTGGCACTCTCCCTTATCCTGCTTTCACTTCTGGGGACGGTGGCTCATGCGACGGGACTTGTGGACGATACCATAAACGCAGAAAATCTTTATTCAAAATATCCCCTTTCCAACTACCAGCTTGATTTTTTCGTCGATAATAGCTGGTCGTGGCTTCCGTGGAACTGGCTCGACGGTATCGGAAAATCGGTACAATACGGGCTGTACTGCATTACCAACTTTGTCTGGACTATCAGTTTGTATTTGAGCAATGCAACGGGCTATGTGGTGCAGGAAGCCTATAAACTGGACTTCATCAACGATATGGCAGACAGTATCGGAAAGAGCATACAGACCCTTGCAGGTGTTACGGCAAACGGTTTTTCCAGCTCTGGCTTCTATGTTGGTTTTCTGCTTCTCATTATCTTAGTGGTGGGACTTTATGTTGCCTATACGGGACTGATAAAACGGGAAACAAGCAAAGCACTTCACGCTGTTATTAACTTTGTTGTGGTGTTCTTGCTGTCTGCTTCGTTTATCGCCTATGCTCCCGACTACATCAAGAAGATAAATGAATTTTCATCAGACATCAGTACCGCTTCACTTGATTTGGGAACAAAAATCATGCTCCCTAACTCTGACAGCGAGGGCAAGGACAGCGTGGACTTGATACGGGACAGCTTATTTTCTATTCAAGTGGAACAGCCGTGGCTACTTCTGCAATTTGGCAACAGCAACGCAGAGGAAATCGGAACAGACCGTGTCGAAGCTCTTGTATCGGCAAGCCCAGAGGACGAGGACGGGAAAACCAGAGAGGAAGTCGTGAAAACAGAAATCGAGGACAACGACAACAACAATCTGACAATACCGCAGGTCGTGAACCGTTTAGGTATGGTGTTCTTCCTACTGTTCTTCAATTTAGGGATAACGATATTTGTATTCTTGCTTACGGGCATGATGTTATTTAGCCAGATACTTTTTATTATCTTTGCAATGTTTTTACCTATCAGCTTTTTACTATCCATGATACCCAGCTATGAAAGCATGGCAAAGCAGGCAATCGTAAGGGTATTTAATACCATAATGACACGGGCAGGAATAACGCTCATTGTAACGGTGGCATTTAGCATTTCCAGTATGTTTTATAACATCTCCACAGACTACCCGTTCTTTATGGTGGCGTTCTTGCAGATAGTGTGTTTTGCTGGTATCTATATGAAACTGGGCGACTTAATGAGTATGTTCTCACTTAATGCTGGCGACAGTCAAAGCATGGGACGAAGAATTTTCCGCAGACCGTATCTGTTTATGCGACATAGGGCTAGGCGTATGGAACACCGTATTGCAAGGGCGGTAAGTGCTGGCGGTATTTCGGGTGGTGTGGCTGGTGCGGTAGCTGGAAGTGCCGTTGCTGGCAAGAGAGCCGAAAGAAAAAATACGGCTTCTAAAGAAAATCGGGGCAATACCACTTCCAGCATGGGACAGCGTGCAGGCTCAAAGGTGGGTGCTGTCTTAGATACGAAAAATAAAGTGAAAGACAAGGCAAATGCTGTCAAAGAAAATATCAAGGATATGCCGACACAGACCGCTTATGCGGTGTATTCCGCAAAGGAAAAGGCAAAGTCCAGCGTATCAGACTTCAAGCGTGGCATGGTGCAGGAACAGCAGTCCAGACAGACGGGACGCTTGGAAAAGCAGGAACAGCATAGACAGAATATCGCTGACAAACGTATGGAGCTTCAAAAGGCACAAGAAGCAAGACAAAGAAAGACGGACGGATCAGCGACAACGGGAGCTACCCGTCCCCATGAGCGACCAGTCACAGCTTCAACCATTCCAAAGCCGAGTGCGGAAAAAATGCAGGAAGTGAAACGTCCTGCCACAGCGACCACTTCAAAAGCAAGTGAACCAGTCAAGACAAATGTTGTGAAAGAGCGTCCGTTATCTTCTGGTGCTTCTGATAAGAAAGCGACCCAGCCTGCACAGCCAGTACATAGGCAGAATGTAGAAAAAGTAGTATCGCAGGAAACACGCCAGAATTACAAAGCAGAGCGTACTACAAAGAAACAGACCTTTGAACAATCAAAGCGTACAACGGAACATACCGAAAAGAACCGTAACCTTGTAACGAAGAAAGGACAGAAGAAAAAATGAAACTGAAACATATCGCTCTTATTGGCAGTCTGTTTCCTATCCTCTTTTCCATAGTCCTTTTCTTTGGTGTCCTCATTAGTGCGGACAGCGACGACGAGAACAGCAACTTTTCTTCTGGCATTACGGGTATGAATTTATCCGCAGAAGTTTTGAAACATCAGCCTATGGTGGAAAAGTACGCCAGAGAAAACGGTATCTCCGAGTATGTCAATGTGCTATTGGCTATCATTCAAGTAGAAAGTGGTGGTACAGCAGAAGATGTTATGCAGAGTTCAGAAAGTCTTGGCTTACCGCCCAATTCTTTAGATACGGAAAGCTCAATCAAGCAGGGGTGTAAATATTTTGCGTCCCTGCTTTCTTCCTGCCAAAATCAAGGTATCGACGATTTGAATGTAGCGATACAGTCTTATAACTATGGCGGTGGTTATGTGGGATATGTGGCAGGAAAAGGAAAGAAACACACTTTTAATCTTGCGGAAAATTTTGCCCGTGAGAAATCGGGTGGAAAGAAAGTAACCTATACCAACCCGATAGCTGTTGCGAAGAACGGGGGCTGGCGGTATGGCTATGGAAATATGTTCTATGTTGAATTAGTCAATCAGTATTTAACTGTTTCGCAGGTATCGGGAGAGCTGGCACAAAAGGTAATGAATGAAGCGTTGAAATATCAAGGCTGGAAGTATGTATATGGCGGTAGCAATCCCAACACTTCTTTTGACTGTTCGGGATTGACGCAATGGTGTTATGGAAAAGCTGGTATCTCCTTACCGAGAACGGCACAAGCACAGTATGACGCAACCCAACATCTTCCACTCTCGCAGGCAAAGGCTGGGGACTTGGTATTTTTCCATTCCACCTATAATGCTGGTTCGTATGTAACCCACGTTGGTATTCTCGTTTCGCCGACACAGATGTACCATGCAGGCAACCCGATAGGATATGCAGACCTAAGTAGTAGTTACTGGCAACAGCACTTAATCGGTGCAGGACGAGTAAAACAATAGAAAGGACTTGAAAATATGTTTAAGAAGAATAAGAAACAGACAGAAACTATCAAAGAACCAAAAGAAAAAAAGGTGCGTACTGTCAAGGTAGGCACACATAAGAAAGCCGTGATTGCGTTGTGGGTGGTACTTATTGCAAGCGTGAGCTTTGGGGTGTATAAGAATTTTACTGCTATCGACCAGCACACGACCCACGAAAAAGAAATCATTGAACTTCGCTTGCAGGACATCAACGGGATAGAAAATTTCGTGAAGAATTTTGCGAAGTCCTATTACACATGGAATAACAGTAAAGAAGCGATTGAATCAAGGACGCAGGCAATCAACGGTTATCTGACAAAGGAATTGCAGGACTTGAATGTTGATACCATTAGAACGGATATACCGACCAGCTCCACAGTTACAGATGTGATTGTATGGAGTATCGAACAATCGGGAACGGACACTTTTTCTGCTACCTACGAAGTAGATCAGCAGATAAAAGAGGGAGAAAAGACAAGCAATGTGAAAGCAACCTATACCGTAAAAGTCCATATAGACGCTGACGGGGATATGGTAATCGTTCAGAACCCTACCCTTGCACCAGCAATCGAAAAATCAGACTATGAGCCTAAGACACCAGAAGCAGACGCAAGTGTAGACGCTGATACCGTGAATGACGCTACCGCATTTCTGGAAACATTCTTTAAGCTCTACCCGACAGCTACGGAAAAAGAGCTTGCCTATTATGTATCGGGAAATGTGCTTGAACCTATCGGCAGGGACTATCTTTATTCTGAACTGGTAAACCCTATCTTTACAAAGGACGGGGACAATGTGAAAGTCAAGGTAGGCGTGAAATTCCTTGATAATCAGACAAAGGCGACGCAGATATCGCAGTATGAACTTGTGCTACATAAGGATAGTAACTGGAAGATTGTAGGATAAATTATATAGCGTGCATTTCCTAAATGAGATTTGCACGCTTCACTTTCTGTACAAACACCATATAACACTTGACAACAGCGTTACTCTGTTATATACTGTTTATACAGAAAGGAGCTGTGAGATGAAAATTATTATAAACCATTCTTCAATGATACCTATTTACGAGCAAATAGTAGAACAAGTTAAAGCTTTAATTCGGAATGGAAAATTAAAAGAAAATGATAATCTTCCGTCTGTTCGTTCTCTTGCAAAAGAATTAAAAATAAGTGCTCTAACTGTGAAAAAAGCATATGATAGCTTGGAAAACGAGGGGTTTACGGTAACAATTCATGGAAAAGGAACATATGTTACTGCTACAAATACAGAGCTTTTATTAGAGGAACAGAAAAAGGAATTAGAAAGTGATTTAGAACGAGTTATTCAAAAAGGCAGATGTTACGGTATCAGTGATGAAGATATAAAAAAACTATTTGAGTTAATTTTGGAGGGTTAGATATGTTAAAAATTGAGCATTTGAAAAAAAGTTATGAAAACTTTTCGCTTGATTGTTCTCTTGAAGTAAAGAAAGGTCATGTAACTGGTTTGATTGGTCAAAATGGTGCAGGAAAAAGCACAACATTTAAAGCTATTTTAGGGCTAATTTCCTTTGATAGTGGAACTATCAATATTCTTGGAAAGTCATTACAAGATTTTACTGCAAAAGACAAGCAAGATTTGGGAGTAGTTCTTTCGGACTCTGGCTTTAGTGGATATTTAACAATCAATGATATTATTCCTATTATTGATAATTTATATCAAAATTTTGATAAATCATTTTTTATAGAACAAGTTAAAAAGTTTCAGCTTCCACGAAATAAAAGAATAAAAGATTTTTCAACTGGTATGAAAGCGAAAGTAAAAGTCTTAGTTGCTGTTTCACACAATGCAAAGTTGTTAATTCTTGATGAACCAACGGCGGGATTAGATGT
>OMBG01001330.1_pt1 | contig 11379 bp, 9 predicted proteins | sample 1674251 | NCBI WGS metagenome assembly OMBG01 (sample SAMEA103958153, study PRJEB25191) | human gut metagenome | reverse complement strand
ATCTGAGCAGTCTTGTCCACATAGACAAATCCGCCTGTTCTTATCTTCTCAAAATTCTGGATTCCAATCGGGTACAACATAATCTTCAGAGTTTTATCTAACCGACAAAGTTAGCAAACAATTTTCACAACTCAAGCAAGGACTATTGGATATTGAAGTGGATATTGAAGTGCATTCTTGCCCCATCTATCACTGTCATACCTCCGCAGGATTGGGACATTTTACGAAAAGGCGATATAGGCAGTAAAGAATCAGTGGCAAAAACAGAGGAAGCCATAAGGACCAGATTCCGGTAAAAGAGGCAAGACCGATGCATTTCCATACCATCCTATCACTTTTTACGACACCCGTGCGCCGAATCAGAATAATTTCCCAAGTAAGGAAGAAAAGAAGCACAAATGCAAGAAACAATAGGATTGGGATAAACACAGGTTTATTCACATAATGCCAGTAAGTCTCCGGGGACTTGTACAGCAGCAGAACAAAGAACACCCAAGACATCTTGAAAACAACATAGCTGAGTGAAAATATTGAGGCATATTTCCACCTCGCATCATTCAAGCGCCATAGTGCCCAGACTAGAATTGCGCAAATGCAAGAGACATTGGAGAGAACAAAAAGATGCCCGGCGACCATAGTGAACATGGAAACGAAAGGATTCCCTTTCCAAGGAATTCCATTTTGAGGAAACTCGTCATTTGTCCAAATTCCAAAATATCCAGAATTAATACAATCAAGGATACCTACCACGAACCAAGCGAAACACCACATCAGAACACCAATGCCCACGCACCATTTCATAAATGTCGCAGCAAAGCCACTCTGCCAGACATCCTGCTCCATTTTGTATTTATCGTTATCCATAACTATCATTTAAGCTCACATAAAATAGACATGGACTATACAAGAATTAGCCTTCTTCCACAAATAGTCGATTTTTCATTACTTCGCATAGGTTGTAGTCTTTCATATTTCCATTATGTGCATAAAACACAGTTTCTCCAGACTTTTTATTCGCCAAGGCTTCATCAATTACATCCCTAATACCTTTAATTGTATCAGCATGACCCACCAAAGGAGAATCCGATTTCCCGTCAATTCCATGAGAAAACAATTTATACACATTAAAGTTCTGAGGGATAGCACTTTCCCCTCGAACATACAACTTATGCTCGGCCGTTATTGTATAATAATTTGAAATAATTCTCCGGTTATGTGTTTTTTCTCCAGAGTTATTACCATACAAACAAATAACATCTATATTTAATCGGCCATTCATGTGCTTAAATTGACGTTCTTTCTTTATCTTATTGATTCCTTCAGCCACATTCTTAACAAGTTGTTCCGCTGTTTCTCTTTTTGTTGCGCCATCCAGCCAAAATAAAATTACAACATAATATCCATTTACCATATCAGATGGTAAAAGAGTTCGTAAAATTTCTTTGACACTATCGACACCGCGAGCGTCATCATTAACATTGAATTTATCTTTGGCAAAAAGATAGCGGTCATTAATTATCAACGAATTTGACGGCATCCTCGGAGTAACAAGTCCGGAAAGGATACTCCCCCAGGACAAGTCACGATCACGACGATTAACATAACGAAGCGAGACCTTATAATCAGGATCAACATCTGTCAGTATACTGCTATCCGGGCATTGCGCAGACTGGAATACGACTCCATATTCAGACTGAATCCTATCCGCAACACATTTGTCAACATTCAGGATAAAAGCACTGTTAGGGAAGTCATACACACGAGAATAATCGCCATTAAGAATTGCTTCTATTGCATCTTCCCTATTAGAGTCGATATAACCGGCTTGGTCAAGGCTAAGTAAGTCCGGGTATTCACGGATATCAATATCACATTTAACATAATACCGGCTTGTTTTGCGGGCAATCTTTCCCCAGTCCGACTCGGCCCTATATAGCCTTTGAAGGGTAGATAATTCAGTTACAATTGAAAACATAGCCTTTAAATTTTACTACCGTCTAAAAATTCCCGATGTAATGTACTGGCTTCATCATAGAATCCTTTTCCAAAATGTCTTTCGAACTCACCTGTTTTTAATAGACTCATATCGTATGGTTCGCCGGATTCCGGAAAATAGAAAACCTTAAACTGATTATCTCCAGTCATATCCGTTCTACAAAACTTCTCTTGCACAATAAGTTGTATCCTGCGGACAAGATACTCAGAATGGGTCTCTATCAAAAGCTGACACTGCCCTTTATCGCTTACATCGCAAAAGAAATCAGCCAGCCTGCTCTGCAATGCCGGATGAAGATTTTGCTCAGGCTCTTCGATTACGACAGTACTATGCCTTTTCCCATCGAATATTATTGTTGCCATACGCAATAACAGCAGGAATGTCTGTATGGCTCCTATTCCTTTTGAGGACAAATCCAGCCATGTACCATTATCTAAAATCTGAACTCTCAAGGCTGTGTTTCTCTTGGCAGTCTCTATCTCAAACCTTTCTCCTATTCCCAATCGGTTCATCCATTTTTCAACAAATGAAACTGGATTATCTCCCGTATCATTCGAATTAGGGTCAAAGCCCGTCATCATATCGTAAAACATGGAAACCGTTTGATCAACATAATCGTTGCGGATGCCTTTGTCATACTTGTAAGTTGACAGCTGATGAACACTATGGGCGTAGATATACTCCATAGTGAAGTCGTTCAGCACTCGGTACAAATCACGGCAAGAGTCTTCGGCAATTTCGATTTTCGACAAATGTTCTTCAGAATGAGATTCCTCCCTCTCAAACTCCAGACATCTTCCTATCAGGTGGAATTCTTCGTCATCATGAAAGCAACTGAACTGACGATGGACAAAATTGGGGGAAGCCCAAATTTTCTCTGCCAAATCTTCCCGTGCCTGGCATAACCTATAATACTCAAAATCTTTAGCTTTCTTTGCAGAAAGCTTTCTTTCAATTTCCATCAGGTCCGACAACAATCCTTGGTCTATAAAATTCATGTTAATGCATAAATTCTCGTAGTCAATATTCATCATCAGGGATCGTTTATAATCAATTATCCCTATGTGCCACACAGAAGCATTGCTCACGCTCAATTCTTTTTGGTAACGTTTCGGTGCCTTTTCTCGGATTCTGGGATAAACATCTGAAGACCATTGCTCCACATCCACAAATGGCTCAGATTTATGTTCAGCCATAAAACTAACATAATAAGAGCTTGTTTCTAAAGCCCTTGGCACCGATATAGACACCTCTATTTCGAATTCATCAAGCTGTGTATAGAATTTTATTACACCACTGTCCGAGTTTACACTGAGGGCCTGATAGAGTGTATCAATATACACATTCTTGAATTCAGGATCCGTAAATTTAAATGGTCTCGGGCGAATGCCTCCGTCATACATCGATACCAAATCAAAATGTCCCAAATTCGCATCAAGGAATTTAGACAACAGCAGAGCGGCTTTTGTAAAGGTTGATTTGCCGGAATTGTTTTCTCCTACGAGAATGTTGACCTTGCCAAGCCTCAACGACTCAAGATTAACAAATTTCCTAAAATTGTGAAAGCCTAAACTATCCATAAATCAATAATTCTAATTGTCAATACAACAGTATCAAAGTTCTGCAAATATATGGTTAAAATGCGAAGTCTATTTTCGCATCATCTTTATATTATCTTAATGAAGTCAACATTTTCAAAAATAAAGTCAGTAATTAACTTCTTAAGTGTCGGGCTGTCTTCTGTATCCCTAATTATTACTTCACTGGCATGACCAAGATAGAAGCTACACACTGGCTTTAATGAATAGACATTCGTATCCAAACGCCATTGTCCATTAGGAAGAGGCTCCAATTTCTGGTCTTTTACATTTGGGAAAGACTCTTTCAAACATATCATTGCGGCCATTTCCATATCAAGGCATATACGATACGAATTATCACACTCAGTCCATCCGAATAAATCTGTGCGCGCCTTTATATGCTCGTTTTCGTAAAGCCATCCACGCGAAGATATCTCCACGTCTCCAATTCTTGACAATTTGAATTGCCGGATGTCTTTCTTATCAAGATCATAACTAATGACAGATGTCTTCCCACACACGAAACTGATAGGTTCTATATGTCTATCACTTATTGTATTGCTGTTAACCGACGAATATTTGTACAATGTCAATTGTTTTTTCTCGTCAATGGCTTTGTTTATCACGTCATAGAATCGCGCCTCATTTTTGATGTCACGCAACTGCTGCTCCCTTAAAGACAATTCCGTCTTATCCATCTTTCTGGAAGAAGCGCCGTCTCTGACATATGCCGCGCCGTCAAGATGGACTACGCAATATTCAGATGGAGTGACTTTGATTCTGATGACATTTCCATTCTCCGTCGGCTCTACCGAGATATTCTTCTTGAATAGTGACACATTGCTATTGTACTTCGCAAATCTCTCGGAGATGGCTCGTTTGACATATAGACAATAGTGGTCAACAGTGTTTATTGCAAAACCTGCTCTGTTGGTCCTGCTAAGATAGCTTATGTCGGCAGCAATTCCGGCATAGTGCTCACCTTCCTTTTGAGGATATGCATATCCACCGTCATTTACACCGATGAAGATATCTCCGCCAAAATTGTTCAAGAATGCACAGACTGCTTTACATACATTAAAACATTGGTCATTGCAGGACGATCCCTCCGGTGAGAATACAAATGAAGATTTGAATTCCGTATGACTGTCTTCATGGCCAAAGAACCGTTTAATATCAATTTTTGAAGGCTGAGGAGATGGTGCTGTGGATTTAATCGTAACATAAACGGTTTTTTCAACCGTCTTTTCCACTATCTTTTCTACAACCTTAGGCTCAGACTTTTTTCCAATTGTTATATTGCAGAAAAGACTGACAATATCAGAAGAGGACAATCTGTCCATCAACAGAGTCTTCCAATCAAAATTCAAATTTTCTATAAATGCGTTCTTATGGCAGAAAGTCTGCTTAAATTCCCGCAGTTTAGTCTTCTGAGATGATTCCAAAAACTCAAGCATCCTTTCAATGCTTTCCAATATCATAGGAATACTTTTGTCGTTCGGAAACCGCAGTAAGTAAGCTGTAAGGTTTATACAACAATCATGATATTCTTCAGCACTATTCTGCCCAATCAGATGGTCTTTGGAACAAATCTCGTTCAATATAGCCTCAACTTTTGAACGTAGCGCTTTATCCGCATCAGCAATCTGCCGATTGTTCGACTTTGGATCAGACAAAACCTCAAATATTTTCTTATCAACAAGAAAACGGTTTTTCTGCCAAATGGCTAACTCTTCGAAACTCATTGTATTTCTTTGCCCCATACAATACTACATTTTAAGAACTATGATTCTTATTCACTTACATATTTAGTACCCATCATTGGGCACTCCGACACATTAAGTTTTACATAGTTATATAGACTATATTTTCAACCTCAATCACCGCTTATTCTTACTCAACCACTTACGAAACTTCTTCGGACCAGGCAACGAGGCACATGCAAAAATAAAGGCGAGGAGTCCTATGGCTCCAGCTATGAGGGTCGCTGTTGAATTATCGCCGGCTCCACAGAGATGGACAATAACCGTCGGAAACGCCCATAAAATGACCGCAAGCAAAGCATCGACGGCATACACCAATACACGGTATCCCAAACCAATCTGTTCTTCTTTTGTGTCGTCGACCTTTACCTCTCCTTTGCCAGAAAATAGCAGCCGCCATGCACCAAAGCCAAACAGAATAAAAAGTATAATGGCAACAGTATAATTTTCAGGACCACCAAACAACTTAGAATTTGATATGGTAAGAATATCACCGACACACATCACCAGGCAAAAAACGCCCAATGCTCTTTTTAGGATCTTGTTCATTTCAGTTTTATTGAGTTATAAAAATTATTTACAATATTTTGTTCGTCAATGCATTCACCAACATCCACATATAAAGACATGACGCCAACAACAGCTAAGTTCAATTGTTTTGCGACCAAAACTCCATGCGAAAGCATAGTCTCACCTATATATAAATCAAAGTAAACCTCATAAGTTTCTGAAGACGATGAACGGGATGTAATCTGCTTAATTACACGATTATTCATTAGTTGTTCGGCTTTCAGATTAGGAAAGACTTCCTTGTCAATTTTATCCTTCAGGGTATAATATGGGTATACAGATTTCGAACAAACACTGCCATAAGCACCATTAGGCGTAAAAAACTCTATTATCGGCTCATCATTTTGTCCCTGCCCGCAAGTATAATTAATCGGAGGCGACCAAATCATTCTTCCAAACGAATATTCATAGGACGGCAATAATTCCACAAATGGCTTTGGCTTTTCCTCTTCTGGGAACATTGAATCAATGACAGCTGCTACAAAGAAACAAAATGGAATGGCAATGCAAATCGATAGAACAGTCCACTCTTTCTTCGAAGGCTTCTGTTTTTCGGGAGGAAACAGACGTCTCACTTGCTTGGAGCGACACAAATATACAAGTCCAGCAATTCCTAAGACTAAATAAAAAAGCGAATTATAGACAGTTTCAATCCACATATATGGATATTCGCCTCGGCAAATGATAACAAAAGCATTGAACAGAAAGTAGGTCATTAAGCACTCTGCCCAAAACACAGACTTATCCTTACGCTTTATAAAAGCATCGACTGTGTAGAAGCAGCCAAAAGCATAAATAAGACAATTAAGAGCATTTGCAAGAAAAATCCATCCATTATGGCTACCGTCATCGTATTTAATATTCCAGAAAACTGAATAAACGCCACCCAATAGTAGTTGTACCATAATAACAATTAACCAACCATGCATTTTCTCCGGTCTATCATCGGAGGGAGTGACCTCATCACGATTTAACATATAGAATTCTCATAAAAATTAAACTCACTGGTCTTAACTAAACATTGGGACTAAATAACAAGAAAGTGTGGAGCCGATTCCGTCAATCCATTAGAAGGTTGTGGCTAACCCGATGCAGATTGACGATACCAATACCCCACACTCGATTAGATATGGGGTGGTTAGGCCGGAATTGGCCGCGACCGCATAGTCTAAACAAGAATGAGTGTTGTTCGGTCGTCCCTGCATCTTTGAAAATTGCCACATTTTCTAATCGGGACAGTGCGAAAACACTTTCATAATTATGTCCGTTGACTGCTCAACGGGACAAAGGTACGAAACATTTTTCACTATGCGAACAACACTCATAAATATCTGCATCTAAATTCTCTACAAAGATATGTCGCGAGTGCGAAGCGTATTTTCGGAAGGCGTTAAAACTATTTCAAGTAGTCGAGATAGCGGGAGGGAGTCTGCGCGTAACCGCGTATATCACGCCAGGCGTATGAGAGATATAAGGAAGATTTCGTTCTTGTCGCAGCCACATACATGAGTTTCAGCTTGTCATTGAAGTACTCAGCCTTTTTCTCTTCAGTCAGCTGCTGATTTGCCCAATATGTGTTCGGAAAATTCTCATCAGACATTCCGATAATAAAGACATTCTTCCATTCAAGCCCCTTAGCCGAATGAATTGTGGAGAGGGTGAGGTAGTCAGGTCCGACAGGAACCAAGCAGTCAGGAAGAACATTCTCGTAAAAACTGGAGAAAGATGCCTTGTCGATGACAAAAGCTTCAAGATACTCGTCAATTCCGGAATACTGCAGCGAAAGTTCCATAAGTTTGGAATAGTCATCGTGCATGACATTCGAACAATCCTGAACAGAGGAGAGCCAAGACACCACATGCTCAACGACATCGTGAAACGACACCCCACCACCATCGACAAGATTTTTGACGGAGGCTATCATCTTTCCGACCGGCGCACGATAGAAATCATGTTTCGTGGCATTCTTGAGGTTGAAACATCTAGCGACACGGCTCAGACTGTAATCGTTGTCACTTTTGATGACCTTAAGAATGTGATTGAAGATTCTTATATGAGTCTTCACCTCACTGTTGCCCCCGAATACTCTGAACGGGACTCCCTTTTTGTTGAGAGAGTAAACCAGATTGCAGAAATATTTTGTCGCACAGCATAGGACGGCAGTGTTCAATAACGGGCCGCCTTCGGAAAGAATCTTTTCCACGACGGCATCAGCTTCGGCCTCCATATCCTTGTAAGAATCAAGGCCTATGTTTCCAGAAATATCGCTGAACGAGGACAGCGGAGGATTTGCACAATCAGTGAACTTAAAGCGGTTTACATAATTCGCAACACATTGAGGACAACGATATGTTCCAGAGAGCACCTTAGTTTCATAGTTATCCAAAGCAGCAAGGAACTCCACCAGATACTTGTAGGAAGCCTTGGCGAAGGTGAATATGCCCTGTCGAGGGTCACCAACGAAAAAGAGTTTCAGTTTCGGATTTGCATTAATCAGAGAGCCGAATATCTTGAAATTGTCCTCGCAGAGGTCCTGAGCCTCATCCACGACAAGAACCGTCATCTGTTCTCCGGCCCACTGGGCGAAATTATTGTCATCTCTAATCCGCTTCAGGAACATCTCCAGAATCTCCGGGATGGTTATGAGGCGGTAATACGACTTCAATTCCTCGACTGTCTCAAAGGCATTCTGTCCGTCAGGCTCTTCATATTTCCTTTTGAGCAGACGGCTCAGAAGGCTTCCGCCATCAGGAATGGGCACGGAGCCGACTTCTGCCTTCAACTCTTTAAGTTCCTTGTCATCAATTATTACATAGTTGAAAGACTCCCCCAAACTTGCCGCATAGGACTTGAGCATCCGGAAGCAGAACGAATGGATTGTCCCGTTGAAGAAGTCATAATCCTTGTCAATACGAGCCTCCAGAATTTTCCTGCGGAAACGCGCTCCGAGTTCATTTGAGGCAGTATTCGTAAACGACAGCGCGACAATCTTTTCCTTCTGCGAAGATGAAGAGATGTACCAGAGCAACTTGTTGACAAGAAGATGCGTTTTCCCCGTCCCAGGGCCGGCACAGACATAGATACGCTTCGCTCGGCAGTTCACGGCATCCTTCTGTTGCTCGTTCAACCCGTCAAATATGCCATGCTGCGCAGATATTCCGATATGACCGAGAATTTCATCGTCCGGAAGCACGCCCGTAGCGATATAAATCAGGCGGACGAGAGTGTTGTAATAGAGAACAAGACGCTCCCGATCAATCTGAATATTGTTATGCACGATGTCATTCAGTTCGTCCTTGAGCCTAAACGCCAACACACTAACGATGTCTCGGTTGTTGTCTCTATAGAACTCATGCAGAGCGGAACTGAATGTACCCTCCCTTGATGTCAGTTCATTGTAAAAATTATTGGCTATGGTTCTGAACGACTTGGCCTTGTCCGACCAGTCGCTGTCATTCTTGAGATAAAACCTTTTCAGTTCTCCGTAATAGTATTCAACACGTTCCTTGTCCATAGAAAGATATTGACTTGCCATGGCAAAGGTACTGGATATTTCGGAGAACTCCCTCCTTTCATAGCCCATAATTCTTAATTTGTGAAAGCAGATCATTCACGAACTCGGTTCGAAGTGAGTCCGGTCCTAGGACAACGACGTTTTTTCCATAGCCCCGAAGAAGCGAAACAAGTTCATAGTTCTTAACACATTCTAAAGTAAAGAACACATGACTGCCGAGCGACGGATATTTTTCATGCAGGCGTAACTGCTCTGACGAGGGCAGCTCAATCTGTGAAGAATGCATGGGTTTTGTTCTTATGTAGTCCACCGATTCAGGCGACATGGCCAAAAGTATAGTCTCTAGGGCCTTGCCTTTCTCGTATGTCACGCCTACTATGTCATCGAAATACGCGTCCAGATCTACCTGACATCCATGAAAAAGTGCCTCTGGTCGACATTCATACGACTCAATACGATCAAGAGGAAGATTCACCAGAAAGTTAGGATTGTATGGATTGACGTCATCACCTGATGGCGTACCTATCAGATACCACCTATCGTTGTATTGCTTCAGCAGATATGGAGAAACACGTAAAACCGTAGGCTTGGAAGCGGAGAACTTGCGGTAATGTACGTCAAGGACCGTCCGTGCCGAAATGGCAGAGAAAAGGCCGCCGAGAAAGTTGCTGTTTCTCAAATAATTATTCACGCTGAACGAGATAACGGGTTTTGAGCATTCATCCTCATCCGAAGAGCCGATTTTCAGGCGTCGTCCGTTGTTCAAGAGTTTTTGAATATCATCGAACCAATGAAAACTCTCCAGTCCAGAAAACTTTCCCAGAGCATTCAGAATTTCAGACAGGAGAGACTTCTCGTCATCCGAAAGTTCTTTCCCGAACAACGGCTGCGAAGGGTCACGATAGCGAAACACCGTTTTTCCACCCTTCCTCTCACTGCGGTCAATTTCCTTAAAAAACGGAGAACCTTCAAGGTCATTCAGATCATTTTCTACCGTTCGTCTTGTAACCTCAGGATAGCCATCCAGACGCAGACGTTCATTGCACCTTTTCCACAATTCGGCACATGTGTAGCTCCTATGTGTGTCCGAAAGCATATCATCGAGATATTTATATCTTACCACAGCATTCTTGTTCGATGGCATAGTTAATCAGATTTTTCGCAAATTTATGACTTTCATGCGAAATGTATCCTCGCGTCAATGAAAAGTTGGAAACGGATATTGATTGATAATGCGATAGGTATTCTGTATCCTTGAAGAAGGATGAGTATTTTCTCAGCATGAATCAAAATGCACATTCCGAAGAAACTGCATTGCTTAACTTTTCATACAATTTACAGCCTATTTCATCGTCTTTAAATTCAATCTCATGCACAATCGGAATAGTTGTTATACGAACTTTTTTGATACCACATAGCAGGAGATGAATTTGGCTTTTGTCTATCTTAAAACGAGCAAGAGCATTTATTTCTGAAAGAGGAACGGTCAGTCCATAAGGAAATATGGAATTAAAGTTATAAAGAGTGACACTTCCATTATTTTCTTTAGAATAAAGGCTCTCTCCTTCCAATTTTATAGTATCACCGTTAAAATTCTTTAATAGCAGTGTTGGCTCCGGAGTAAAGTTCAACCTATCAGATTCGATTGAAACCACAACATATAAACTGCCTTTTTCACATAGTGGAGAATACAGCACCCGACAACCTTCTTCTGCAAATGGTTTATACTCATATCCTATCTGATAAGTATTTTCACATACTCTATACGCACTTCCACAAGAAACAACGATTATGGAAATCACGAAAAAGGAAAATACATTAAACTTATACATAGTCATTAGCACCATGGGGAAACATAAAATAAAAACTGTGTCGCATACACCCAAAAAGCAAGTTTATAAATCTGAGCAGTCTTGTCCACATAGACAAATCCGCCTGTTCTTATCTTCTCAAAAT
>OMBG01001301.1_pt1 | contig 11522 bp, 8 predicted proteins | sample 1674251 | NCBI WGS metagenome assembly OMBG01 (sample SAMEA103958153, study PRJEB25191) | human gut metagenome | reverse complement strand
GCCTCTACCTTAATATATGGACACCGGCAAAGACCATGAAGGAGCATCTGCCGGTACTCATTTATTTCAACGGCGGAGGACTGATGGCGGGTAGCGGAAGCGAACCTCGATATGCGGGCAATGCGATGGCACGCAAGGGCATCATCTCCATCACAGCCAACTATCGTGAGGGCATCTTCGGATTCTTCGCCCACCCACAGCTCTCTAAGGAAACATCCTACAAGGGTTCCGGCAACTATGGATTCATGGACCAGGTGGCTGCCATCCAGTGGGTAAAGGATAACATCGAGGCTTTCGGCGGCGACCCTAACCGCATCACCATCGTAGGCGAATCGGCAGGTTCCATGTCGGTCAGCGCCCTGATGGCTTCCCCTCTCTGTCAGGGACTCTTTGCGCAGGCAATGGGTTCCAGTGGTTCGGTGATGGGATTCAAGAAGGTGGCTACGCTGAAGGAGGCCGAGGAGGAAGGCGTGCAGCTTGCCCAGAAAATAGCCGAGAAGATAGGTAAGAAAAACGGCAAGAAGGTGGGAAAGAAGGTTGGAATGAAGAACCTCAACGAACTTCGTGCCCTTCCTGCCGAGGAACTGATGAAGCTGGCGGAAGTAAGAGCGGTTCCTGTCTATAATATCGACGGATATTTTATGAAAGAACAGCCTGTAGAGGTATTTGCCAAGGGCGAGCAGACCAAGGTGCCTCTGCTCATTGGCGGTAACAACCAGGAGATGACTCCATGGGCGGTATTGATGGGCAAGCAGCCTACCGTCGAGAATCTGAAGGCGGGTGCCAAGGCTACATTTGGAGAAGAGAACATCGAAGAACTCTTCCGTCTCTACGGCATCAACAGCGATAAGGATGTATTGGAGCAGCCGGGCGTGAACCTAGCTTCGGATATCTTCCTCGATTATTCTACATGGAAGTGGGGCAATATGCACAAGCTGACCGGCGGACAGCCTGTTTACCGCTACCGCTATTGCCATCCTCGTCCTGCTATGGCCATCAAGGGTAAGGTGGCTGCATTGGCTGGCGGCGTGGTAGATGCTAAGGAAGATGCAGCTCCAGCTCCACAGGATAAGGGAGCCGTTCACTCTGCCGACATCGAGTATGCAATGGGTACATTGCCAACCAACCGCGTGTTCAAATGGCAGCCGGAGGATTATATGATCAGCGACATCTTCAGCCAGTATTACGTCAATTTCGTAAAGACCGGCAATCCGAATGGTCTGGGTCTGCCTGAGTGGCCATCCACCAACGGCAAGGCAGTAGCCCCTGTGCTTCAGATAGACGTGAATACCGTCGTAAAAACTGATGCCCAAATGGAGAAGCGCTATGATTTCATAGACAAACTGTTTTGGAAGAAGAAATAATTCTCTCATTACATTGAATCAATCGGAATACAGATTTCATTGAATAAACCAGAAATAGAGATGTTTCAGAAATTCATTATCAACAGAGACGGAGTACTGAAGTTCGGGCGTGTCTACCTGCACCGTGACATGCTGTCACCCGGCGAGCAATGCACCTACGGGGGCGGTTTGTGGAAGATAGATGAAGGCAGAGGCGCCATTGTACTCTACGGCAGAAGTTTCGACTTCGGCCCTCCCGATTTCGACTTTGTGAAACAGATAGACTGGACGGGCTTGGGCGGCACCCCTCGCCCGCTCTTCTATCTGCCTCATTGGCCTAGCGAAGAAGAGATTGTGCCAGTCATCATCAATTAAGAAAATAGTATAATATTCTATAATTTTCTGTGTAAAACTTGCGGATAACAGAATAAAACACTATTTTTGCGAAGAGAAATCCTTCTCGGGGAAAGTGCTCCCTAAGAGAAGAGATTCATTCCGTAAATAAGTAACAATTAAAAAGCAGTATAGTATGAAAAAGAAATTAGTTTTGACAGCAGCCGTCATCGCTGCATTGTCAGTTGTCTCCTGCAATGGCAAGAAGACAAATAGCCAGGGGGCTAACCAGGATAGCCTCAGTTATGCTGAAAATGATTCGCTCAATTCCAACGATGTCATTCTCGATTCCATCGCCGGCACCTACGAGGGAACTCTCCCTGCTGCCGACTGTCCGGGCATCAAGACCGTTTTGACGCTCAACGCCGACAGCACCTACCAGTACTCAGCCGAATATCTGGAGCGCAAGGATGGTCACGACGAAGCGAGCGGTATCTTCAAGGTATTGGCTAACAACGTGGTAGAAATCACTCGTCCATCGAGCGGCGAGACATCTTACTACAAGGTAAAGGATGCCAACAGCCTCATCATGACCGATTCACTGGGCAATGAGCCTGAAGGCGCCATGGCTAAGCACTATGTGCTGACTAAGAAAAGGTAAAAGGGTAAAAAGGTAAAAGGGTAAAAAGAGCCTTACCCCCTTCACACCCCTCGTTACGCCCCCGTTCCCAGCGATTCCATCGCTGGTCCCCCTAAAAAAAGGTAAAAAGAGCACCCTAGCTTAACATTCCGCTAGGCTCTTTTTACCTTTTTACTTTTTTACCTTTAAAAGCCCCTTTCAAGTTAAAATCAATTAAGTTTTGCACCGGAACCTTCGCTATTCCAGATATTTTTCCTAATTTTGCGCCCACGTTTCTAACAGATGAAATGATTTTAAGATTCAATGGAATATACTAAATAGATTAAGGATAAAGAAAAATGGAACATGTTTTTACTGAATCGATGTTTTTGGTGGGATTCGTGATTTTCATCGCCGCCATACTCGTATTAGACATGCTGGTCATCGACCGAAAGGCACATGTGGTGTCTATCAAGGAAGCCGGTTCATGGACGGCTGTATGGATTATTCTCGCGCTCGCCTTCGCCGTATTCATCTATTTTCATGGAGACATGGTGCACGGCATAGAGAACTTCGACGACCTGAAGCTGATAGCCTCGCGCTATGCTTCGCATCTCAAACTGAACCCGAACGACTATGAGGGGAGTCTGCAGCAATACCGGCACTATATGACTATCTCCTACATCTCGGGTTATCTGATAGAGAAAACACTCTCGGTTGATAATCTCTTCGTGATGATGATGATTTTCACCTCGTTCGGAGTAGACAAGAAAGATTACCAGCACGTACTGAACTGGGGTATCCTGGGAGCCATCGTGCTGCGCTTCGTCTTCATCTTCGCGGGTGCTGCGCTCATCAGCCGGTTCGCCTGGATATTACTCGTATTCGGAGGATTCCTTGTTTACAGCGGTGCCAAGATGTTCCTCAACAGGAACAAGAAGGAAGAGATCAATGCCCTGGAGCATCCGGTAGTGAAGTTCATGCAGAAGCGCCTGCATCTGGGTCCGCTGGTGATGACGGTGGTGTTCATCGAGTTCTGCGACCTGATTTTCGCCTTCGACAGCATCCCAGCCGTATTCTCAGTATCGCTCGACCCGTTCGTGGTGTTCTTCTCGAATATCTTCGCCATCCTGGGCTTGCGTGCCCTCTTCTTCCTGCTGGCAGCGATAGCAGACAAGTTCCGCTATCTGAAGGTGGGTGTGAGTGTGCTGCTGGTGTTCATCGGTGTGAAGATGCTCATCCACGATTTCTTCGAGATTGATGCAGTCAGTTCGCTGGTATTCATCATCCTCGTACTGCTCGTCAGCATCGGGGCTTCGGTGGTGATTCCACAGAAACAGGAAGCGTTGGAAAATACGAAATAAGCAAACCATTCGTAAAGGAGATTATCATCATGTAATCTCCTTCAAGGAAAACATAAAAAGGGCGATTGCTATTCCCCACGCAAGGGATAAGCAATCGCCCTTATCTTTTATGAACTCAGTTTAGAAAGAAGAGCAAATGATTTCTTCACTCTTCTCTCTTCACTCAATTTACTTCCAAGGATTCTCTGTTGGGTAAGGCAGGCTAGCTGGCTGGTTGTAAGCGATATCCTTGATGCCGAGATACTTGAATACCTCGAACAAGGTCTTACCTACGTGAGAGAATGCTACGGCTCCGTGGTGTGGATAACCCTTCTGAATCAGTACGTGACGATAGAAGCGGCCCATCTCGTTGATGGCGAAGATACCGATACCACCGAATGAACGGGTAGGAACATCGAGAACCTCACCCTCTGCGATGTAGCTGCGGAGGTTGCCCTCAGAATCGCACTGCAGACGGTAGAATGTGATGTCAGAAGCTGCGATATCACCCTCCAAAGTACCACGGGTGAAGTCTGGTTTACCACCATTCTCCAACAAACGGTTCTGGATGAGCTGATACTTAATCTTACGGCTAGAGCACATCTTGCACTGTGGAGTATTACCGCAGTGGAAGCCCATGAAGGTATCAGTCAACTTATAATCGTACTTGCCCTTGATGTCCTCATCATAGATATACTGAGGAACTGAGTTGTTGATATCGAGCAATGTAACGGTATCGTCAGAAGCACACATACCGATGTACTCAGAGAGCGCACCATAGACATCTACCTCGCAAGCTACAGGAATGCCACGGCTAACGAGACGGCTGTTTACATAGCAAGGCTCGAAACCGAACTGGCTTGGGAATGCAGGCCAGCACTTGTCAGCGAATGCTACATACTGGCGAGAACCCTTGTGAGCCTCTGCCCAGTCGAGCAATGTCAACTCAAACTGTGCCATTCTGCGGCTGAGGTCAGGATAGTAGCAGCCTTCGCCCATCTCCTTGGCCATATCAGCGCAAACCTCATCGATACGTGGGTCGTTCTCATGCTCCTTGTAAGCTACGAGAAGGTCGAGCTCTGAGTTCTCCTCAATCTCAACACCGAGTTCGTACAAGCCCTTGATAGGAGCGTTGCAAGCGAAGAAGTCCTGTGGACGTGGACCGAAGGTGATAATCTTCAAGCCCTTCAAACCGATGATAACGCGAGCTACTGGTACGAAGTCCTGAATCATCTTAGCTACGTCCTCTGCTGTACCTACAGGATACTCAGGGATGTAACCCTTCAGGTGGCGCATGCCGAGGTTGTAAGAGCAGTTGAGCATACCGCAGTAAGCGTCGCCACGACCATTGATCATGTCGCCGTCACCCTCTGCAGCTGCAACAAACATACAAGGACCATCGAAGTTCTTTGCAATCAAAGTCTCAGGAGTCTCAGGACCGAAGTTACCGAGGAATACAACCAAAGCGTTGCAGCCCTGCTCTTTCACTTCGCCCAAAGCCTTGAGCATATCTTTCTCGTTCTCAACTGTAGTCTGGCAGTTGAAGATTTCACCCTTGTACTCTTTTACGATGTTCTCACGGCGCTGAGTAGAAAGCGCGATTGGAAAACAGTCACGGCTAACGGCAATAATACCGAGCTTTACTTGTGGAATGTTGTTGCTTACCATAATTTTAGTTTATTACTTAAGTTTTTGTATAAATTGCTTATATTTATTGATTCTTTTCTAAATTTGTTTGGCTGACAATTATTCATTGTTCCGAGCACAAAGGTACAAATATATTTTGTATCACCAAGCGTTTTAAGGATTTTTTAATTCAAAAAAATGGCGCAAAACCGAAATTCTGCGCCAAATGTAACATATGATAAAGTTCTTGATACATTTCATACATGTCTCTATTATCATCTGATACCCCTTTTCTGCCTTTCTCTGCTTTAATATCTTCTTTAATATCTTCGCAGCGGGCGGTACCGGATGGTATAAATCTGATTGAAATACTCCTTCCAGGCGTTCGGCTCCTTGTCATCATCACGCACGATGCGGATGCCATAGAATCGGGTACCCGTCTCCTTGTATTCCCGGAATCTCGACAACAGCTGCTGTGGCGGATCTGGAATCAGGAAGTCGGTAATCCAAAGCACATCGGCATTCACGTAATGGAGTCCGTCGTTGTCGAGAAGGTCGAACATCTGGGTCATCATCTTCTTTGCCGATGTTCCGCCTCCGATAAATGGAAGGTGGGTTGTGGTAGGCTGCCGCCGGATGCCTCGCCCGGTATGCGCCTGTCCATCTCCGTCGGACGGAACTGTATCTACTTCGGCTGATTCCATCATAGTGATTCCTATTCTCTTCAGGCGCTCTGCCTTGCGCTTCGCCATCAGGTCGATGGCACGGGTACTGACGGAGAAATCTATCAGGAAGCAGTCTCGCTCCAGATCTTCTGCCGTTTCTTCCAGCAGAGAGATGAGTGTTGAGGATATCCTTTCAGGCGTGCCATACATACTGGCAGAGGTGTCCAGGCAGACAATCATCGGCCCCTTGCGGGAGGCATGGGTAAAGCCCAGTTTGCGGGATGGTTTCGACATTTCGCTCTTATAACGGAAGGTCTGGAGTCTTCGCGTGCGATACTTATAGATAAAGAGGCCCTCCATATCTTCATCGCTGTACTGTGCCAGTTCGAGGGGGAGAAGGGAGTTGAGATCATCGCCCACGGTAATGCCCTCGATATCGCTACCCGCTGAATGCTCCATCTTCATCTCTACGCCCGATGCGATGGTGAGCCGGTCTTTGCCGTTGGCATCGGCTACTCGTCCCATCTTCGCCACAATCTCCTTGATTTCGGGATATTTGTCCTGAATCTTCACCTGGTTCAGACGGCGTTCAAACTCCGTTTCGGTCCATCCGTTCGTCATCAGTTCCCAGGCTTGTACGGCGCGCTGTTCCGAAACGCCCTTCGTCTTCATGTTGCGGGTTATCTGGTCCATCATGCGCACCAGTCCTGTTTCGAAGTTGTTCTGGCGCAGGGAGATGAAGTCCTTCAGCTTGTTCAATACCTGATGGTCGATGCAGACCTTCCAGTCTCTTACCAGCCTTTCCCAGTTTTCTGGTTTCGAAGCCCCGTCTCCTGTCATCAGCTTGAGGAAGAAAGGCTTATCGAACCCATCTTCAGCATGTTCCTGTTCCAGCTGGTCGAGCAAAGGGAGCCACACCTGTTCATCCATCCGCTTGAAGGGAGCACAATCGAGCACATCATCAGCCCGATGACTCTCGGTCCAGGCACGCTGGCGCTGGAATCGCATGTGATGGACGCATTCCACGATAAACTTTCCCACACTATCATAGAAAACCTTACTCTTGATTTTGCTGTTCACCACCTGGCGCACGAACTTCTGCACCTCTTCTCCAGTTTCTTCTATGGTTACTTTCAGGGTAAAGAGATGAATGAGATAATCCTTCAGCGGGTCTTCCTTCAAATTCCAAGGCATGGCAGTGCCTGTCGGATCAGGAATCTTCACCTGTCCCGACTTGCAGAAGTCATCCAGCATCTTCAAGTAATACTGTGCCTCCGCCAATTCCTTGTTATTCTGGTATTTCATAGGAGTAAATCCTTATTTTTTCTCCATCAGATATTCTGCGAAGATTCTTGCAGCACTCTCTACTTTGGCTGCGCAAGGGCGAGACTTGTAATATTCTGCCGTTCTTGCCGAAGCCACATAGCTGGACTGCGCTTTCTCGTGGCCCTTCAAGCCGAGGATTTCGGCACAGATGATACTGCCGTTCTGCTCCTTCGATTTAGCAAGCAAATCCTGCACCACCTTATAGCATGCCGACTTACCCTCACGGTCATCCCCCTCGGTCTGTCCGCAATCCAAGCCAACGAGCACCACGATGCCCGAAACGGCACCGCACATCATTCTCATTCTGCCTACTCCACCACCGAAGCCGGCACCAATGCGCTTCGCCATCTCATCATCAAGACCATATAAATCGGCAAAGGCAGCCACTACCGACTGGCAGCAGCCATAGCCCTGCATAAAGTTATCCACCGCCTGGTGAACACGCGCCTCCAATTCTGGAGTCAATATTTTCTGTTCGTTCATAATGTTTTGAATCTTCTGTATATAATTAATGTATAAGTAATAGAAGGCGAATAAAACTCATAGAGTTTCATCATATTATGCCTCGTAAAGTTTCATCGTATCCTGTCGGGTAAACGCCAACTCCTTATAGAAATCACGGAGATAGGCCGATATTTCCGCCTTATCATCAGCAGATGCGAAGAGATTCTCGCCCAACTGCCTTTCCAGCGAGCTCAAGCCATCCGAAAGGTTTTCTATCTCTCCCTCGTAATCCCTTCCATCCTCCGGATTCCTGCGTACACGATGATACTTAATATCCTCAGCAAGCGCATTCTTCATCTCCACGAGTTTATCTGCAAAAGGAGAAAAGAGGGCACGGATCACGATGTTTCGGATAGCATCCCGCTCTTCCGGTTCCTGCCACAGACAATGGTAGATAGGCAGCAAATCGCAGATATCCACCTCTTCCCTATCCTGCATAAAGGCAGAAGTGCGAAGCAGGCGGACGATATTCTTCCATCTTCGGTCACTCACATAGATGTTTCTGCGCTCGGCAGCCTCATCCACATTCACAGCTCTCAGAGATTTACGGATAGCGGAAATTGCATCGAGCACCTCGATTTTCACGCCAATCTTATCGATACGCTCCGTCCATTCAGCATACTCCTCAGCAGTAATAGCATTTGAATTCGCTTTTCCTTCAGCCGCCGAACTTTGTTTTTTCACTCCTCGTTCTTCACTCTTCACTTCCAAGAGCATCGCCCGGAAATTCTTCTCCAGCTTAATCGGTCGGCTTTCTATTCTGATAACGAATCGGTCCCAAAGCGCCTCCAGTCCTTCTCCCTTAGCCGGCAACTCATTGCTTGCCGCCACGAGAAGTTTCAGAGGAAGATGCATTTCCCGATTGCCGTTTCTGAAGATTTTCTCGTTAATCACCGTAAGGAGCGTGTTCTGGATAGCAGGTCCCGCCTTCCAGATTTCATCCAGGAAAACCACATCGGCAGTAGGCAGATAACCCTCCACCGCACGCTCGTAAGTATCCGAAGTCTTCAGTTTCTGAATGCTCACCGGACCGAAGATTTCATCGGGTGTAGAGAATCGCGACATCAGATACTCAAAGCTCTGAGCATCCCTGAACGCCGTCTTCAACTGTCTGGCTACCATACTCTTTGCCACACCCGGAGGTCCCAGCAGGATGATACTCTCACCTGCCAGAGCAGCCAGGAGCGAGAGCGATATCTCCGTCTCCTTCTCATAAATGCCCCGGTTCATCTCACCGAGTAATTGTTTGAATCTTTCAAGCATATTCTTACTTTTCTATTCAGAATCGTATAAAGACGAAAAGAAGTTAAGAGATAAAATTCATTATCCCTTAACTTCCTCATATTCTTTTATATAAATAAGGTATGGCCTACTTTACGTTGCCCACCTTAATCAAGTACTCAGCAATCTGAACAGCGTTCAGGGCAGCACCCTTACGAATCTGGTCGCCGGTCAACCACAATGTGTTACCATTGTCATCAGCCAGATCCTTGCGGATACGACCTACATATACATCGTCCTTACCGGCACTCTCCAATGGCATTGGATAAACGTAGTTCTGGGCATCATCCTTTACAGTTACGCCTGGAGCAGCCTCCAAAGCCTTGCGGATGTCCTCTACTGCCAATGGCTTCTCAGTCTCGAACCAAACACTCTCTGAGTGAGAACGGAGTGAAGAAACGCGAACGCAGGTAGCACTGGTGCGAACATCAGAGTGCATAATCTTGCGGGTCTCGTTATACATCTTCATCTCCTCCTTGGTGTAATCGTTAGGAGTCATCTTGTCAATCTGTGGGATGACATTGTATGCCAACTGATGAGGGAACTTATTGATATGCTCAGTCTTACCGGTCTCGATGATATCCTTATACTGCTGCTCAAGTTCAGCCATGGCAGCAGCACCAGCACCTGAAGCACTCTGGTAAGAAGAGATATGAATCTTCTTGATATGGCTCAAGTTATCGATAGGCTTCAACACTACTACCATCATGATGGTGGTACAGTTAGGGTTGGCGATGATGTTGCGAGGGCGGTTCAGGGCATCCTCAGCATTTACCTCAGGCACAACCAGAGGCACGTCGTCGCACATTCGGAATGCGCTAGAGTTATCAATCATCACGGCACCATACTTGGTGATAGTCTCGGCAAACTCTTCTGAAGTGCCGCCACCAGCAGATGTGAAAGCAATATCGACATCTTTAAAGTCATCGTTATGCTGCAAAAGTTTGACCTCATAGTCCTTTCCCTTGAAGTTGTATTTTCGTCCGGCAGAACGCTCAGAACCAAACAACACCAAATCATCCATAGGGAAATTTCTCTCAGCAAGGATACGCAGGAATTCCTGTCCAACTGCGCCACTTGCACCAACAATTGCTACTTTCATAATCGAATCTTTTAATTTATAAAGTTGTTATAAGTGTAAACTGTGGAAGAGAAAGCCAGCCTCCTTATCATCTTCATGATTCCTCATTTTATGATAGCTTCATGATTTTTCCTCATTTTCTGATGGCTTCATGATTACTCATTTTCTGATAGCCGGAAACAGCTTATTTTCTCAAATCCGCTGCAAAGTTAAGACTTTTTCTACAATATCAAGCATAAATTCCCAAAAATTATTGCTTTTTGCTGCAAATTTATCATTTTTGCTTACTTTTTTGCAAGAATATGCAGAAAATTGGAGAAAAATAGTTGCTATTGCGTTTGGCAGTTCAAAAGAAGAATGCAAGCATCCTCATAAAAAACATCAGGAGATCTCGCCTAGGATTGCAACTTTTCGCAGGTCATCCCACTAGGCTCGTAAGACCTGCTGACTGCAGTGAGCAGACCTGCTGACTAGGCTCAGCAGACCTGCCGAGCCTAGTGACAACTTTCAAGAAGTTATATCCTTGTACTCCAGAAGATGGTTTCTTTCACTCAAGGAGACGTATCCGTTCACCCAATGAAACGTATTCTTTCATCCAAAGAGACGTATTCTTTCACTTAAAGAGACGAATCATTCAAGGCACGAAGACACATCCATCAATGTTTCGATTACCATACTTCTATTATTCCAATAGGTTCTTTACCTGTACGTTCAAGACAACTATTTCTTACCAAGGTTTCTAGCTTTTCAACCATCTTGCGCTTGGTTTCCTTATTACCTACTTTACTTTCCACCCATCAATGGTTCCCGTCTTCGATGAGAAGTTGCAGCCTATCTGATAAATCTTTCTGCCATCTGCTGCATATTCCCTGGCATAGCCCATATCCTCTATCTGCTTCAGAGCTTCCTCTGCCGAACCATCACGCTTGAACTCGAAGATGTAGATATAGTTCGGTGTCTCAACCACACAATCTACCCTACCTTCGCTTTGCTGCTTTTCGATGAAGACCGTGAAGCAGCTGATCATTCTCAATACGAGATAAAAGGTGTATTGGAAGTAACGTTCCTTCTCGCGTTCATCGTCCTTACGACGCTGGTTATAAGGAATGCTGGCAAAGAAGGAAGTCATCAGATTCTCCAACTGATGGCAATCTCCCTTCGACATCACATCTACTACCTGAATAATCCAGGCATCCGTTGACTTCGATGGCTTCAGATAACTGGAAGCTACCAACGTCAGGAAACCGCTCCTCACTTCATCATTCGGGAAATCCAGAAGATAGGAATCGGTATCCATATTCCAATCTTTAATGGTGAGATACCCGCTCTGATAAATCATAGGCAACGGTGCTTCCACATCTGCCTTGTAGTCGATAAAACTACTCGTAGGATAAAACCTGT
>OMBG01001299.1_pt1 | contig 11527 bp, 10 predicted proteins | sample 1674251 | NCBI WGS metagenome assembly OMBG01 (sample SAMEA103958153, study PRJEB25191) | human gut metagenome | reverse complement strand
TTCTTTGCCATCCGCTTCTCAAAAGGAAGCTGGCTCGAAAAAAAGGTCATCTGATTGATCGGGAGGTTCTCCATGAAACACAGACTTGCAGCACTCTTCCTCACGGTAGCGCTCTTCTGCACCCTGCTCGCGGGCTGCGCCCCAACCCCCGATGTGCCGGGGCCCGGCGGCGGCTCGTCGTCCTCCGGCAGCACGAACAATGGCGGGAACTCGGAGGGCGGGGACTCGAACGGTGGAACAAATGCGCCGAAGCTGCAAGCTACCGTTACAGCAGAGAGATGCACAATCAACCGTGATGCCGACGGAAACTATGCTGTTGGCTATGTATTCCGAGTGACAAATCCCAATACCGCTTACAACTTAAAAACCAAGCTTAGTTTTACATTTACGAATGCCGCTGGAGCAACAAGAACCGATTTTACTTATACTCCTACGATTGCACCGGGCGACACCATTCGTTTTGTTTACATCAAAAGTTACTCCGATTGGATTCCTGCAAGCGCTTCCTTCGTATATGTTCCCTCTCCAGCCGATTACACCGTTCCCGAAAAAGACCAGAACGGCACTATGAAGGTCACTCGTTCCAGTGATTTGGTATGGAAGGTCAAAGAAAGCAAAAACGCATCCACCGATTTCAATGGATATTCCGGCGAAGTTCTTAATACAAGCAATTACGCCAGCATGGTCAAGGTTTCACTCGTTGTACGAAAAAACAACCAAATCGTCTCCGTCAACGCAGCCACATTGACTCTTTCCATTCCGGCAAATTCTTCCAAGAGCTTTAATATTCGCCAATACAAATACCCCTCCTACGACTCTTATGAGTTGATTGCAACCCCTTGGAACTGAAATTTCCCCGCCGCCGTGAAAACGGCGGTTTTTTGTTGCAAGAAAATGCACTTCTGAATCGTATGATCTTACGAAGGCCCTTTCATCCCTCAGCCCGCACAAATTTTTCATGGATTTTTTAGTAAACTTGTCGGGTTTAGGGCTTGCTTTTGCGCCCCGACAAGCGTATAATGATACGCTGCTAAGAACTTTAAGGGCCGTTCGCCCCCAACTCCAAGAAAAGGAAGTGTGTTCCATGCGAAGCTGGTTTTCCCGCCATCCCATCTGGTTCATGGCGTTTTATCTTGTGTTTTATCTCTCGGTGTTCCACTGGCTCGAAGCCAACATCACCGTGCCCGAAGTCTGGGTCCACTGCCGGCTGGACGATCTGATCCCCTTCTGCAAATATGCGGTCATCCCCTATTTTGCATGGTTCGTCTGGATCCCGTTCACCCTGTTCTATCTGCTGTGGAAAGCTCCCCGCGCCGACTTCTGGCGGCTCTGCCTCCCCCTGTTCGCGGGCATGACCATCGCGCTGGCAGTGTATGTCGTCGTCCCCAATGGGCTGGACCTCCGCCCTTACCGCGTGTACGGCTCGGACTTCTTCGCCCGGACGGTGCGCCAGCTCTACGCCACCGACACGGCCACCAACGTCTGCCCTTCCATCCACGTCTTCAACTCGGTGACGCTGATGATGGCTTACTACCGCAGCCGCATCTTTGACGAGCCCCGCCGCCGCTGGATGCGCCCGGCCGCCGCCGTGCTCTGCGTGTCCATCATCGCCTCCACCGTACTGCTCAAGCAGCACAGCTGCATTGACGTCGTGCTGGGCATCCTGCTGGCACTGGTGCTGGACAGCGCTGCTTCCTCGCTGGAGCGCAGCGAATACCGTCTGCCCCAGCGTTCCTGAAAGGCAAAAATCCCTCTGCCGCAGCAAAGCGGCAGAGGGATTTTTTTGCCTAAAACAGATCTTTCGGCAGACAGATATCGTGTTTGGGGACTTTTTCCCACGAAAAATCGGCGGTGAGACTTTCCGGCGTGCGGGGGGCCGGTTCCTCCTGCAAGCCGTAGGCGTAGGCCAGCTTGCCGACGATCTCCGCCGCCGTATAGCGGGCGCGGAGGTTCTCAAGGCTCTGGTCGCCATCCCGCTTGGAGAGCCGCCGCCCGTCCGGGGCCAGCAGCAGCGGGCAGTGGGCAAAGCGGGGGGCCTTTAATCCCAGCAGCCGGTAAAGGTAGAGCTGCCGGGCTGTAGAGGACAGCAGGTCTGCTCCCCGCACGACCTCGGTGACGCCCATCCGGGCATCGTCCACAACGACGGCCAATTGGTAAGCGAATACGCCGTCGGCGCGGCGAAGGTAGAAGTCACCGCAGTCCCGCAGCAGGTTCTCGCTGTGGGGGCCCATGCAGCCGTCCGTGAAGGAGACGACCTCGTCGGGCACCTTCAGGCGGTAGGCGGGGGCTTTTTCCTTCCGCTTTTCCGCGATCTCGGCGGGGGTCAGGCTCCGGCAGGTGCCGGGGTAGATGACATTGCCATCCGAGGTGTGGGGTGCGCTGGCCGCATGGAGCTGGGCGCGGGAGCAAAAGCAGGGGTAAACGAGGCCCTGTGCAGCCAGCTTTTCGTAGCTGGCGGTGTAGATATCCGCGCACTCGCTCTGGTAATAGGGGCCGTGGGAGCCGCCGTGGCTGCCGCCCTCGTCCCAGTAAAGGCCCAGCCACGCAAGATCCTCTTCCAACAGGTCGGCGTACTTGCGGGGGCAGCGCTCAGCGTCAAGGTCCTCGATGCGGAGGACGATGCGCCCGCCCTCATGCTTGGCGCTCAGCCACGCCAGCAGACTGCACGCGAGATTGCCCAGATGCAGCCGCCCGCTGGGGCTGGGGGCAAACCGCCCAACGACGGCGCTCACAGGCCCAGCTTCCACTCGCCATCCTTCGGCTGGGAGATGGGGGTGTTATAGAACTCGGCCACAGCCTTTGCCATGTACTCGGCGTCGATGCAGCTTGCCGTCTCCATGGAGGAGTGCATCGCCAGCTGTGCCAGACCGATATCGACCATGGGGATCAGGATCTGATGACCCAGCAGGTTGCCCAGCGTGGAGCCGCCGGGAACGTCCGCGCGGTTGGACGCCACCTGAACAGGAACGCCCGCCTTCTGGCAGATGGCGCTGAAAGCAGAACCGGTGAAACCGCTGGTGGTGTAGGTCTGGCGGGCATTGTATTTCAGCAGCACGCCGCCGCCCAGCGTAACGGGGTGGGCGGGGTCGCTCTTTTCGGGGTGATTGGGATGGGTGGCGTGGCCGTTGTCGGCACTGAGCAGCAAGCTGTTGGTGCAGGCGCGGATGCTCTGCTCGCGGGTGACGCCGAGCTTCTCCTCAACGCGGGCCAGCACATTGGCCATCAGAGTGCCCTGTGCGCCCTGACGGCTGGAGGAACCGACTTCCTCGTTGTCGAACATGACCCACATGTCGCCGCGGCCGTCTTCCTTGCCCTCGCCCTGCAAAAAGCCCCACAGGGTCGTGTAGGCGCACTCCAAGTCGTCGATGCGGCCGGACATGAAGTATTCGCCCTTCAAGCCCACACGCTCGGCCTGTTCGCGGGTGCAGAGCACGAGGTCGGAGTCGAGGATGTCCTCGCCCTTGACCCCGGCCTCCTCGGCCAGAACTTCACGCAGGGTGGTACCCGCAGCGCCGAAGATGGGCTGCAGATCCACCTGCGGGTTGTAATTCTTGCCCTTGTTCACCTCGTGGTCGAAGTGGATGCAGACGTTGGGGATGCAGGCCAGCGCGCGGTCCGGGTGGACGAGGATGCTCTTAACACCCTCCTCTGTCCGGACAAGGATGCGGCCCGCCACGCTCAGGGGGCGGTCGATCCAGCTGGGCATGATCATGCCGCCGTAGCCCTCCGTCTCAGCGCGGGCAAAGACGGCATCCTTGCCGCCGTCCAGCTCCTTGATCTTCCACGTGGGGGAGTCGCTGTGGCTGGCCGTGACATGCCAGCCGGTCAGCGTGCCCTTGGGCATCCGCCATGCCAGCACGGCAGAGCCGTTGCGGGTGGTGTAGTATTTGCCGCCGGGCACCAACTCCCATGCGGCGGTCTCCGGGCGGTTCTCGTAGCCGTTGGCCTCCAAGATTTCCACCGCTGCAGCCGTGGAGTGGAAGGCACTGACGCCCTTGTTCAGAAAGTCGAACAGACCTTCGATCTCGAATTTCTGCATCTTTGTCGTCTCCTATCTTTCACTATGTCCTGCAAAATCTCCCCGCCCGCAGTGCAGACGGAGAGATTCGTTTTTCCTGTTGCATTATACTACATCCTGCCGAAAAAGGGAAGCAATTCAGACCGCCGCGCACTGTTCGAGCTGTTCCTCCAGCAGCCGCCGGGTCTGCGCCGCCTGTAAGCCGCAAACCAGCTGCAAGCGCTGCCCCTCCTGCACAAGGCCCTTGTGGGGCATGGACAGCAGGGCCGCCGTGTCCAGAAGGCTTGTGTCCTTCACCGTGACGCGCAGCCGGGTGAAGCAGTTGTCCACCGTGCGGATGTTGTCCGGCCCGCCCAGCGCTTCGATCAGCCGCCGGACGTCCGCCGGGTCGATCTCCTTTTCCGTCTGCTCCGGCTCCTGCGTGCGGCCGGGCGTGGGCAGGTCCAGCGCCCGGATGACCACGGTGAAAACGACGAAGTAGACCGCGATCTCGGCCAGACCCAGCAGATAGAGCAGGGCCGCGCGGCTGGTCTGCCCCGGCGCAGCGCTCAGGTTGAAGACCAGCGACCCCAGCAGGTTGGAGGTGAACGCCCGGACATGGAGGGCATTCAGCAGGACCATGAACCCGCCGGTGATGGCCGCATGGAGCACCCAGAGCACCGGCGAGACGAAGCAGAAGAGAAAATCCACCGGCTCGGTGATGGACGCCAGCGAGGCCGTGACCGCCAGCGGCAGGATGGCCGCCGCCGTCTGCTTCCGGCGCTCCTTCCGGGCTGTGAAGATAAAGGCCGCCGCAATGCCGAGGTAGCCGAAGGTCTTGGTAAAGCCGGTGTACATCCAGACAATGTTCCCGGTAAGCGGCAATCCGTTGGAATACTCGGCCATGGTCACGGTATAGGCCCCGGTGTAAGTCACCGAACCCACCGTCACCGAGCCGCCCAGCGCCGAGAACTGGAAGGGCATATAAATGAGGTGGTGCAGCCCGGTGGGGATGAGCAGCCGCTCCAAAAAGCCGTACAGGAAAACGCCCAGCTCCCCGGACGCCGCGATCCACCTCGTGATGGCGTGGACGCCCTGCTGCAGCGGGGGCCAGACGAAGCAGACCGCCAGCCCGAAGGCCGCAGCAAAGGCCGCGATGCACAAAAATGCCCATCGCAGCCCGGAATACACCTGCGTGATCAGCCCTTTGAACTGCTTTTCACAACTGTGGTTGAAAATGTACGCCGCCGCAAAGCCCAGCAGGACGCCGCCCGCCACGCCGGTGTCCATCACCTGAATGCCGAGGATGGTGGTCTGGCCCGTGGCGGCAAGGCCGGTCGGGCCGTCGGGCTGGGCAAGGCGGCCCAGCGCATCCAGCGCGGTGTGGTTGGCCGTGAGGAAGATGAGATAAGCCATGAAGGAGAGCAGCGCGGCCTCCTGCTTTTCGGTGCGGGTGCGCAGGGCGGCGATGCCCACGCACAGAATGGCGCTGAGGTTGTTGATGAGGACCATCATCCCGTTGTACAGCACCTCGCCCACCAGCCGGATGGGGGGCCAGTTCAGTGCCGGGCAGAGCTGGCGCAGCGGGCCGCTGGTGAGCAGCGCACCCACCACCAACAGCAGCCCCGCCGCCGTCAGATAGGACAGCGGCGCCAAAAGCGCCTGCGAAAAACGCTCCAGCTTTTGCAGGAGTTTCTGCATTCGTTTGTCCCCCTTTCCGGCACCGCACACCGCCGCATCCATTTTATTTTATGACTGAATTATACGAGCCAGCGCAAAAATTGTCAATCCTGCCCGAAGGCAAAAAATGGGGGCGAAGTTTGTGCAATTTGTACAGGGAAGGTTGAAAATCGTCCTGCACACGCCAATTGACAACCGCCCGGCGGCACAGTATACTAGAGCTGTACCCCAGAGATTTCCCCGGTCTTCCACCGGGAACCGATAAAAGGAGGTCTTCTCTATGACTCGCAACCGTATCCTTTCCCTGCTGGTGTGCGCGGCCCTGCTCGCCGGTCTGCTGGCGGGCTGCACGTCCACTTCCGGCAGCTCCTCGGCTTCGGCCAGCGGCGACGCCGCTTCCAGCGAAAGCATCCCCGCCTCCACCGCACAGGCGGACACCGGCAAGCTGACCCCGAATCTGGACGAGGACGAGAACTCCATCTTCTCCATCCAGAACACCGAAGCCGCCTTTGCCCCCTGCCTCGGCTGGGGCCCCGGCGTTTCGGGCTGCTCGCTGAAATCGGTCATCGCAGCAGCTTCCCTGCTGGGCTGGGCGGAGAACGGCAACCTCGCCATGCGCTCCACCGACGCCATTCAGGACGCCTACACCACATGGTTCAATGACCTCAGCGCCGACGACCAAGCCAGCTTTGCCGACGCATGGCCCCTCATCAAGGAGGATGCCAACACCCTGCTGACCGACAAGGCCAGCATGGAGGGCCGCATCTCCGACGCGGGCCTGAACGCCAAAAAGCTGCCCGGCTGCTCCAAGGAGAACTGGAACGCTTTGCAGAAGGTCGTGGACGCGCTGGTGCCGCAGTCCAGCGAATATTAAGTTTTGCTCTAAAAAAAAAAAAATTGATCCCCGACGAATGTCGGGGCTCAATTTTTTTTAAATCTTTTTGAGGGTGTACTTCCGGGTGCCCATGCCGATCTTCTCGGCCTGTTCCAGCGTCGCCTTCCATTCAATGTTGGGGTTGGAGTCCTTGAAGTTGTCGTGGTGGCAGTTCCAGCCCGGCGTTGCAAGGTTCTGGCTCAGTTGGCTGTTGGGCAGCGGCTGGGCGGCAAGGCACGCATCCGCGCACGCCTGATCCAGCGCCACCGGGTCGAAAGAGGCGAAGATGCCGATATCCGGCAGGATGGGGGCATCGTTCTCGCCGTGGCAGTCGCAGTTGGGGCTGACGTCCTGCACGAGGCTGATGTGGAAGGTGGGGCGGTCATAGCAGACGGCAGCGGCATACTCGGCCATCTTGCGGTCCAGCATCTCGTTGGCGTTGTCGCACTGGGCATAGATAGCGTCGAAGTTGCACGCACCGATGCAGCGGCCGCAGCCCTTGCACTTGTCCTGATCGATGACGGCCTTGTTCTGCTCGTTGTAGCGGATGGCGTCCGAGCCGCACTCCTTGGCGCAGCGGTGGCAGCCGCGGCACAGGCTCTCCTGCACTGCCGGGTGGCCGGAAGCGTGCTGCTCCATCTTGCCCGCGCGGGAACCGCAGCCCATGCCGATGTTCTTGATGGTGCCGCCGAAGCCGGTGGACTCGTGGCCCTTGAAATGGGTCAGGCTGATAAAGATATCGGCGTCCATGATGGCGCGGCCGATCTTGGCGGTCTTGCAGTATTCGCCATTTGGCACCGGCACCTCGACCTCATCGGTGCCGCGCAGACCGTCGCCGATCAGGATCTGGCAGCCGGTGGTCATGGGCCAGAAGCCGTTCTCCTGCGCACAGGTCAGGTGCTCCAGCGCATTCTTGCGGCTGCCCGGATACAGGGTGTTGCAGTCGGTCAGGAAGGGCAGACCGCCCTGCTCCTTGCACAGGTCGGCCACGACCTTGGCGTAGTTGGGGCGCAGGTAAGCCAGATTGCCCATCTCACCGAAGTGCATCTTGATGGCGACGAACCTGCCGTCCATGTCAATGTTCCTGATGCCCGCCGCAAGGCAGAGGCGACGCAGCTTCTCGGTCAGGCTGGTGCCCACCGGACAGCGGAAATCCGTAAAGTAAACAGTCGATGCTTCCATAAGTACTTTCCTTCCTTTTGAACGTGCGGTGATGTTTGGTACTCTCTTTTTTCTTTCTGTGTTTATGCAATGGCGCTGATGGCCGCAACGGCGAGGACGACAAGGCCCAGCACGATGCGGTACAAGCCGAAGAACTTGAAATTATGGCGCTTGACGTAATCCATCAGGAAGCGGATCGCGGCCAAGCTGACCACAAAGGCCACCACGCAGCCCACCACGAGGACTGCGATCTCGGTGCCGGTGATGGCCACGCCGGACAGCGCGAACTTGACCACTTTGAGCAGAGAGGCACCGGCCATGACCGGGATGGCCAGATAGAAGGTGAACTCCGCCACACAGGCGCGGGAAAGGCCCAGCAGCAAGCCGCCCACGATAGTCGCGCCGGAGCGGGAGGTGCCGGGGATGATGGCCAGCATCTGCCACACGCCGATGAGGAAGGCTTCCTTATAGGTGATCTGCTCCAAGCGGGCCACATGGGGCGCGGTGCGGCGGTTTTCCACCACGATGAAGAGGACGCCGTACAAGATCAGCATGGCAGCAACGGTGATGTAGTTGTAGAAGCGGGCCTCGAACCAGTCGTCCAGCGGGCTGATGACCAGCACCGGCAGGGTGGCGGCCACCACCTTGAACCAGAGCTGCCAGACCTCCGGCTTGGAGGTCACGCGGCCGTGCCGCAGCCCGAAGGGCCAGAGCTTGTTCCAGAACAGGACCACCACCGCGAGGATGGCACCCAGCTGAATGACCACGCGGAACATGGACATGAACTCTTCACTTGCATTGAACTTGATGAGCTGCTCCACAAGGATCATATGACCGGTGGACGAGATGGGCAGCCACTCGGTGATGCCCTCCACAACGCCCATCAGGATGGCTTTCAGAATTTCAAAAAACATCGGTTTCCTCCCAGCCCGGCGCACAGGGGCACGCCGGTTTTTTGTCGTTTTCAGCTTCGCCTTTCAGTATACCATATTATGCGGCCCGGCGCACGAGAAATCCCAAAATTTTACCTTCATCTGCGCTTGGAAATATGCTATACTGGAACCACCGGACCGGCAGTGTACAAAGCTGCCTCCGGCGCATTCTGAAATAACGAGGTATGACGTATGAATATTCTGGTCATCGGCTGCGATCAGGTAGGGGCCGCACTGGTTCGCGACTTGGAGCGCATCGGGCACGACATCTCCCTCATCGAGAAGGACTCCGAACAGCTCAAGCGGCTGGACAGCTTCGACGATTACAGCTTTGGCGGCACCGCGCTGGTGGGCGACCCCACCGACCCGGATGTGCTCAAGCAGGGCGGCGTGGAGAACTGCGACGCTGTGGCCGCCGTGAGCGAGGACGACTCGGTGAATCTGATGGCGGCCCAGATCGCCAAGAGCATCTTCCAGCGCGAGAAGGTCATCTGCCGCGTTTCGGACCCGCATTTGCAGGTGCTGTACCACAAGGCTTATGGGCTGGAGACCATCTGCCCCACCATCCTCACGGAACAGGCCGTGTTCCGCGCCCTCTCAAAGTAAACCCAACGTATAAAGGAGCCTCTCTATGAAAATTTGTATTGCCGGCGGCGGGCGTGTGGGGCGGTATCTGGCCCAGAGTCTGCTGGCCAACCACCACTCCGTCGTCATCATTGAGCCCATCGAGGCGCAGTGTCGAATGCTGGCCGACCAGCTCGACATCCCGGTGATCTGCGGTGACTCCATCAGCATGGACATCCTGCGCACCGCCGATGCGGCCAGCTGCGACGCCTTTGTGGCCGTGACCGGCTCGGACGAGGACAACCTCATTGCGTGCCAGCTGGCGAAGCGGGAGTTCGGCGTAGACCGCACCGTAGCCCGCGCCTCCAACCCCAAGAACCGGGAGCTGCTCCACACCCTCGGCGTGGACACCGTGGTCTGCGGCACCGACAACCTCAGCCACATCTTAGAGCGGGAGATCGAGACGGACACCATCCGTCAGCTGCTTTCGCTGGGGGGCGGCACCGCCAGCCTGAACGAGATCCTGCTGCCGGAAAACTTCGCCTTTGCAGGCAAAGCTATCATGGACATTCCCATCCCCGGCAACGCCATCTTGGTCAGCGTCACCCGCGACACCGAGCTCATCATCCCCCACGGCAACACCGTCCTGCTGCCGTGGGACCGCATCCTGCTGCTGACGCAGGACGACACCCTCCACCTGCTGACCGAGGCTTGGGGCCTCAGCGACAAGTGACCGAAGGGGAACTGCGCCGCACCGCACTGGTCATCCCTCCCAAGGGGCGCGCCGTCCTTTCCATATGGGCTGCTGCGGTGGGCTTGTTCCTTGCGCCCTTCGCCTTCTGGCAGGGCATCGCTGCCGGGGTGGTGTTCTGTCTGCTCTGGGCGGGGCTGGTGGCCCTGCTGCGGGCGCGGGCGTGCAGCTACGCCGCGGTGCTGGGGGCACAGACGCTGACCATCTATGTGGGCATCGTCTTCCCGGTGCGGCGGGTGGTGCCCCGCCGGGCCGTGACCGGCATCCAGCAGCTCCGCTCGCCGCTGCTGCGGCTGGCGGGAGTCACCGTGCTGGTCATCTCAGCGCCGGGCGCACGGGTGCTGGTGCCCGCCGTTCCGGCGGCTCAGGCCGCAGCGCTGGCCTATGCCCTTGCGGAGGATGCCCCATGCCGATGACCGAAAAGCATCTGCACCCCTTTGCGGCCCTCCAGATCTTCCGCAAAACGCTGGTGCTCTACCTTGTGCCGCTGGTCAACGTGCTGTTTGAGCGCAACTGGGAGGCCCTGCGTGCCGCGCTGCGGCAGGACATCGTCCTGTTTTTGCTGGTCTGCGGCGTGAGCTGGGTCATCCTCCGCGCAAGCAGCTGGTCGCTGGACGAAAACGGCACCCTCTGCCTCCACTGGAAGCTGCTGTTCCGGTTCGACCGGACGGTGCGCGGGGCCTCTCTGGCGGCGCTGACCATCGAGCGGCCCTTCTATTTCCGCTTGGCCGGGGCCAGCCGGGTCACCCTTTACCCCATGGGCGAACCGAAAAAGCGCACCCTGACCCTCTGCCTGACCAAAGGCGATGCCGCACAGCTGGCCGACCAGTTGCTGCCGGTGGAAGCCCCCAGCCTCCACCGGCCCAAGGGCGGCGAGCGGGCCGCGCTGGGCTTGCTGGGGGCCAACGGCCTTTCGACGCTGGCCCTCTTCCTGCTGGCCATCCGGCAGAGCCGGCAGAGCCCTGACCGCTACGAGCTGGCCTTTGCGCAGATCAACTTTCTGGCCGGGCTGGCGGCGCGGTGGCTGCCCACCGGTGCCGCTTGGCTGCTGGCCTTTGCGGGCTTTCTGCTGGGGCTGAGCCTGATCCGCAGCTTCGTCCAGACCGTCCACTACGAAGTCTGGCACACCGCCGACCAGATCGGCAGCAGCGGCGGCTGGCTCGACCGGTTCGAGATCCGGGTGAAGACCGCCGAGATCAGCTACGCGGACGTCCGGCTCTCCCCCTTTGCGCGGCTGCTGCGGCGCTGGCCCGTCTTTGTCACGGCGGGAGGCTGCTCGCCGGAGCTGCCCCTCTTCGTCTACCGTTCCGGGGAGGAAGCGCTTTTCCGCGAGCTGCTACCGGAGTTTCGGATGCCGCCGGATCTTCTGGCCCGCACCGAACAGCGGAGTCTCGTCTTTTTCGCACCGGCCGGCATCCCCTTTGCCCTCTGCGCCCTGCTCACCTTCATCTCGGTCTACACCCTGCCCAGCCTGACCGTGACCCTGCTGTTCCCCACCGTTTTCTTTGCGGCGGGGCTGGCGGGCGGCATGATGGGCTACCGGCGGGAGGGGGTCTGGCTGCGGGACG
>OMBG01001293.1_pt1 | contig 11541 bp, 10 predicted proteins | sample 1674251 | NCBI WGS metagenome assembly OMBG01 (sample SAMEA103958153, study PRJEB25191) | human gut metagenome | reverse complement strand
TACACGGACGAGGAAAAATTGCAGATCGCCAAGCGGCATCTGCTGCCGAAGCAGCTGAAAAAGCACGGCATGAAGCGCACGCAGGTGCGCGTCTCCGACGACGCGATTCGCGAGATCATTGCCTGCTACACGCGCGAATCCGGCGTCCGCAGTCTTGAGCGGCAGATCGCCGCGCTCTGCCGCAAGTGCGCCATGCGCTTCGTCTCCGACGAGCCGCCCAAGCGCATTTCCATCACCGGCGGCAATCTCGAAGACTTCCTCGGCGTCCGCAAATTCCTGCCGGAGGCAAACGTCACGACCGATCAGGTCGGGCTTGTCACGGGCCTTGCGTGGACAGCCGTCGGCGGCACGACGCTTGAGGTCGAGGTCAACGTGGTCGACGGTACCGGCAAGCTGGAACTGACCGGCAATCTGGGCGACGTGATGAAGGAATCCGCCTTCGCGGCCATGAGCTTTATCCGCTCGCGCGCAAAGGCGCTGGGCCTTGCCACGGATTTCTACAAAACGAAGGACATCCACGTCCACTTCCCGGAGGGAGCCGTCCCGAAGGACGGGCCGTCCGCCGGTATCACGATCTGCACCGCCATCGTCTCGGCGCTTACGAACCGCCCCGTGCGGCGCGACGTCGCCATGACGGGCGAAATTTCCATCCGGGGCCGCGTGCTTGCCATCGGCGGGCTGAAGGAAAAGACCATGGCTGCTCTGCGCCACGGGGTCAAGACCGTCATCATCCCGGCGGAAAACGAAAAGGATCTGGAGGAGATCGACCAGACCGTGCGGCAGGCGCTGCAATTCATCACGGTTTCCAGCGCCGACCGCGTGCTGGAGGCTGCCCTTCTGCCCGCAGACGATGCAGCGGGGACAATTTCGGTTCCCACCGCGCCCGCAATGCCGATCCCCGCACCCAAAACGCGCCGCAAGCCCGGCATCCGGCAGTGAGGAGGCCTGCATGAATCTGCATAACGCGGAATTTGTCCGCTCCGTCACCTCCGTCGCCGACTGCCCGAAGGACGGCCTGCCGCAGATCGCGTTTGCGGGCAAGTCCAACGTCGGAAAGTCCTCCGTGATCAACAAGCTCCTGCTGCGCAAAAACTTCGCCCGCGTCGGCGAAGCCCCCGGCAAGACCACGCATATCAACTTTTTCCGCATTGATGAGGCCATGTACCTCGTCGACCTGCCGGGCTATGGCTACGCCAAGGTCCCGCAGAAAGAAAAAGAGCGATGGGGCAGGCTCATGGAGGCCTATTTTGCCGCGCCGGCTACGCTTACCTTCGGCGTCATGCTCGTCGACGCACGCCATGCGCCGACAGCAAACGATGTGGTCATGGCGAATTACTTTCTGCAGTCCGGCAAGCCCTTCGTGGTCGTGGCCAACAAGCTTGATAAGCTCAAAAAGAGCGAGATCGAGCCAAATCTTGCCCGCATCCGCGAGGTGCTGTCCCTGCCGGATGACGTGCGCCTGATCCCCTTCTCCGCCGAAAAGGGCGACGGCCGCGACGAGCTGCTGACCGTCATCCTGCACGCGGCAGAACAATAAACGCAAAAGCCGAGGCCCCGCCGTCTGCGGGGCCTCGGTTTATACGATCAAAACGCATTGCTGCCCGTTTCAGGCAGCAATGCGTTCGTAGGGGCGGAGCGTATTCACCGAAAGCCGTTCAGTTTTGTGGTTGCCTGTGCTCGATCCATTTACTTTCTTTCCGGCACAAGGAAGATAAACACCAGCGAGCTGATGAGCAGCAGGTAGGGGTAGAACAGGAACGGGATAATCTGGAACGCGGTGAGCGTTTCGCCAAGCTCTGCGGCGGCGGAGATCGCCAGCAGCATCTGCGCGCCGTAGGGGATGATGCCCTGGAAGATGCATGAGAAGGTGTCGAGCAGCGACGCGCTCTTCTTGCCCGTGATGCCGTATTCCTCGCTCATCTGCTTCGCGATGGGACCGGCCATGACGATGGCGACGGTATTGTTGGCCGTGGCAATGTCCATCGCGCCGACAAGCAATCCGATGCCCAGCTGGCCGCCCTTGTTGCCGTGGAAAATGCGGCGGATAAAGCCGAGCAGCGCTTCAAAGCCGCCGTATTCGCGGATGAGGCCGCACATGGCCGAGACAAGGATCGTGACCATGATCGTCTCAAACATCCCGGACGCGCCGGAGCCCATGTTCCCCAGCAGCTCGGTCGGGTGCACCGCACCGGTGGCGAGCATGATGATGGCGCCGGAGAAAATGCCGGTCAGCAGCACGAGGAACACGTTAACGCCCGCCACGCCGCCAACGAGCACCAGCAGATACGGGACGGTCTGCAGCAGATGGTATTCCGGGATCTCTACCGCGCCAATATCGCTTTTCAGCGAGAACACGAGGATCATCGCCAGCGCCACCAGCGCTGCCGGAAGCGCAATGCGGAAGTTTGTGCGGAATTTGTCCTTCATTTCGCAGCCCTGCGTGCTGCAGGCGGCGATGGTCGTATCGGAGATGAACGAGAGATTGTCGCCGAACATCGCACCGCCCATGACGGAGCCGATGCACAGCGCCAGATGGAACCCCGACGCCTTCGCCACGGCGACGGCGATGGGGACGATCAGCGTGATCGTGCCGCAGGACGTGCCCATGGCCGTCGAGACGAAGCATGAGACGATGAACAGCACCGCAACGGCGAACCGCGCCGGGATATGCGCAAGCATGAAATACGCGACGGACTCTGCGCTGCTGCGGCCCACGACACCGACGAACACACCGGCGGCCAGAAAGATCAGGATCATCGTCATAATATTCTTATCGCCGACGCCCTTTGCCATGACCTCCAGCTTGTCGTCAAACGACAGCGCCCGGTTCTGCAGGCAGGCGACGAGGATCGCGGCCAGAAACGCCACGACGATTGGAATGTTGTAAAAGCCCATTTTAATTTTCAGGCCGTATTCAAACAGGCAGCCCAGCCCCAGATACAAAACAAGGAACACCCCGATGGGCAGCAGGGCAATGGCGCGCGCGGGTTTCTTCTCCATAAAATACTCTCTCTTCTTCATAAAAACTCACCCCCGGCCGCGTATGCAGCCAGGGGTCTGCGCATAAGCTTTCTTATTGTATTGGCTTTCTGTCCTTTCGTCAAGTAAATCGTTGATTCTTTGGTGAAACTGCATAAAAATACACGGTGCATAAAATTAACAGCCTTTTTACATTTCCGCTCTGTTCAGAACGGGATTTTTCTGATAAAATAAGAACAATTCTTGAAATAGGAGTGAGGCTTTGTACCGCAAACAGGTGTTACTGGAAAAACTGAAGGAGGCTGCGGCCTCCGTGCTGCCGATCAGCCTGATCGTGCTGACGATCTGCTTCGTGCTCGTGCCGGTCGATACGGGGCTGATGCTCTCGTTCGTGCTGGCGACGGCCATGCTGATCTTGGGCATGGGACTGTTCACGCTCGGCGCGGAAATGTCCATGAGCAAGATCGGCAACTACATGGGCGCGAAGCTGACAAAATCGCGCAGGCTTGGGCTGATCCTGATCGTCAGCTTCCTGCTGGGCGTCGCCATTACGGTGGCCGAGCCGGATCTGCAGGTGCTGGCGGCCAACGTGCCGGAGATCGACAAGACGGTTCTCATCCTGACCGTCTCCGTCGGCGTGGGTATTTTCCTGATGCTCTGCATGGTGCGTATTCTGTTCGGCATTTCGCTGCGGCTGCTGCTGATCGTGTTTTATGTGCTGGTGTTTTTGGCTGCGTTCCTGTCCGATCAGGGCATTCTCGCTGTCGCGTTTGACTCCGGCGGCGTGACGACCGGGCCGATGACCGTGCCGTTCATCATGGCGCTCGGCGTTGGCGTTGCGTCCATCCGTTCCGACGAAAATGCGAAAGCGGACTCGTTCGGCCTTGTCGGGCTGTGTTCCATCGGGCCGATCGCGTCGGTGCTGCTGCTGGGCGCGATCTACAAGACGCAGCCCGCACAGGCGGAAAGCGAGACTGCCGCCGCCATCACCAATACGGTCGCGCTGGGCCGGGACTATCTGCACGCCTTCCCGGAATATCTGAAGGAGGTCACGCTGGCGCTGCTGCCGATCGTGGTGTTCTTCCTGATCTTCCAGATCGTCTCGCTGCGGCTGCGGAAGCTGCCGTTTTTGCGGGTCATGGTGGGCATTCTGTATACATACGCGGGACTCGTCCTGTTCCTGACGGGCGTGAACGTCGGCTTCTCGCCGGTCGGCTATGCGCTGGGCGCGGCGCTGACGGAGGGATGGAAGCTGTGGCTGCTCATTCCGCTGGCCATGCTGATGGGCTGGTTCATCATCAACGCCGAGCCTGCCGTCCATATCCTCAACCGGCAGGTCGAGGATTTAAGCGCGGGCGCGATCTCGGCAAAGGCTATGGGCATGAGCCTGTCCATCGCCGTTTCCGCCGCAGGCGGACTTGCCATGCTGCGCGTCATCACGGGCGTTTCGATCATGTACTTCCTTGTGCCGGGGTATTTCATCGCGCTGGCCCTGTCGTTCTTCGTGCCGCGCACGTTTACGGCCATCGCGTTCGACTCCGGCGGCGTAGCCTCCGGCCCGCTGACGGCGACGTTTATGCTGCCGTTCGCCATGGGGGCCTGCGAAGCGCTGGGCGGGAATGTCATGACGGACGCATTCGGCCTTGTCGCGCTGGTTGCGATGATGCCGCTCATCACCGTGCAGGTCATGGGCGCGATCTACGTGATCAAATCCCGCCGCGCCGAAAAGGAACCGGCCCTGCCGGACTTCGGCGACAACGAGATCATCGAACTGTGGGAGGCGTGCTGATATGGAATTATATTATATCATTGCCGTTACCGATTCCGACCGCGGCGAGGCCATGAACGCCCTGTTCCGCGAGGCGGGTCTGCCGATGATCCTCAGCGCCCCCGGAAGGGGCACGGCCAAAAACGAGCATCTGGCCGTCTACGGTCTGGATGAAACGCCCAAGACCGTCACGACATCCGTTGCCAGCGCGCAGGAGGCCGCGCAGCTCGTCAAGGCCGCCAAGCGCAAGCTGTTTCTCGACATTCCCGGCAACGGGATTCTGCTGACCGTGCCGCTCAAGAGCGTGGCGGGCGGCAGAACGCTCGCCTATCTGACCAACGATCTGAAAACAGGAGGAACGCCGCATATGGAATTCAATCATGAGCTGATCGTCGTGATCCTGAACGAGGGCTACGCCGATCTCGTCATGGACGCCGCACGGGCCGCAGGCGCAGGCGGCGGCACGGTGCTGCACGCCAAGGGCACAGGCTCGAAGCGCGGAGAGAAATTCTTCGGCGTGAGTCTGGCCGACGAAAAGGATATGGTCTACATCATCGCCTACGCGGACGAAAAGGCCGCGATCATGCGCGCGATCAACGAAAATGCAGGCCCCGGCACAAAGGCCGGTGCGATCTGCTTCTCGCTGCCCGTCAGCTCCGTCGCAGGTCTGCGCGAACGGGACGAGGAATAACAAAATCAACAACAAGGGGGCTGCAGCGAAATAAACTCGCTGCAGCCCCTGCCTTTTGCTTATTCCTCTTCCGTTTCCGGGAAATCCTTCTTGACGGCGGCCTCTGCCGACTTGTAGCGGCTGTAGGCCACGACGATGCGGCGGTTCGGCTCGGTGCCGGTGGAGAAGGTGGTCACGTCGGGATGATCCTGCAGCGCGGCATGGATCACATGGCGCTCATAGGCGTTCATCGGCTCGAGCGTGATATTCCGGCGGTAGCGGGTGACCTTGCCTGCGACCTTCTGGGCCAGGCGCTGCAGCGCCTGCTCGCGCTTGAGGCGGTAGCTCTCGGCGTCAACGTTGATGCGCACGCGCTTGTTCTGGCCGCGGTTGACGGCATAGTTGGTCAGATGCTGGATCGCGTCGAGCGTCTCGCCCCGGCGGCCGATGAGGATGCCGAGGTTCTCGCCCACGAGGTCGACCAGATAGGTATCATCGCCGGTCTTGACGGCGTGCGGCACGGCATCGGAGCCCATGTGCTCGAGAAGGCCCTTGATGAAGATCTCAATGCGCTCCTCCCTGGAGCCCGGCTCTGCGGGGGCATAGACCTTCGGCTCTGCCGGGACAGCGGGCTTTTCAGCCTGCTGCGGCTGGCGCGGCTTCTGGTCGCGGCGTTCCGGTCTGGGGCCGCGCTGCTTCGGCGCGCGGTCCTGACGCGGCTGCTGCGGAGCCTTGGGCGCGGCAGCACGCGTATCCTGCTGGCGGGGCGCTTCGGGCGCGGCAGGCGCGATGACCTTCGGGGCGGCGGGCGCGATGACCTTTGCGCCGTCTGCGGGCTTGGACTCAGCGGGCTTTTTCGGCTTGCTGCGCGACGCGGAAGACAGGGCGGGCTTGGGGGCCTCGTCGGGCGCTTCGTAGGTGACCTTGACGCGCGCGGGCTGTGCACCGATGCCAAGGAATCCGGATCTCGGGTTTTCCAGAACTTCAACGGAAACGCTGTCACGGTCCATATGCAGCTCTTCCAGAGCCGCTGCGATGGCCAGATCGATCGTTTTGCCGGTTGCGGTAATAAATTTCTCCATAATTACTCCTCTGTCTGTTCTGCGTCAGAGCCGGCAGGACGCTTTCTGCCGTAGTGAGCAGGATCATAGGCGCGGCCGCGGCTGTACGGGCGCTCCGGGTCGCCGGAAAGCGGCTTCTTTTCCTCGGATTCCTGCACAGGGTTCTTCCTGGCCTCGTATGCTTTGGCCGCCTTTTCAGCGGCTTCCTTTTCCTGCTGACGGATCTTCTTTTTGCTGACGTTGTCGGTGATGCCGTCGGGGTTCTGCTCGCGGCGCAGGGCGCGCTGGCGCTCCTTTTCGGCCTCCTCGGCGCGGCGCTTGGCGGCGATCTCCTGCTTGACGGCGTCCTCCTCGTCATAGACCTTGCGGTAGTGCTTCGTCAGAAAATAATCCTGCACAGCGCCGAACACGGCCTGCGCGATCCAGTAGATGGAGATCGCGGCGGGCATGGAGAAGCCGATCCAGAGGGACATGAGCGGCATCATGAGCATCATGGTCGCGTTGGTCTGGTTGGCGGTCTTGGCGGCGTCCACATCCTGCTCGCCGTCGGCGTTCGTGGCGACCTGGTTGTTCATCTTCTGGCTGATCCACATGGACACAGCCTGCAGACCGGCAGAAACGACCGGGATCAGGAACAGACCGATCTCGCTCCAGCCCTCGCAGTCCCAGAAGCGGAACGTGGGGATAGCGGCCAGATCAATGCCAAGGAACTGGAAGTTCATGGCCTGCAGATTGATCTTCACATCCGAGCCCATAATGCTCTGGAGCACTTCGCGGAGCTTGTCCGCATAATCGCCGATATGACCGGCGGCGGCCAGCTGGGCATAGTACGCGTTTTTGCCGAGATTTTCGCCGCTGGCCTGCAGGAAGGCGACGATGGCCTCGGAGATGGAGCGGGAGTTGTGCATCATGTACGTGATCGGCTCACGGATGACGTTGTAAAGCGGCAGCAGGATGAGGAGCGGAATGAACGACCACAGGCAGCCGCCGCCCATGGACACGCCTTCTTCCTTGTACATCTGCTGGACAGCCAGCTGGTATTTCTGCTTGTCGTCGCCGTATTTGGCCTCAAGGGCCTTGACCTGCGGCGACAGACGGGACATCTTGAGCATACTCTTCTTGCTCTTGACCGACATCGGCAGCAGCACCAGCTTGACGATCAGAGAGAACAGAATCAGCGCCAGACCGTAGCTGTTGGTGAAGGTATACAGCCAGTCGAGCAGATAGCCGAACGGGACGCGGATCAGGTCAGAAATGCTGGTCGTATCCTTCGTCTCGGCGGCGGCAGCTTCAGCTGCTGCTACGGGCTCCATGCCCACGTATTTGTCGTTCGAGCTGACAGCGCCGGCGGCGCAGCCGGCCATGGACAGCACAAGCACGGCGGCAAGGACCCAGATCAGGACTTTTTTCTTCATTGTGTTCCTCCAAATGTGATGGGGGTACGCGTTCAGACAACGGGAAAAACCACGCTGCCCTACGGCACCGGGTCAAAATAGTCTCCCTTATAAAAGGGATTGCACCGCAGCAGCCGCTTCAGCGCCAGCCAGCCGCCCTTCACCGCGCCGTATTTCGTGATCGCCTCCAGCGCATACTGCGAACAGGTCGGCGAGAACCGACACCGGCGCGGAAGCCCGGGGGAGAGATACTTCTGATACAGGCGGATGAGAAACAGGAGCACGCGCTTCACGGCGTGTTCTGCGTCAGCAGGCCGAGCCTTGCGGCAAGCGAAAGATAGGCGTGCTCCAGCGCCGCGTAATTCGCGCCGATGGCGCGCGACCGGGCGACGACGACAAGATCATATCCACGGGCAAACGAAGTCTCGTGCAGCCGGTAAATTTCACGCAGCTGCCTGCGCAGCCGGTTGCGCTGCACGGCATGGGCCAGCTTCGCGCCGACGGTCAGACCGACGCGGTTCGCCTGCGAACCGTTTTTCCGGCAGTAGAGCACGAGATAGCCGTTGGCCGCGCTGCTTCCCTTGCGGTAGAGACGGCGGAAGATATGATTGAGCTTCAACGAGGAAGAAAACTGCATAAACGCCCACCTTTGAATAGCTGCTGATAAACAGATGGGGCGAACAGAACTGCTTCCATTCACCCCGAATTGTATGTGTGCTGCGGTGTAGGCGCGTCAGATTACGCAGAGAGCTTTGCTCTGCCCTTGGCGCGGCGACGGGCGAGGACCTTGCGGCCGTTGGCGGTAGCCATTCTCTTTCTGAAGCCATGCACCTTGGATCTGTGACGCTTTCTGGGCTGATAGGTACGAACAGTTGCCATGAAATCTACACCTCCTGTAAAAATATGCTCAACAGCGGACGCCGGTACAGCCTCCGCCGCAGCGAGTCAAGAATTTAGCTGCTCCCATGGAGCATACAAGTGGTATTATAGCCGATACCCCCTTGATTTGTCAATCATTTTTTGTATTTTCGCCATGTTTTCTGTTTCTGCAAAAAGTTTGCATATTTCCGCGCTGCACTTGCATGAAGACGGAATTTGATGTATAATACTTTGTAAATTTTTGAACGCTATATGAAAGCGAGGCTTCCCCCATGAGCAAGGTCTTTATCCCTGAGGGCTACCGCGCCCCACTGTCCGTCTATGAGCTGCAGCGCGCGATCGAATTCATCAAGAGCAATTTTCAGACAAATCTGTCCAACGCGCTCAATCTGCGCCGCGTGTCCGCGCCGCTGTTCGTGGAGGAGGCCTCCGGCCTGAACGACAACTTAAACGGCTACGAGCGTCCGGTCAGCTTTGACATCCCCGACGTACACGCCGAGGCGCAGGTCGTCCATTCGCTTGCGAAGTGGAAGCGGCTGGCGCTGAAGCGCTACCAGTTCAACATCGGCAAGGGCCTGTTTACCGATATGAACGCCATCCGCCGCGACGAGGAGGTCGACAACCTCCATTCCATCTACGTCGACCAGTGGGACTGGGAAAAGGTCATTGCCCGCGAGGACCGGAACACCGACTATTTAAAGCGCACCGTGCGCGATATCGTCGGCGCTGTCTGCGAGACGAACGACGCGCTGGGCGTCGCGTTCCCGAGCCTGCACACGAAGCTTGACCGCGACGTGTTCTTCATCACCACGCAGGAATTGGAGGATATGTATCCGGACAAGACCCCCAAGGAGCGCGAGAACGAAATTTTGCGCCAGCACCACACGGTCTTCCTCATGCAGATCGGCGGCAAATTAAAGTCCGGCAAGCCGCATGACGGCCGTGCGCCCGACTATGACGACTGGGATCTCAACGGCGATATCCTGATGTGGAACCCGGTGCTGCAGTGCGCGTTTGAAATTTCCTCGATGGGCATCCGCGTGGACGAGAGCTCGCTTGACCGGCAGCTGACGCTTGCCGGGTGCGACGACCGGCGGAGCCTGCCGTTCCACAAAATGCTCCTGAACGGGGAGCTGCCGCTGACCATGGGCGGCGGCATCGGCCAGAGCCGCCTGTGTATGCTCATGATCGGCGCCTGCCACATCGGCGAGGTGCAGTCGAGCATCTGGGACAGGGCCACGACGGACGCCTGCCGCGACGCGGGCATCCTGCTTCTGTAAGTTTTGCAACATCATAAATACGAAAGAGGATCGATCACTATGGAACAGCTTATTTCTGTCCGTTCTCTTTTCAAAGAGACTGACGCCTACGTCGGCAAGCAGATCAAGGTCGGCGGCTGGGTACGCAATCTGCGCGCCAGCAAAAACTTCGGCTTCATCAACCTGTCCGACGGCACGTTTTTCTCGCAGGTGCAGGTCGTCTACGGCTCCGAGCTTGCGAATTTCAACGAGATCTCCAAGCTGAACATCGGCGCGGCCGTCATCGTCACCGGTACGCTCGTCCTGACGCCGGACGCGAAGCAGCCGTTCGAGCTGCAGGCCAGCGAGGTCTTCGTCGAGGGTCCCTCTACGCCGGATTATCCCATCCAGCCCAAGCGCCATTCGATGGAGTATCTGCGCACCGTGACGCATCTGCGTCCGCGCACGAACACGTTCCAGGCCGTGTTCCGCGTCCGCAGCCTCATCGCCTACGCCATCCACAAGTTCTTCCAGGAACGCGATTTCGTCTATGTCCACACCCCGCTCATCACCGGCTCCGACTGCGAGGGCGCAGGCGAAATGTTCCAGGTCACAACGCTCGATCTTGACAATCTGCCGCGCACGGAGGACGGCCAGATCGACTACAGCAAGGACTTCTTCGGCAAGGAGACGAACCTGACCGTCTCCGGCCAGCTCAACGGTGAGACGTTTGCGCAGGCGTTCCGCAACATCTATACCTTCGGCCCGACCTTCCGCGCCGAAAACTCCAACACGACCCGCCACGCGGCGGAGTTCTGGATGATCGAGCCGGAGATCGCGTTTGCCGATCTCACAGACGACATGAAGCTCGCCGAGGACATGATCAAGTTCATCATCGCCTACGTGCTGGAGCACGCGCCGGAGGAAATGGCATTCTTCAACCAGTTTGTCGACAAGGGCCTCATCGACCGCCTGCACCACGTCATGACCTCCGATTTCGGCCATGTGACGTATACCGAGGCTGTCAAGCTGCTTGAGGCGCACAACGACAAGTTCGATTACAAGGTCTTCTGGGGCTGCGATCTGCAGACCGAGCACGAGCGGTACCTCACCGAGCAGATCTTCAAGCGCCCGGTCTTCGTCACGGATTACCCGAAGGAGATCAAGGCATTCTACATGAAGCTGAACCCCGACGGCAAGACCGTCGCGGCCATGGACTGCCTCGTGCCCGGCATCGGTGAGATCATCGGCGGCAGCCAGCGTGAGGACAACTATGACACGCTCGTGCAGCGCATGCACGAGTGCGGCCTGAAGGAGAAGGACTATCAGTTCTATCTCGACCTGCGCAAATACGGCTCGACCCGCCACGCGGGCTTCGGCCTCGGCTTTGAGCGCTGCGTCATGTACCTGACCGGCATTTCCAACATCCGTGACGTGCTCCCGTTCCCCCGCACCGTCGGCAACTGCGAGCTGTAAGGCTCACCAGCAGACACACGATATCCCCACACTCAAGATCGGAAGAGCGTCGTGTAGGGAAAGAGTGTAGATCTCG
>OMBG01001292.1_pt1 | contig 11544 bp, 10 predicted proteins | sample 1674251 | NCBI WGS metagenome assembly OMBG01 (sample SAMEA103958153, study PRJEB25191) | human gut metagenome | reverse complement strand
AAGCGATTTCGTCCGCGGCCCGAGAGTTTATTTCGGGTTTATGTTTTGTCACTGAGGAAATGTGTCTACTTTTCGCATCTGGTACAAAGAGAGAAATGTATGTTATGTAATTATTGAAATAAATCCATATCTTTGCCCTATAACCCAAAAACGAAAAACGATATGCTTGAACTTGGCAATTTTATTCCTGATTTTACGGCTCCTGACCAGGATGGCAACATTGTTTCATCAGCCGAACTGCTCGGAAAAAAGACTGTGGTTTATTTCTATCCTAAGGCCAGCACTCCGGGATGCACTGCAGAAGCTTGCAGCCTGAGGGACAATTATGACAGGTTTTTAGCGGCCGGATATAACGTCGTAGGAATCAGCAGGGACAGCGTGAAAGCTCAGAAAAACTTCAGCGACAAAAACGCACTGCCCTTCCCCCTACTCTCCGACCCCGACGCATCAATCATCAAGGCTTTTGGCGCTTGGGGAGAAAAGAAACTCTACGGCAAAACTTACGAGGGAATTTTGCGTAAGACATTCATCTTTAATGAAAAAGGCAAGCTGGTAGAAATCATCGACAAGGTCGACACAAAAAATCACGCCAGTCAGATTTTATAGACAAATATTGCTATATACGGACGTTTTTTTTCACTCTCGAACTTTTATTAAGAAAGGCCTACCAATGCGTGCAAAATGTTTTTATTTCAGTAACGCAAGGGGCGTTCAAACCTTTAGATTATAAAGATTTGAACGCCTCTTTTCTTTAAAATCATAGACTTCAGAACTTCTTGCCGAAGACTATTTGGCAAAAAGTTTTGATAAGAATCTTGAAATCAACCCAGAAAGAGCGGTGAGCAAGATAGTATAGGTCGTATTCGAGACGGCAAAGCATTTTCTGCATAGTGTCGGTATAGCCGTTATAGAGAGTCGCATAGCTGGTGACACCTGGACGAATCTGATAGAGATAGACATAGCGTGGGTCGTACTCAAGAATCTGATTAATGAAGAAACGACGCTCCGGACGTGGTCCGACAAATGCCATATCCCCGCAGAATACGTTCCACAGCTGTGGCAGTTCATCAAGGTGGTGAGCCCGAATAAAACGTCCTACTCGTGTAAGTCTGTTGTCACCCTCTCCACAGCTAGCACTTAACTGCGGACCTTTTTTCTCTGCATCCAAGCGCATGGAGCGGAACTTATAGATAAAAAAGGGACGTCCGAAACGACCGATACGCTCCTGTCTGTAAATCGCCGGTCCACCATCTTCAAGCTTAACTGCTGCGTAACACGTAAGAAACAACGGAGAAAACACGACAAGTGCAGCCCCTGAAGCAAAAAAGTCTATAAGTCGCTTCGTATTGCGAGAAAAACTTGACATGTTGTCTTTGATATAACAATTCTTAGGGACATAAGCACTTACACGAGTTTCAACAACAATCTCATCTGCATCTGTTGGACTCTCATGAAGCCTATTTGTCCAGCGGGAATAAGCAGCCATGTCCACACAATCTTCCATTCTGACGAACAGATGCTCGTCATCCATCATCTGCTCAAGCGATGGAAGTTCCGCCAATTGCCGAGCCGTATCTCTGTCAATGATTGTGTACGGCATCTGCATTGATTTTGAAAAATTTCTAAAACTGTTCCGCCAAGAGTTCGACTTCACAAGCAGACGCAGATGAAACGCTGACAGCCCATAAGCTATCCATGCGTTCATTTCGTCAAGCAAATAAACGTGAATGCAAGTGCCGTCATTCTGACACTCGTTAAGTGTAATCTCTTCTGTTGTCATAAGAAATTTATTTGGTTATTTATAGGTTGAAAAACATTGCATTACAAGGCGTTCTTTATTTTTTCCAATATGATTTCCTTGGAATACCTTGTTTCAGCCAAACGCCTAGCTCGTTGCCCCATTTCTTCAAGAGCAGAAATATTATCCCATTTTGATGGCAGACCAGAGTAGCCTATTCCATTCTCTTTGACAAGTAAGTCAATCTCACTATCCTTTGGACCAATAAATATTATTGGTCGTCCAGAGGCGAGGATATTATAGGTTTTACTTGGGACACCTAACCCATACATCCCATTCTGAAGTATCACTAGAGCTAAATGACAATCTCCTAATATTGAGTTTTGTTGAGAACGATAATACGGTCCGTGAAAATATACATTTGCCTGTTTCCTTTTCCTTAGAGCACTTTCCATTGCACCTGTTCCATATATATGAAACTCTATACTTTCAGGCAAATGTTCCATAAATTTATCAAGACTCTGAAGTCGGCCAATATTTCCAGCATATTCAATCTTTATACGCCCCTGAGGAAATGGTTGTGGCTTAATTGCATTTATGTCTGCCCAGTTCTCTATTATGTTAATTTTGAGTTCGGGATTATATTTGCTAGTTTTATCCCCAAGCACTTTCTTCATGTCACGCCCGAGAACAATTAACTGATCTGCCTGACTATACGCTTTGTCAAATATATGTTTCAACAGCCTATAACATGGAATTTTTAAATTTGCCGGAATTGTGTTCTCTGGAAACACATCATGTACTAGCACATTAAGTTCAAACCCTTTTTTCTTCTTAAGCCATGCCATAAAGGGTAATATTGTGGCCGGATTTGTAACCAGCAATACTTTATCATCTTCACAAATATATTTTCTTGCAAGACTAATCATTTGCCATGTCATCACCCCAAAAGAACAAATCTTTCCAGCAATAGTGTTTTTGTCTAATCCTAAACTCTTGGCTCGGTAAACACAAATGCTTTTATCTAAAATAAACTGATTATTCAAATCAAGTTTCTTTCTTTTATCATAAATCTCTGGTCCACAAATCACACTGACACTATATTTAGAAGCGAAAGTATTTGCAATTTCGCCCATAATATAACCAGTTGATGTTTCGTCAGGAGGGAATGGTTCAGAGATAATCCAGAGTCTTTTCATTGCCTTTGATAAATAACAAGTTTGAATAGCAACAAAGTTGTCTATTATCAGTATTTTCTCCACACCATCTTGTTGACGACGCCAACATAGGACTGAATGAGCTTCACGACCTTGGTAGAGACGTTCTCGTCGGTGTAGTCGGGAACAGGCGTGCCGTAGTCACCATTCTTAACCAGTTCGACGGCCGTATCAACCGACTGAAGAAGACCGTGCTCGTCGATGCCCGAGAGGATGAAGCAGGCCTTGTCAAGAGCTTCGGGACGCTCGGTGCTGGTGCGGATGCAGACGGCAGGGAACGGATGACCTACGCTCGTGAAAAACGAAGACTCCTCCGGGAGGGTACCACTGTCGCTCACCACGGCGAAAGCATTCATTTGGAGACAGTTGTAATCGTGAAAGCCGAGTGGCTCGTGCTGAATGACGCGGGGGTCAAGCTTGAATCCAGACTGCGAGAGGCGGTTGCGACTGCGCGGGTGGCAGCTGTAGAGGATTGGCATATCGTACTTCTCTGCCATCGCGTTTATGGCGTTGAAGAGGCTGAGAAAGTTCTTCTCCGTGTCGATATTCTCCTCGCGGTGGGCGCTAAGGAGAATGTACCGGCCCTTTTCTAGGCCGAGGCGTCTGTGGACATCGCTTGCCTCGATTTCCGTGAGATTGCTGTGCAGGACCTCAGCCATTGGAGAACCGGTAACGTAGGTGCGCTCCTTCGGCAGGCCACAATCAGCGAGATAGCGGCGGGCATGCTCGCTGTAAGCCATATTCACGTCGCTGATGATGTCCACAATACGACGGTTCGTCTCCTCAGGAAGGCACTCGTCCTTGCAGCGGTTGCCCGCCTCCATATGGAATATGGGGATGTGCAGCCGCTTCGCGCCGATCACGCTCAAGCAGGAGTTCGTGTCGCCCAAGACGAGAACCGCGTCCGGACGGGTCTGGACCATCAGCTTGTAGGAGGCGTTGATGATGTTACCCATTGTCGCGCCGAGATCATCACCAACTGCATCCATATAGACTTCTGGCTCAGCAAGTTTGAGGTCGCGGAAGAAGATGCCGTTGAGATTGTAGTCGTAGTTCTGGCCGGTGTGGGCGAGAAGTACGTCGAAATACTGTCGGCACTTTGTGATGACCGCTGCCAGCCGGATAATTTCCGGGCGAGTCCCCACTATGATTAAAAGCTTCAACTTGCCGTTGTTGGCAAAACTGACGTTGCGATAGTCTGTCCTTAGTTGTTGTGACATAATTTTTTTTATTTTATTTTACGGCAGAATGATATAGTCGTCGATTTCCTACTCCACAGGGTCAAAATAGGTGTCCGGATGGGAAGGGTCGAAGTTTTCGTTCGCCCATATCACCGTCACAAGATTTTCGGTCTTCGAGAGATTGATAATGTTGTGGGTGTAGCCGGGGAGCATGTGAACGACCTCAAGTTTGTCACCGCTAACCTCAAACTCCATCACCGGGAACGGCTTGCCGTCAGCATCCACGCCGACACGCCTCTCCTGCACAAGAGCACGACCACTCACTGCAATGAAGAACTCCCACTTACTGTTGTGCCAATGCTGCCCTTTCGTCACTCCCGGTTTAGAAACATTCACCGAAAACTGCCCGCAATTATGTGTCTTGAGAAGTTCCGTGAACGACCCGCGCTCATCAATGTTCATCTTCAGAGGAAACGCGACCTTTTCTTTCGGTAGGTAACTCAAATACGTTGAATACAACTTCTTTGCAAAACTGTCTGCGGGTATCTCCGGCAGCATCAGCGTCTTCGGCTGTGCTTTGAAAGACTCAAGCAGATCGACAATTTCACCGAGCGTCGCATGATGCGAGACAGGAACGGCACAATAACGCCCGTCATCAACAAGAAGCGTATTCACGCCATCAAACTCACAATGGTGTTCCTCTCCTTTCAAGGCAGCAATCATTTCGTCAACGAGGTCGTCAATATAGAGCAGTTCCAATCCAGTATCCCTATCATTCACCTGAATCGGAAGATCATTAGCAATGTTGTTGCAGAATGTTGCCACCGCGCTGTTATAGTTCGGGCGACACCATTTTCCGAAAAGGTTCGGGAAACGATAGACAAGGACTTTTGCTCCGGTCTCACGTCCATAATTGAAGAAGAGTTCCTCTCCGGCAAGCTTGCTACGCCCGTAGTCCGACTGGGCATAGCGTCCGATAAGAGTTGCCTGAATCGACGATGAAAGCATCACCGGGCACTTGTTGCCATGCTTTTTCAACGTGTCGAGTAATGTACTCGCAAAACCGAAATTCCCGCTCATGAACTCAGATTGGTCTTTTGGACGGTTCACTCCGGCAAGATTGAACACGAAATCAGCTTCGGCACACCAACGTTCAAGTTCCTCCGGAGTTGAATTGAGGTCATACTCGAAGACCTCATCCACCGGCGGAGCAGCCTGACTTCCCTGTCCTGCGGCCGCGAGACCATAGCAGCGGGCCTTGCCAGTTCTGATATTGTTCAATTGAGCACAAAGATTCTGACCGACAAAACCCTTGGCTCCAGTCACTAAGATTTTCATTGAATTACAATTTGATAGGACGATTCCGCCGTACTGCGAATAACGCAGCTATTCGCTACGGATTTCAGTTGTCTTTTTCCTCGGAAGCAGTCCGAGATCCTCGCGGACGAAACGAAGCTTAAGAAGAAGCTCCTTCATTCCTTCAACATCAAGACGGCGGGTATTGTGCGAATGATAGTCCTCAATCTTTGCCACATCCTCATTGCCCACGGTGAAGAACTTGTCATAGTTCAGGTCGCGCGTGTCGCAAGGTATGCGGAAATAATTGCCCATATCTATGGCCCGAGCCATCTCCTCTCTCGTCACGAGCGTCTCATAGAGTTTCTCGCCGTGACGTGTGCCGATGACCTTGACTTCTGTTTCACCATACCTCGGATTGACTTTCGCGTAGGTCTCTTTAAGGGCAGTGGCGAGAGTTTCCAATGTAGCTGCAGGGGCTTTCTGTACAAACAAATCACCATTTTCGCCATGCTCCCAAGCGTATATTACCAAATCCACAGCATCGTCAAGTGTCATCATAAACCGAGTCATATTCGGATCCGTGATGGTAATCGGCTTACCTTCAATCATCTGCTCGACCCAAAGAGGAATAACAGAGCCACGTGAAGCCATCACATTGCCGTAGCGTGTGCAGCAAATTGTCGTCTGCGCGTCCTTTCCGAGAGAACGCCCCTTTGCGATGGCGACCTTCTCCATCATCGCTTTTGAAATACCCATTGCATTGATAGGATAGGCAGCCTTGTCCGTCGAAAGCACGACTATTTTCTTTACGCCATGCGCAATCGCCGACTCCAGCACATTGTTCGTCCCCTCCACATTCGTCCTTACAGCCTCCATCGGAAAAAATTCGCAACTCGGGACCTGTTTAAGGGCCGCCGCCGAGAAGATGTAGTCAACTCCCGTCATCACATTGTCAACCGACTGACGGTTGCGAACATCACCGATGTAGAATTTAACCTTCGGATTTTGAAGTGCATGACGCATATCATCCTGCTTCTTCTCATCACGGCTGAAAATCCTGATTTCCTTGACGTCAGAGTCGAGAAATCTCCGGAGAACCGCATTTCCGAAGCTCCCCGTGCCCCCTGTAATCAGGAGGACTTTGTCTTTGAATAGTGACATATTATTTGATTATGATTGTTCTGGCTATCTATATCCGTGGATTTTTCTCCAGCCAAAGTGCCACAGTCTCCACAAGGGAGTCCACAGCCAAGCCCACCAGTCAAAGCGGGCGAATCGAAACGCCTTGCCGTTCACGAGCCAAAAGCTCCGCCAACGACTGTTCAGACAGCCTCGCTGCTCATCTGCCCGGCCGAAATTGCCGCTGCGGACAACCTCATCAAGTATCATTCGTCCGTCGGCAGGATTAGAAACCCAAAGCACAGCACTTGCATCCAAGGCAAATACCTCCTGCAGAACCCACATCAGCGCCTCGGCAAATCTTTCCAAGCCAAGTTCTTGTACAACAATTTTTACCTTAGACGTATCAGCATGCCTTGCATGAACGTCCAGCAGCACGAAATAGTAGTCCATCAGCTGCCTGAGGCCAATCCCCTCCGTGTAGAGGTGGTGACGAATGTGAATCAACTGATGCACGAGATTGAAGCAAGGAGTAGGTACTGTAATATCCCCAGCGCCCGACGGAAGTTCGATTTTATGCTCAAAGCAGCGCTCTTTCTCTGCCTCAAAGAATTTCTGGAGACGACGGTTCTTGAAGGGGTCACGCATAATGAACGGATGGTAATGAATTTCCACCTCCACGTCTCTGAAACAATGATAGTGTATTTCCAATTCATTCACGTCCCGAGTCGGAAAAGTCGAGTTCACATAGTCAATCACGCGCTTATACCCTCCGTCCAGAAATATGTCAATGTCGCCCGGCTGCCTCAACGTGCCGAGTTCCCCGCCATAAATCGCAGCATTCCCCTGCCCTTTCATAATGTAGGTCCGGAACCCGGCCACGCTAAGTTTCGTCTGCAGTTCCACGCACCTTCTGTCAATCAGCTCATTACGCTGCTGAATCCCGACAGCATTCGCTATCCACTTTAGTTTTAGGTCATCCGGCAGATTCGCAACCATCTCAGGCTGTTCGTCGCACAATCGCTGAACACCGGCAAAGCAGACCCCGGTGAGAGTCTGCTTACCTGCGACATTGTACATCTCCACCCATTCGGAAGAAGACGGGATATGTGAAAACGAACGCGCCGCCCCGACTGATACTCGGAGCAACTCAAAAAATAACATTGCTATCTGACAACAGACGCTCATACAGACATAGGTATTCTCCGAAGCACTTGTCTTTGTCATTACTTATCATTTAATGTCTTAATCCAAATATTTGTCAGTTGTAGCCAAACTGAATCAATTGAATACAATGACATCACTCTTGCCCTAGCCCTTTCTGCCATATTCTGGAATTGATCATAATGAGTAATTGCATTTTCTATCTGACGGGCTAGATTATCCGTATCACCCACCGGCACAACGATGCCACATGGTGTTGCACTGTCTATATTTAACATCTCAGGAATTGCTCCTACTGGAGTAGAGATGATTGGACAAGAGCATGCCATACTCTCCAAAACAACATTCGGGAAACCTTCAGTGTAGGTTGGGAGCACAAATAATCCAGAAGACAATAATTCTTTTACAACTGTTTCAACGGATTGGTTTCCAGCAATTGTAAGCCATTCATTCCAGCCAAAGCCAGCAACTTTGGTTAATCGTTCCCGAACGGCATCTGTAACTTGCCCTAAAATCGTCACATTAACGGGATATTTATGACGCACGACCTTCACAGCCTCCATCAATTCATTGATTCCTTTTGTCTTTATCACATGCCCGACAAAAACAATTTTATTTGGCTTCCGGATAATTTCAGAAGAATACTCATTGACAATCTTTACAATATCACCCGACAACGGATTTGGCAAGTCGGATATATTCTCATACCCGAAGTTTACAAGAGTTTCATATGATGCTTTATCAATTACTACTACATTATCTGAGTTTCGTACAATGAGATTCATTAATTTATATTCCCAATTTTTCTCTCGGTAGATTTCAGGAATACGTCCAAAATGAAAATGGATTATAAATTTCATCTTGTGCCAACGGCATAGTTGAAGAGCCAACACGTCCCGCATCAAACCGAAAGATGCACTTGAGCACATATGCAGTGCCGAATAATTTTCTGAGTTAAGTTTCTTCGACAGTTTTACAATGAACGGAAAATACTGCTTTACCCCAGTCACGATTCGTCGACAGATACTTCGATTTTCCCAATTCACATTCTCTACTCCTGGGTAAAACCAATCCAGTTCAAAATTTGATTTGTGAGATGAATAATAATCCAGAATGTGTCTTGTCCACATCGAAATGCCACCTGTTGACACTTTCGGCGAACATAGCAATATCTTATTATTTGCCATAAGTTGTGAAAATGCTTTCTAGTCTTTCCCTTGGAATACGCTTATTTATAAGATTTCTTCATGTTGGAAGATTTGCTCTATACTCCACTTGAACTTTATTACACGAGCCGGCACTCCTCCTACAATACTATATGGAGGAACATCTTTGCACACGACGGCTCCAGCAGCGATTATTGCCCCTCGTCCTATCTTACTCCAGACAATAAAGTTACGTTACATCCTATCTATCACGGAATCAAAACAATAACCAAACTTTGATTTTCTTATCTAGAAGTAAGACTTCATCAGTACATAAAGTCCCCGAATAACAAATATGTTTTTAAAGTTTCTCATAGGTCTACTTTTCATTGGAGTTAAAAAGTTTCTCATATTTGCCTGCACACGTACCCATAGAATAGGGCTCATAACTTTGTTTCGCACAGATTCTTAATCGCTCAACCTCATTAAGGGGAAGAGATAAATAATGCTTCAGTGTTTCATATAATGACTCTTCTGATAAATCTTTAGTTAAAAGCCCGTTCTTTCTATCTTGGATAATATTCACTATTCCTCCAACTGGTGTACAAATCGGAACAACACCCATTCCCAAAGCCTCTATCAACGATATTGGCAAGCCTTCATATGAGGAGCACAAACAAAATGCATCTGCAACCGCTAAATAATCTAGTGGATTTGTTTTTTCCCCAAGAATGTATTGATTTGGAGAACTGTTCTGCTTCATCTCTTCATAAACATGTTCATCACGAATGTTCCCAATGTACAGCACGGAAAAGTCATATCTTTCATCATAAAGGCGTTTTGACACTTTTGCCAGCAAAGGTTGTCTTTTAACTGGATTTAATCTTGCAAGATTAACTATGACACGAGTATTTTTATCCCTCTTATAAGAATTAACCTCATTGACGATCTCTACAGGAACATGCAGAAACTTCGGGATTGAACGTCCATTGAATATGACTGGTGCATCAATGCCATAATACTCAACGAAACTACGCCGCGATTCTTCAGATATTGTAATAGGAGTAACAAGTTTCAACCGAAAGCATAACCACCTAATGAACGTGCCTAATTTTCCGCCAGCTTCCTTTTCGGCATCATTGTGTATTGTCATATAGTATTTAACATGATTGTGAGAAAAAAATATGTTCGGTAATAGATAATTAATTGCCAATAGATGCATATGAACAATATCGGGCTGTTCAGACTTAATTTTTGAAAAAATCTCCCAAAACATCGAGAACGAGACTCCGACATTCTTATTAAGAGCAATGTGTCTCACTGAATCCGACAACTCTGGTAAATAGAAATTTGCGTCACCTGTCTGATAATAGGTGATCAAAACAACATCATTGCTTTTTACGAGATGGTTACATAAATCCACAACAAAGCGTTCTGCACCACCAGAAGATAGTTGAGGAATAATTTCTAATATTTTCATAAGATTAATCTACCAACAAGAGTATATCATATAAGAGAATGAGAATAAGTCAGACACGACAAACGAAAACATTGCGAACTTGGAAAGTCGTGTCCTCTCTACTTGATACAAATAATAAGATAGGACTAATAGTAGAGGAAAGCACATCATATGCAGAGTTCTGTTTGTCACAAAAGATGATGTTTCTTGTCCCAAAAACAACAGAGCAATATAAAATAAAATAAACGAATATCGAAACATAATTTTCATTGGCTTCGACATCGTTGCGTTTTTATAAACGTATTCCTCGATTAGCACATAAAAAATTAAAAATCTCGGAATATAATCGATTATAAGCCGAATTATGCCATTAGCATTTGCTTTAGACTGTTCTGATTCTAAATAATTGGTTGTAAATTCAATCGTTTGTTCAGAAAAAATATTTGCCCCCAAAACCTCAAATACAAAAGGTAGTGCGAAAAACCTCAAGATTGGAAACAAAATTATCAGCGCACTGACAGTTCGCTTATTAAATGGAAAAAATGAAAGCAATAATATTGCTGCGAACAAAGGCAGACTTCTATGCAATACCATCGATACCATACAGCCGATTATTGCTATCAAATAAGAGATGTACCTATTCCTTATTGGATTAAAAATAAATGACAAAGCGTACAAAAACAAGGTAATTCCTAACACTCCACGGGTTACAGCAAATTGCTGTAATAAAATTAACGGAAAAACATAGGACACCGTATAGGGATCTAGATAATACCGCCGACAACAACCGAGTATTAGGAGTAAGGCCATAGACCATACCACAAAACGCCATATATAATAGTTATGTGGCAATATTTGAATCAACCAATAATAGAATGGCTCAACATGAATACACTCGTTGAAAAGCAGCATTCTATCATATATTGCATGATAATGATAAGTGTCTGCTTCTGAAAATGCAAATGTGCAAAATAAGCTGACGAGAAGAAACAATATGAAATAGTTCGTTTTCTTATTTTTGCACTTAAAATATACTGAGTTATATATAATAATGATTAACAGCCATATTACTAAATTTAAAACTGATAATTCTCCACTGTAGCGATATTCCATAATGCTATTAACAGAATTTTCTATACGATTTATATGAGGCAGAGTTCATAAACTTAATCGCATCAAATGTTCCTAACAAGACAACCATTGGAGCCAAAAACAACCCTCT